>Ga0105152_10000367_pt1 | contig 12954 bp, 12 predicted proteins | sample LakBais05cmmetaG_FD_81534 | JGI IMG/M metagenome (GOLD analysis project Ga0105152, IMG submission 81534) | Lake sediment microbial communities from Lake Baikal, Russia to study Microbial Dark Matter (Phase II) - Lake Baikal sediment 0-5 cm | ecosystem: Environmental > Aquatic > Freshwater >...
GCCCCCTCCTCCCCTAGCGGGCGTTCCCTTGCCTCAAGCCCCCGCGACGGCGGCCAGCGCCTCGCGGGCTGCCGCCACCGTCGCATCCAGGTCCTCGGCGGAGTGGGCGGCGGAAATAAACGCGGCCTCGAACTGCGAGGGCGCCAAGCTCACCCCCCGATCCAGCATGGCGTGGAAGAACACCCCGTAGCGCTTCGTGTCGGAGGTCTTGGCCGTGGCATAATCCGTCACCGCTACGCCCGTGAAGAAGGTGGTGAGCATGGAGCCAACGCGGTTGGTGTGCGCGGGAACGCGGGACGCCGCTGCGGCTTCGACAAGCCCGTCGGCCAGCCGCTGCCCCTTCGCCTCGAGATCGGCATAAAAGCCTGGGGCTTGAAGCAGACTCAGGGTCTCGACGCCGGCCGCCATGGCGAGCGGGTTTCCTGACAGCGTGCCCGCCTGGTAGACGCCCCCCAGGGGCGCTACCTGTTCCATAATGTCGGCACGCCCGCCGTAGACACCGACCGGCACGCCGCCCCCCACGATCTTCCCCAGGGAGGTGAGGTCGGCTCGCACGCCGCTCACCTCCTGTGCCCCGCCCCAGGCGATGCGGAACCCGGTGATGACCTCGTCGAAGATGAGGAGTGCCCCGTGTTGTCGGGTGATCTCGCGCAACCCGGACAAGAATCCCGCCTGCGGCGGGATGACTCCCATATTCCCCGCCACTGGCTCGATGATGACGGCGGCAATCTCGGCCCCCCGCTGGTTGAAGAGGGCTCGGAGCGCATCGAGGTCATTGTATGGTACTGTCAGCGTGTGGCGGGCCAGTTCCGCCGGCACCCCCAAACTGTCGGGAACGCCAAAAGTGATCACGCCTGAACCGGCCTTCACCAACAGGCTGTCGGCATGGCCGTGGTAGCATCCCTCGAATTTCACGATGGCGTCACGCCGCGTGAATCCACGGGCCACCCGCAGCGCGCTCATGCAGGCCTCGGTCCCGGAACTCACGAAGCGCATCCGCTCCATGCTGGGGAAAGCGGCCTGGACCAGCCTGGCCAGGCGCGTCTCCAGTTCCGTCGGCGCGCCAAAACTGGTGCCGGATTTAGCGGTCCCCTGAATGGCGGCCACGACCCGGGGGTGCGCGTGTCCCAGGATCATGGGGCCCCAGGAGCCGACGTAGTCGATGTAGCTATTGCCGTCCACATCGCTGATGCGGCTCCCCCTGGCATGCGACACGAAGAACGGATCACCCCCCACGGCGCGGAAGGCGCGGACCGGGCTGTTCACTCCGCCCGGGAAATAACGGCTGGCCTCTTGGAACAGTCTTCTAGAGCGTTCACCCATGAAGGCTCCCCTCCTGGAAGCGAGATCCTGCGAAATAAGCCCGGCTATTACATGCGAGCAAGTCAGAAGCTGTCAAGGCGCGGCAGAGAATGTTTCCCGGACCGGACAACAGCCGGGCGCGCGGTGGACGCGGTTCATCTGCGGAACGGCTGGTCCGCGGGTGAAGCGAACAGAGCGTCTCACCGCCTCTGCTGATGCAGCAGTCGCGCCGCATCTCGCGCGAAATAGGTGATGATCAAGTCGGCGCCGGCACGTTTGATGCCGGTCAACATCTCCGTCATGATACGCTCTTCATCCAGCCAGCCCAATCGCGCCGCCGCCTTCACCATGGCGAACTCGCCGCTCACATTGTAGGCCGCCACGGGAACGCCGAACTCAGACTTCACGCGCCAAAGGATGTCAAGATAGGGAAGCGCCGGCTTGATCATGATGATGTCCGCTCCCTCTTCGAGATCCAGGGCCACCTCGCGAAGGGCCTCGTCACCATTGGCCGGATCCATTTGGTACGAGCGGCGATCCCCGAACTGAGGAGTTGACTCTGCCGCCTCGCGAAACGGACCATAAAAGGCGCTCGAATACTTGGCAGCGTAGGCCAGGATCGGAGTCTCCTCGTACCCCGCGTCGTCCAAGGCCTCACGGATGGCACCCACTCGCCCGTCCATCATGTCCGAAGGTGCCACCATATCCGCACCTGCGTCGACGTGAGACACGCCCGTCTTGGCCAGGAGTTCCAGCGTCGCGTCGTTCTTGACGCGGCCCCGCTCGACCACGCCACAGTGGCCGTGGCTGGTGTATTCGCACAGGCACACGTCGGTGATGACCACGAGATCGGAAACCGAGTCCTTGATGGCACGGATCGCCTGCTGGACGATCCCGTCCTTGGCGTAGGCCTCGGAACCCACGGCATCCTTGCTCGCCGGCAGACCGAAAAGGATGATCCCGGGAATGCCCAGGGCCGCCGTCTCCTTGGCCTCCTTCACCAACTCGTCCACGGAGAGCTGGAAGTTACCGGGCATCGAGCTGATCTCGTGCCGGACATCCCGCCCGTGGACAACGAAAAAGGGCATGATCAAGTCGTCCACCGACAGGCGCGTCTCGCGCACCATCCGCCGGAGTGTTTCTGTCTCCCGGAGTCGCCGCGGTCGGAAGATCGGAAAGTACATGATGGCATCCTCCATACGTCAGTTGCACGACCACGAAACGACGTTCGAGTGTTCGAGCGTTCGGAGGTTCGGGGGTACCGGGAACGCCCGAACTCCCGAACTTCCGAACACCCGAACGCATTTCTTAGAGGGCGGGCGGAACCAGTCCCGGGTGCGGGGCCGCCTCCTCCCTGCCCTCGTGGGGCGTGACGTGGGCTAGGACCCCCTCTACGTTCACCAGCTCTCGGGCGTTCTTGGGGTTCGGCTGGTGCGTACAGAATGGCTCTTCCTCAAGGTAATTCCCCATCGCACCCAGGGCGCGGGCTCGGCACCCGCCGCAGAGAGCGCGGTATTCGCAGACGCCGCACCGGCCCTGGAGGAGGTTCACATCCCTGAGGTTCTTGAAGAGGGGCGATTCGCGATACACCTCAACCAGGGAGGTTTGGCGAACGCTTCCGGCCAATAGGGGGAGATACCCACACCCGCCCACCTCACCGATGTGCGAAACGAAGCAGAAACCGAAACCGGCCATGCACCCTCGGCTGAATCCGTGGACGGGATGGACCCGGGGTGGCGCACCGGTCCCTGGCCCGACGCCACCCTCGCGAGAGGCGCGCCGGCGCTCCTGCACTTGGATCCGCTTGAAGTGCGGCGCGCATGTCATCTTAATCTGGATGGGGGCGGTTTGCGACGCCTCGTAGACGAAGTGCAGGGTCTCCTCGTACTCCTCCGGTGCGATCTCCATCTGGACCTTGCCGCGGCCCGTGGGCACCAGCATGAAGACATCCCAGGTCACCGCCTTGAGATCGATCGCCAAACGCAGCATGTTGGCCAGATCATGTCGGTTGTGGCGGGTGACCGTGGTGTTGATCTGAAACTGCATCCCTCCTTCGCGGGCGTACGCCAGCGATTGCGTGGCCTCGGCAAACGCCCCAGGCACCCGCCGGAACCCGTCGTGGATCTCCGCGGTGCTCCCGTCCAGGCTGACCGAGATGCGCTGGACACCCGCCCGCTTCAGCTTCGCCACGCTCTGCGAGGTCACCTGCGTCCCGCTGGGCGACATCACCACGCGCAACCCCGCCCGGGTAGCGCGGGACGCCACATCGCAGATGTCCTCACGCTTCAACGGGTCACCGCCCGTGAGGATGAGAATGACGGGTTCTTGAAACCCGGCGATGTCGTCCACGAGGCGAAACGCCTCTTCGGTGGAGAGCTGCCGGGGGTCGGGGTGTCGTTGGGCGACGGCACGGCAGTGGACGCAGGCAAGGTCGCACGCCCGCGTACTCTCCCACGCGACGAGGCGCGGTGCGCGGGCAGGATCGAATCGCATGGAGGCCGCATCCTTTCGGTCAGGGAGTGTGGCTCATTCTAGGGAGGCAGGTGGAACCGGTCAATCCCTATCTCCAACTCCCAATGGGGCGGCACTCGTGGTTTGGCTGGCTCCTCGCCGCAACTGGGGGAGCTGCCCCGTTTGATCATTGGTCATTGGGATTTGGTCACTTCCCCGCTTGGCGTCCTGTCGTCGGTGTCGGGATCTTCAGGTCGAAGGTCACGTGGACACCGTTCTCCACCGGCAGGCCCACGCCCCGGGTCCGGTTCGTGTACTTCAGGCCCAGCTCCCAGCAGCAACTGCTGTAGCGAAGGCCGACGGAGTTCTCCAGGAAGGTGTCGGTTTGGGCGTCGTAGCGGGTGAGGAAATCCAGCAGGAGGGTCTTGGTCACATGCATCTCGATCTTGGCCACCACGCCCTCGGCCTGCCGGTCACGGGCGTACGTGGACCCCACGTCCAGCGTGAGGATGTCGGGGAGGCGAAGCTGCAGTCCCGTGTTGACGGCGTCGTTTCGCCGGTCCTCCGGGTTGAGAGCCAGCACCCCGCGGAAGGCGACACCGGGGAGGGGGCTCAGGCTGGCGTTGAAAACGAAGTTGGACAGATCCCGCTCCTGTGCACGGGAGAACCCGCTGCCGATGGAACGGATGTCCGTGACCGCCTGCTCCACCCGCTCGGGCGTGAGGCCAGTGAGATAGACGTCCGAGAACTCCCGCGTCTGGGGCTGCAGGTTCCAGCTCTGGGCGATGTCCAGCGTCGCCACCTCGTGGCTCCGGACCGCGCCGTCCTTCTCGCGCCACCGCGCGACCAGCCGGTTCGTGAGCTGATACGTCAGCCGGTTCTGGGAACTGACAAAGTCGGTGGGGTCGAACTGCGGAAGCGATCGCTGGTCCGTCCACGGGATGTACTGGTAGGCGAGGCTCGGCTCGACGATGTGGGTCAACCGCAGCAACCCCAGGCCTGGCTCGTCGAAGCGCCGGGCGAATCGCGAGGTGAGCCGCTCTCCGAACTCCACCAGGGTCCGGCTGCTGGCACCACTGCCGGCCCGCTCGCTCCCCGTATAGGCCGTTTCGTGGAAGGCAACATGGCTGGTCGCGGTGAGCCAAGGCGCCACGGTCACTGGCAGGCTGAGCCCCGGATGAAAGTCGAAACGCCCTGCATCCTCACCCCCGTTGCGCTCCAAGTAGACGATCGAACCCTCCCCCTCGGCGACAAGCGGTGTCTGTAGCACCTGGCCGGGCAGCCATTGGAAGCGCACCTCGGGGACGCGCGACGTCCGGGTCTCGGCGACATCCGAGAGGTCCCGGGTCACATCCACAAGTCCCAACAGCATGTACTGTGGCGTTGCCTGGGTGACAAACCCCTTGGATGGCAAGGTGCGCTGAGTCCGGTCGGCCACCGCCGACTCCACGAAGTCACGCGTGAGGGTCCGGTCGCTCTGGATCCGCACGTCCGCCTTGAAGGTCCAGGTAGGAGCTAGGACCTGATCGTGCTGCCATTTGAACTCCGCCCGGTTCTCCTGCGGTGCCGTGGCGGCATTGTCGTGGAGGTAGCGGCCCGTCAACTCCCCGTGCGCGTCCTCTGCCAGGACGTAGCGGTACTCCCCGAGGAACTCGAACCCGCGCTTGCCGCGATAGGCCGTCGTGAACGTGGCATCCTGGGAAGGCGAGATAGCCCAGAAGAACGGCTGCTTGATGATGAAGCCGTCGTGGTTGCTATAGCCGAAGCGCGGGATGAGGAACCCGGTCCGGCGTGGGCCGATGGGAATGGCGGCGATGGGCAAGAACAGTGCGGGGACCCCCCGGATCCAGAAGGAGGTGTTCCGGGACACGACCCACTCGTCCTGGTAGATCGTGGCCTCGCTCGCCCTGAATTCCCAGTCGGGGGCCGCGGGTTCCGGCTGACACAGGCGGCACGCGGTGAAGCGTCCCTGCTTGAGGCGGTAGGTCCGCTCGCCCTCGCGCCGGATCTCGATCCCGCTGAAGCTCACGCCGGACCCAAGGGACGCCCGGCCGCTCCTGACCACACCCACGTTGGTCCGGTAGTTGTACTCGATCCGGTCCCCCTCCAGCCGGTCCAGCCCCTCCATCAGGATCACGTTTCCCGTCGCCACGAGAACCTGGTCATCGAGGTCCACCGAGACCTCATCGGCAAAGAGCGATCGGCCCTCCAGGACGATCCGCACTCCGCCCTTGGCTGCGATTCTCCGCTCGGCCACGGAGTACTCGACATTGTCGGCATCCACCTGTACGGCGTCGCGCAGCCGTTCGAACCGCTCGATTTCCTGGAGCAAAGGATTATCCGCGTAGCTGGTGCCGGCGAGAAGGAAGCCGAGGAGCAGCGCGGTCATAGCAGCCAGGTGCAGTCGCATGCAGGGTCCCCACGATGTGTAAGCGTGCCGCAAGGCGTCTCCGCTTATATCAGAGAGGGAACAGGACAAGCAAGAAGGAATTGATCAGATGAGCGCGGATTCCAGGACGATGCCGCGATCCAGCATCCGGACCGCCTGGGCGAGCGAGGCGTGCAGGCTGGCGGGAAGCTCCGGGCTGTCGATCAACTGCCGGCAGAGGTCGATCAGGCGGCGGAAGGCACGGATCAGATCCCCCTCGTGCCCGCCGAAGCAGTTGCGAATGAGGCGCAGCCAATCCTCCTCGCCGGCCGTCCACTCGTATGTGGCAGCCAGGTAGGTCGTGTGCATCGAGATGGGGAGATTCACCCGCCGGTTCTCTTGTGTGCGCTTGACTTCCTCTGCCAGCACCTCGAGCGAGTGCACTCGGCGGCGGAGATGAGAGGTGCGCCGCAGCAACTCCCGGGCGAATCGGGTCTCGATCTCACGAGGCTCCTCCACCAGACAGGACAAGAGCGCCGCCGCCTCTGCCGGTTCGAGCCCCTCGAGCAGCCCCGAGAACGCCATCCGGGCCACCAGGAGCTCGTTGTCATGGCGCAGCGAGGCGATGAGCCGCCCCTCCGGTGAGAGCCTCGTATCTTCCACGTAACCAAAATGCTGTAATAGCTCCACGACCCGGAGGAACTGTTCCCAGTAGGACCGTTCCAGATCACGCAGGCTCTGTCCCCGGCCCTCGATGGCGTGCCGCATCCGGTCGGACCGCTTGAGCAACCGCTCCTGATCTCCGCGATGCGGACACCGGTGGCACGGCATCCGGGAGAGTTCCAGCCCCATGGCCTCTAGGCGCTGCCGCGCCTCGTGCAAGCCCTCGGACCACGGGACCCCCGATCCGCTCTTTCCACGTCGCCGCCCGCTCCGCTTGCTGCCCAGGCCCAAACGCCTGACCCGCTCTCGGTCCGCCTCCAGTGCCGTGCGCCCCTCGCGATAGGCCAGCAGGTCCGTGATGGTGCAACAGGGCGAGCTGATCCCCTCGGCTTTGGCGACGCGCTTGAGGAGCTCCACACGTTCCGCCTGCAGCACCTGGATCCGCCTGCGATTCTGGAACTGGCCGAAGCTGGATTCGATGATCCGACGGATCGCTACAGGATCGCGATAAAGATCCACCAGGAGGGCCGCCGAGCTGTACCCCACGCGGAATCGGCTCTGAATCGGCTCCCCGCTTCTCGACGGGGCCAGGAGCTGCCGGACTTCCTCCTCTGCCTCCGGCGCGTCCAGCGCTATGATGCATTTACCCTCGGGATCAATCCCCCGCCGCCCGGCCCGTCCCCCCATCTGGGTGAGTTCGTTCAGCATGAGCTGACGAAAGCCAACATCGGTTCGCTTCCGGATACCCTGGATCACCACGCTCCTTGCTGGCATGTGGATCCCCAGGCTCATCGTCTCGGTGGCAAAGACCACCTTGACCAACCCTCGCTCGAATAGAACCTCGGTGAGGCGCTTCAAGGCCGGCAGGACACCGGCGTGGTGCAGGCCCGCCCCTCGGCGCAGCCCCGCGAGCAAGAGGCCGTTCACCTCGGTCTCGGGCATGATGCTGGGATAGTCACGCAAGGTGTTGACGATGGCCTCTTCCGCCTCGGCGACGCGCTCGGGATCGAGCAGGGATCCGCCATCCTCGAGGAACCGTCGCAGCGCACGCTCGCAGCCGGATCGGCTGAAGATGAAATAGATCGCCGGCAGCCAGCGCCGCTCCTGGAGCTGGGGGATGACCTGGCTGGGGCTCGCTGGGCGGCGACGCCAGTGCCTCTGCCCATCCCGACCCCTGAATTGCCGCCGCCCCTCTCGGATTCGAACCTCGGCGGCCACCACATGAGCACGCCTGGGGGCATCCAGGCTGACGATTTCGCCATCTTGGCGGCAGAGAAGATATTGCAGGGGCACGGGGCGCACCGGGTGATAGATCGCGTGGATGGGACGGTGCACCTCGCTAATCCATTCGGCGATCTCCCCGATGTTGCTGACCGTCGCCGACAACGCGACGAGCTGCATCGTCGTCGGGCAATTGATGACGATCTCTTCCCAGACGGTGCCGCGACCCTCATCCCCCAGATAGTGGCACTCGTCCAGGACGGCCGAGGCGATCCCCTCGGGCCTTACCGCGTACAGCATGTTCCGCAGAATCTCCGTCGTCATGACCAAGACCGGGGCCCGGGGGTTCACCTTCACGTCACCCGTCAGGATTCCCACCGTCTCGCTCCCATACTGCCGCGTGAAATCGGCGAACTTCTGATTGCTGAGCGCCTTCAGTGGGGTGGTGTAGATGACGCGTTGTTGCGCGGCCAGGGCTCGGTAGATGGCGAATTCCGCAATCAGCGTCTTGCCGGCCCCCGTGGGGGCCGAGACGATTACCGACTCTCCGCGCATCACGTGACGGATGGCCTGCTCTTGAAATGGGTCCAGCGGGAAAGGATAGCGTTGCCGGAAGGCCTCGAGGAGGAGGCGGTCCTCCTCCGGCAACCCCTCAGGAGCCGTCGCGTGGGGCGTCCGTGCATTCACCCTGGTGTCGTCCTTGTGCCACCTGCTCCGGCGTCACCGCGCAAGCGTCACAGATCGCGCGCGATTCACGGTAACAGGGCGCCAGAAGCGATCGAAAAGACCCTGGTTCGGGTCGAAATGGAGGCAGGTCAGGAATGGGCGAGCACTCACTCTACTGAAAGGCGGTGGCGCCGCCGGAATTCCCAGGGGGGCTCCGGAGCGGGCAACGACCATAACCCATACCTCCCCACCTGGGCCTGCCGCTCCGCCACCTCGAGTTCGATCCGTACCCTTGCGACGGAAATGTCCGGGCTCACCCAGGCAAATCCCTCCTTTACCAGGGTGAGATTCACGTTGATGTTTCCCAGCCACACCACCGCCATGATCCGGCCCAATCGGTCCTTGCCGTGTTTCTCGATCCGAACCTGTTTGTCCAGCAAGAGGTCGCGCGCATACGTAAGGGCCTGTGGGCCAAAGGGCTGTCCTTCCGTTGACAGGTTGCCCTGGCGACCTACGCGGGGCGGCACGGGCGGCTCAACGCCCAGGAGTCGAACGTCGAAGCGCGTCAGTTCCGGTGAGACCACGACGAGGCTTGTTCCGTTGGGTACCGCCCGAACCGTTCCCCAAATCTGCATTTCGCCAGATTCAGGCGACGTGAGGGGACGGCTGGCATCCTCTGGCGTTGGAGCCGCTTGAGGAGGTAGCTTGACCCCGGCGATGGCAACTCCAACTACCGTCAAAGCCAACGTGAGGCCAAGACTGAGGCTGAATCCCAGTGCCCTCGGAGTGGAAGACAAGTAACCTCGGTAAGAGATGGCCGACCCTGAACGGAAAGAGAAAAACCCACCAACACACATGTGACCGGCATTTCAAGACAAGACGGAACGCCCAACGGCCGCTGGCGTCAGTTGACGGAAAGGCTGCCTACGGCTCTCCCTCTAGCATTGGCCGGATGGCGAGCACCTGTTTCGTGTTGACCGCCAGGAAAGTCCGGCGAGCGCCCGACGGATCCACCGCATGGGTCAGTGCAATCATCGCGGGCTTCGTGTTCAAGAAGTCCAGCAGACGTCCGCCGGCAGGCAAGGTAATGAAGCCCCGATACCATCCGGTGGGCGTCAAAAGCTCGATACCCATCTCCTCACGTTGCGCCATCGGCCCATCCTCTCTCCATCCCCCACGAGTTTCCGCATCGTCCGTCCGGCGGCCGCGCATCTGGACGGACCCTCGCCTGGTGAAGGCTATCGAATGACGCCCCTTCTGTCAATGACGAAGAACGCTGATTGCATATTCGTTGAGTCCGCCCGCGGACACCGAGTGGGTTCGACTCGCTTGTGGTGCCAGGTCACTTCTCGAAAAGGTCAGAGTGCCTACCCATCCGTTCAAATATGAGTCGCGATTCGTCGACATTGTAGATGAGCAACCAATCTGATTCGATGTGGCATTCCCGTCGGCCGACGTAGCTGCCGACAAGCCGATGGTCTCGGTGGATCGGGTCAAGGGGCTCACCAGCAAGTAGCGCGCGGGCAATGATCTTGAACTTCTCACAGTTCTTGCCCCGGTGCTTTGAACGCTTGACGTCTTTCTCGAACTGCCTCGTATAGACCGGGGTGTACATCAAATCCCCAGCCTTCTGAACATGTCGTCTGCGTCCTCGCAGACGACAAGATCGCGCCCAGCCTCAGTCCACCGAAAGGTTCGCTTTGTCGTAGCGGAGGGGATGGCGACAACAAAAGGGAGACCCTCCCGCAATTCAACCTGTTTGTAGAATAGGGTGATCGCCTGCGTGGCATTCAACCCCAGCCGGCGAAACACCGTTTCCGCGTGCTGCTTCAAACGGGGATGGATCCGCGCCCGCACCGTTGCCGTCTTGCTCATGACATCACCTCCATCTCTTGGTGAGACTGTAGCACAAATGGGGTACACGCGCAAGACTCGCGTATCCCGCCCGGCTATTTCCGATCCGTCGGCGTGCAACGAGCGAGCACCCCAGGGAGGAGGTCCAGGTTGAACACTTGACTGCACCGGAAGCCACTGCCCAACGGCCACGACGAGCTGCCACCACAAAGCGCAGTGGAGTGGTGGCCAGTTCGATCGCGTTGTTAGGCTGCAAAGCTACAAATCCTTGGCGTTCTCAATAAACCTCTCGAGTATCTGCTCTGCCCTTTCAATGTCCTTTTCGTAGATGAACAGATGGTCGAAGACGGCCCCGCATTGAGGTCCGGCCTTGATTCCCTGATCATTGAGTTCCTTGAGTGCCGGCTGCAAGAACCCGATTACATCAAACGGGAGCTCTCCGTCCGTAGACACGACACGGAACGGGCCGAAGCGATCGCGAACTGGTGTCTTTGACTCCAGCTCGACCAAAGCACTTTCGTCCGCGATTACTGAAAGCCCCGCTTGGTCTCTAATGATGCAGGAATAACATCCTGGGCTCGTGACTACGGTCCTCGCCGCAGACTCGGCCGCCTCGTCGGGAAGGTCCACCATCCAATACCTTTCCGGCCATGTCTTGAGCCTCATATTCGCCCAGACTTTGTACGGGTCAACTGTCATCACCTTATCCCCAGACTTCGGAATACGGGACGTTCGGAATACGGGACGTTGCATCCTGTGTATCCCCGCGCTTCTCGTCGGGAAATCGGCCTGATGAGTACGGTGCACGGAAAGCAAGGAGTCATAGGATGCAACGTCCCGTATCACTGCGCACAGCGAATGGATGAGCGCCGCACCTGGTTTGAGTCTGGCAGAGTCCAACGAACCCGCGCGGAAAACACCCATGACGCGCCAGCCTCCATAGGGACGATCGCGGCTCCGCTCTGCGGGGCGATCTGAAGAGCGAGCGCTAGAAGTGCGGTGAGCATTCTTGTATCGCCCAACGCTCCGGGTCAGGCGTGGCGGGCGGCTCAACAGCTTGGGCGAGGACGGAGGGCTGCCCGGCCCGCCCTCGCCTGAATCCGGAAGTTAGGCGCAACCCTCAAGGCTTGTGTCTCCGATACTGGACACCGGGCAGGCCCTTGAAATCCGCGTCCTGTGTCCACACCGTTGCGCCGTAGGCTCGGGCTGTGGCGAGAATGACGCTGTCAGCCATCGGCAGCTTGCGCTCCAGGCTGATGCGAGCGGCCACTAGCGCTAGTCGGGCATCGAGATCAACCACGGCGCCCTGCTGCATCACAGCCACCGCCTGGAGCGCGTGGCCCTCATCCCGTTGCTGGAGGACCCGCTTGAACACCTCGTAGAGCACCAGGGATGGAACCAGCAACTCCTCCGTCCGTTCGATCGCCGGAGCGAAGAAAGAGGCATTCGAGCCGTTCGCGAAATACTCCAGCCACGCACTCGAGTCGACGACATTCATGGGCGGTCAGCCTCGCGCTCGACGGTCGTGGCGATGCCCCTTAGGAACCCCCGCATTTCCTTGATCGAACGTACAGGGATGAGCTCGATTCGATCCTCGTACATGATCGCCTGTACCTTCTGACCGGGCGACAGGCCCAGCTTTTCCCGAATCACTTTCGGAATGACTACCTGGAACTTGGGCGAAACCGTCACCGTCTCCATACAGCCTCCATCGATACGGATAGCGTTTTACAATCACTATATCGATGCAGGAGCCGGGTGTCAATATCAGTGACTCTCGGGCGCGCATCTGACCGGAAGGCGTGTCCCCGTGGTTGCGGAATTCTCGCTGTGTTGCTCGTCTAACGTCCGCGTTCAGGGGCGACAACAGCGCAGCTTTTGTTGTCCCCTGGAACAACAGGTTAGGCTGAGGGAAGATGCGCTCTTATTCATATGACTCATGCGGTTCAGGGTGTTGCACTTGGAGGTTGAGTCCACGCCCAACTTTAGACGATGCGGATCGGTGCTGAGACCTTGCGGCCTGTTGACTCAAAGAAGCTGCCACCCACGAAACCCTCCTCTTGACTTTGAATGAAATCTCTAGCGCAACTTGCTGACATTACGGCTTGCTGTTCTGGGGACACAGCAACGCGCCACCATCGACCGGACCGGCTGTAGTGTGGTTCTTCGACAAGATATTTGAGCCAAACGAGCTTACAGCGCTTGCAAGTCGAAAGAGAAACTTCCGCCCCGTGCAAATCCTCTCCAAGTTCAACCGTCTCGTAGTCGGAAAAGTGGAAGGGAGGGATGTGACACTTGCAGGCAGAGAACATATGTCGGATCGCCTAACGATTGAGCTAAGCGGCAGGCACCGGCTTGCCGGTGACTGTTCGCTTGAGCGAAGGGGTGGGCGTCATCTGCTTCAAGGCGGTGACACTTCCAGTTTGGCA
>Ga0105152_10000368_pt1 | contig 12953 bp, 9 predicted proteins | sample LakBais05cmmetaG_FD_81534 | JGI IMG/M metagenome (GOLD analysis project Ga0105152, IMG submission 81534) | Lake sediment microbial communities from Lake Baikal, Russia to study Microbial Dark Matter (Phase II) - Lake Baikal sediment 0-5 cm | ecosystem: Environmental > Aquatic > Freshwater > Lake...
CTATGTTTACTTGCTTGATACTTACATCACGACAAACTGTGCAAGGTTGATTGGATGTCAATCCCTCCGTTTTCAGTTGTTATTACACATGTTGAAGGTTGGCATTACTAATGATGATAAAGACCATCTAGGTGGTATTAGATATAATGGTTGATATGCGATCATCACTATTTCTCAATGCCCGTTTCCTGACCCAGCCCCTGACCGGGGTGCAGCGTTATTCATTGGAGCTGTTAAATGCGCTGGACGGTTTATTTCAACCAGGGCAGGCTATAGCCTACTGTCCCCGCGGTCCCAAAATGAAGGTTGGCTGGAAGAACATCCGGCTTAAGGAGAGTGGCTGGTTTAAAGGCAATCTCTGGGAACAATTAGATTTGCCCAGAATCATCAGGGGTACCCTGTTGTTCTCTCCTGCGAATATTGGATCGTTTTTTAAGAGACATCAGGTGGTCACCATCCATGATGCGTCGGTTTATGCATATCCCGAGGCATACACCTGGGCTTTCAGGTGGAAATATAAGATTATTTATGAGCGTATGGCCAGGGTGGCTGACCAGATCATAACCGTTTCTGAATTCTCAAAGCGCGAACTTCAACATTGGTTGAATCTGGTACCGGAACGAATCTCTGTCACGTACGAAGGGCGGGAGCATATCGAAAGGATCACCGCGGATTCAAGGGTGTTGGACCGGTTGGCATTAGGAGCCAAACCGTTTTTTATCGTGGTCGGGAGCAACAGCCCGCATAAGAATCTAAAAGTAGTGTTGTCTGCCAATGCATTACTGGATCAGGATAGATACGAGATCGTAATGATTGGGGGCGATTTTTCAAGAGTATTCCATTCCACTCATCTGGACCTGGCAGCGAACATCAAGAAAACCGGGTATCTCTCGGATGAAGAGCTTAAAGCCTTGTACTGTAATTCCGCAGGGCTTATTTTTCCATCATTATATGAGGGGTTTGGTCTGCCACTGGTGGAGGCGATGACCTGTAACTGTCCGGTGCTCTGTTCTGATATCCCCTCCTCGCGGGAGGTGTGTGGTGAGGCAGCATTGTATTTTGATGCAGAGCAGCCGGAAGATCTGGCAGACAAGCTGGAGATGATCCTGGATAACCCTGCGCTGGCGGAGACGTTGAAAGAACGCGGTGCGCAACGATCAAGGAAATTTTCCTGGTTAAAAACAGCCCAGGAAACCAAACAAATTCTCGAAAAGTACAGTTAGCGTTTTCCTGTGCAAAACCCCCACTAAGCCTGATTCTCTGGGGGCGACGCTTTATGGAAACCGGACGGTTTTGGCGGTAGTTCGCGGGAGAAAATAGCGTACCGCTTTCCGGGAATTCTTTCACGCTGAAACAAGTGTGAAATATGATATGCTTGGGGAGCAATGCAACCTTTCCCTCGTAAAATCGCGCTCGTTCATGACTGGTTTTCCATCTACTCCGGCTCTGAAAGGGTCGTCGAGCAAATTCTGAAGCTATACCCGCAGGCAGACCTCTTCAGCCTGGTGGATTTTGTTCCCCCCGACCAGCGGGCTTTCTTGCAGGGCAAACCGGTTCAGACTTCTTTCATTCAGCACCTGCCCTTTGCGCGCCGGCATTTCCGGCAGTACCTGCCCCTCATGCCGCTGGCGATCGAACAGTTTGATCTGTCATCCTATGAACTGGTGATTTCCTCCAGTCATGCCGTGGCAAAAGGAGTGATCACCGGCCCCGACCAACTGCATGTCAGCTATATTTATACCCCCATCCGTTACGCCTGGGATATGCGGACGGAATACCTGCGCGAGTCTCACATGGAAAAAGGGCTCAAGAGCAGCCTTACGCGTCTGATCCTGCATTACATCCGCCTGTGGGATCAGCGTACGATGAACGGTGTGGACGCAGCCGCAGTCATTTCCCGGTTTATCGCCCGCCGGGTATGGAAGATCTACCGGCGGGAAGCCCAGGTAATTTATCCACCCGTCGATATTCACAGTTTTTTCTGTGTGGAAGAAAAGGAACCCTATTACCTGGCCGTCTCGCGCCTGGTCCCTTATAAAAAGATGGATGTGATCGTCCAGGCTTTTGCCGAGATGCCCAATCGCAAACTGGTGATAATTGGGGATGGACCGGAATTCGCGCGCATCCGCCGCATGGCAACCCCAAATATTGAAGTCCTCGGGTACCAGCCGACCGAGGTGGTTGTCACAAAGATGCAAAAGGCAAAGGCTTTCCTGTTTGCAGCGCAGGAGGATTTTGGGATTACCCCTCTTGAGGCGCAGGCTTGCGGTACACCGGTCATTGCATACCACAAAGGAGGAACCAGCGAAACAATCCGCGGGCTCGATGCAACTCAGCCAACCGGCCTCTTTTTCGAGGAACAGACCCCGCAGTCTATCATGCAGGCGGTGGAGCAGTTTGAAACGGTGGCCGGGCGGCTGACGACCCAGGCTTGCCGCAAGAACGCGGAGCGGTTTGCCCCCGAGATCTTCAGGGAAAAGTTTGCTGCTTTTGTAACAACTGCCTGGGAGACTTTTCAATCTAATCTCAACCGGGAGCAGCGAGAACGTTTACCAGGCCAATAACTTAATGCCTGCCAACAGACTGGCTTATCCAGCAACTTATAAGAAACAGTGGTCGTGATATACTAGGGAATATAACAACTTCCCGCTGCTCCGAGCGGCCTTTAGTCGTGATTCTGTTATGACATTTCAGCGAGGTTCGTCCGTTTGGTCGGCGGGGTGTTGTGGCTTGTCGGCAAGCAAAGGATATGAACGTTAAGGCAACAACCGAAAAAGCTACCCAGCTTACTTTCACCCGAACATCTGCGCATGCAAAACAGCCGATCCGTTTTGCACGCCTGCGTATGATGCTTTCCTTGGCATTCACAGATGCAGTAACGCTGTTGGGTTCTTGCGCTATCGCCCTTTTCCTGTGGACCTTTGTTCGGGATGACCTGTATCTGTCAAATTATGTCGGCTTGATCCCTCTGGTGCTGGTGTTTCTGGCGGTCTACTTTTTCACCGGGCTTTACTCCGATGTGGGCATTAACCCGGTGGAAGAATTGCGCCTGCTGACCATTGCCACTTCGGTGACATTCCTGGGACTGGCGACGCTTTCCTTCTGGTTCCGCAGCGCAGAAGCATATTCCCGGGCGTCTTTCATCCTGGGATGGCTTTTCTCGCTGGTACTGATCCCATCGGGTAGAGAACTGCTGCGCTCTGTGGCTACGAAAGTACACTGGTGGGGAGAGCCGGTCGCCATAATCGGTTTTGGCGATCGGGGTGCAAAATTCTTGGAATTTCTTCAAAAGAACCCCAGGTTGGGTTTCAATCCGGTTGTCCTTATTAATGGTTTGGCTCAGTCAAGAGGGAAACACAAACAGTACAGTAAAAATTACCCACTGATGATGGTGAATGCCAGGGAATTGGTGAATGAGAATTATGGCAAATATTTGAAGGGCATTCAGACTGCCATAGTGATCCAGCATGATATCCCGGGAAACTTTCTACATTCAATATTGCAGGATTACGGGTTCCGTTTCTCGAATCTGATCCTGATTTCGAATACCCACCAGTTTGCCAGCTTATGGGTCATACCGCTGGATATTGGCGGGGTTTTGGGGCTACGCGTTCGCCAGAACTTGATGAGCTGGTGGCAGAAAACGATAAAACGCACGCTTGACCTGACATTTATCGCCATCACCAGCCCGTTGCTCTTGCCCATTTTCGGTCTGATTTCCCTGGTTGTATGGGCAAGCTCGTCGGGTGGGATCTTCTATTCCCAAAAGCGCATCGGGCAGGGTGGCAAGACTATCCGCATCTGGAAATTTCGCACAATGGTAAAAAACGCCGACGAAGTATTGGAACGGCATCTGGAGCAAAGCCCCAAGCTAAAAAAGGAATGGGACAAAAACCATAAGTTGAAAGGTGACCCGCGGGTGACACGCGTAGGCAGGTTTTTACGCAAGTCCAGCCTGGATGAGCTGCCACAGGTATGGAACATTCTCCGTGGGGAGATGAGCCTGGTAGGTCCACGCCCCATCATTGATGCAGAAGTACGCCATTACGGTGATAAGTATAAAGTCTATTTGCAGGTAAAACCGGGGATCACCGGCCTGTGGCAGGTTTCGGGTCGCAACAATCTCAATTACGCCACCCGTGTGCGGCTGGATGAGTATTATGTGCGCAACTGGTCCGTTTGGTTTGACCTCCATATTATTGCCCGAACCCCCTGGACGATCATAACTGGAACCGGAGCTTACTGAGTCTCCTATGCCGAATAAAAGCACTCGAGTGTTTAGGGAGTTCTTTAAGCTGCCTGAGCATCGCATTTTGTTGCTCATTTTATTCATTGGCCTCGTCCACGGGTTGATCTATGTATTTGTTGTCCCTCCCTGGCAGCATTACGATGAGCCTGGTCACTTCGAATATGCTTGGATCAAAGCACTTCACCCCGGGGAGTCAGTAGAAAACAACATCGATCAGGACTTGAGAGACCGTGTGCTTGCTTCGATGGTGGAAAGCAATTTTTTTTATAAGATTTATGGATCCCCTGCGACTGACCCGGCTTTTCAACCCACCTGGGTTTTCATTCCTCAATTCAATGACCCTCCACTTTACCATTTGATTGTTGGGATTCCTGTTCGTCTTTTCCCCAATCTGGATGTTCTCACTCTCATGTATTTAATGCGCCTGATTAGTACGGGATTTTTACTGATCAGCATCTGGGCTGCCTGGGGCGCTGTCAGGGAATTGGCACCGCCTGGGCATATCCTGCGTTGGATGGTTCCTCTTTTCATGGCATTACTCCCGGGGTTCGTTGACTTGATGACCGCCATCAACAATGATACAGCAGCAATCGCTTACATGTCATTATTTTTTTGGTTTTCACTCCGTTTAATACGTAGAAGGATGAATGTTTTTGACATTCTAATTCTTATAATTATCACTACTATTTCGTTCTTCACAAAAGAAAACATTTGGACAGCTCTTATTTTTCTGCCAGTAGTCATATTTCTCTCTGTGTTCCCAGTTAAATTTCGGCATTGGGCGTGGGTACTCATAGCATTTGCAATTGTGTTGGTATCGTTTGCCCTTTTTACATGGGGAGATGCAGCGCACTGGTATCGAATGACGCCTCAAACGGAACTGACGCGGGTCGATAAAAAATCGTCCTCCGCTTCGCCCTCTACTGCTCTTCAAATTGAATTGATTCCGGGCGAAGTGAGTTCTCGATCATTATGGCAACACTTACCTGTAAACAGTATGCAGAACATCACCGGAAAATCGGTGACAATAGGCGGATGGGTTTGGGCCTCACATCCCACACGTATTGCCACTCCCGGGCTGATGTTCTTTCAGGTTACTGGACGCAGCGCGCTGATGCATCAGGTGATTGATGTTGGGTCGACACCAATTTTTGTATCCACAATTGTTGATATTCCTGAAAACGCATACCGGGTATTGGTTGTTCTCTCTCCACAAATTGAGCCGGTAGATGATCCGACCACCATTTATTACACAGGACTTTTTCTGGGAGATGATACATGTCCTCATATTGATACCCCACAATTTTCAGATCTTTCTGGTAGTGAAGGAGTATGGTGTGAAAAGCAGATTACCAATCTGATTCGAAATGGCAATGGTTATCAGAGTGGGCCTGCAATCCGATCTACTGTTTATCAACTCGCGCAAAGAATCTCATCGGATACTGAGATGAGCCTGGTAAGCATGTTTGGGTATTTAACGGACCTCAAGGGAAGCAATTGGTATAACTTGACGGCAGCCAAGACGCTCTTTAAAACGTTTTGGGCATCCTTTGGCTGGGGGCAGGTACATCTGGCTGATCCATGGGTATATCGGGTGCTGGCGGTAATCACATTGTTACTGATCATGGGGGCGGGAGTTTTTCTAATCCGCAACTGGGTTTGGAGGGTAGCAGACACAAGCGATCTTCTATTCTTTTCTGTTTTGTTTTGTATCACAGGTTGGATAATAGCTTTTTTAGCAGGCATGTATTTTGGTGGGTTACTACTAAGAGTGGTATACCCAGTCGCCCGGTATGCCTTCCCGGTGATTGTTCCAACTTCTTTTTTACTTTGTGCGGGATGGATTGAATGGTTCAATTGGCCAAAAAAGCAAAATGAACGATTTCACTTTATAGCGGGGATCCTGTTTGTGACATTTCTTGTTTTGTTGGATGCATACGCCCTCTACAGCCTCGCGCAATATTATTATTGGAGTTGATTAAGTGAAGACAAGCACCTCGAAAATGATTATCCTCCTGGGTGCCATTGCACTGATTGTTATTTTGCTCGTGGCAAGCTCATTTGATTTTTCATTTTTATCGCAGGTTCGCGGTCCTTCCACTCAGCAAGGTTTACCCCTTCCATTGGTATCAATCAGCAAAGTCGCCGGTCAAATCCGGGAGAATGGAGAAGCTATGCCAAACCAAATCAAAGCAAAAGGAAAAGCGGTAGGAGGAGAACAAATCACTCCAATAGTGGAACAAACCAACGCGATAGGTTTACCCCTTGTGTCCAAAGAAAAACGAAAGCAAGCTCCCTGGGGTGTGACATTTGAAACAGTAGATACTGCGGGAGGTCTGGATATAATGGCTCAGGCAGGCGCGCGGTGGATACGGCGTGTCTTGTTATGGTCACAGGTAGAACCTGAGGCGGGAGTAAGAGATTGGGATGCGATCAGTGGTTTTGATAATGACATCATGAATGCTCGCGCACGGGACATGGAATTTATTGCGGTAATTGAAGCGACACCGTCTTGGGCACTCCGAACAGGTTTTCAATGCGGTCAGGTTGCTCCGGAATATTTCGGTAAACTAGCGGATTTTGCGTATGATGCTGTTAAACGCTATAGTGTTGCCCCATACAATATCCAATACTGGGAGTTGTGGAATGAACCGGATGCAGCCGGTGTACTCGGTTGCTGGGGAGATCCTGGTGACACCAATTATTATGGCGGGGCACAGTATGGAGAAATGCTAAAGGTGGTATACCCACGCATGAAGGAAGCGAATCCGAATATTGAGGTGCTTTTCGGGGGCTTGCTGTTGAATTGTGACCCAAACAACCCACCGATGAATTCGACTACAGGTATTGTTCGAAGCTGTGTGGAATCGAATTTCCTCGATGGCGCTTTGAGTGTTGGAGCCGGATCCTCATTTGATGGTGTCAGCTTTCATGCTTATGATTTCTACTATGAAGAAAAAGGGATCGGTTGGTATTCCAATTTGAATTGGGCAAGTTCATGGGACACAACCGGCCCAGTATCACTGGTAAAGGCAAACTACATAAAGGAATTATTGTCTAAGTATAATGTTACTGATAAATACCTCGTTGCGACCGAAGACGCACTATTCTGTGGCCCCAATAGACCGGATGCTCCTATATATCCCGTCTGTATCAGTGAAGAACATGAACGGGTAAAATCCTATTATTTGGCTCAGACATTTACCATTGCCCTGGCAGAAAACTGGAAAGCCACTATCTGGTGGAGCGCGCTCGGTTATCGGCATAGTGGTCTACTTAATGCGGACCTATCAGCCAAACCGGCTTACAATTCCTTCCAATTTGTTTCTTCGCAGTTAACCTCTGCGGAATTTGTTCGAACGGTTATGATAGACGATAACATTATGGCCTATGAATTCAAGCGCAACAACCAAATAGTCTGGGTGCTATGGGCTAAAACAAGCGAATCCATTATTATCAATCTTCTGCAGCAGCCGGCAAACATCTGGGTTATTGGTGATGATGGGAATGGCATCGCTATTCTGCCGAGTATCTCCATTTCAGTAGGGAGAGCACCAATCTTTGTGGAATATTAGCTATATTCCGTGCAAGATTTGTGGAATCCGCGTTACAGACCCCTGGCAGATCCTGGACGCGGTCGGGGTGGACGCCAGCCTGCCTTCTGGCAGTGTGGTTTTGATGTAATACGCGAGTTGGTCGACCACCTGGAGACGCTCTGACCGAATCGAGAATGCGATTTATAGGTCCGATGTGAAAAATCGCTTGACCTGATAGATTGAACGCGGTATACTTGCCGCGCTTAACGATGCGGGGTAGAGCAGTGGCAGCTCGTCGGGCTCATAACCCGGAGGTCCTTGGTTCGAATCCAAGCCCCGCTACCTTCCAAACCCACCTGTACGGTGGGTTTATTGGTAGATCGAACTTCCATAGGGAGCATATGTCTAACCCTCCATGAGGGTGCTGCGCGAGCCCCGCTACCTAATTTGAAAAGAGATGCAAACGCAACTCTTTTATTTTGGTCGATCTGTCACATCGCCCTGGCTTCTTTCAGAAGGGCAGACGACTCCCGGCAGTGAGGAAGATACTTCGCACGGATCCAAGAACTCTGTGATGGGGTGATAAATTTATGTGCAACAGATTATCCACTAATGCGATTATGCAAAGACACACAATATGCTTGTTCTAATTCGGATTATAATTATCCAATTAGGAGTAGTAATTGTTATGTTACCCAGTTTTATTTTGACCTTACGCGAAGGTTTGGAGGCAGCACTGATCATCGGAATAACCCTGAGCGTCCTTCAAAAATTGGGGCGACAGGATCAAAAATCAATGATCTGGATCGGTGTATTAAGCGCTATAGTTGTTAGCTTTCTGACCGCTATTAGCCTGAATTGGATCGGCGCTGAGTTCAACGGGCAAGGCGAGCAGTTATTCGAAGGGGCCACGATGCTTCTGGCCGCAGGGGTTTTAACCTGGATGGTCTTCTGGATGAGAAGCCAATCGAAAAGAGCAAGAGCAAATATTGAACAAGGAGTCAGTCAGGCGATCCAGGGGAAAGGGAAGAACGGGATATTTTTATTGACTTTCCTGGCTGTTGTTCGAGAGGGTATCGAACTGGCACTTTTCCTGCTGGCCGCTCGCTTAAATTCCAAACCGATCCAGGAATTCCTGGGAGTTGCGATAGGATTATTTAGTTCGGCTCTTGTAGGGTGGTTGATTTTTACCACATCGCGAAGACTGAGCCTGGCACGATTTTTTCAGATCACGAATATTTTTCTGGCACTGTTTGCGGCCGGTCTGGTTGGGCTGGGGGTCCACGAATTCAATGAGCTTGGCTGGATCCCTCCCATTTTTGAGCATATCTGGAACATCAACGGAGAGATTCCCGACATTTCGCCCGTAGGTCAAAGCTTGAATGTTCTATTCGGCTATGACAGCAGCCCATCTTTAAGCCAGGTAATTGCATACCTTGGCTATTTCATTGTTTTGGGTGGAATTCTACTATTCGATCACAAGACAGCATTGGCTAATAAAATATCAAAGAATTAAATGATCTAACATTCCGTATTGGTACTATCCTCTGATGCATATTAACTAATTTGCAAAAGAGCAGAAAAGACTGGATAGTGGTCTTTAAGACAGGGCTTGACAGATCACGGTTAGCTTCCAATCACGCATGGTCACCAATTTCTGGGCATCGGAGGTCAGAGTGAAGATATTTTACGAGCTACGAAATCTCACTCCCAGCGGGAAAAATGGATGGATGATGACCTCTCGCTCCAGACTGTATGCAGTTTAATTGGAATTGAGCGAAAAAGTGGACACAAAAAATGTACTGATCAGTTAGACTATAGAAGTCAGGAGATCAGGCATGGAAGACAGGAAATACCGTGAATACACACAAGAGTTCAAGCTAGAAGCCCTGGAGCTACTGAAGCAAGGGGGAAAGAGCGCAGGACAGCTCGAACGTGAATTAGGCATAACCCCTGGATTGCTGCTTAAATGGCGTGCACGGTACCAGATCATGACCAAAGAAGGACAGGCTGTTCAAATTGGTCCAAGTGATATGGAAGCAGCCAAAGATGAAATTCGCCGGTTACGGCGTGAGGTAGTCAACCTTGAAGAGGAGCGTGAGATCCTAAAAAAAGCACTCAATATCTTCTCACGAAAAAACGCATGAAATACGCCTTCATAGCAGCGCATGAGGAACAATTTTCGGTCAAACGCATGTGCCATGCCCTTGGGGTGCAGCGGAGTGGTTATTATGCATGGAAACAGCGGCCAGTTAGCGCGATAGAACAGGCAAATGCAGATCTGCTAACTAAGATTCGCGAAGTCTTTGAAATGAGCCGAAAAACATATGGCAGCTTGCGCATTCAGCGTTATTTTCTCCGTCAAGGTTATTCATATTCACGCCATCGGGTAGCACGGCTGATGAAAAAAGATCACATCGTACCTATAAGGGTAACCAAATGGCATCCACAGACCACGCAACAACGTTCAGGGGCCAGGATCGCTCCCAACCTGCTGAACCAGGACTTTACAGCTGCTCAGCCTAATGAGAAATGGGTCGGTGATATCACCTATATCGATACGGCAGAAGGCTGGTTGTACCTGGCTGCCATCCTCGACTTGTACTCTCGCTGCATTGTGGGCTGGGCCATGGCTGATCGGTTGGAAGGCCGTTTAGTGGAAAAAGCCTGGGAAATGGCAATGATCAATCGTCATCAGCCAACTCATCTTCTTCATCATACGGATCGCGGCAGTCAATACACCAGCGAGGTTTATCTGAAACTACTGGATACTGCTCATTGCAAACTTAGTATGAGTCGCACTGGGAATTGTTTTGATAATGCTGCCATGGAAAGTTTTTTCGCAACACTGAAAGGAGAATGTGCATACAAACAATTCAGGACCAAAGTTGAAGCGCGATTGTCTATTTTTGAGTACATCGAAGTTTGGTACAATCGCCAGAGGCTGCATTCGACCCTGGGCTATCTTAGCCCTTTGGAGTTCGAACAACTATCTGTACATTAATCGTGTCCATTATTTGAGGGATATTCCAAATCCCTGGCTTGATCTGAAGGGATGAGTGCGATATCCTCCTTAAGAGTAACGATGCGGGGTAGAGCAGTGGCAGCTCGTCGGGCTCATAACCTGGAGGTCGCTGGTTCGAGTCCAGCCCCCGCAACTAAGAGCACACTACAGACCGCCGGGCCTGGAAACCGTTAAGGCTATCCAGGGCTTCCTTCAGTTCAAGTCCGCTGAGGGGTTAAGTGTTAGGACGATTGAATCTTATTCGCACGACCTGAAGCAATGGGTGGAATACCTGGGGGCGATGGATGTCGCCAAAGTGACGCACCAGCAGTTACGCCAATACATCACCTATCTTCTGACCGAGTACGTGCCGCGCCGGCTCACCGGCAATAACGAGGTTAAACTTTCCCCCAAAACGGTCCGCAACGTGTGGGTGACGCTCTCCGCATTTTTCCATTGGGCCGGTGACGAATTCCAGATCCCCAATCCGATGAAAATGGTGCCGGCCCCGAAGTTTGAGACCCCTCCGGTGGAACCATTCAGACGGGAAGAGATCGAAGCCATTCTGAAAGTATGTGAATATTGTCAGGAAGCTAAAACGAATGATCGCCATAAGTTCACCATGCGGAGGGTGACCGGGTTCCGTGACAAGGCGATCGTCCTGGTATTGGTGGACTCTGGATTGCGGGCTTCGGAGTTGTGCTCGCTACGCATAGGCGATTATGATGCGCAGACAGGGAAAGTACAAGTCCGGCATGGCGTTGGGGGCGGAGCGAAAGGCAAGAATGCCCGCACAGAGTGTGCCATGCCTACCGGGGATGGAAACATCCTCTTCTACAACGCTTTCTTGGATGCTGACCTTCAGGGCCGGATGATACCGGTCGATGCCGGTATCCAACACGGCGACCTTGACCCCGCGACCAGTCAGCTCAGGGTGTGTGTCTCGGAATTCTACAAGGCCGATGTCTTTTTGGGCATCATCTAGGGCAACCAGTTTTACGATGGGATCCAACTCCATCAGTTCAACATCGGGGTCGCTTTCCAATTCTTGGATTTCCTCAGTGGCCAGCCGTATACTCATCCCGCCCGAGGCCAGGAGGGGAGTGGGGGTCTTTCCAAAGCAATGCTCGATTTTTTCCTGAAGGGGTGCCAATCTCTTTTCGATCCTCTCAGCGTACTCCTCCCAGATTTCCCCGGGCTCGGGTAGCTGTTGTTCAAGTTGAACGATAACCGGGAGCTCGGCTTTATTAGTTCGACTGCGAGTAGAGCTCGTGGCCAGGTAAACCATGCGCCCACGTATAGACTCATCAGCCAATCTGGTAATCGTTGATCTTAGCAGTGGACCCAATTTTGTTTTTCTCATTTCGCCCTCCTATCCCGATGAAAGGTTATTCCACCGCGCCTAGGGTAGTCGGCCCGCGAAAATTTTACTACATTTTGCTTCTGCAAGGTATGGCAAATCACACATAGGCGCAGGAGAATTACATAAGTATCCAGCATAATGGAGGATACTAATGTATTATATCAAGCCTTTTTTACAACATAATAGTGTGCCTGTATCGTTCGTTGGGTAAATTACTTCCGCCGGACCATATTCTTCGTCTACGCATTATTTGCGTTGTTATTTATCGTAGGACTCTTAACCCTGGTTATGACGCTACGACGGATGGAAATTTTTGAACTGACGGCCGAATCGATGTCGACACAAATGGAGGCGGGAGGGTGCCTGTCTGGCCCCCACACGCCGCTACAGCAACCGCAATACTCACAAACGCTGTGACCCCCCCCAGAGGAATACAAGCCTTTTCGTGCGTGTTCCCACCCTTGCGGCGAAGCCACCTATTGATGTCTGCATTGTTGGTATATGCGTGCTCTCGATTTGAACATGGGCAGAGCCCGGTTACCTGATTATTTCCGCGTCTTCCACAAGCCCGAGGGGTGCACATAGGGCGCTGCCCGGTTTTGGGCAGCGCCCTAGCGGCCTTAAGCCTTAGGAGGACTTTAGGGCTTTGTAACGGCATTCATCTGTAATGTAACCGCGGTCTGTGCCAACGCTCTGCCGTTCAGCGCTGCGCCGGTGTTCAGCACAATCGCTGTTTGGCACAATATAATTCCCTTGAAGTTAGCCGTCGTTCCAAGGGTCGTTTGGCCGGCGACCTGCCAG
>Ga0105152_10000369_pt1 | contig 12951 bp, 11 predicted proteins | sample LakBais05cmmetaG_FD_81534 | JGI IMG/M metagenome (GOLD analysis project Ga0105152, IMG submission 81534) | Lake sediment microbial communities from Lake Baikal, Russia to study Microbial Dark Matter (Phase II) - Lake Baikal sediment 0-5 cm | ecosystem: Environmental > Aquatic > Freshwater >...
GTCCATGACATTGCTCCAGCTGAAAGAGTTCAAATGGGGCAGTCCGGCCTGTTTATAAAAAAGGACAGATCCTCCTAAAGTGCTTGCCAGGGACATCATCCTTCTCGCTTCCTGGTCCTGGCCATTCTTAAGAACTCTGGGCAGTCCCTCAAAGACCAGTTTCAATCCCACGAGCGCTCTCCGATTGGCTCCCGGATCCGCCCCATCATCGACATTGTTGAAATAACCTTCCATCAGATGGGTCAACGTATCCAACCCAGTCACCCTGGATACGTGATTTTCGCAGGAATAAGTGAGCTCAGGATCAACGATCGCCTCGGTAGGAACGATGGCGATGTCAAATATCAACTTTTTAACATGCAACCAGATGTCTGTTATCACTGAGAATTTGGTGAGCTCACTTCCTGTTCCGCTTGTGGTGGGAACGGCAATGAGGTTCATGATTCTTTTTGTCTTTTTAGAAACCATGCCCACACCAAAATAGTCATCGATCTCCCCTTCCTTGACCGTTCCCAAAATGCCCGCTGCCTTGGCAGCATCGATCACCGACCCTCCGCCGATGGCTAACAGGCAGTTAAAGTCTCCTGCGAGTAAATGGTAAACAATTCGATAAACCGTCTCCTTGCTGGGGTTCGGTTCAACTCCTTCAACGATTTTATAAGTGATAGAGTTTTTCTCTAAGGCCTGAGAGATAGAGTCTAAAACCCCCGACTTTTTGATCGTACCCTTTCCAATGGTCAGGAGCGTTCTATTCGCATATTTCTTAACCACCTCACCGACCTGCTGAATAGACCCTTCACCGAAATGGATCCTGGTTGGTTTCCATGCTTCCAATATTCTTTCTGCATCCCCCATGATCTTTTCTATCTCTTTCATCCCAGGCTTTCCTCAAACAAAAATCATCTCACTGCTTTCAAAAATTCTTTCGATGACATGACCACACCAATTTTGGGGAAGATATATTTTTCCGAATATTTTTGCTCTTCCTCGGTATCCGTCCCCGTACAATCTGCGATAATAATGACCCGATAACCCTTATCATAAGCTGATCTTGCGCTCGATTCGACACACCAATTGGTATGGAAACCCGCAAATGCAACATGCTCTATTTCATTTGCCCTGAGGAGGTAATCGAGGGCTGTTGAATGGAAGGCATCAAGGGTCTTTTTCCCTTCAACAACAATATCTCCTTTCTGAGGGGTCAATTCATCAATGATCTCAGGACCGGGAGTTCCTTTCAACCATGCACCAGTGCCCCACCTGGCTTTCATTTCCATCTCGATTCCCCTTAATCCCGCGCAGCCAGGGCCCCCTTTCTTAAGTTCTGGAAAACCTTTTTCAAAAGGGTGAAAGGGTACATAAAATATTTTTACACCTTTCTTTCTGGCTTCCTTAAGAAGGTTCTGTAGATTTCCAATGATATTTCTTTCTGTAAGCTGGTCTTTGATATATTGGTACATGGTTCCCCCAGGTTTAAGAAAATCGTTTTGGGCCTCGATTAACACAATGGCTGTTTTAGATCGATCAAATCTCATTTCTATCCCTCCTTTCAAAGTTGATGAATTCGTAAAAAGTCAAAAAACACAGAAAATGTCATGCTGAACTTGATTCAGCATCTAACAAAATCAAGGACTTACGAGACCCTGAAACAAGTTCAAGGGTGACAGATCGGGACTTTTTACGAGTCCATCAAAGTTAATTCACCTTAAAAAGAGAAATGCCTCCGATTGGAAGCATTTCCCTTTTTATTTCATCCCTCTCATCACAGATATAGGAGGTGGAGGGGCTGGGTTTCCCAACCCCGTCCATTCACATTTTGGCTGTGTACTCTTCCATGCCCAATCGCTTGATGAGTTCCTTGGTTGGCTTTCCATTCTCGTCCCAGCCTCGGACCTTGTAATAGTCCATGATCGCTTCATCCAGACCGACCGGGATCTTACCCGCTGCTGGGCCTTCATTGACTGGCTCCATGAACCGTTTGGGATACTTAAAGTCGTGCTCCTTCTTCCAGCCGTAGCGGATGTTCAGAATCTTCTGGAGGGTCGTGATCCGCTCTCCGCATTTTCGGAGATCGTCGAGACTCCATCCCAGTCCACAGGCCGCATTCAGGGTATTGGTCAGGTCGGTAAGGGTGTAGCCACGGAACTCCTGAAATTTGCAGTGGCCAGCCGAGTTGATGATGTTACAGTAATCATGGAACTTGGCATTGCGGTCAGGGGCGTTCTTCCAGGACCAGCGCTCATCGTTCTCCACTTCTCCGATTCCCCATTCAGGAAGCCGGATGTGGCCCACCCAGATGTGCTGGGAATTGCAACGTTCGTGATTCGGTCCAGATGCCACGCCTGTGCAGTAGTTCAGGGCCGAGATGTACTGGGCCCGCCAGTTGTGGGCCGCGATCTCCTGTCCTTTCATGGCAACCGCCCAATCTTCCGAACCTTTCCCGATTCGCTGGGCGGCATATTGACATCCCTCACCGAGGAGATAAGCAAGGCCGCCTTCACGAAGACCGATCTTCTTCGTCAACTCAACCACGGCTTCGTGATTGCCCCATTTGAGATCGAGCCCGTAGACGTCCTCTTTTGTAATCACGCCTTTCTCGTAGCATTCCATGGCCCATGCGATGACCACGCCCAGGGAAATGGTGTCCATGGAATATTTGTCCGCCAGTTCGCAGGCATAGGCGATCGCTTTGACATCGGCGCACATCGTGTTAAAGCCCATCATGGCGAAAGATTCATACTCCGGCCCCTTGCCCTTAAACTGATAAGGTCCCTCCGTGACCTCACAAAGATTATGGCACTGGATCACGCAGTATTTGCATGGCCAGGGCTTCGCATTCAGTTCTTTGGCATAGTTGGAGGCATGCCATGCTTTCACCCCTTCAGGCCAATCCGCCAGCCGATAGTTGCTGATCGGCAGGTTCCCTTGGGGAGCAAACAATTCCGTCGCCATCGCCGTCCCGACCCGCTTGATCTGGAGCCATTCGGGCTTTTGCGAATCCATGATGGCGAGCCTGCGATTGATCTCCTTGTTCAGCTTGCCCAACTCCGTCGAATCGTGGTAGTTCGACTCCTGGGTTCCCCGGACGGCAATGGCCTTCAGGAGCTTCGACCCCATGACCGCACCCATTCCGCTTCGACCGCAGTACGACTTCTTCCGGGTCTGGATATTTGCAAACCGAACCCCCCGTTCCGCGGCCTGACCGATACTGGCCACTTCGAAGTTGTCTCCCTCGGCGGCATGAATCGCATCCTCGACTTCATAGGCATCCTTACCCCAGAGATGGCTTGCATCTTTGAGCATTGCCTTGTCGTCATCGACAAGAAGATAGACGGGTTTTTCCGCCCGGCCCGTCACGACGATGGCATCATACCCTGTCGCCTTCAACTCGACGCCGAAACTCGCCGTTGCAGCAGAACCGGCATTCATGTTAATCGAAGGGGAAATAGCAGTTGTACCCCACTTGTCCGCTCCGCTCTGTTGAATCCCATTGAACGTCCCCGCGCCAAAAGTAAGACAATTGGCCGGATCGAACGGCACTGTCCCCCGGGGACTCTCCCTCCACATGAAATACGCACCCAATCCCTCTCCGCCCAAGAAATATTCGTAGACCTTATCGGGAATCTTCTCGGCTTTGCAGATTCCCCTGCTCAAATCGACTCTCAAAACCTTGTTCCATATTCCTTTCATATCTTTCCTCCTTTCAGTTTCCTGGAATTGATTTATCCGACCGTCTTATTTGGGTTCAATTTTTACATGGCGTTGCCCCTTTTTTGATGAATTGAAGATCGCCTTCGCGGTCTAAATATCAATAGGTCTGAAGATGAGCACAATTGCCATAACAATAAATACCATTGTTTCAGCACCCTGAGACCAGTACCGGGCCGTTATGGCCATGACCATTCCGAGGGCGAAGGCGGATATGAAGGTCCCTTTCAGGTTGCCCATCCCTCCCACGATGACAACGGCAAAGCTCAGCAAGAGGATTGAGAGCCCCATATAAGGATGAATTGAACTGATCGGCGCATAGAGAACTCCTCCCAGGCCAGCCAGGGCGCTTCCCAGTATAAAAACGATGGAAAAATATTTGTCAACGTTAATCCCCAGGCATCTCAGCCCATCTTTGTCCTCCAGGGCAGCCACCACGATTTTACCCACAATGGTCTTTTTAAAGAACAGTTCCAGGGCAAAAAAGAGAATAATCGCAATCAGAACGATGAGGAGCCGGTAGAGTGGAAACGTTAGACCCCAGACCGCCAGGTATATTCCAACGGGGTCGCTCAAAGGATAGGGATTCACTCCCCAGATCCATTTGATCGTATCCACTCCAATCAGGGAGACGGCGAAGGTGGCAATGAAAGTATAATCGAGAGATTCGCCATAAAGCCGGCGGATGATAAATCGCTCAATCACGTAGCTTATGGGAATGACCACGAGGACGGCCAGGGCCCCCGCCACAGGGAAAAACCCATGGAAGTAGGCCATAAGAGTAATGAGTATATAAACCGCGATGGTATAAGTAAGAGTATGGGCAAAATTGATGACCCGAATCGTCCCGAACGTCAGCGAAAGGCCAATAGAGATAAAGTAAAGAATGGCCCCAATTGTAAATCCGTACAGAACGGTGTAAAGCATCTCTTACAAGTCTCCTATGCTGCCAGCCTGGGGGCTCCCTTTCTCTTTTGAATATATTCCCAGATATCCTGAATATTTCCCCAAACACCCTTGCGGAACTTGAAAACGATGATCAGCAATGAAAACCCTAAAAACATTTCCCAGCGATGAATGTAGATGGGCAGGAAATTACTGATCAACATGTACACCACGCCGCCGACGAGGGCCCCGTAAAGGTTACCAGCTCCTCCGATCAGGGAGGCAAAGACGACTCCCACGTTACTGTGCACATCCATCATATTGGGATTGACGAAATTATAATTCAAGGCGCTCAGCGTTCCCACTAGACCGCCCACACCTCCCGCCAAGACAAAGGTCAGCCACTTGTAGAAGAAGGTATTATACCCGAGGAACTTAACCCTGGTTTCGTCCTCCTTGATAGACCGGATTAAAATCCCATAGGGCGAGGTGGTCAGCCGCTTCAGGAAATAAAAAATCAGCAGTAAACAGAGAAGAACAAAACAGAACTTGAAGGTCGTGTTGGCGAAATTAAAAAAGCCGAAACTCGAAACGCGCACCCCAAATCCGTCTTCTCCCCGGGTGATTCCCCTGAGGGGCGAAAGAACGAGAAAAAATCCGATCTGGTTGAAAGCCAAATTGATCAGGGAAAAACAGGCTCCGGTCGTCCGGACAATGACGAGACCGATGAGCATCGCCAGCAACCCGGCCATGAAGATCCCCACCAAAATAGCCAGAAGGGGATTCCCGCTGATATACCTGATAAAAAGCCCGGAACAGTAAGCGCCTGTCCCTAAAAAGAGCATATGGCCGAAGGAAAGCCGCCCCATGTATCCATACATCAGGTCGAAGGACATGACAAAGATGCAGAAGATCATAAAGTCCGTCACCCTGTGGGCCGATAGGATGGGTGTAATCAGTAGAAAACCTGCGGCGATCACTAGAAAATCGATCACTCCATGCTCCTTCATTGGAGCATTCTTTAATGGCACAGAAAGTTCGTTTCCTTTGTCCGAATTGAATTTATACACTTTCTCCTTATCCAAAGTTAACTCCTTAGGGTCATCCCGATGCTTAGAGATACTCTTCCAATCCTCGAGTATCTGAGATCTCAGACTTATCGATGATTTCCCTGGCGACCTTGCCTTCCTTAAGGATATGGACTCGGTCGGCCAAGCGGTTTACCATGGCAAGGTTTTGCTCGACGATCACAGCAGAAACCTTGTCTTTCAAACTGCTTAGAATTTTTACGATATCTTCAATGACAATTACAGCTAATCCTTGAGTCGGCTCGTCGATCAAAAGGAGCTTCGGGTCTCCAACCAAGGCCCGGCCGACTAATAGAATCTGTCTCTGTCCACCGCTCAATTGTCCTGCCTTTGTTTTTAAGAAGTCTTTCAATTTTGGATAGATACTCATCACTTTATCTAAGGCACGATCCATGGGTTCCTGGCTGGCATAAGCGGCGATCTCGATATTCTCTCGAACCGTCAAGTTCCCGAAAACCTTCTTTTCCTGAGCCACGTATCGAATCCCCTTCAAGTAATGCTCTTCAGGAGAGAGGCCTGAAATTTCATTCCCTTGATAGGTGATCGAGCCCTTCAGAGGCTTCAAAAGGCCAATGATAGTTTTCAGAAGGGTTGTTTTCCCGGCCCCGTTTCGCCCAATTAAAAATGCCATCTGCCCCGTTTCGATTTTAAGGGAAATATCATGGAGCGCTTTTGCATGGCCATAAGCAACATCTAAGTTTTTAATTTCAAGCATCGATCTTCTTCCCTATTCTGAGATGAAGTCCTCTCCTGAATATACGGTTATGTGATAGGTTGGTTCATCTCTCCTTTTCCCCAGTAGCACTCTCTCACGGATGGATCACAAAGGACGTTGTTGGGGTCTCCCTCGCAGATAAAATTCCCCTCATTCATGACGCAGAGACGGTCCACAAGGTTTACGATCTTCGATACCTTGTGCTCAATGATGACTAAAGTAAAATTCTTCTTAATTCGGTGAAGGAGGTCGAGGACCTCTGAAATTTCAATATCGCTGAGTCCAGCAAGAGGTTCATCCAGGAGGAGAAGTTTCGGGTTGAGGGAGAGGGCGATTCCAATCTCCAGCCTTCTCTTTAAGCCATAGGAAAGCTCAGAAGTCAAGGTCATGGCCTTGCTTTCAAGCCTCACCAGCTTCAGCGCTTCCAGACAGTTTTCCTGAATCTCTTCGTTCTTGGTCGATGAGAAAAAGAACTTCCGAAGGGAGGTATGCTTCTCTTTGAATCGAATGCTGGACAAAACCATATTTTCCCAAACTGTCATGGAATTAAAAACTGAAACCAGCTGGAACGTCCGTACCATGCCCTTCATCACTCTCTGGTATGGAGGAACATGAGTGATTTCATCACCCAAAAAGGTGATGCGTCCCTCAGTGGGAGGGAAAAAACCTGATAGCAAGTTAAAGAGGGTCGTCTTTCCCGATCCATTTGGACCGATGATGCCAGTAACCTCATCTTTCTTGATTAAAAAATTGACCTTATTGACGGCGATGAGACCACCAAAATGCTTACTCAATCCTTCCGCTGCCAGAATTTCGGACATATCAACCCCTTTTCTTCCACTTTGATGCGAGATATCTGATGACTCCTCATTCTCTAAGGAAGAGGGAAAGACTCTATTCAAATTTTGAATTAGGGGGAGGGCTATATCACCTCTCCCCCAATGCTTTTCTTTACTCCCAGCCCATTTCCTTCAAAGGCAGGCACAATTCCTCACCCATGTAGACATCCGCCACTTTGCAGACATCCCATTTATCTCTTTTATCTTTGGGACTCTTGCCCTCCATAATAAATTTGGCATATTTATAGAAAGGCCTTCCATCGATACGCCAATTGGCCGGCCCCTTGACGCTCATAAAATCCGGGTTGTCCATGAGGGCCTTGTAAATTTTTGCCGGTTCCGTGGACTGGGCCAGTCGGATCCCCCTCAGAGTTTCCTGCATGCCGAGATAAGCATAAACGGCAAAGGAATCGGGGGCTTCGCCGAAATCTTTCTTCCAGACCTTGGTGAAATCATCCACCGCCTTGACTGTTGCCGGATCTTTGAGCCCGCTCAGGTCGTGATACCACCACCACCCCATGGTCACCCCTTCAAGGCCTTCAGGGGGTACCCCCACGGCGAGGACCACGCCAATGGAGTTAAAGAATACTTTTGTATCCTTCTTTAACCCCAGTTCATAGACTTGTTTCAGGGCGTTGATGGCGTCGTTTCCCCAGTGACCCATCATTACCACATCCGGTTTGGCTTCTTTGATCTTGATGATGTAGGAAGTAAAGTCAGGAGTTCCTACAGGGGACCAGGTTTCACTGATTTTGATGTCCGGGTATTTGGTACCGAAAACCTTATGGGCACCTTTTGCCGCGCCCCGGCCATAAGCGTAGTCCGGGAGGAAGAGCATGACATGTTTTGGTTTGTAGGTCTTAGCTACATAATCCCCGCACATTCTTCCGATGCCATCGACGCCGCCGAGGGAAGAGAGGTAATAAGGAGCCTTATTTTTCTTTTCAAAGGTTTTCTCCTCGATCCCATTGGTCACCATGATATAAGCCTGGCCTGCCTGGGCTTGTTCATTCAGGGCCTGACTGACGTGGGCAAATGTACCGCCCACAATGATGTTAACATTCTCGTTGAGCAATTCCCGGAATCTTCGAATGGCCACATCCGGTTTGGTCTCATCGTCTCGAATCACCGCTTCAACCTTGACCTTCTTTCCTCCCAGCATCACACCACCTTGATCGTTCACCTGCTTCATTGCCAATTTAGCACCATCCAACTGAACCTTTCCAACGGCAGAGCCCGCGCCCGTCATGCTGTACATCACTCCGACCTTGACCTGTGCAAAAGAGGGGCTATTCGAAAAACAGAATAAAAGGCCAACCACACCAACGATACAAACGAATTTCATAACCTTTTCCATTGCTATACCTCCTTTCTCCAATACATCATCAGGCTGTGATGATGTAGAAAATGTTGAAGAGAAGGGGAGATATCTCGAATACGGGATATCCCCCCTTACGAGTTTTTACTCCCACCCCGTTTCTTTTAACGGAAGCAGGAACTCCTCGCCTTCGTAGGAATCGACAATTCTGGCAAAGTCCCATTTCATATCTTTTCTCTCCTTAGGACCTTTGCCCTCGACAATAAAAGAAGAGAATCGATAGAGGGGTCTACCGTCCACACGCCATTTGGCAGGGCCTTTGACGCTGTCAAAGACCGGGTTATCCATGATGGCCTTGTAAATTTTGGCCGGCTCTAAGGAGTTTGATAATCGAATCCCACGGAGGACTTCCACCATCCCGAAATAGCACATCATCGCATAAGGATCGGGTGGTTCGGCATACTCTTTTCTCCACATCTCCGTCAGTTTTTGAGAAGCCTTCACTGTCACAGGGTCCTTGAATTCAGACATGTCATGGTACCAAAGCATTTGACAGGTCACGCCTTCCATGGCTTCGGGAGGAATGCCGACGGCAAAAACATTGATGATCCAGTTAAAGAAGAGTTTCGTCTTCTTTCCCAGTCTCATTTCATAAACCTGTTTCAGAACGTTGATGCCATCGTTTCCCCAATGGCCCATCATCACCACATCTGGCTTGGCCTCTTCGATTTTAATGATATAAGACGTAAAATCGGGCGTTCCTACAGGAGTCCAGACCTCGCTTACCTTGATCCCCGGGTATCTGCTGCTAAAGATCTTATGTGCGCCTGCCCCCGCATCCCGACCATAAGCATAGTCAGGGAGGAAGAGCATCACATGTTTTGGTTTATAAGTCTTGGCCACATAATCTGCCGAGATTCTTCCTATCCCCTCGGTTGCACCAAGGACGTTGAGGGTATAGGGAGCCTTCTCTTTCTTAAAAAAGATGGACTCCGGAATACCATTGGTCGGCATGAAAAGAATTTGTTGAGTCTGAGCCTGCTCATTCAGGGCTTTGCTAACGTGAGCGAATGTGCAGCCCACAAAAGCAGTGATCTTCTCATCTTGGATCAATTCCCGGAATCTTCGAACCGCCACATCCGGTTTGGTCTCGTCGTCACGAATCACCGCTTCAACTTTGACCTTCTTCCCCCCAAACATCAAACCGCCTTGATCGTTGATCTCTTTGATGGCAAGCTTGGCACCGTCCAGCTGGATCTTTCCGATGGCGGACCCTGCACCCGTCATGCTGTACATCACTCCGATCTTAATCTTGTCAACCTGTGCCAGAGAGGTTCCTGTTAAAAAACAGAGAACAAGACCCATAACGCCAATGACTGAAAATATTTTCGTCAATTTTACCATTGCTGCCTCCTTTCGTCATCAAGCAAAAATGCCGTGAATATACCTACCCATCGTTTTTCTCTCCATCACCCCTTTTCCTCCGATACACTGGATACACTGTTAAAGTTTTATTCACCCCCCTTCTGTTGTTTCACTTTTCTGAATGACGGACATTCAAGCCAATGTTCCTCCGCCAGTAGATGATCCATCCTATCCTCAAAGATCCGTCCTCATCTCTGTCAATCCGGTCACAGTGCTTTGTTTCTTTTTGACACTGCTATTTTTTACCTTGGCAATGAATATTTCAGTAGTGGTAAAAACAGTTGCCTCAAATAAATGTCCACCAAAAATGTTTCCATAAGCCGTTCCGAGCGTCGCGTGAAGATGAAGCACAGGATCTCCATGTTTCAGGGTACCAAATTCTCCCACTAAAGGAACAACACTTCCCTCTAAGGTGAGCAGTTCAAAAGGACCGTATTCCTTCATCAGGTTTGTTTTATCGACATTGACAGGAAGATCGATGCCTGTTTTCAAGTCCCGAAATGCCACATCGCATAGGCTTCCGATCCCAGAAAGGATCACCGCTCTTTCCATATTGTTTTCTTTACATACCTCGGCGATTCTTTTAAATAGGTCTTCCCCCGGCCTAAACCTTGTAAAATAAACCTCTGATAAATCCACTTTTTCATGAAACATTGGTTCCATTCCTTCAAGATTTGCGCCCTTAAGCATCTTATCCTCCTTTCACCCTCCAACATACATGGGAAGGACTGTTATCTTATCCCCGTCCTTTAAAACCCTGTCATAAACTTCGTAAGGGCTGATCACCCTCTCATTTAAAGTTGCCACGATGTGTGGGTAAAAACTCTTCCTTCCTCTGTCAAAGACCTTTTCTCTGATGGGTTGATAGCGCTGAGCCAAACGGTCAATAAAATCTCTGATGGTGATCCCTTCCTCAACTTCCTCTTCCCGGATGGAGCGCATCTCCGATAGAGACTGAAAATCCTTTCCGAGTTCCTTCCCCAACCACATCCATATTTCAAGCTTTACCCTGATCATTTGATCAGCTATAGATCTTTAATCAAATCTTTTAAGTCTAGCTCCTCTAAGGTCTTGGGAAGGGGTTTGCCCGTCTCGGGGTCCCATCCCATCAAGGTGTAGTAGTTCTTTACCATCCAGTCCCACTTTTCCATGATGTTTTTGCCTTGGGCAGGTCCATCCACCGGAATGGAGCCATAACGTAGGGAAGGCCGTTCCTCCTTCTTTTTCATCCCGTGGCGGAAGTTGAAGACCCTCAGTTGGTTGATCACACGACGTCCGATGTTGAAAGCATCTTCAAGGGACAGCTCCCAGCCCGTGACTGCATTGAGACATTCCAACTGCAGTTTTGGATGGGTCGAGGCAATTCTACAGGTCCCAAGGCAGTCATCAAACTGGCGAATCCCGTTAAACTTGGCGTTAAGTGTGGACACCTCCTCATGAGAGAAGGGGTCGGTCACCGCGGACATATCTACCAACTGAGGATGAACGCCGGCCCAGGTCGATTCGAGGGTGCTGGTATTCGTCAGACAGGTGTCGAAAAGTTCTGCCCATCTTCCGCCGCGATGGTCATGGCTTCTGGGAGTACAGCCTTTGAGCGTGTAGACGGCCCAGTCCGCCGCCTCTCCTCCAATTTTTTGGGAGACCCGCATCACCCCTTCGGCCAAAAGATTGCCAATCCCTTCTCTTCGGGCAATCTTGTTGAGCATGGCTTTGACGGCCTCGACATTACCCCAGCTCATGTCCAGCCCGTCAAGATCCTTCTTGGTAAATACTCCCTTCTCATAGCATTCCATCACCCACCCTATGGTCCAGGAAGCCTCATTGCAGTCCATGCCAAGACGATCCACCTCCCGAGTGAGCATTACCACAGCGCCCAGATCGGTGTTGCCAATTTGTGGCCCCCATGATGCAAGCTGCTCGTATTCCGGCTCCTCTCCCACAAAGCCCTTGTAAGGACCTTCAGTCACAGTTACTTCTTTCACGTGGGCAATCCTGCACATATAGCAGGGCATGGGGCGGATTTCGAAGTGGGTTCGCATATATTGTCCGTTCATCCGTTCATGTTCAGGAAAGATATTAGTGATGAAGTTTTTTACAGGAAGGCAGCCAATGCCATAGAGGGAAGAGAACCCGCCTCCGGTTCCCCATTGATAAAAGGGACCGAACCCTTTGGCGTGCTCGAAAAGGGCTTCATTCTTTTCTTTCAGACGTCCTGGATCTTTAATTTGGAAGTTCCGTTTTCCCCGGTAGGTAACGACGGCCTTCAGATTCTTCGATCCCATCACGGACCCTAAACCATTATGAGCAGCCAGATGCCCTCGATCACCCACGATGGCGGAATAGAGCACTCCATTTTCACCGGCAGGGCCGATTCCGTAAATGCTCACATCCTTTTCTTTCACACCCAATTCTTTTCTTAGAGCATCTTCCGTTTCCCAGACATCTTTGCCTGTCAGAGGACGGGCATCCCGAATCTCAGCCTTTCCGTCCCTGATCCATAAATAAACGAGATTGGGTGCCTTTCCTTGAAATATGATTCCATCGAATCCTGAAAACTTTAGATATGCCCCAAAATAACCGTTCGCCTGAGAGCAGCCAGCCAGATTGGTTATGGGGCCCTTGGAAGCTACGTTGAATGTGCCTGCTCCGTAGACACCACTCCCAGCGAGAGGACCGGAAGTCCAGATAAGACGATTCTCCGGGTCTGACCATTTGACGCCAGCTGGCACCTCCTCGTAAAGATACCGAGCCCCAAAGCCAGCTCCACCTACCCATTTCTCAATAAAGGATCGACTCAATTCTTCGACGGATGTTTTACCATTGGAGAGATCGATCCGCAGGATTTTCCCAAAATATCCACCAATCTCCATGGATGACTCCTTCCTCTTTCAAAGTAGGTCAACGGTTTTGACCTCGAGTGAAATTTTCGACCTACAAGAATTTCTCGAGGATTACTGAAAGCCCTTCTCAATA
>Ga0105152_10000371_pt1 | contig 12908 bp, 17 predicted proteins | sample LakBais05cmmetaG_FD_81534 | JGI IMG/M metagenome (GOLD analysis project Ga0105152, IMG submission 81534) | Lake sediment microbial communities from Lake Baikal, Russia to study Microbial Dark Matter (Phase II) - Lake Baikal sediment 0-5 cm | ecosystem: Environmental > Aquatic > Freshwater >...
CTGACGGCCCGACCATCCAGCGGGCGGACGAACGGGCGCTCGCTGCCGGCACCACGCCGGACATAGTCTTTGCAATTGTCAGAGAACTCCGGTCGTACTCCGGTATACCGATCGTCCTCCTCACCTACTATAATATCGTGTACCGGCGCGGCGTCGACCGGTTCTACCGCGATGCGCGCGATGCCGGTGTCGACGGAATCCTGATCGCCGATCTGCCGGTTGAGGAATCCGATGAGGTCACCGCCATCGCAGCCCGGTACGGCATCGACCCGATCTTTCTCGTTGCGCAGACAACATCTGATGAGCGTATCAAAAAGATCGCTGACCGGGCCAGCGGCTATCTCTACCTCGTCTCGGTCCTGGGCGTGACCGGCGTGCGCAGCCAGGTCTCAAAAGGGGCGATCGATCTCCTGAACCGCGTACGGAAGCACACCAATCTCCCGCTTGCGCTTGGCTTTGGGATCTCAACTCCCGATCATGTGAGAGCATGCAACCATGCCGGTGCTGATGCTGTGATTGTTGGAAGTGCGATCGTGAATATCGTGGAGCGCAACCTGCGGGACCCGGAATTGATGATGCGGGAACTTAGGGAGTATGTGTCCCTGATGAATGCAGCGGGTCGCGCCTGACCTGTGATCAGGAACATCACCGAAAAACACGAACCGTACCACCTGCGAGGAGCGGGCTCTGTCCCGCGGAGAGGAGTGCAAGGTTGGCGGGAAATAACTCCGATCCTTTTTTTATTCACAGAGTTCTGACATGTATCCCGCATCAGACAGGATACGCTGCACGGCGTGCAACCATGCTGTGTCATCATTATTGGGCAGGTTCAGGACCCTGTCCTGCCAGAGTTTATTGAGGACTTCATCGGAGGTCCTGATTTCATTGCGTCCCATGAGCCGTCCGATCTCCGTTCTTTTGTGAGCAAGGATAAGCATCCGGTAGCATTTGAAGTCGCGGCAGAGCGACGGGCGGGTCGGGTAAATGGTGCAGACAAAACCCTTGCCATTGCGATCTTTGCGTAAAAAGACACAGTGATCGGGATTGGCTTCGTGCTCGCTCTGGTCCGAGAAATCGTCAAAATAATCTGCCTGCACGTGCGCGAGAAAGATCTCGTTGTTGATGCCGAGCCGGCAGTAGTAGTCCCGGTCCGTCAGCTTCCGCTCGATTTTAATGTACTGTCCTAAACTGATGCAGCACTTGCCGCACGACGCGCACTTGAACTTCGCCATGCCGTACTCGCTTTTTGATGGACGGGATTATAAAAAGGTGGGTTAAAGGGCGGGTGTATTATGCAAGGCCGAGTTCACTCAATTTCTGCGGTGTTGGCCTGCCCTCGGCGTCCCAGCCACGGGCAGCATAGTACTGGTCGAGCAGCACTTCACGCTCCCACACGCTGCCTTTCGGTGTAATTCCCCTGAGCGGTCAGGTAAGCAGAAACGGCATTTCGTACACCGATTGTTATTATTCCCCGCACGTGCTTTGCGACGAGCCTTTTTTTTTATAGATTAAGATACCTGCACCCCTCATCCGTGATGCGGTATATAATCCAGTTCCCGTGATACTCGCCCTCAACGAGCCCGCTCTCCTTGAGAATGGTGAGGTGATACGAGAGTTTCGAGTCCGCGATGCGCATAAACTGGTTGATCACACAGACACAGAGCGGCTGGTCTTTGACCAGGTGCAGGATCGTGAGGCGCAGGGGATCGGAAAGGGCATGATATATCCGGCTCTTCTTTTCGAGCTCATCCGTTGCAGGGATACGCCCGGCAAGCGCGTCAAATCCCCCCATCCGATCGAGTTCTTCTCGGATCGGTTCCGGGATCTCCATCTCTTTTGTATGTGTGCGCTTATGTGTTGGACCGCAGCAGGACTTTTGAGTGCGCTTCATTTCAAAATAATATGAAATGGAAAGATATATAATCGTGCCCTGCTCACAATGTTTCAATAAAATTTGAAATGACGTGAAGGCCATGGAAGAGCAGAGATCATCATGCACCTGCGGGAGCAACGGGACAAATTGCATCATCTATTCCTGTTCGGGCATCGGATCGAATGTCGGGCAGCTGGCAAACGCGGCGGCGTGCCGGCTCACGACCGAAGGGTTCGGGAGCGGGTCCTGCCTTGCCGGGGTTGGCGGGAATGTAGACAAGCTGATCGGTGTGGGAAAAGCCGCAGACGAGCGGGTTGTGATCGACGGCTGCACGGTTGCGTGCGCTAAAAAGATCATGGACGCACAGGGGCTTTTTATTGACCGGTATGTCATAATCACCGGGCTCGGGATCGAAAAGACGCCCGGGCCACTGTATGCGGAGAGCGATGTACAGACCGTTGTCGATGCAGTCCGAAATTCACCGAAGTGACGGTATGTACTGGCCTGCCTCTTTAGAGCCCGCATGAAAGCACTGATTACCTGTTCCGGTCACTCCAACACCGGGCGTTTGACAACATGGGTGGCAACGACACTCATTTCCCGGCACCCGGGTACGATCGCATGGGCCCGGGCGCACAAGGGCGATGGTGCCATAACAGACGCGGTGGATGAGGCAGACCAGGTCATCGTTATCGAGGGTTGTTCAGACCACTGCGCCTCAAAAAAACTCGATGCGGCAGGAATCAGGGCAGATATCCACCTGGTAGCAACAGACCTTGGGATAGAGAAAAACGGCATGGCAGATGTACAGTGGTGTGATGTTGAAAAAGTGCTCGCCGCCCTTGTATGGGAACAATAACCGGTTTTATGAGAAAAAAGACTAACATGAGATGCAGGTTTTTTTTTAAAAAGCGTGCAGGGACTACTACCAGCGTAAAGGAGTATGCTGATGCTGCAGGAATTTGCTGACTGGGTTACCTACACGGTGCTTGGTCTTGCACAGAACAGCCCGCTTGCCTCGTCGATCAATTTTTTTGTCTATGATTCGATCAAGGTCACGGTGATGCTTGCCATCATCGTGTTCGGTGTCGCCATTATCCGGACATATATCACGCCGCAGAAGGTAAAGAAGTGGGTGGCAGGACGTACGGAAGGTGTCGGCAACATTGTAGCCGCCGTCCTTGGTATCCCGACGCCGTTCTGTTCCTGCTCAGCCGTCCCGCTCTTCATCGGCTTTGTGGAATCCGGCGTACCGCTCGGGATCACGTTCTCGTTTTTGATCGCATCCCCGCTGATCAACGAAGTCGCGGCTGCCATGCTGCTTGCCATGTTCGGGTGGCAGATCGCCGCGATCTACATCATCTCCGGGCTCGTCATCGCGATCATTGCCGGTATCATCATCGGGCGCCTCCACCTTGAAGGCGAGGTTGAGGACTTTGTGTACAAAATAAAACTGCACGACCTTGCGGAAAAGGCGATGACGTGGAAAGACCGGCTCATCTATGCAAAGAACGAGTCCCGCGATATCACGCTCAAGGTGCTGCCATACATCCTGCTCGGGATTGCGATCGGTGCCGTCATCCACGGGTACGCCCCTGCGGATTTCCTAGTCAATATCGCTGGTAAAAATAATCCGCTCGCCGTCCCCATCGCGGTGCTGATCGGCATCCCGCTCTACTCGAATGCGGCAGGTATGATCCCGATCATGGAAGTCCTCACCGCAAAAGGGATGGCGATGGGTACGGCGCTTGCGTTCATGATGGCGGTGATCGGGCTCTCGCTGCCCGAGATGATCATCCTCCGGAAAGTGATAAAGATAAAATTGCTCGCAATCTTTGCGGCGATATTGTTTATCTCGTTCACCCTGACCGGCTACCTGTTTAATGCGGTGCTTGGGTAATGCCTGAAGATAAGAGAAGAAAAACAGGAAAAAAGCGATGTGATCATCATGGCTGACAAACCGTGTTGTGCCGCTGATGCACTCCGGAGGATCCGGCAGATCGATGTGAACGGGATCCTCACGGGGATCAGCATGCTGGACGAGAGCATCAGTGAGGTGAGGGGGCTCGGACTTTCAGATGACCGCGGGATCCGCGAGGCGCTGGTGAAGCGGGTGAAGATTTATAATTATATTCCTCCTGCAGCAGCGGAGGCGTACGCTGATGCGATCATGCGGGAATACCGCCATGCTGAAAGAAAAAATGTTCAGGGCAGGGCTGGCAACGAGAGAAGAGACAAAGAAGTTGATGGGAGAGAACAGGATGGTAAGAATTGAAGTGCTTGGCATGGGCTGCGAGAACTGCAGACGGCTGATGAGTAATGTGGAGGCTGCGGTCAGACAGCTTGGCATTGCGGTGGAAATCAAAAAAGTTGAGGATATTGCCGCAATCATGGAACGCGGCGTGATGCTCCTGCCCGCGATCATTGTCGATGGCGAGCTCAAGGTTTCCGGCAGGGTGGCGGATGTGCCGGAGATCAAGCGGATCCTGACCGGGGGCACATAAGATGGGAGAGACTGCACCATTCTCTGCCTGCGGGGCAGGTGCTGACCATGGGGCGCTGATGCTATGCCGGGCGAATCTTGTGTAACAAAAGAGCCAAAGGGGCTGGGATTCTTCGAGAAGTACCTGACCGTCTGGGTCGCCCTGTGCATCGGTCTTGGCATCCTGCTCGGGCGGTTTGCTCCGGAGGCGGCAAAATATCTTGACAGCCTCTCCATCTATATCGGCGAGGCGCCGGTCGTCTCGATCCCGATTGCGGTCTGCCTTTTTTTCATGATGTACCCCATCATGGTAAAGATCGACTTTGCCGAGGTCCTGAAGGCAGGCGCAAACATTAAACCCGTCAGCCTAACCCTCTTTGTCAACTGGGCAATCAAGCCCTTCACCATGTATGCGATCGCACTTTTTTTCCTCGGGACGCTCTTTCTCGTGTTCATCGGCCCGGATGCGGTCGACCTTGTGAAGATGCCGTTCGGGCTCGACCTGCCCGTCGGTGCCACGTACGGGGTCGGGACCGTTGTTCTTGAAGGGGGCGTAAAGATGCTCGAGGTACCCCTGTGGCGGAGCTACCTTGCGGGGTGCATCCTTCTCGGGATTGCGCCCTGCACCGCCATGGTGCTTGTCTGGGGGTACCTCGCAAAGGGCAACGATGGCCATACCCTGGTCATGGTGGCAATCAACTCGCTTTCCATGCTCTTCCTCTACGGCCCGCTTGGCGGCTTCCTGCTCGGCGTGGGCAAGCTCCCGGTCCCGTGGGAGGCACTCGCCCTTTCCATCGGGATCTATGTCGCGCTCCCGCTTGTCGCAGGCTATATCTCGCGGAAGCTGATCGTCCGTGCCAGGGGCAGGGACTGGTTTAATACAAAGTTTGTCCACTACCTCACGCCAATCACTATCACGGCGCTCCTGATCACGCTCGTCCTCCTCTTCAGCTTCAAGGGAGAGGTGATCCTCACACGGCCGCTTACCATCCTCTGGATCGCTATCCCGCTCTTTATCCAGACAACCCTCATCTTTTCCATCGGATACGTCCTTTCGAAGGGAATTCACCTCAGCTACGAGGATGCAGCACCCTCGGCAATGATTGGGGCGTCGAACCATTTTGAGGTGGCGATCGCAACCGCGACGATCCTGTTCGGGCTCTCTTCAGGGGCAGCCCTTGCGACAGTGGTAGGCGTTCTTATAGAAGTACCTACAATGCTCCTGCTGGTTAAGATATGTCTGAGAACAAGGGGCTGGTTCGCGACAGGCTGATGCCTTGGACTGATGAGTACTCTGGAGGTGTACCATAATGAAAAAGAAAGAACCGCAGGATATCAGGGAGATGGTGCGGGAGGGCTATGCGAAGGTTGCGAAAGGTGGCTGCGGGTGCTGCGGCCCCTCCTCCTGCTGCGGCGGGGCAGATACTGCAGAACAGATAAGCAAAAAAGTCGGGTACTCATCCGATGAAATGGAGGCTGTTCCGGATGGCGCGAACCTCGGGCTTGGCTGCGGGAACCCGCTTGCCCATGCGGCGATCCGCGGGGGGGACACGGTGCTTGACCTTGGGTCCGGTGCCGGGTTCGACTGCTTCCTTGCTGCCCGGAGGGTCGGGAAGATCGGGCGGGTCATCGGCGTTGACATGACGCCGGAGATGATTGCACGGGCACGGGAGAACGCAAAGAACGCCGGCGTGAAAAATGTCGAGTTCCGCCTCGGTGAGATCGAGTCGCTACCGGTCGCCGACAGCACAGTCGACCTCATCATATCAAACTGCGTGATCAACCTCTCGCCTGACAAGGCACAGGTCTTTTCGGAGGCGTTCCGGGTGCTGAAGCCCCGTGGCACGCTCATGGTCTCGGACATCGTGCTGGAATGTGATCTCCCGGAGACAGTTCTTTCATCAGTCGCTGCGTATGTCGGCTGCCTTGCCGGTGCGGTGCAAAAAGGAGTATATCTTGACCTGATCCGCGGGGCAGGGTTTTCAGAGGTTGAAGTGATTGAGGAGACAGCCTACCCGATCGATCTTATGGTAAACGATCCCACGGCGCAGGCAGTACTCGCCAACCTTTCGTTTTCCCGGGACGAGCTCCGCACCATCGGGGAATCGGTGCACAGCGTCAAGGTGCGGGCGGTAAAACCCCGTTCCTGAAACGGGGTGATGGGGCTCCTGATAATATGGATTGGGACAGCGATCATTGCAGGGCTTGGGTGAGAAGTTCACGAAGTTGATGGCGCACCGTATGCAGGAAATAATCATACCCCACTGTATTCCAGAGAGAACGTGAATTCATTGAGAAATTACCCGTTTTTTCATGCAGGGCATTCCTTTCGGGAGACACGTGCGTCGCCGGCATACCACCTCACACCGGTCTTTATGCTGAGTGTCACGGTCTGAAGCCCATCTCAGGAGGGGGACAATCGCTTTCCGGAGCATGATCCCGTCGTCAGTCAAAAAATATTCCACGCGGGGCGGGATTTCAGAAAAGGACTCCCGTTCAATCAACTGCTCTTCCTGAAGTTCTTTTAATGTTTCTGATAGGGTTCTCGGGCTGATCCCTTCCAGTTCGGACATGAGATTTGTGAACCTCAGCCGTCCCGATACCCCGAGCTTGTTGATGATGAGAAGTGCCCATTTTTTCGATATGGTCGTGAGGATGCCTCCGAAGGCACATACGCAGAGGGTCTCGCTATCTTCGCACATAGTTACTTGAATACTATATACTTAATATTTTTAATACTATCCAATAGATAGTAAAATTATAGACAATTCAGTGGAGTACGTGATATGTGCCGACAGGTATGCGACGAATCGTCAGGAAGGTTTGGGGAGTGTTGCTGTACCGGAACCCTCAGCCCCGAAGATGAGATTAGGATGCTTGAAGCAATGAAGACGGCAGGGAAAATCCGGCTGGATGCGATGAATCGGAGGATCGAGGATCTCCGGAAAACGGTGAAGGGATAATGGATCTCCTGAGCGCCGCGGAATTCTCTTGGCAGGGCCCGGTCAAAAAAGACCTCATCAAAACCGAAGGATCGAATATCGTCCTCGTATGTTTTGAGAACGGACAGGAGATCTTACCCCATCCGGAACCGTATGCCGTGGTGTTCGTCGTCCTTCAGGGAGAGGGCACGATCACTTCGGGAACCGTTGAGCATCCCGTCAAACCCATGCATCTTGTTTCTGTGGGAAAAGATGAAAACCGGGGGATCCGGTGCACTCAGCGGATGATCCTTCTCGGTATCCGCGAAGACATCTGAGGAGCGATCTTGATGAGTGATGTGATTGAAGTCCGGAATCTGACCAAAGTTTTCGGTACCACCATTGCCGTGGATCACATCTCATTTGATGTTTGGAGAAAGGAGATCTTCGGCTTCCTCGGCCCGAACGGTGCGGGTAAGACCACGACGGTGCGGATGCTGACCGGTGTCATCCCGCCGGACGCCGGGACCGCCACGGTCCTCGGGCATGATATCAGCCGGGAGCCGGTGCTGGCAAAACAGGGAATCGGCGTGGTGCCGGAAACCTCGAATGCCTACACCGATCTCACCGCGTGGCAGAACCTGATGCTGATGGGCGAGCTGTACGGGCTCGACCGTGCCCGGGCAGCACAGCGTTCATCCGATCTGCTCGGGACGCTGGGTCTTCTTGAGCGCAAAGACCAGAAAGTGCAGGCGTACTCCAAAGGCATGAAGCAGCGGCTCATCCTTGCGATGGCGCTGCTCCATGAACCCCCCCTCCTCTTTCTCGATGAGCCCACGAGTGGTCTCGACGTGCAGAGCACGCAGATGATCCTTGCCATGCTGCGGGACCTGAACCGGCAGGGAACTACTATCTTTCTCACGACGCACAATATGGAGGAGGCAAACCGGCTCTGCCACCGGGTCGGCATCATCCGGGGCGGAAAGATGGTCGCAATTGATGCGCCGGAAAAACTCAAGACGGCAATTGACCGGGTGCACCGGATTGAAGTGAGTTTTGACCGTGACGTGCCCGGCGACGCCCTTGCGGGACTTGCCGGAGTGACCGCGGTGAACCGGACCGGTGACAAATGGCAGATCACCGCAGACAACCATGATGCCGCCATCCGATCCCTGATGACCTTTGGCCAGCAGAACGGCGCAGCGATCGTCACGCTAAACACGCTGGCACCCTCGCTTGATGAAGTGTTCCTCCGGCTGACGCAGGAGGGAAGGCCATGAACCCGGCAGGATTTCCTGAACAGGTGCGAAGGGCATGGGCGATTGCAAAGAAGGATATCCGCATCTATTACTTCAAAGGCCCCGTCCTCATCTTCGGGATCTTCATGCCGGTCTTCCTCTTCCTTGCCTTCTTCATGGGGAGCAGGCAGCTCCCCCTTGCGTTCCTTATTTCCGGACTCATCGGGATGACACTCTTTTTCACCGCCACCGCCGTATCCCCCGCCATCTTTCCCTGGGAGGGGCAGGCAAAGACCCTTGAGCGGCTCGCTTCGTGCCCAATCACGATCGAGGCGATTGTCCTTGGCGACATGATCGCCTCTGTCCTCTTCGGCATCGGGATTACGTTTGTTACGGTCATTATCGGGCTGGCACTCGGGCTGGCGCTCCTCCACGGCACTACACTTTGTGCTGCCATCTTCCTTGCCGCGTGCTGCTTCTCTGCAATCGGGATGCTGCTTGCCGTGCCGCCAACGAATGTGCCGTCGAACATCATGATTCTCTCCTCGCTGATCAAGTTCCCGCTCGTCTTCATCTCCGGCATCTTCATCCCGCTGGAGCAGATGCCGGCATGGGGACTGGCACTCTCCGTCTGCTCCCCGCTCACCTACTTCACCGATCTTGTACGATACTCGTTTACCGATGCACACTTTTTCCCCGTGCTGGTCGATATCGCTGCACTTGGTGTGTTCACGCTGGTGTTCACGGTCGGTACGATGTACCTGCACAAGAAGACGATGCCAAAAAGGATGTAGTTAGTCGGCGTTCATGGGCAGAACAGGGTAACACACATTTCAACTATTTTTGAATAATCTTTATGTACAATGACCGTGAAGTAACCAATTGGTAATTATCATGGATGGATATGCAGGAAAGATGGTCTATGCCGATCTCTCGGCAGGGAAGGTTACGATCAAGCCCACTCCAAAGAAACTCAAAAAGGAGTACCTTGGCGGGCGGGGGTTTGGCATCCGGCTTCTGACCGACATGGTTGATCCGAAGGTCGATCCGCTGGGCGACAAGAATGTTGTCGTGTATGCAGCCGGGCCGCTGACCGGCACCGGTATCCCGCTGGGAAGCCGGTACGAGGTCTCGACAATCTCACCACTCACGGGTACCGCGATGAGTGCCAACAGCGGCGGGGTCTTTGGATGGAAGATGAAGAAGGCGGGATTCGATGCTGTCGTCGTGACCGGAAAAGCGAAAAAACCGGTTTACCTCATGCTGGACAACGGGAAGGCAGAAATCCGCGATGCGACACATCTCTGGGGTAAAACGACCGGACAGACCACCGACGCGATTATGGAAGAACTCAAGGATGATAAGGTTCGTGTATCCTGTATAGGACCGGCAGGGGAAAAACTCGTATTGTTCGCCTGCATCATCAACGAAAAGACACGGGCTGCCGGGCGCGGGGGTGTCGGCGCTGTCATGGGCTCCAAGAACTTAAAAGCGATTGCTGCACGGGGAGACCTGCCCATCAAGGCAGCAGATGAAGAGCTCCTCAACGTTGTCAAGGACCGCGTGCGCAAGAAGATCGAGGATAACGGGATCGAAAAGGCACTTCACAATTACGGTACGGCGGTGCTCATCAACATCATTAACGAGAACTACGTTTTGCCGACCCGGAACTTCCAGAGTGCCCACTTCCCGAATGCGGAGAAGGTCTCAGGTGAAACAATAGCAAAAACCATTCTCAAGAAACCCAAGGGCTGCTATGCCTGCATTGTACAGTGCGGTCGCGTCCACGAATTCGATGACGAGTCTGGGGAAGGCCCGGAGTACGAACCCGACTGGGCGTTCGGGCCGGACTGCGGGATCGATGATCTCAAGGCGGTCGCAAGGGCGAACAACATCTGCAACGAGTACGGGCTCGACGCGATCTCGGCGCCGACAACGATTGCCTGCTTGATGGAGATGGCAGAGAAAGGTTACGTAAAGCACCCGATCCGGTTCGGTGACGCGAAAGGGATGCTAAAACTGGTGGAGCAGATCGCGAAACGCGAAGATATCGGCGATGAACTTGCCGAGGGCTCCTTCCGGTTTGCCACGAAATACGGGCATCCCGAATGCTCGATGAGTTCCAAGAAGCAGGAACTGCCGGCATACGATCCCCGGGGAATTCAGGGATACGGGCTTGCGACTGCCACATCGGTCCGTGGCGGCGACCATGTGTATGGGTACATGATCTATCCCGAAGTGCTCGGGGCGCCGGAGAAACTGGACCCGTACGTGACCAAGGGAAAACCGCAGTGGGTCAAGACGTTCCAGGACCTGACCGCGTCCATCGATGCATCGGGCATGTGCCTGTTCACCTCCTTTGCACTGGATGCACAGGATTATGCTGATCTACTCACCGCGACTACCGGCATGAAGATTAACCCTGCCGAACTGCTGAAGATCGGTGAGAGGATCTGGAACCTCCAGAAACTCTACAATATCAAACGAGGGTTCGGCCGCAAGGACGACACGTTACCGGCCCGTCTCCTGAACGAGCCCCTTAAGGAAGGCGCACCCACCGGGCAGGTGTGGAGACGGGATGAGATGCTCGATGAGTATTACACCCTGCGGGGCTGGGATGCCGAAGGGACTCCGACAAAAGGGAAACTCAAAGGACTTGGGCTAGCGTAACATGGGAGATAGTGCAGCAAAACCCGCAGGTTTCTGGCATGGTATCCCCCGCAACAGGATCGACTGGCATGAATGCGGGGAATGAGCCGGTGGGAGAGAACGGTGCACTCCTGAACAATACGCAGGATCGCATCACCCTTACCGTCAAATCGTTTGCTACCTTCCGTGAGATTATGGACCCGCAGATCCGGATGGATTTTTTAAAGGGTGCAACCATTCGCACACTTCTCACTGAACTCACCGGACGGTACGAAGGGTTGGGCGAGCTGATGTTTGCCGCTCCGGGAACGCTCCGGGACTTTGTCAACATCCTCAAGAACGGCAGGAATGTACATTTTCTGGCCGGGCTGGACACCCCGCTCGATGACGGGGACGTGATCGCGCTGTTTCCGCCGGTTGCCGGGGGGTAGGGGCGCACACACTACCATGCACATGTAGCGGATACCATGACCCCCGATACTGTCCGGACTACAGGAAATCTACAAAGATCGCGCTCTCTATCACCATTGCATTCCATCAGCTGGAGATTGCCGGGGCCTGGCGCTTGCAGGGTTCACGCTCACCTATTTCACCGATCTCGCCCGGTATTCCTTCACAGGCGCCCATTTCTTCCCGCTCATGACCGATATCGCTGCGCTTGCAGGGTTCACGCTCGTGTTCACGGTCAGTGTTATGTACCTGCACAAGAAGACGATGCCAAAGAGGATGTAGCGTCAGGCTGAAGCTGTACTATGAAACAAACAGTGCTCTTTGTCTGCACGGCAAATGCCGCCCGCTCCCAGATGGCAGAGGGGTACCTGCGGGCAAAATACGGTGACCGGTACGAGGTGTTTTCCGCCGGCACCCGGAAGGCGCGGGTGAGCGTGCCGGCGATCACGGTGATGAGAGAGATCGGGATCGATATTGCCCACCACCATTCAAAAACCCTTAATGAAGTTGCTGACATGTCCTTTGATATCGCTGTGACCCTCTGTGACAACGCCTGCAAGGTCTGCCCTGTCATCCCGGGTGCTAAAAAAACGATCCATCACGGATTTTTCGATCCCCACCTGACTACCGGCACTGATGATGAGATCCTTGCGGGATACCGCAGGGTGAGGGACGAGATCGTACGGTGGATTGACACGACCTTTTCCGCTGGATACATAGGCTGATGTGCCGGAATAATTTTTTTTAAATGTTTGTTTACCCTGTCCTGTCCTTCCGCCACCAACAACAAGATTCATAGCATCCCGTCGCGTTGATACAACTAACGGATGCACGAATTGCATGAAACGAAGGCGGCAGAAAACGCGGGATATATTTGCGGAATCACTCGAACTCCACGAAAAATTCCATGGAAAGATCGAGGTCCACTCCAAGGTTCCCCTGACCAACCGGCGTGAACTCTCGCTTGCATACACGCCCGGCGTCGGGGCGGTATGCAAGGCGATTGCCCTGGACAAAAACCTTGCCTATAAATATACGCTGAAGGCAAACACGATTGCCATTGTGACAGACGGGTCACGGGTACTCTCGTTGGGCAATATCGGGGGATATGCCGCAATCCCTGTCATGGAAGGCAAAGCCCTGCTCTTTAAAAAGCTCGCGGACATCGATGCTTTCCCGATCTGTTTTGAGAATTACCACACGGAATTTGCCGATGAGATCAAAAACATCGCGCCGGTTTTCGGTGGGATCGCACTTGAGGATATCGCTGCGCCTAAATGCTTCGAACTTGAAGA
>Ga0105152_10000372_pt1 | contig 12889 bp, 10 predicted proteins | sample LakBais05cmmetaG_FD_81534 | JGI IMG/M metagenome (GOLD analysis project Ga0105152, IMG submission 81534) | Lake sediment microbial communities from Lake Baikal, Russia to study Microbial Dark Matter (Phase II) - Lake Baikal sediment 0-5 cm | ecosystem: Environmental > Aquatic > Freshwater >...
GAGGGAGACATTGACGACCGCTGTGTCCACGATTACGATGATCGGAGGGAGCATGACCGTTATGGCAACGATCCACCTGTTCATACGATCCCGCCTCCATTTAGGGTTCAACCAAAATCGTGGGGACCACAGACATCCCAATCCTTAAGATATGAGCAGGATCTGTGCCTTGATCAAGAACGATCTTGACGGGTATTCTCTGCACAATCTTGACATAGCTTCCTGTAGCGTTCTCGGGTGGGAAAAGCGAAAAAACTGCTCCTGTGCCTGCCATGACGCTATCCACCTTTCCATGAAATACCTTACTCGGGTAAGTATCCACATTAATTTTTACCTTTTGACCTGGTTTTACCCTCTCTAGTTGGGTTTCCTTATAATTGGCAGTGATCCAAATATCGTCAAGAGGAACAACCGCCATGAGGGATTGTCCAGGTTGGATTTGATTACCGATCTCTACAGACCTCTTTGCGATGTAACCGTCTGAGGGTGTATAAATCTTTGTATAACTTTTGTTCAATTCTGCCCCCTTGGAAATGGCATCTTTCTGCTGAATCTGCGCATGCTGGGGAATGAGGGATGACTCCGTTTGTTTGATCACTGCCCTCTGAGTTTCAAGGGATGCTTCAAGCTGTTTAATGCGCTCTCTTGCCGCCTTAACCTGTGCTACCGCAACATCATAATTTGTCTTTGTTTTGTCGTAACTTTCCCTCGGGATGACTTCTTTTTTCAAAAGGTATTCTGCCCTTTTGAGGTCAATCTCAGCCTGTTGGAGATTGGCCTCCTGAAGTTCAAAGTTTGCCCTTGCCTGCTCCAATGAAGCAATGATCTCTCTTAGCTGTTTTTTAACCGTATCCACCCTATCCCGGATCTCAGAAAGTTTTGCCTTTTCAGTCTCAAGGCCGGCCTGGGCTTCCTTAACCCTAACCTCATAATCCATTGGATCCATCTCGAGAATAAGGTCGCTTTTTTTTACAAACTGGTTGTCTTTAACATGGATAGCCTTAACAGTACCAGGGATCTTTGAGGCAATGGCATGGACCCTGCCATCGACAAAGGCGTCATCGGTAGAGATATGGGTTTTCTTATACTGCAAATAAAAGTAGAGTATCCCTGCACCGATGGCCATCAGGAGGGGAAGTATGATAAAAGCGGCAATCCTTTTTCTCGAGTGGTTTTGCTTCTCTATTTTCTCTTCCATTGATTCATATCCCTCCCATTCATTGAAGCAGCCTACCTATAATTTAGTATTTAAATAATTAATTGTAAAGTCTTTCTGCCTTCTCGTTAGAAGGGATACTGGCGCGGGGTGCGCTGCATGCTGATCCAACGCAGTTCCGTAAATTCCTCCAATGCGGCCCTGCCACCGAACCGACCCCAGCCGCTATCCTTCACACCGCCAAACGGCACCTGTGGCTCATCATGAACGGTTTGATCGTTTATATGAACTATCCCTGATTCGATATGCTCGGCCATGGCCAGACCTTTAGCGAAATCACGGGTGAAGACACTCGCCGAAAGTCCATAAGGAGTTTCGTTTGCAACGGCCACGGCCTCTTCCTCGTTTTCGACCTCAATCACCGAGACCACCGGGCCGAACGTCTCTTCACATGCAAAGGGTGTCTTGGGCTTGACGTTGGTCAGCACTGTCGGATAGTAACAGAGTCCCTCAGATTTACCACCACACAAGATCTTAGCGCCATCGCGGATGGCGGCATCCACGCTGCTTTTGACTTGGTTGAATTGCTGCTTGTTGATAAGGGGACCGATGATTGTGTCGGGTTCTTTTGGATTGCCAACCTTGAACGTTGAAACCTTCTTGACGAATTTTTCGGTAAATTCCTTGAAGATCGGTTTTTCGACGATCACCCGGCGTGTGGACATACAGATTTGTCCCTGATGGAGGAACCCGCCGAATGCCGCAGCGTTCACGGCGTTATCGATGTCGGCATCGTTCAGGATGATCAGTGGATTCTGTCCGCCCAGTTCGAGTGCGACACGCTTAAGGTACCGCCCTGCTTTTTCTGCGAGCTGACGGCCCACTGCGCTCGAACCGGTCAAGTTGATGCGGCGCACCTTCGGGTTTTCTATGAATTCGTCTCCAATCTCATTACTTCTTTCCGGTCCATTTGTGATGAGGTTCAAAACGCCTTTTGGAAAACCAGCCTCGTGAAAAACCTCTGCAATCACAACGCCGCCTGCTACAGCGGATTCCATAGAAGGCTTGAGAACAGCCGTGTTTCCGTAAGCAATCGGCATGCAGATCGAGCGCAACGACAGGATCAGGGGCGCGTTCCACGGCGCGATGCCCGCGACCACTCCGACGGGTTGGCGTATCGCCATATAGAATGCGCCTGGCAGATCGGCTGGGATGATTTCTCCGTTAGCTTGGTGCGCCTGTGCTGCCGCTTCGCGTAGCAAACCAGGGGTAAACATGGCCTGGAACATCCCAAAGCCAAAAGTACAGCCGGTTTCCTCGGCGAGAATCGTAATAATCTCGTCCCGTTTCCTTTCGAGAATGTCAGCAGCTTTTAAGAACAAGGCCTGGCGCTCAGCCGGGAGCGCATGTGACCACGAGGGAAAAGCTGCTACTGCTGCGTCAATGGCGCGCCTGGCGTCGGCGCGTTTTCCAGCTGGAACTCGGGCGAACACCTCACCCGTGTATGGGTTGTAATCGTCATACGTCTCGCCTTCGAGCGCATCAACCCACTCCCCGTTGATATACATTTTGTATTCTCTTGTCATTTTGGTTCCTCCTTTCTGAGAATCTTTCAAATTGTGCACGGGTTGATTGTTGATTTGATTTCATCAACCTTCTTTTTGAAATATGACAAAAGGGGATTCACCTAATTGACCGGCAAGTGCCCCGTCCCGCCAAAGCGGGATAGGCGGGGTCAAGGGGCACAATATAAATGAGATTTCCTTTCCGGGAAGCCCCGCCCTGTGGACGGGGAGCTTCACTATTCATCAGTACATGCAGTTTTTTCCCATTGGATTCTTTCATAGCAAAGATTATATATTATGGCAACCCCTTCCGCCCGTAGGTAATGTATAATTTTTTGTGTCAGGAAGGATACTGAGATATGGACAGGACAGAGAAGATGGATTGCAGAGCAAATGGTGAGGTTATTTTTGAGCCGTGAGGACTCTACACCTTACATGCCGTAAAATATCTTGACGGATCGGCCAGACGACGGGGTTGTATCCGGAAAAAGAAATGGGGTACGCTATCAAGGTCTTCACCACAAGAACAACAGATAGAAGGTACCCCATGCTACCAGCAGCAATTACAAACATGCACCAAGCCTTTAGAGAGACAAGCTGTTCGAATTTTTTTAACCTCTTCCATCAGCTTTCTTCCTTTCCCTTCTCGGGAGTGATAAATCTCAATATATAAGTAAAGGTCAGTATCGTCTCAGCATTTTTTCGAATGGCAGGGTTATTCTGCGCGAGCGTTTTCAGCCTCAGGGCGCTTTCCTCTATCGTCTTTATCTCTTTTCGTATCCTCTCAATCATCTTTTACTCTCCCTCCTATCTTTAAATCTTGTTGCTTTAAGCATGTACCTTGGCAGGGAACCCGGAGGTTCCATCTGCACGTGAAAGGATAGGTTGGTTTTGACTTTCAGATTTTCGCGGAGCCTCGCTTTGACTTGCTCTATCTCCTTTCCGCCAAAGTCTGGGGCAACTTCTGTCCTGATCGTAATTTCATCCATGATCCCCTTTCTCTCGACCACAATCTCATACTCGACGACCTCGGGGAATTCATGCCTGATCACCTCCTCCACGGTTTTAGGCGAAAAGAGCACCCCCCTGATTTTTCTCAGATCATCGGTTCTTCCCACCACCTCTTTGATCTTTCTTGAGGTCCTTCCACACGGGCAGGAATCCTCTCCCTTGATCACCAGGTCCTTTGTATTGAACCGTATCAGAGGGAAAGACCTTCTTCCCAGAGGGGTTACCACAGCGATCCCCATTTCACCTTCCTCCACCTCTCGCTGGAGCGTTTCCGGGTCGAGAATCTCGACCAGAAAGAAGGGTTCGATAATGTGCATCCCCTCTTTTGCTTCACACATCCCTGCCCAGGCACAGGGTTCTGTACCACCGATATGATCGAATACATGACAGCGAAAGAGCTCTTCCAATCTTTTTCTTGTCGGTTCTGGCATCGGCTCTCCGGCACAGAGCATCCTTTCGATCCCGAGAGAGGCGGGATCAATACCCATATTTTTGGCTTCCTCAGCAATGTGAAGCCCATAGGTCGGAGTATTCATCATTGCATTGGCCTTGATTTCGAGGATCTTGTGGATTCTTCCCTTTGTGTCGAGGGCCCCTCCTGGTATAAGCTCACATCCCACCTTCTCCGCTGTATAATGGGCCTCCCAAAACGCCACATAAACATTGTAACCAAAAGGAAGAAAGACTCGGTGGCGCGGTCGAAATCCCGCCATATAGAGGATATGACACCATGCCTCTACCCTCCATTGCCAGCTTTCATAGGTTTCAGGAACATAAACCGGTCTTCCAGTGGTTCCACTGGTCTGCCTGAATGTGGTGACATCTTTGATATCGACGCCGAGGAGCCCCCCGTAAGGGAAAGGCTCCATCTCCTGATAGCTTCTCATTTCCTCCTTTTCCGTGAGAGGAAGCTTCTTGATATCGTCAAGTGTCTTTATATTCTCAGGCTCCACTCCTTTTAATTTCTCTCGATACATGATGGAGTTGGTTTTTGCATAAGAGGAAATATTCCTGAAATAGGATAATTCGATCTCATCTAACTCTCCCTTAGGAAGGGTCTCTAAATAAGGATTCCAATATTCCATTTGAATATCATTTGCTGTTTTAACCATGTCTCTTCCCCCATTGAAAATATTACATGAATTTTTTTTTGATATCCCCTCCGAGCTTTTAAGAAACCTGCTGAGTAATATCGGCAATTTGGGGACCGTATTTTTCAATCATGCTCTCTGGAAATGTCCCGATGAGAAAGATGCATCCGATTATTCTTCCACCCATCCCAAATACAGGAGCGCTGACGACATTTACCCCTGGGGTTATCTCACCTATATCCTGCCCAAACCCCAAATGCCTACGCCTCGTAAGCTCCTCCCTTAGCATTATACTTCACTCTATAAAACTGATTCAAATTTTTCAAGCATTTTTTAAATCTGTGTCATTTAAACTTCAAAAGTGCATAGGTTTTGGTAAATTTAAAGTTGAAAAGTAGATACCTAATTTCCTGGGTAGCGGCCATGGCAGGTCATCAGCGATGACAATGAAAATCAAATGATGAAAATCAATCATGCCCCCTCTCCCGCTGGCGGGAGAGGGTTGGGGTGAGGGTGGAGTCTAAATATATCCCCCTCACCTTCATCCTCTCCCCATTGGGGAGAGGAGATGAGAAAGTATGCACTTTTCAACTTTAGCAAACAAAAAAAACTTTTTTCTTGACATCTAAAGATATTATTTTTAAAATAGTCCACAAGTGTAGACCATTTCAAAAGCTCAAGGCTCAAAACTGAAAAGTTAAAGAGTTATATATGGAAAAAAGGGGGAAATTAACTTCTACCCAAGAGAATGTGTTGAGTTTTTTAAAAAATTTCCTACAAGAAAAAGGATTTCCGCCAACGCTCCGGGAGATTGCTTCCCACTTTGGGCTGAGAGGACCAAAGGCGCCTCAAAAAACACTCCAGATCTTGGAGAGGAAAGGCTACATCCGGAGAGTCCCGGGAGGTTCGAGGGCGATTGAGATGCTCATCCCTCCTCTTGTCCATAAAAGCCAAATACTCTCCCTCCCGATGGTTGGAAAAGTGAGGGCTGGAGAACCCATCCTCGCCATTGAGAATATAGAGGGTTATATCAACCTCGATCAGAGTCTCGTCTCTTCAGATGATGTTTTTCTCCTTCGGGTCCAAGGAGATAGTATGATTGATGCCCACATCCAAGACGGAGACTTCGCCCTTGTAAAACCTCAACCGAATGCAGAGAACGGGGAGATCGTCGTGGCCTTGGTTGATGATGAGGCCACGATTAAAAGGATCTTCAAAAAAAGAGATTTGATTCGACTGGAGCCTGCTAACCCACATATGGAACCCATTGTTGTAAGGAAAGGAGAGAGGAGGGTCACCATTGTGGGAAAAGTGGTTGGGATTTTTAGAAAACTCTGACTCCGATTGCGGAATGCAGAATTCGGAATGCGGAGTTAAAACTAAAATGATAGATTTTTGAATTTTGGTTTAATTCCGAAATCCGCCACGGTACGGGCGGTCGTACCGACCGCAATCCGAAATCCGAAATAAAATATGGACGATCGAATCATTCTTCACGTCGATATGGATGCTTTCTTTATCTCGGTGGAGCAGAGGGATGATCCCGCGCTTCGGGGAAAACCTGCGGCAGTTTGTGGCTCCCTATCTCGAAGTGTGGTCACTTCAGCTACCTATGAAGCAAGACCTTATGGGATTCGAGCGGGAATGTCGATTCAGGAAGCGAAAAAGCGTTGTCCTCAATTGATTCTTGTGAAAGGAGACCATTCGAAATATACGGAGACGGCTGCAAGAATCTTTTCGATTCTAAAAGATTATACGCCCCTTGTGGAGATAGCTTCCATTGATGAAGCTTACCTCGATATCACCCGATCTTTACTTTTATTTAAATCTCTTCTCTCCATTTCCCAATCGATAAAAGATCGAATACGGGAGGAGGAACAGCTGACTTGTTCGATTGGTGTGGCTCCGAATAAATTACTCGCAAAGTTGGGGAGTCGTTTAAAAAAGCCCGATGGCTTGACAATTATTGGGAAAGAGGAGGTAGAGAAAATACTCAAAGATCTTCCTGTTTCCAGCCTCCATGGAATTGGTCCAAAACTCACCGAAGAGTTGAAATCGATCGGCATCTTCACTTGTGGTCAATTGGGGAGATTTCCAGTTCCTCAATTAACTAAACGGTTTGGTGTAATTGGCGAGAGGCTTCACGAAATGGGTTTAGGGCTGGATGACAGCCCGGTTGTGCCCCTAGATGAAGAGGAAGATGCCAAATCGATCAGCCACAGCGTGACTCTCGAAGAAGATACCTCTGATCCGAATCTTTTGAAAAAAGTCCTTCTTCAACTTTCGGAAAGGGTTTCCAGGAGGATGAGGAGGGATGGATTTTATGGGAGGAGGGTTACCCTTACCCTTCGTTATTCCGATTTTTACACCTTTTCTAAGCAGAAGACACTTTCCGGATGGATCAACAGCGGAAACGAAATATTTCACCATTCCTTCGGGATCTTCGAATCAATCCCTCATCCTAAACCGATTCGCCTCTTAGGTGTGGGGGTATCCCATTTGAAAAAAGAATGGTGCCAACTGGATCTTTTCGAAAAGAGAGAGAAGAAAGATCAACTGCTGAAGGCCATGGATCGAGTGAACGAACGATTCGGAGATTGGACTTTGACTTGGGCCTCCCTCTATTAAAAAACCCATTCTCTGTGTCCCTGCCTACCCCAGACAGGCGTGGCTCGTTTCCGTAAGCCAAATTTATAGGAAAGGATATTTACTCAAGGGCAACCAACAATTTTTCTACTTGATATTCGGATTTCTGTTCAGCCTCCTGCAATGTTTGAATCATTGACCAACATCTTTCTAAGTTCCTCATCAATTCTTTGACCGGACGAAGGGGATCGAAACCGATTTCAATTGCTGAGACGAGCATCAACCACCATACCAGTTCTTCAAATGCCTCTTTGTTGAACCATAAGATCTCATTGTATCGATTCACCAATAAGAACTGTTGGACTTCACTGTCTTTCAGCAGTTTCTCCATCACTTGGTGTACTGCCTTCTGGTCAAACCATCGTTGATGGCTGGTGAGGATTTTGATCAAAGTTAATGCTCTCCAGGTCGTTGCCTCGTCCAACTCTAATTCCATTAGTACCTCAGCGATTGTTTTGCCCAGCCTCCATTCATCTATCCAACTGCGGCTTTGTCCCGCAAAATCCCTTTGACTGACCACCTTGCCAAGAGCATGGACAAATAACCAGCTGAAAAGAATAGCCCAAGTGTATGTTGAATCAGTCAGTTTCTTGTGCAGGTACTCTGCGGCTGCCTTCACCCCTTTGGGTTGGAGCCGTGGAAAGCGACTGGTGATGATGGGTAAGTATAGGATGGCTTCGAGTTTATGCCTTATCTCGCGGGCAATCGTCGTCTCGTCTTCCCCTCCGCCGGTGCGTTGTTTAACTTCCCGGAGGAGTTCAATCGTTTTCTTTTCTATCTCTCCCATGAACTCCTGATCGAGCTGCGCCTGGGGTGAGATGATGCGTGATTCTGTCAGGCGGCGGAAAATATTTGTATTGACCAGTTCTTTAAACGTGTGCTGAATTGGCCGCAACAATTTTTCTCTCAAAGCCTCTTCGATGTTGGATACTCCCCGTCCATTTAAGTCATTCGTTAATTGAGCATAATGATGCCACTGATTATCCCAAACTTCTCGAAAATCCATGAATACGTGATACTTGTATGCTCCCAGTTCGACATATAATCCTTTTTCATGCAGCTCTTTGCTGCTCCGAATATACTCCAAACCTGTCACATGATCCCGGAAGATGGAGAAATAGTCTTCATTGGAATGGAGTTCAAGCCCCTCCCCTAAGGTCTTCTGAATCAACTTGCGACCTTCCCCCTCCTCGGCCTTGACGGAATAGGCAACCGAAGTTCTAACCCATCCAAGGGCAGATTCATATTTGTTATGGTAGATGACCAGCACCCGCTCATCGCCAGAACGATTGGAGTAGGCAAAGACATTCTCATTGACGTATCCTTCAGGACTAAAGAAATCGTACAAAAGAAAATTCTCCACTCCAGCAAACAAGTGACGACGCTTCATCAAAGGGAAAATTTCTCTCTCATGCCGCCGTACTAACTCCTGATCCGGCTGTTCATCCCATTTGGCATACCTGTATTCCATCCCGTATTTCTCAGTAAACCCTTCAATTTGACCGTGAGCAAACATAGGAAGTCCGGGCAGGGTGACCATCATAGTGCAGATCCCAAAATGTTTATCTCCCTTGCCGAATTGAGATATAGCCGTTTCCTCATCCGGGTTGCTCATAAAGTTAACAAACCGCTTGAGAACCTCTGGATTGAATTCCAGGGTATTCTTCATCACACTCCGATACTTACCGTTTTCTTCGTCTTTCAGCATATTCATGAAGGCGCTGTTATAAACCCGGTGCATGCCCAGGGTTCGAACAAAGTAACCTTCTAATAACCAGAAGGCTTCGGCGAGTAATAGAGTGTCAGGAGCTTCTTGCGCCACACGGTCTACCACCTGGCGCCAGAATTCTTCAGGCATGAGACGATTGAATTCTTCTCGGGTCTTTCCATGTTCTGCGCGCGTAGGAATGGCTCCGCCCGTACCTGGTTCCGGGAACCACAAGCGTTGAAAGTGTTTCTTTGTCAAAGTCATAGCAGCATCGAAACGAATGATTGGAAATTTTCTTGCGACATGTAAGATTGTCTGAATGACCGCCTCCCGTACTTCTTCCTTCAGGTAATTCAACTGGGCCGTATCATTCCAAGGCATCCGGGTGCCGTCGTTGCCATGGTAAATATACCTTTCAGGACCACTTCGGCGATCGACCCGTTTGAACACGACCGCAGCATCGCTCCGATCGAAATAATGATCTTCAAGATAGATCCCTACCTCTTCATGCCACGAGAGGTCTGGTCCACTGAAACGATAAGAAGGGAAGGGACTGTAGTCCAGGGAAATGAACCAATCCGGATGTTCGATGACCCATCTGGAGTCAATTCCAACATGGTTTGGCACCATGTCACTTGCCATGCGGATGCCCCGCCTCCAAGCCTTTTGTTTTAAATTCTGATAGGCTTCTTCACCTCCCAAGTCACTCGCGATCTGGTAGTCGAAGAGGGAATAAGCAGAAGCCACGGCATCGGGATCGCCCAGATGCTCTTTGATTCTCTTAGAGGCAAGGCTTCTCTCCCATACACCTATGAGCCACAATCCGGTAAAACCGCAATTTGCTAAGAGATCCAGTTCTTCATCAGGAATCTGGTCAAGACGATAGATGGACCGCCTATGCTTCCGGGAGAGTTGATGGAGCCATACATAGACATTTTTAGCCATGAGAACCAACCTGGGCATCCATTCGAGATCAAGGCTGAAACGCTCTGGTTCTTCCTCCATCCCGAGAAATTCATAGACCTCTGCAGGAGCGCGATCCCAAGGTATCATCCTCCTCAACTCTGCGATCTCTTCCTCTTTGATTAGGTCCAGGCTTCTGATGAGTCTTAAGAGATGGGGACCCAGTAGGTATCCCCATTTTTCCTGGATGTATTTCAGTTGTCCTGAAAGCGATTGCGGGACAGCCACGGCAGGGTTACGAAGCATGTCCAACAAATTCTGGTGATCAGGACCAAAGAAAGGTTGGGTATTAAAAAAGGCACGCAAACTGGAAATGATTTCCAAATAGGGAGTTTCCCTTTCCAATACAGAGTCATCGAACAGTTCGATAAAAGGAGAGAAGGCTGGATTCATGTTGGCCAGCCAGAGCATGAGCATTTCTTCTAACACAATCTGGCGGTGAGGTACGCCCGCGGTTTCGTTCTCCAGGTAGGCATTGATCTCAATTTCACCTCGATAGATAGAGACGGTTGGAAATTCGTTTACAAATTGACGTAAAGTTTCGTTTACTGTCGATCTGCCCAACTTTTCATAGAGCCAACCCAATGCTTGTTCCATGAACTTCGAATTTTTCTCATCACGATATAAACGGACAACGTAATGGAGGATCTCATCAATCAGTCCCAGAGCATTGATCTGTCCGGCCTTGATGGCCTGTTCAGGGAAACTAATCAGATCCTTATTTTCATTGATTTTTTGTGAAAAGACCCGTGCGGCATGAAAGTTGGGTAAGATGACATTCCCGCTTAACGAAAAGAGGGAGTCGTCAAATTGATAGAAATCCCGTGCCTTCCGCGAAATGTGAAATCCCATCTTTATATTATTCACACTATGCCCTTTGTCCTCTCCCGTTAAGTCATGATCCCGATCAATAATATAGGCTATTCCATTGAGGGACTCAAGGAAAATTATAGAGGAGGCATTAAGGAGGATTCCGATCCCTTCCATATCATTTGATTTGTCATTGCTCACCTGTCACCGGGAGGCCTGCCGTCAATAGGGTTAAAAATTTTCTTGATTCTTTATCCGTTTTAGTAAAGAATTCATTAGGTTCGAATGATTAAAGGGTGGAGGTATCGCCTTTGTAAAAAGGAGGAGATTATGTTCGATATTCTTTTAACTGAGGAGGAGAAGAAATTAAAACAAGAGGTCAAAAGGTTTGTCAAGGAGAAGGTTCCGAGTTCGCTGATTCGGGCGATGGATGCGGATGAGGTGAAATATCCGAAGGAGTTTATTGAAAGTTTGGCGGCCCACAACCTCCTTGGCCTTCGCTTTTCCAAAGAATGGGGAGGCAGGGGAATGAAGTGGACAGGGGAGGTAGCGGCCATCGAAGAGATCGGTGTCCTCGGATCCGGGATGAGCTGCCTCTACTCATTGGTGAGCATCGTGGGGGAGGCGATCCATCATTTTGGCACTCCAGAACAGAAGGCGAAATATTTGAAGCCAACCCTTGAGGGGAAACTCTGCTGTGCAGAAGCACTCACCGAACCCCGAGGGGGATCTGATTTCTTCGGGGCCACAACCATCGCAAAGAAGGATGGGAACAATTATTATCTCAATGGACAGAAGCGTTTCGTGGTGGGTGCAGAGGGGGCAGACTATTTCCTGGTCTATGCAAAATCAGCGCCGGAGGCTGAACCCCACCGGTCCATCTCCTGTTTTATCGTCGAACGGGAGATGGGTGTGGAGGTTAAGCATGTCTATGGACTCCTGGGCTCCCGGGGAGGAGGGACAGGCCGTCTCTACTTCCACGATACCAAAGTGCCTGCAAAAAATGTTGTGGGTCCAGAAAATGGAGGTGCGCTGATCTTCAATCGGATGATGATTCCGGAGCGATTGACCACTGCAGCAGGAGCCCTTGGTATGGCCCGGTGCTGTCTGGAGATTGCCACGCGATATTCCGACCGCAGGAAGGCCTTTGGCGAAACGATCCGTAAATTTCAAGCCGTCAGTTTTAAAGTGGCGGATGCCATTGCAAAACTTGATGCGGCTCGGAGTCTTGTCTATGTCACAGCAAGGCATGTGGATGAAGGTTTGGATTCGAGGCGGATGGTCTCTGAAGCAAAGAAGAACTCCACGGAGATGCTCTGGGAGGTTGTCAACCATTCCATGCAGGTGATGGGCGGGATCGGATACACCAATGTTTACCCGATTGAGCGTTTCTTCCGTGATGCCAGGCTACAGATGATCTGGACCGGCACGAACGAGATCATGGACCTTCTCATTCAGCATGAATTTTATAAGGAGGTACTGATGGGGGAGAGCGATGCGAGGGATGTGGAGAGGGATGCCGGAGACCTCGAGGGAGAGGAAGAGAAGATTTATGAATGATATGTCAGAGTAAGGTTTAAAGGCTAATCTTCTTTATTGAAATAGGGGATGACGACTGAAATCAGCGGTGGCTATCAGCCAACCACTGGAATGAGTTAGGCGCTTTGCAGTTCAAGTACTTTTACCTCGGATTCGATTCGACCCTTAAATTTGTCCTTTTCCATCTCTATATCGTATCGTGCTTGGAGGTTCAACCAAAACCGTTCTGAAAGGTTAAAATAACGAGATAGTCTCAAGGCCGTATCAGCGCTAATGGACCGCTTGCCGTGAACGATCTCGTTTATACGGCGGGCCGGGACGTTGATGTCTTTGGCCAATTTATACTGACTGATACCCAGCGGTCTCAAAAATTCTTCCATAAGAATTTCACCTGGGTGGA
>Ga0105152_10000373_pt1 | contig 12868 bp, 13 predicted proteins | sample LakBais05cmmetaG_FD_81534 | JGI IMG/M metagenome (GOLD analysis project Ga0105152, IMG submission 81534) | Lake sediment microbial communities from Lake Baikal, Russia to study Microbial Dark Matter (Phase II) - Lake Baikal sediment 0-5 cm | ecosystem: Environmental > Aquatic > Freshwater >...
CGGCCGATGATCGAGGGGATGTTGGCCAGCGTCTCGACGTTGTTGATGACCGTCGGCGAGCGGAACAACCCGACCACGGCCGGAAAGGGCGGCTTGAGGCGGGGCTGGCCTCGCCGGCCTTCGATCGATTCGAGGAGCGCCGTCTCTTCGCCGCAGATGTAGGCCCCGGCCCCGAAGTGGATGACGACATCGAGACCGAACTCCGTCCCGAAAACCGCGCGGCCGAGAAAGCCCTTGGCCCGGGCCTCGGCGACGGCTTCCTCGAGGCGCCCGGCGATCCTATCGTATTCGCCCCGGACATAGATGAACGCTTTCCCGATTCCCACAGCGAAGGCGGCGATGATCATCCCCTCGAGGAGCTGGTGGGGGTTGCGGACGAGGATAGCCCGGTCCTTGAACGTCCCCGGCTCGCCCTCGTCGGCGTTGACGCAGAGATATTTCGGCGCCGTTCCTCCTTGAGGAACGAAGGACCACTTGAGGCCGGCTGGGAAACCCGCCCCTCCCCTGCCGCGGATGCCGGCCCGGCGGACCTCGGCGATGACGTCTTGCGGGGCCATGGAGGTCACGGCCTTGCGGGCCGCTTCATAGCCGCCGCGGCGGAGATAGGCCTCGAGCCGCCAGGAGGAATCATCGGCGGGAATGAGGCGGACGGCGTCTTCAATCATGCGCTTCGAGCTCCTCGATGAGGGCGGCGGCGCGGTCGCGCGTCACCGGCCCGTGATCAACGCCATCGATCTGAAGGCACGGGGCTTGGTCGCAGTTTCCTAGACACTCGACCGTCTCCAGGGTGATCCGGCCGTCGGGCGTCGTCCCGTCCGGCCCGATGTGGAGCTTTTCAATCAGAAAGCCGATGAGGTCCTCGGCGCCGGCCAGTGTGCAGCTCAGGTTCCGGCAGACCTGAATCGTCGTTTTCCCCGCGGGCTTGCGGCGGAACATGGTGTAAAAGGAGAGGACTTCGCGGACCCGGATCGGCCGGATCCCGAGTTTCGCGGCGACCCAGGCTTCGGCCTCGGGCGAAACGCAGCCCGATTCTTCCTGAATGGCGCGCAGAACCGGGAGCAGGGCCGCCGATCTTTCGGGATACGGCGCGATCATCCCTTCGATCTTCTTCAGGGTCGCGGTGGAAGGGGCATAGCTCATCGGTCGAGTTCCCCTCCGATCATGTTCATGGAGCCGAATGTCGGGATGAGGTCGGCCAGGAGGCGTCCCTTGATCAGCTGTTCGAGAGCGGAGACGATGTGGAAACAGGGCGCCCTCAGATGCAGGCGGTAGGGACGGTCCGTCCCGTCGGAGACGATGTAGAAGCCGACCTCGCCGTTGCCGCCTTCGACGGAAAAGTAAACGTCCCCCTTGGGCGGCCGGATGCCGTGGCCGTTCATGAAGAAGAGAAAGTGGCTGATGAGGCCTTCCATGGTGGTATAGGTGTCCTCTTTCGGAGGGACGACGATACCGCACGCGGTGCTGCCAAGCGCGGCGGGCCTATCCGGGGTCATGAGGTCTGCGTAGCGCGCCTTTTCGGATCCTTCGAGGTTGGGCGAGAGGCGGATACGGGCGGCGGTCTTCTGCCGCCGCGAGACGCGGATGGCTTCGGCCGGTTCGATCGCCGGCTCTCCGGTGATGGGCGCCTTGTCGGGGATGAGGACGGCGACCTGTTCGAGGAGCCTCAGGCTCTGCTCCATCTCCCGCATCTGGACCCGGTAGCGGTCGAAGTTATCTCCGAACTCGCCGACCGGGACCTCGAACTCGAGCCTGTCGTAGACAAGGTACGGGCTGGCCTTGCGGACATCGTAGGGGATGCCGGTCGACCTCAGGCAGGGCCCGGTCCAGCCGTAGGACAGGGCGTCCTCTTTCGAGATGACGCCGACGCCGCGGGTCCGGCCCAGAAAAATGCTGTTCTTGTCGAGCAGGCCGGAGACGTCCTTGAGGACTCGCCGTGTTTCGCGGACGGCCGTGGCCAGCGAACCTCGCCAGTCCGGGTGGAGGTCGGCGCGGACGCCGCCTATTCTTATATAGGAGGTCGTCATCCGAGCGCCCGTCGTGAACTCGATGACGTCCCAGAGGAATTCCCTGGCCTTCATCATGTAGAGGAAGACAGTGAAGGCGCCGCACTCCATGGCCATGGCCGCGAGGCAGGTCAGGTGGTCGGAGACGCGGGAGAGCTCGCTCATCAGGACGCGGATGAGCTGGGCCCGCTAGGGGACGCCGACCCCCAGCATTTTCTCCATGGTCATGGCGTAACCCAGGTTGTTGATCAGGGGCGAGACGTAGTTGAGCCGATCGGTGTACGGCAGGAGGTTGAAATAAGTCTTGTTCTCGCAGGTCTTCTCGAAGCCGCGGTGGAGGTAGCCGACCTCGACCTCGGCGTTGAGGATCCTCTCGGCGTCGAGCTCGAGCATGACCCGGATCGTGCCGTGCATCGCCGGATGCGAGGGTCCCATGTTGATGAGCATGCTCTCCGGCCGGGCCTCCCGTTGGATCCTCGTCTCCATCCTAGACCTTGTCCTTCATCGGGATGCGCGGCTGGGCCAGCCGCCAGGGATAGGCCTTGCGCAGGGGATGCCCCTCGAAGCCTTCGTAGGTCAGGAGCCGCCTCAGGTCGGGGTGCCCGGTGAAGAGGACGCCGAACATGTCGAAGACTTCGCGCTCGAGCCAATCGGCGTTCTTCCACAGTCCGGTGATCGAATCGGCCACGGGGTCGGCGGCCGGAAGAGACGTTTTGAGCCGCAGACGGACGTTCCGGGACAGGGAATACAGATGATAGACGAGCTCGAACCGCCCCTCCCCGGCCGTGAAGTCGACGCCGGTCAGGTCGAGGAGGACAGCGTAGTCGAAGGGAGCGGCCCGGAGCGCAACCATGATGGAAAGGAGAGAGCCCGGCCGGACCGTGAGGACCGGGTCGCCGAAAGATTCCGATACGCCCTCGACCGCTTCGCCGAGTTTCGTCCGGATCTCTTCGATCAGGGTTTCTTTGCCCATCGCCAATCCTGTTTCTGGTGCTGGATCTTGTCCTGGAGCTTCACGAGGCCGTCGAGGACCATCTCCGGACGGGGCGGACAGCCGGGGATGTAGACGTCGACGGGGATGACCCGGTCGATGCCCTGGACGACGGCGTAGTTTTGATAGATGCCGCCGCTCACGGCGCAGGCCCCGAAGGCGATGACCCACTTGGGCTCGAGCATCTGGTCGTAGACCGTCTTGAGAACGGGGGCGAGTTTGTGAGTGACCGTGCCGACGACGAGGAGGAGGTCGGCCTGCCGGGGCGAAAAACGGGTCAGGCCCGCCCCGAACCTGTCGATGTCGAAGTGGGCGCAGGCCGCCGACATGTACTCCATGCCGCAGCAGGCGGTGATGAACGGATAGTGGAAGAGGGAGTATTTCCGGCCCCAGCCGAGGGCCGTCTCGAGGCGGGTCGTGAGGAAATCGAGGCCGCTCATGACCAGCGGAAAATCCCTTTCTTCCAGGCGTAAACGAAGCCCAGGGCGAGGACGAGTATGAACGTCCCCAGAGCGGCCAGGCCGCCGAAACCCCGGTCGCGGAAAGCGAGGGCCAGAGGATAGAAAAAAACGATCTCGACGTCGAGGAGCAGGAAGAGAAGGGCCACGAGGAAAAAGGGAATATTGACGGGACCGATTCCCGGCTGGAGCGGCGGGCTGCCGCACTCGAACGGTATTTCCCGGGCCGGGTTGGGTTTCCGCGGGCCGAGGAGATAATTGATAACGATCATCACCCCGGCGAGAAGGCCGAAGACGAGGAAGGAAAGCGTTAGTTCCAGCATGATGCCTCGAAAATCGCCACGATTGTATAGAATCGCCCGGGATTTTTCAAGGATGGGGACAGTCCCCTCCGGGGACAGTCCCTATTAAGAGTTCAAAATATGCAGGGCCTTGTTCTTGGCTTTGAGGGCCGCCTCGCCGATGGCCTCGGAAAGCGTCGGGTGGATATAGATGATGCTGTCCAGCTCCTCGAGCGTCATCCCCTTGGCCACGGCCATGGTCAGGACGGGGATCATGTCCGACGCGCCCGGGGCGACGATGTGAGCCCCGATGACACGGTCGGACTCGTCGGCCATGACCTTGATCATGCCGTCCTCGGCATCCATGGTCAGGGCCCGACCGCTCGCCTGGAGGGGAAAGACGCCGACCTGGACCTTCGTTCCCTTCGCTACAGCTTCTTCCTGGGTCAACCCGACCGAGGCGAACTCCGGCTCGGTGAACACGGCCATAGGCAGGGCCCTGTAGTCGACGGTTCGGGAGGGCAGCCCGGCCGCGTTGTCGACGGCCACGAGGGCGTCGTGGTAGGCCTTGTGGGCGAGGAGCTTCCCTCCGATGACGTCGCCGATGGCGTAGATCCCGGGAACGTTCGTGTCGAGCGAAGGTCCGACCTTAATGAACCCGCGGTCCATCTCGAGGAATGCGGCCCCGTCGAAGAGATCGGCCGTGTTCGGCTTCCGTCCCGCCGAGAGCAGGACTTTTTCGGCGCGATACTCGAACGGCGCGTTGGTCTTGAAACAAAGGCCCTTCAGGGTGACGCCGCCCTCATCGACCAAGGCCTCGTCGATCCTCATTTCTGTAAAGACCTTCAGGCCCTGTTTCTTGAAGACCCGTGCGAGCCGGGTGACCGATTCGCGGTCGGCACCGGGCAGGACCTGGGGCATGATCTCGAGCACCGTGACGTCCGTTCCCAGACGCCGGTAGATCGAGCCCATCTCGAGACCGATGGCCCCCGCGCCGATGATGAGGAGGCTTTTCGGGACCTCCGCGAGCTCCAACGCTTCAGTGCTGGTAATGACAGTCCGGCCGTCCGGCTTTAGGAAAGGCAGGCCGGCCGCCCGGCTGCCCGTGGCCACGATGACCTTCTCCGCCTCGTAGACCCTCTCCCCTTCCGGCGTCCGGACGACGACCGACCTGTCCGCCCTCAGCCGGGCGGGCGCCTTGACGATCTCGACTTTGCCCTTCTCGAGGAGGAAGACGATGCCGTTGACGAGCTTGTCTACGACGCCCTGTCGCCCTTCCTGAACTTTTTTCCAGTTCAGACGGATCTCGCCGACGGGCCCTTCGAGAGTTTTCGTCCCGCCGACCTCCTTGAGGATCTTCGTCTGGTGGAGGAGGTATTTCGTGGGGATACAGCCGTAGTTGATGCAGGTCCCGCCGATGCGGTCCCGATCGATGAGCGTGACGCTCTTTTTGAGCTGGGCCGCGCGCATGGCGGCGAGATAGCCGCCGGGGCCGCCGCCGATGATGACGATATCTCTTTTCACGACCATGGGATTTCCTTTCAGGTCGCCGCGGGAGCCTCTCCCGCCCGTCCGGTCCGTTTCAGGAACGTTTTCAAAAAGAGCGCGAGGACGCCCGCGGACAGGGCAAAGAGGACGACGTCCGCGGCGATGAGGATGTAGTTCCCTTTCTTGATATAGCCCGCAAGAAGGATGCCGAGCGAGACGAGAGTCGTCAGGACCATGAACACCGCGGGGACGAGCGTGAACCAATTTCGCCGCTTGCGCAGGAGCAGCCAGGCCGACACGGTCAGCAGGGCCATCGCCGCGAGCAGCTGGTTGGCCGTGCCGAAAATGGGCCAAAGGGCGGTGAAAGCGTTGGAATAGGCCAAGGTCCACATCAAGAGAACCGACAGGGCCGAATTGAACCAATAATGCTTCAGAAGGCGCGGCACTTTCTTGAAAACGATGGACCACAACTCCTCGAAGAGATAGCGGTTGAGCCGGACGGCCGCGTCGAGCGTCGTGATGACGAAGCCCTCGACGAGCAGGATGCCGAAGACCGTGCCCAGGGCGACGGGGATGCCCAGGCCCTGATGGAACAGCCGTCCCGCCGCCAGCGAGAATCCCAGAATGGGATTGGATTTCACGGCCGGGTCGGTCGGCCAGACGATGGCCTTGTAGTCGGAGAAGGCCATGACCGCGCCGAGGGCCAGGAGGACGCAGACCGACAGGAGCGATTCGAGGAGCATGGCGTTGTAGCCGACGCGGCGGGCGTCGGTCTCTTTAGCCAGCTGTTTTCCCGTCGTGCCGCCGGCGACGAGCGAGTGGAAGCCCGAGATGGCCCCGCAGGCGATGGTGATGAACATCATGGGCCAGATGAAGCCCAGGTTCTGCGCTCCCTCGGCCAGGTTGAACTTCGGCATGGTCACCCGCAGGCCCTGGAAGCCGCAACTGAAGAGCGACACGACCATCAGGCCGATCCCGCCGTAGAGGATCTGGACGTTGATGAAGTCGCGGGGCTGGAGGATGAGCCAGACGGGAACACCCGCGGCGAAGAGGACGTAGCCCGAGATGATGATCATCCAGGTCGTCGGGGCCAACGTCACTGGGAAGGCGATCCCCAGAAAGACCGATGCCACGCAGATGGCGGCGGCCAGGACGTAGGCGTAGGCGGTCTTGAGTCTCCTCTTGTAGAGGAGGAACCCGAGCAGGGGCGACAAGAGCGTGATGAAAATGACCGAGGTCGAGGCGATGCCGCCGATCCGGCCCATGACGACGCCGTCCCGGACGACCGTCTTGAGGAACGTCTCTCCCTCCCGGGCCCCGATCTTGGCCAGCGGCCAGAGCGAGGTCAGCGAGATCGCCGTCGCGCTCAGGAAGGAGGACGTCACCAGCACGATCATGACCAGCGTGAAGGCGATGAACAGGTTGAAACCGGCGCTCCCCAGGGTCTTGCGGGCGACCTCGGCCATGGACTTGCCGCCCTCGCGCATGCTGATGAAGAGCGTCGTGTAGTCGTGTACGGCGCCGATGAACACCCCGCCCAGGACGACCCAGAGCCAGGCCGGGACGAAGCCGTAGAGAATGGCCATGGTCGGGCCGAGGATGGGCCCGGCGCCGGCGATGGCCGAGAAATGGTGGGCGAAAACGATATAGGGCTTGGTGGGCACGAAATCGCGTCCGTCGTTGCAAACGACGGCCGGAGTCGGATGGCTCGCGTCCTCGCCGAGACTCCGGGCGATGTATCGCGAATACAGGCGCCCGGCCAGGGCGAAAACGGCTGCGGCCGCGAGCAGTACCAGGAGAACGTTCATGATCCGCTCCTCAGCGGGGCGGCGGCCCCGCGCCGGACAAGTCTAAATAACACAGCCCGCCCGATGTGTCAAAACGCAAAAGGAGGCCGAAGCATAGCTCCTCCCGCCCGCAGGACGCCGCCCGGGCAGAGATGGGGTCCATGCATAGCCCCCGTAGCGGAGGGGGACCCGCCGGCTTGCCGGCGGGGGAACCGTCGGGACAGGTCCCCGGGGGCCCGGGGGAGATGCATGGACCCCATCTCTGCAAAAACCGGCGGCGTCCCAGCAGATTCGCTCAAGCTATTCACAGCCCGGGTGGCGTCTAGATCGTCCCAAGGGCGCGTAGCCCGGTTTCCTTGACAGGTGCGGCGCAAATCTGTACAAAAGAGACGGCTCAGAGAAAAGGAGTCCCGGCATGCTGACGACCTGGGAAAAGGCTATATTCGTTCTGCTCATCCTGGCCACTGCGGGGGCCTTCTGGGTGCCCATCGTCCGCCGGCTCAGGATCATCGCAGCAGGCGCGGCCGAAGACCGGTTCAAAGACCTCTGGAAGAGGTTCCGCCACGCCCTGGTCAAAGTCCTCTTCCAGCGCTGTACGCTCCGCGGCGAGCGCTTCTTCACCGGTCTGATGCACGTCGGCATCTTCTACGGTGCCTTATCCTTCGACACGATGACGGTCAGCCACACCCTCGAGGGCTTTATAAACGGCTTCTATCTCTTCGGCAGGATGAACTTCGGGCTCTTCTTCTCGCTGCTGATCGACGTCGCCGCCATCTCGGTCATGCTCGGCGTCCTCTTCCTCGCTTTCCGGCGGTTCGTCGTCCGGCCCAAGGCCTACGCCACGACGCCGGGCGATTCGGCGGTCATCTACCTCCTCATCACGCTGGCCACGGCCACCTATCTTTATTTCGAGGGCTTCTCCATCGCTCATCATCCCGATACGGCGCGGCTGTCGTTCCTCGGCTCATGGATCGCCGGCGCCATCGGCAGGTCCGGGCTCAGCGCGGAGGCCATCGCCTCCCACTTCAGGATCGCCTGGTGGGCCCACGTCGTCGCCGTCTATGGCTTCATTGCCTACGTCCCCCACTCCAAGTACCTCCACATGTTCGTCGGGCCGTTCAACGTCTTCTTACGCCGCTCGACGCCGAGCGGCGTGCTCGAAGCCATCGACCTCGAAAAGTCCGAGGTCTTTGGCGTTGAGAAGCTTGCGGACTTCACCTGGAAGGACAACCTCGACGCCTTCGCCTGTATGGAGTGCGGTCGCTGTCAGGACGCCTGCCCAGCCTTCGCTTCGGACAAACCTCTCTCCCCCAAGATGATCATGTTCAACATGGAAAGGGCCCTCCTCGCCGACGGCAAAGCGGTGACGGCGAAAAAGCGCGAGGACCTCAAGGAGCTCGTTCCCGGAACCTTTGCCGAGGGCGAGATATGGACCTGCACGACTTGCGGCGCTTGCCAGAAGGAATGCCCGGTCGAGATCGAGCATATCCGCAAGATCGTCGGCGCACGGCGGAGTCAAGTCATGATGCAGAGCAAGTTCCCCCAGGAGCTCAACGCTTTCTTCCGCAACATGGAGACGAATTCCAACCCCTGGGGCATCGGCTTCTCCAAGCGGGCCGAGTGGGGAGATGCTCTCGAGGTCAAGCACATCAAGGATGTCCCCGACGCCGAATACCTCTTCTGGGTCGGCTGCATGGGAGCTTACGATGACGCCGGAAAGACGATCGCCGGGTCGCTGGTCAAGATCCTCCGCGCCGCCGGTATCAAGTTCGGGACGCTGGGGACCGAGGAAAAATGCTGCGGCGATTCGGCCAGGCGTCTCGGTAACGAATACCTCTTCCAGAGCCTGGCTCAGGAGAATATCGCTCTTTTCAAGACCTACGGCATCAAGAAAATCGTCACCATCTGCCCCCACGGCTACAACACGCTCAAACACGAGTACCCGAAACTCCTCGAATTCAACCCTGGGCTGACCGAAGAAGACAAGGCGAAGCTTCGGGCGATCGAGGTCGTCTCCCACGCCGAGCTTATCAGCAACCTCATTGCCGCAGGAAAAATCGCTCCGAAAGCCCCGGCGCCGGAGAATTACACCTTCCACGACCCCTGCTACCTCGGGCGTCACAACGGCTTGACCCAAGAGCCGCGGGCTGTCCTGTGTTCATCTCTCGGCGGCAAACCGAAGGAGCTCAAGCGCCACGGCGATGACAGCTTCTGCTGCGGCGCCGGTGGCGGGTTGATGTGGACCGAGGAATCGCTCGGAACGCGGATCAATCATCTGCGGACGGATGAAGTGATCGCTTCGGGCGCCGGCCTGGCCGCGGCCGCCTGCCCCTTCTGCCTGACCATGCTCCGCGACGGGCTCAAAGATAAAGGCCGCGAGGACATCAAGGTCAAGGACATCGCCCAGATCGTCGCCGATAGCCTCTAAAATCTAGCGACCGGTAATCCGGTCGGAGGCTTCGAGCCGGCTAAAACACCGTCTCAACTCGGATACCGCGGGCGCGGAGAGCCTTTGCCAAACGCGCCGACTGTGTCCGGAAGAAGGAATCCGTAAGCGCATCCAGCAGTCCGTGGCGGGCGTAAAAGGCCTTCACCGCCGGGATATAATTCATCCGATCGATGAGGACACGGTCGACGGCGCCGGCCAGGAGCGCGGCCAACCGCTCGGGATTCCCCGGCAGGAGCGGACCGGCGAAGGCGAACGTTGACACTCCAGCGGCCTTGAATTCCCTCAGGACCTCGACCCTCTCCCCGATCGGAGAAGCGCGCGGCTCGAACATCCCGGCGATCGTCTCGTCGTCTGTGGCGATCGTGAACCCGACTTCCACACTGGGGATTCGCCGGATGACATCGAGGTCGCGGCGGACGCGGGCCGATTTCGTTTGGATCTCGACCGGGAAGTCATGCCCGACCAGGACTTCGAGCGAGCGCCGCGTCAGCGCGTAGCGTTCTTCAAGCGGCTGGTAGGGGTCGCAGACCGAGGCGAACCAGATCGTGCCCCTCTTGGCCTTGACGATCTGCTTAGCGAGAAGGGCGGGCGCGTTGACCTTGACGTCGACGAACTCGACCCAGGGCTCGCTGTGGCCGCTATATCTCCGCATGAACAGCGCCGCATAGCAGTAGACACAGCCGACTTCACAGCCGGTGTACGGATTGACGCAATAGTCGTGGATTTTCGAGACATTGAGGATCGATTTGGCTTCGATCTCGCGGACTACCGGCCCGGGCATAAGTTTATTATACTTCAGAAGCCTAAGGGGAGGTTGTTCAGCGGATCTCTACTCGCCCGGCTTTATTAGCGATCATTTTCTAAAGGTCAGTCTCTTTTAACCCGGCGACTTTCATCAGGTGTTTCAGGAGCCCTGCTTTGATGGCTTGGTTGCCATGGATGGGTAGAGATATTCTCTCGACTCTATTCTCTTTGATATAGACATGATGGCTGCCGTGGACTCTTGCCAGCTTCCAGCCATGATTTTCAAGAACTTTCGCGAAGGCTTTTCCCGAAAGCGCTTTCATACGGCGATTTCCATCACCTTATCGCTCTTTTTGAGCCGTAGAGACTTGACATCCACAGACAAACAAGCTTCGACGGCCTCATAGATATTCTGAAGAAGATCCTCGATCGTTTCTCCTTGAGTAGCGCACCCCGGAATAGAGGGGACCTCGGCCCAGAACCCCCCTTCCTCTGCCTGATGAACAACAACCTTGAGTTTCATGGAATGCTCCTCGATCTTTTCATTCTCCATATGAATTATACGATTGAATACACGCAAAATCAACCCATCCGACTCCCCGGTCTGAAACCCGGGGTATGCTCAGGGTTAATACTGAGCGGTACTAACGCCGTTTTTTTAGAAAACGGAGTTGGTGCTGTCGAACGTATCAATTCGTAAGAATTGAACAGCGAAGATGCCGACCGTTCTCCGAGAAGACTGAATAAGGCTACTTAGCCAGGATCTCGCTGAAAGCCTTGACGGCCCGGTCGACGTCCTCGTCGCCGACGTCCTTGTGGGTGACCATGCGGATGCCGCCGCTCACGGCCAAGGCCAGGATGCCCTTCTCCTTCATCTTCTCCAGCATCGCAGAGACGGTGATCGTCGGGTGGTCGAAGCCGAAGATGATAATGTCGGTTTCAACGGTCGCGGGTTCGATCTTGATACCCGGCAGGACGCTGATCTCGCGGGCCAATTTCTTCGCCCGGGCATGGTCGTCCTTGAGCCGGTCGACCATCTCGGTCAGGGCGATGATGCCCGGCGCGGCCAGGACGCCAACCTGGCGCATGCCGCCGCCCAAGGCTTTCCTCAGTCGCCGGCCGAACTCGATCCGCTCCCGATTTGTCACGAGCATCGAACCGGCCGGAGCCGAGAGCCCCTTGGACAGGCAGAACATCAGGGAGTCCACCTGAATCGCATACTCCTTGACCGGGACACCGGAGGCCTGGCTGGCGTTGAAGATCCGGGCCCCGTCGAGGTGGACCTTCAAGCCGTGCTCATCCGCTATCTTCCTGATGGCCTTGAAGTTGTCGAGGGGCACGACCGATCCGCCCCAGTTGTTGTGGGTGTTCTCCAGGCAGATGAGCGAGGTCCGCGGCGTATGGACGTTCGGCTTGCGGATATTCGCGATGATGTCCTTCGGATCCATCGCCCCGCGCTCCGACCTAACCGGCCGCGGCGTCACGCCGGAGATGAAGGTCATGTGGGTCGATTCCATGTTATAGATGTGGGAGCGCTCCTCGACGATGGCCTCCTCGAGGATGTTCGTCCACATCTTGACAGCGATCGCGTTGGCCATCGTCCCGGACGGGCAGAAGAGCGCCGCTTCCTTGCCCATCGTTTCTGCGGCCAGCGCCTCGAGCTTCTGGACGGTCGGGTCGTCGCCGAGCACATCGTCGCCGACTACGGCCTCGGCCATGGCCTTCCTCATCTTTTCCGTCGGCCGTGTCACGGTATCGCTGCGAAAATCGGAATAGGTTATCATCTTAGTCTATCCTCCGAAGTTCCAATTATATTTAAAAGGCGTGGGAAAAGGCAGTTTTATCTTTCGTGTTAATAAGGACGATGGCGCAGGAACGGTCTAGACGCTACCCGGGCTGTGACGGGGGACATCCAGAGCCCCCGTAGCGGAGGGGGACCCATCGGCACACGCCGATGGGGGAACCGTCGGGACAGGTTCCCGGGGGGCCGGGGGAAATGGATGGCCCCCGTCACAGCTAAAACGGGTGGCGTCTCCCGGCACGGCCTCAGGCAACGTTCAGCCGGTTTACTAAGTTCTGAATCTATGATAATAATAGGTATCGAAATCCTGATCGTGAACAGCGAGCATGGCGAAGAAATTTCTCTATAATTTGGCCCTTTCTTCGCTCCTTTTCCTCATCCTGTTTTTCCTGAGCGCGGTCATCTTTTCGCAGGTCCTCCTCAAGAGCGAGGCGGTCACCGTCCCCGACCTCACCGGCAAGACCGTCGCCCAGGCCCGAGCGGAGCTGGCCAAGAAGGACCTCTCCGTCGCTCAGAACGGCACGGAGATGAGCGACCGCTGGGAGAAGGGACTCATCGTCCGACAGGACCCGGCGGCCGGGTCGAGGATCCGCGTGACTAAGGTCGTCCGGGCGGTGACGAGCTCGGGAAGCGAGAAGGTCACCGTCCCCGACCTCGCAGGCAAGAGCCTGGACGAAACGCTGACCATGCTCCAAGCGGCGGGCCTTCTCAAGGGCAAGCTGACCCAGGTCCACACCCCGCGCCTTCCCGCCGGCCGGGTTCTCGATCAGAAGCCAGAGCCGGGCTCGGTCGTCGAGCGCAACCTTCCGGTCGGCCTGCTCCTCAGCCAGGGCGAAGTCGACGACCGCTTCATCATGCCCGACCTC
>Ga0105152_10000374_pt1 | contig 12861 bp, 10 predicted proteins | sample LakBais05cmmetaG_FD_81534 | JGI IMG/M metagenome (GOLD analysis project Ga0105152, IMG submission 81534) | Lake sediment microbial communities from Lake Baikal, Russia to study Microbial Dark Matter (Phase II) - Lake Baikal sediment 0-5 cm | ecosystem: Environmental > Aquatic > Freshwater >...
GAAGGCTTTGACGCACGCCCCCACCGCCTCCACCACCCCCGCAGCATCATAGCCAAGGATGGCGGGCGGCTTAACCCCGGCCCAAGAACCGGCCTGGCGAATCTTGTAGTCTACGGCGTTAAGCGCAGCGGCATGCACCCGCACCAAGACTTCCGTTGCTTGCGGAACGGGTTTAGGCCAATCGCTGGCCTGGAACACTTCCGGTCCCCCAAAGGCGGTGATGATCATGGCTTTCATGTGGTCTGCTCCTTTATCAACTATAGGTTAACGAAAATACCACCGAGCGAGGTATAGCCCTCGCCCGCGGCCTCAATGCTAGCGATTACGCTCGCCCGGTGCCAGCCACCGTGGATTGTCCGCAATTTGCGGCTGGCCGTTGACTTCGAGAATCAGCTTGCGGAAACCTTGCGTTTCGATCGTTCCGTAATCATGGCCGGCATTGCCGGGATACACAAAAAATGTCACTAGGTCCTCTTGGCTGCCTGTGTTCACCGAGCGGTGCGCCCAGCGCGGCGGGACGTACAAGAATTTTCCAGGGCACAGCTCTTCCACCGACCAATCGCCTTCCGGCGTTTCCATCACCATTACCCCCTCTCCCTTCAGACATTGGTAGATTTCGGCCGTCTCCAGCACCGTGTGGAAATGCCCTTTTGTCATGTAGTATTCATCCCCCACCTTGCCGGGGTGCACAATCGAAATACCGTGCAGCAGCTCGCCCGCTTGCTCCGGGCGCTGGAGCTCATAGACATCGTAGAGAACTACATCCTCCTTTTCCAACTGGGCCGCGTACGCTTGCTGGTCGGCAAATTGTCCCTTCATCGAAGACAGCCGGCGAACAAGATGATTGTCAAATTTGGACGGGAGAGCCTGCGGAAAAACCAGATCGAATGTGAAGGGTACATCCATGTCAAATTCTCTTTGCACTAGCCTTTAGCTTGAAGGGGGTGCGCCAGACGGAGCGCCATATTGCCGCCCAATAGCGCCCGAACGGTAGTTTCATCCATCCCAATTCGATGGAGGCGCGATTTGATCTGTGTCAGAAAAGCCGTTAGCCCCGGCCCAGCTCCCAGACGCGACCACAGCCTCGGATCACCCATGTCGGTCGCCAACGCAACCAGACCAGCCCAACCGCCCGACACCATCCGCCCTAGCAGCGGCCACAGGTTTTGGTCCTGCTGATACTTGGCGCGGTAAAAAGTGTCGTACTCCACCTGCCTTAACTTGGCCATCCGCCGATAGTCCTGTGGCTGCTCGTACTTCCACCACAACATCTTGGGGCCATGGTCACAGGTCGGCGGGCAGCCGGTAAGGCGGGTCACTAACGGCCCGTGGGTTTTGCCGACCTGCTCGATGTAGGGCTGACAGCGCATATCCAGCCATGAATCAAACCGGGTGGCGGGCCTAAAATCCTCATCCATCGACCCGATGCCGGCCATCTGACTGTCAAAGCCTATCGCCGCCACCGCGCGCGGATCCACCCCGCTCGCGCCAAGGCACTGGCGCACTGTCTGGGCAGCCGTACGATAAAAATCATCATTCTACTGCTCAACAACCCCCGGCTTGAGATAGTAGGTCGGCACCTCGGCATTAGCTTCAACCACCAGTGTCCCATCGGGCTGGTAAAACGCAGCTTTGGTCGCGCTGGTGCCCAGGTCAACCCCGATCAGGTATTTGTCACTCACGACTAGTCACCTCGCAGCCGTCCCGGCTGGGACCATCCGTGGCGGAGATTCCCCTACGCCACGTCAATGATCACCTTCATGCTCTTATCTCCAAACTTGTCAATGAAGCGGTAGGCCTCAAGGTAGTCGTCGATCGAAAAATGTTTGGAGACCAGCGGCTCGGTAATGATGCCGCCCGAGGCAATGAGCTCTACAGCCCGCTGGTAGTCAGGGCGCTGGTACATCAACGTGCCGCGCAGGTTCAACTCCCGGTCTTGCACAGTGGCCAGATCGAGGCGCGGCTTGTCGCCAAACACGCCGACGATAATCAGCGTGCCTCCTTTTTGGATGCTCGCCACCGCCGCCGTGATCGTGGGCTCCACCCCCACGCATTCAAAGGCCACGTCAAAGCCGTCTTTTCCGAAGACGCGCTCTGCGGCTTGCGCGAGGCTTTCTTCCTTGGCATTGGAGATCGCCGCGAGTCCGCACTGGCACGCCACCCCTAGCCGGTAGTCGCTCAAATCGGTGATGAGCACTTGCGCGCCCTCGCAGCGGGCTGTTTGAGCCACCAAGTTGCCAATGGTTCCTGCGCCCAACACCACGGCCCGCCGGCCGGCCAGCTTTCCGGCTCGCGCCACCGCATGGACCGCTACGGAGGTGGGTTCCACCAAGGCCCCTTGCTCGAAGGTAAAGGTCTCCGGCAGTGTCACGATCGTGTGGGCCGAGGTGACCCACAATTCCTGCGCGCAGCCGGGCGCCTGAAAGCCCTGCACCTTCAGCTTGTCGCAGATGTGATAATCGCCGCGGCGGCACGGCGTGCATTCGCCGCACACAATTTGCGGCATCGACGTGACCTTGGTGCCCGGCGTGAGGCCGGTCACCCCCGGCCCGACGGCTTCGAGCACCGCTGAGAACTCGTGCCCCTGCACCACCGGGTAGCTGGTGAGCGGATGCTTGCCATGATAGACATGAATATCTGAACCGCACACGCCGATGCGCTGGACGCGCAGCAACACCTCGCCCGGCCCAGGGGCAGGCGCGGGCACCTCGTGAATCTCAATTTGGCCTGGATTGGTCATTATCGCTTGTTTCATCGCCTGTCTCTCTTTCTTTTGGTGGTATGCAGGTGGATTACGCCACAACCTTCAGCCAGCCGCCGTCCACATAGTACGTTGAGCCCACACAGTAACTGGCGCGCGGCGAGCAGAGAAACACAAAAAAGTCGGCCAACTCTTCGGGGGTGGCAAACTGGCCGATAGGCGCATTATCCCGGGCGATCCGGTCAAGATATTGCGCCCACGTTATCTCGGTGCCGGCCGTCAACTGCGCAGCGGTCTTCTTCCAATCGGGAGTGAGAATTAATCCCGGATTGATACAGTTGACTTGAATGTTGTGCTTGATCACTTCTTCAGACAAGCACTTAGAAAACATCATGAGGGCCGCTTTTCACTCCTTAGGCCTCAAAGTCACCCAGCATCTCACAAATGCTATTGGCGTCTCGCCCAGGCCATTGTCAATCATAGATAGGGTGGTCTAGCCGATGTTCCCTTATTTGAACCCGTCAGAGGCAATCTAATCAGACATATCTCAAATCTCATCTGTCCCAACAGAGGATGGAATTACCTTTTGTAGAGAAATCTGTCTGCTTGTTGTAGTAATGTTGTATTGTAACTACAAGGATACCGAAAGTATAGCATCGTTTCTATGAGTGTCAATACGTTGAATGTCACGATGTGGAAAAAAAGTATGGGGGCCATGGACTGGCTTACCGCCATATTTAGGTGGGCCCGGCAGGATTCGGACCTGCGACCAAGCGATTATGAGTTGGGATTAGGTCTGACCATCCAGTATATATGGTGCATAATTGTCTAACCAGTCCCACATATGGGGGTTAAAATGTCCATAAAATCCACGTTTTCTATGTCTTCCATTCTGGTAGCAGTAAGGTAGCTGTAGTAAATCCGAAGTCTGCACAGTTTTTCATCGTGATTTTTCTGAAGAAATGTTGCTGTTAGTATTCCTTTTCAAACATCGGATGCACCCAAAGGAACTCCTGGCGTTTGTTCATCACACGGATGAGGCCGCCGAAGCCGGGGGCTTTAACCTTGAGAATAGCATGCAGTTCGCGCAGGGTCGCGCCTTGTGCTCGGAGACCTTCGCCGCGTTCCAGGTCGGTTGAATCGCCCTTGCCAAGCCAATCGCTGACCTTTTCACTACCACTTAGGGAGGCATCAATGACTTCTTTCCCGAAGTCAAGCTCATTCTCGATCTGTTTGTAAGTAGCATCGTCAATCGCCAACTTGACGGCTGAAGATGCAACAGGCAAAACCAGGCTAAGGGTGCCAGTTAATACTTTCAACAAGGGCGCGGCTTTCTTGAACCATTCGCGAGTCAGGTCTAATTCATAGACACCTTTTTTGCTACCTTTGCCATTTAATTCCGGTAGCGGCAGACGTGAATGCTCGCACCATAACGTCAGGCAGAATTTGGCACTTGTCCATTCTCTTGGATTGAATTTTCTTCGTTCAACAGGCACTAAGCTGAATAGGCGCGGACCTTCTTTGGCTTCGCCGGTGAAGATTTGGATGAGGTCAGTATATGTTTTATCCACGCGGCTGAGGGTGCGGCGAGTGCGGTCATCGAGGCGGTCAAAACGCTTCATCGTTGTTTCTCCTACATACATTATTTGTTGGCGCGCCTTTGCCAATTCTTCTTTGACTTCCGCAAACTCGGCGAAGATCAAGGCAGTGACATCGGGTTGTGCTGCAGGAGCGTTGAGCAAGAGACTATCAATGTTTTGCCATTCATTGCAAACCGGACAAGGTTGTTCTGGGCGACCACGTTTTTTATTCTCGATCAGTTTGCGGACTTCAAATAATCCAATACATGGATCTGGATTCAAGCACGGAACCATCACATCACAGTGCAGACCTTCCCAAAAGCTTTCAACTAAATATTTAACCTCTCTTGTCAGCATGGCAAGGAAAAATTCGGGATATGGCGCTCGGACGGAAATCTTCACATCGTTACCGATATGTTCCAATAAAGCGCGGCCATTGTAATCGTCATCCAAAATGAGACCGCGTTGCCAGTGGACGCTATCAGCGTAGCGCACTCGCCCCAAGGAGTACTTATGTAGGCGTACTATTAATTGATAGAATAATCCTTCGGCAGTGGCTGAATGGCCTTTATCATCTACAATACAACAAATTTGGGTTTGTTGGATGTCTCCCGTTGATGGGGTTGAAATCCATGCGCTTGTAAAATTTTCGGGGCGATTGTCGGGCACGAGCTGGGCGATGAGACTCTGAGGGTCAATGTCTCCGTTTGGGTAGAGACCAGCTACACGGTAAGAAAGATCAAAGCGTTCCATCAATCGTAAAAAGATTGAATGCAAGGTTACAGGATAGCGCGGCTCAGCCGTACGGGCAGGGTCATCCCATAACTGGCTGAGACGAGAGAAATGCACCAGACCGTGCGCTGCCCGCGTGGTTTCATCATCCAACACAAAACTGATGGCGGTGGCTAGCCAGTCGGGTTTGAGCACGACGATATCGCGCAGGGTGGGGTCGTGCTCGTAATGTATGAGATGCCCGAGACGGTGGGAGATGGTCACGAACAGGCGCGCCAGTTCATCATCCATCTGATGTTCATGGCAAATAGCAAGCACATGCTCGAGGGGAAGGTAAGCCGCGCCCGTATCTTGCAGGGCTTGCCATGCTTCTTGGAAACTTTTTGGCACGGAGCGTCCAACTTCTGGCAGGGATGCTGCGACGCGGGCAATAGTGCGTTTGAGTGCCTCGATACCGCGCCGTTCGCCATTATCATCGGGCTTGCTTTCAACAAAGAAGAAATCAAGCACCGTGTCCTTGCTGAAGAGATCCCAGAGTTCCTGGCGATCAATATCGGGCTGGCGCTGCTGCGGACCGCCGTGCGTGGCAACGACTAGTATTTTTGCATCTGGCTCACGATGCTTAATCAATTTGATCCATTCCTTGACAAATCCTTGTTGGGGTCCTTCGCGCGGCTTCCAGACTACAAGATAGACAGCAGGCGAGCTGAAAAATAACTGGTGCGTAGGACGATAAACGCGTTGGCCGCCGAAGTCCCAACCGTTGAGAGTGATTTCTGTTTTACTCTCAGGGTTGGTTACTATAACCGTTTTTATCTCGATGCCATGTGTAGTAGGACGACCTTCCTCCCAGGGATCATTTCGCAAGGCACCTAGCAGGCAACTCTTGCCCACCTCTCCCTCACCTACAAGAATGAGTTTGGCTTCATTGAGAATGATTTGTGCAGATGATCTGGCCTTCAGATAAGCTTTTATAGCATATAGGCCTTCTTTGTTTGCTGCACCAAGCTCGGGATTGAGTGGATTACCTTCAAGATTGAGATTGATTAACTGATCAAGTTTGGCAATAGAAAAAGGAATATCGGCTAAGTTGTTTTCAATAAGATACAGCCCACGCAATTGAGATAAATCACCCAGCCAATCTGGTAATATCTTCAGTTGATTCCTGTTGAGTGTTAGCATTTCCAAGTTAATAAGTTTAATTAGCCCATCTGGCAAAACCTTTAACTGGTTATCATAAAGTAATAATTCCTTAAGCTTCGTCAGTTGGCCCAACGAATCGGGAAGTGCCATCAATTGATTGATATGTAAACTTAGTGATTGCAATTGTTTGAGTCCCCCTAGCGTTTCTGGCAGCAGAGTTAGTTTATTTCTAGAGAGATTCATTACTTCCAATTCGGTGAGGTCCCCAAGCGTATCTGGCAATGTCGTCAATAAGTTATTAGAGAGATTCAGCGATTTCAATTGCGTAAGTTCACCGAGCGTTTCTGGCAGTGTTATCAGTCTGTTGCTAGAGAGATTTAGAGTTAGTAAATGCTTGGACTGTCCGATGGACTCTGGTAATTCGGTAAGCCTCAATCCACTGAGATAAAGGTCCTTTGCCCCCTTATCCTTTGCTTCTTTGATTTTTTTTTCTGCTTCTCGATAAGCCTCATCGTGTGCCATGTCCGCCACCTTTCTGGGTCAGGATTGAAATTTAAGAACAAAGCTCAAATGCTGATAGACATTCATTTCAACCAACTCGCATAATGCTAACATTTTTCACGCAACTACAACATTATAAACCAGCAATAGAATTAGGCTACATTATTCCCAGCGAGCCTTTGCACTTTCTATGCTCCGAAAAAGCACGGTCACCTTTACCCTGGCAAAGCTGGAAGAAGCTCATCGACGAGCTGGTCCAGTGGATAATGCAGGATTGTAGATAAGAATGAGAAAGGAGGAGTAACCATGGATTACTTTTGCCCCGGCATGATATTTGTGGTAATGATGATTTGTATATGGCTTGATGATGCAGGGTTTTGGAAATGGCTCAGGAAAAAACTCCAATGAACGGAGGGCGTGGATAGGATAAAGGAGATTAGGGAGGAAATAAATACCTTCGAAACGAATGGGGCTTTCCCTCCTCATGGGACAGCCCTTTCGTCAGTAACTGGGATGGTGGAGATTGTTATCCCGTTTGCCAATGGGCGAAAAAAGAGGTTATTGTCTAGAGGGGTATTTGGTTATATACTGCACTTATAGTTCATGCAAAATTGCATGCTATATAAATATTCTTATCGAATCATAGTTGGCCTATTCGTATTGACTACCGTGACCGGCCCGACAGGACAAGAACGCATGAAGAATCAAGGAGAGCAATATGGAATTCCCTTCTCAGATAATTGAAAGAATTCGCGAACTGCATGGCTCAGTCAAAGTAGAGGCCCAACGCCTCAGAACAGAAGCTGAGGAGGCTGCACGAACGGAGAGAGTCTGGGCTGATTTTGAGCAATTCCTGGCGAAGGGTTGGACTCTCCACGTTCTCGATCTTCTGGATAAAGAAACGCCACGGCTAAAAAGAATGAGAATGGAGAATAATTCAGCCTTGCCCGCCATCGAGAATTCGTATCGTCTGGCAAAGGAAGAGTCAGAACGACTACTTCGTCGTTATCCCGCCTTTCTCGAAGAGGCTTGTCGCGAAGCCAATCTTGGTCTTGATAAGGATAGTCGTCATCCTAAGTATAGTTTGGAGCGCGGGTTCTTCCGGCTGGAAATCGATGAGACGAAACGCCTGGCGCGCCTTTTTGATAATGAGGGACGATTGGCTGAACATCCTGCCGATGTACAAGCGGTTGTCGAGACCGTGCAGAGAGAGCATCATCGAATTTTCGACAGATCTTTCAATGGTCCAAAATTCCTCAAATTTCTGAGGGCACAGTATACGGCCTTGCTAGAGAAAGAGAAGTTAGTGGATGGTGCAAGCATGCCAATTCGGAACATCACAAAGCGTTTGGGGAAGAACGTCGAAGGCTTTCGCACAGATGAGTTTCTTATCGATCTTTCGAAACTGGCCGAGGAAGGCCCATTCGAGATTGATGGTCGTCGTCTTGACCTACAGCATACACAGGACACGAATCGAGGGATGCTCCTCTATGGTACTGCGGCACGCGGGTACATTGGCTTCGTTGTGTTCAAGGAGGTGTGATTATGGATCAGCGACTCATTGCGACAGAAGTAGTTGAATCTTTACGCAAAGGAATACCGCCTCAACGCGGCGTCGGCCTTTATTCCGTGGGCAACGAGAAACTCATGGATGGAGTGATAAAGTTCCACCTAAGTGGAATTGCAGATCTCGGCATCATTCGATTTGTCAGTGGGTCCTGGGGTGCGGGCAAGACGCACTTTTTTCGCCAACTGCGAGAGGTGGCCTTCCAGAATGATTGTCTTGTCTCCAATGTTGAACTCGATGTCAGCAGTACCGCGCTAAACAAGTTCCAAAGTGTTTTCGCGGCTATTGTCCGTCAAATCGTTACGCCATCCTACTATGCAGGTCATCCTTTGCTAGAAGTTGCTCCTTTCGGAACGGTAGTTCGCGAATCCCTCGCATGGTTGGCCACAGGCAAGCGTGAAATCGGCGACGAAATATCCTACGAGCAATACACCAAAGCGACCGATGTACTGATGAGTGACCACGGGATCGACATTGATTTCAAGAAAATGATTCAGAAGTACTGGGAAACCTTTCTGCCCGAGGCTCCTGATCCGACCGTGGTCGAACAAACCCGCGGTGAGATTCTACAATGGTTCGCCGGTGAAGGAACCATTGGCACCTACCGCACACGGTTCGGGGTCAGCAAAATAGTATCGAAAGAGAACGCCAAGTTGATGCTTCAGTCACTTGCCAGGTTTATCCGCCTCTCAGGCTACAAGGGTCTTCTCATTCTTTTTGATGAGGCAGAACAGGCTTACTCTGTGATGCGAAGATCGGCACTGAAGGAAGCGCATAACAACCTGCTTTCGCTCATCAACAATATCGCGAATCTGCCGGGACTTTTCCTGATCTATGCCACAACCCCAGACTTCTATACGGACCCCAAGCACGGCATTGTTATCTACGGCGCCCTCTCCACTAGAATCGGGAAACCGAAGGAGCGCCCTCCCCGCGCGCTAGATACGATCTGGAATCTGGACGCGGTCGAGACAACGCTTGAAGATTACCAGGAAGCTGCCAGGAAAATTCGAGCCGTTTACGTCCTCGCTTTTCCGGAGGCTGAATCCGCCTTAGCCGATGAAACCTCACTCGCCCAGACAGTTGCCGAGTTATTCCACCTACATCCCGCACTTGCCGCCGTGCGATTCTGGAGGCTTCTTGTGTCAGCCCTCATCAATGACTTCGTTCACCGCCTGGAGTGAGAAACCCGCACAACCGAACAACTCTACGACAATGTCATGGACCGCCTTCGGGAGGAATAGGATATGGATGCCGCTCAGGCGCAACGCGTGATCGAATCACTGAGGATGGGCATTCCTCCAGATGGGTTTGTGCGGCACTTCACAGTTGGGCGCAAGACGGAAATTGATGGCCTTTCTCGACAGCTACAGGACCAAGATGGGACCGTTCTCTTGCTCAAGGCCAACTATGGCTCCGGCAAAACTCATCTTCTTAGGTACATACGCGAAGAAGCGTTGGACCATGATTATGCTGTAAGTAGCGTGACGCTTGACGCCAAAGGTGCGGTTCGTTTCAACCGTATGGACCAGGTCTTTGGCGCGGTTTGTCGGGGGATTGAAGTACCCGGAGCATCCGGCGAAAAGGGGCTTCGGTCATTCTTTGATCTTCTCATCAAAGACGCAAACAACCGGGACGACACATCGATATGGCATAAAATCTCGAACAATTGGAAATGGGACTTTTCAGAAGAATTGGATTCACGAGCAGTATTCATTGGGCTAAGAGCGTGGGCGACTGCCAAGGCTGAAACCCAGGATCTTGTCGAAGATTGGTTTTCTCAACCATGGGTATACAGGGGGCAGCGTACGAAACTATACTTGGAGCTCGTGGAGGATCTCCGTGAGTTCTTCCGAGATCCAAGACCAGAATGGAAGTTTTACTATGATAACCTTTTTATGTTTCACACGCAGGGTCACGAGCAAAGCTGGGCAGCTCTTCGCGATTTTGACCGCCTTGCTCGTGCTTCTGGTCTAAAAGGATTGATTATTCTCTTTGATGAGTTTGAAGATATAATCACCAACCTCCCGAACATCGGCTACCAAGAATCCGCATTCTGGAACCTATTTCAATTTTATAGCGGCAAGAGTTTCCCAGGGAAGACCTTTTTTGCAGTGACCCCCGCCTTTGTCGAAAAATGCAAGGAACGCTTGCTTCAAAAGGGGATATGGGATTACGACTTTTCGCGATTCGATGTTTTACCAACCTTCGAAATGAGTCCACTTTCTATACAGGAACTCGAGGAGTTGGCTATCAAAATACTAGAAGCCCACGCAGACGCTTATGATTGGGCACCTGAGGTCATGATGGAGGCTTCTCAACTCCAACAGATTGTTCGCAAAGCAGCCTCTCCCCAGATCCAAGACCGTGCTCGCCACGCCATAGAATCTGTGGTGAAATCCTTGGACGAATTACTTCAGGAAACTGCATGAGCTTCTTACAGCAGCTTGACGCTCGTGTGGCAACCGCATTTTATGGTCGCTTCCCGCAACTAAGAGAGGCCCAGCAGGCGGCCATTGAGCCGCTCTTGTCGGGACGTAATGTAGTTCTGACTTCCGGAACGGGCACCGGCAAGACAGAGGCCGTAATGGCGCCCCTCGTCAGCAAATTCTGGCGGCAAGCTGTGAGTACTGGCAGTCTCTTTCTATTGTACATTGCACCGACGAAGGCGCTTGTGAACGACTTAGAGAAACGTTTGCATCCGCCCCTTTCGACGCTTGGCCTCCGTGTCGGAGTGCGCCATGGTGACCGAGATGACCTAAAAACCGGGCCTGTGCCCCATGTTCTCATCACCACGCCAGAGTCGCTCGATGTGCTACTATTTCGAAAAGAGCCCAAGCTGATGTCCGTTCGAGCGGTAGTGATCGACGAGGTGCACCTTCTCTATAACACCCAGCGTGGTCTCCAGCTTTCAATCCTTCTTCGCCGATTGCGCCAGATTCTGCCTGATGAATTTCAATGGACTGCGCTCTCTGCTACTGTCGGCGACCTCTCGTATGTACGAGATTTTCTCATGGGGGGTGATGAAGATGCTGTCTTCCTTTCGTTTTCCACAAATCGCACCATCGATGCTCAAATTCGGCATATCAGAACCACAAGAGACTTTGTCGCTCTTGTCCACAAACTAACTCAGGGGAGGAACACGAAGCTGCTCGTTTTCACAAACTCGCGCCGGGATTGCGAGAAGCTCACCGGAGCGTTGCAGGGAGATCAATTGCTCCGGGATTTCGTCTTCGCACACTACTCTTCGTTGTCGCCCGAAGTCCGCGTCGATACGGAACAGAAGTTTTCATCGCTAAGCACAGCGATTTGTGTCGCGACGAGCACCTTAGAGCTGGGTATAGACATCGGAGATATCGACGCCATTCTGCTCTGGGGTGTTCCGGGTGGCGTGGATTCCCTCCTTCAAAGAATTGGGCGCGGTAATCGCCGCTCGAACAAGACGAATGTTGTCTGTCTGGTGCCGGACGATAGTGACGCGGTCGAGCTGGATGCCCTGCGGTTTGCGGCGCTACTAGATGCCGCTAGGAAAGGTGAACTTCCTGTTCGAAAACCTTATGATCTTTTTGGGGCAGTCGGCCAGCAATGCCTAAGTGTTATTGCCTCCGATAAAGGGCGTTTCACTCGCATTGCCGCCCTCAGTCATTTGGTGGAGCATAAACAGTATCTTTCTCGAGACATCATCGATGCAATTCTGGCGGACCTGGCAGCCAAAGGTTTTCTTCAGCGGCATGGGTATAAGAATCAATATGGCGCCGATGATGAATTGTATCGACTTGTGGATATGCGGCTCATCTATGGAAACTTTGGAATCGGCTCCCAGACGGTAGATCTTTTCCATGGAGCGAAGCACCTAGGTGAAGTTCCTCAAATCAATTTGCTTCGAATTCGAGCAGGCATTTGTGTGCGTTTCGCGGGGAAATGCTGGCAGGTAAAGAAAGCTTCCCCAGATGGCATTCTACTTGAACCTTCACAATCAATGGCAGATGTGATTGACTTCTCCTATGGCGGAAGTGGCGTTCCATCCGATCCGCATAACAGTGACCGCATTTGGCGCTTGATTCACTCTGAGGACATACCACTGGATCTGTTTGCTAAGGACCTTCAGCCGATGGTTTTGTCGTTTCTAAATAAAATCCGCCGCGCATGCTCCGAAGACCAGATACCCTATGTGCGAACCACAGATGGTATTCGCTATTACACATTCGCCGGATATCTAGTGAATCGGGCTATTGGCTTATTTTCAGGGAAGCCGAGTTTCATGGCCGACGATCTATCATTGCTCGTTCCCTCTCCAGTTGATTGGGCTTCGGTTCCTTATGATCCTTCGGAGTACGAACAGGTTTCTGACAGGCTTTTTGAGGGATCTCCGAAGCAATCCATCTATCAGCAACTACTTCCACTTGATTTGCAGCAACGGGAATACCTTCAGGATTGGCTAAAAGATGAAGTCATTCCGAAGATTCTCTGCCGACTTTCAAAGGCTACTGAAGTTCAGATAATGAGTTTCCATGAGATAGAAGGTAAATTTAGTTGACATAGACCGGGAAACTCTCCTCGAAGAAGACCCAGGAGAGAATGTCTACCAAGACTCTCCACCTGCCGCCGTTTCCGCTGCGTTCTCAGGCGCAAGGCGC
>Ga0105152_10000375_pt1 | contig 12860 bp, 14 predicted proteins | sample LakBais05cmmetaG_FD_81534 | JGI IMG/M metagenome (GOLD analysis project Ga0105152, IMG submission 81534) | Lake sediment microbial communities from Lake Baikal, Russia to study Microbial Dark Matter (Phase II) - Lake Baikal sediment 0-5 cm | ecosystem: Environmental > Aquatic > Freshwater >...
CGGTTCTCCAAGACCGCGGAGGAGAAGATCCGCGCGGCGGGCGGGACCGTCGAGGTCATCGGGTCGTGATCGAGCAGGTCCGTAACATCTTCCGTGTCCCAGAGCTGAAGCGGCGTGTCCTCTTCACTTGCGCGCTTCTGATCGTGTACCGAATTGGGGCGCACGTTCCCACGCCGGGCATCGATGCTCACGCGCTGGCGCTCTTCTTCCAGCAGCAGGGCGGGAATCTCCTGGGCTTCTTTGATCTGTTTTCCGGCGGGGCGCTTCGGCGCTTGTCGGTGTTCGCCCTGGGGATCATGCCGTACATCTCGTCCTCCATCATCCTGCAGCTCTTGGCGGTGGTGGTCCCCGCCCTAGAGAAGCTGCAGAAGGAGGGGGAGGCTGGGCGGAAGAAGATCACCCAGTACACCCGCTTCGGCACCGTGGGTCTGGCGGCGATCCAGGGTCTCGGCATCGCCATCGGCCTGGAGAGCATGCAGATCTCGGGAGCCATGGTGGTCCCCTACCCGGGCTGGGCGTTCCGGCTGATGACCACGATCACGCTCACGGCGGGAACCATGTTCCTGATGTGGCTGGGCGAGCAGATCAGCGAGCGCGGCGTCGGGAACGGTATCTCGCTCCTGATCTTCGCCGGGATCATCGTCCGCCTTCCCGAGGCGATCGTGGCATCCTGGACGATGATCACCCAGGGGGAGCTGAATCCGCTCATCTTCCTCCTGCTCATAGTGATCATGGTGGTTACGACGGCCGGGGTCATCGTGATGACCCTGGGGCAGCGGCGGATACCCGTCCAGTACGCGAAGCGGGTGGTGGGTCGGCGGGTGTACGGCGGGCAGAGCACGCACATTCCGCTGCGCGTGAATACGGCGGGGGTTATCCCGGTCATCTTCGCCAGCTCCATCATCGCCTTTCCCGCCACTGCAGCCCAGTTCATTCAGCATCCGTGGGCGCAGGCGGTGAAGAGTTGGCTGGCCTTCGGGGGGGTCCCGTACACCCTTCTCTACGCCGGTGGCATCATCTTCTTCACGTATTTCTATACCGCCATCATCTTCAACCCGGCCGACGTGGCCGACAACATGAGGAAGTACGGCGGATACATCCCGGGCATTCGGCCGGGGAGCAAGACGGCAGAATTCATCGAGCGCGTGCTGGATCGGATCACCCTGGTCGGAGCGCTTTATTTGGCAGGAATCTCGGTCCTCCCCGAGATCATGATCACCTGGATGAACGTGCCGTTCTACTTCGGCGGTACCTCGCTCCTGATCGTGGTCGGGGTGGCCCTGGACACGGTGCAGCAGGTCGAGTCACACCTCCTGATGCGCCATTACGAGGGCTTCCTGAAGAAGGCGAAGGTCCGCGGGCGGATCAGCTAGCCCGGTACCCACATGGGCTGGGGGAGGGAAACGGCGATGCGAATCATTCTCTTGGGGCCTCCTGGCGCCGGCAAAGGGACGCAGGCCAAGCTTCTGATCGAGAGGCTCGGCATCCCGCAGATTTCCACCGGCGACATGCTGCGGGCGGCGGTGAAGGCGGGGACCCCCCTGGGTGCGGAGGCCAAGGCCTATATGGATCGAGGGGGCTTGGTTCCGGATGCGGTCATCATCGGTCTGGTCCGGGAGCGGCTACAGGTCCCCGATTGCGCCCGAGGCTACATTCTTGATGGCTTTCCCCGTACTGCGGCGCAGGCCGAGGCGCTGGAGACGACGCTCAAGGATCTCCATCTCAGTCTGGATCACGTCCTGTGTCTGGAAGTGCCCAGCGAGGATCTCGTTTCACGTATCGCAGGGCGACGGACGTGTCGGAACTGCGGGGCGATGTATCACCTGCGATTCTCCCCGTCCAAGCGTGAGGGTGTCTGCGATACCTGCGGCGGGGAGACCTACCAGCGGGACGACGATCGGGAGGAGACGGTCCGGCAGCGACTGCTGGTGTACGGGGAGCAGACGGCGCCCCTGATCCGCTTCTACGATGGGCGGGGACTCCTGCGACGCATCCCGGGGACGGGGGAGATCGCCGAGATTTTCGCCCGGATGGTGAAGAGTCTGGGCGTCTGAGACATGCGGGACAAGATCATCCTGAAGGCTCCCTGGGAGTTGGAGATCCTGCGACGGAGCAATCGGCTGGTGGCCGAGACCCTGCGGGAGTTGGCACGGATGGTTCGGCCCGGGGTGAGTACACTGGAGCTGGATCGGTTCGCCGAGACCTATCTTCGAGAGCGGGGGGCTCGGCCGGCCTTCAAGGGGTATCGGGACTACCCGTTCACGCTCTGCGCCTCAGTCAATGAGGCGGTGGTCCACGGGCTTCCCTCGATCCGCCTTCTCCAGGAAGGGGACATTCTGAGTCTGGACATGGGGGCCGTCGTTGACGGGTACTACGGGGACGCGGCCGTTACCCTGCCGGTGGGACGGATCTCAGGAGAGGCGGAGCGGCTGCTCCGCGTGACCCGGGAATGCCTGGAGCGGTCGGTCGGGGCGGCCCAGCTAGGCGGGCGTCTCGCCGACATCTCGCAGGCCGTGCAGGGGCACGCCGAAGCGAACGGGTTCTCGGTGGTACGGGTGTTCGTGGGCCACGGTATCGGCAAGGCCCTGCACGAGGCCCCGCAGATCCCGAATTTCGTGGACGCGGGGCAGGGACGAGGTCCGGTCCTGAAGGCAGGGATGGTGCTGGCCATCGAGCCGATGGTCAATGCAGGAGGGCCGGACGTCCGGGTGCTAGACGATAAGTGGACGGCGGTGACCGCCGATGGCGCCTTGTCTGCCCATTTCGAGCATACGGTGGCCATCACGGAACACGGTTCGGAAGTCCTCACGCTGTTGGACGGGCAGGGAGCCTGAGAGGGCCCCCACCCGCACGAGGGACGCCAAGGCCTATGGCCAAAGAAGAGGCCATCGAAGTCGAGGGGACGGTCGTCGAACCGCTTCCCAATGCGATGTTCCGGGTGCAACTCGAAACCGGACACAAGGTGTTGGCTCATATCTCTGGTAAGATGCGGATGCACTTCATCCGGATCCTGCCCGGAGACAAGGTCACGGTGGAATTGTCGCCCTACGATCTCACGCGGGGACGGATCATCTACCGCTACAAATGACCCGGGTCGCCGAGACTGGCCGCCATGGTGGGGCCGGACGGGGACCGGGGAGACGGGTGCAGGGATGAAGGTGCGGGCGTCGGTCAAACCAATGTGCGAGAAGTGCAAGGTCATCAAGCGGAAAGGGGTCCTCCGCGTCGTATGCGAGAACCCCAAGCACAAGCAGCGCCAGGGATAAGCGGACGGCGCCAGGGAGGTTCACGTGGCGAGAATATCGGGGGTGGATCTACCCCGGGAGAAACGCTTGGAGGTCGCCCTCACCTACATCTACGGGATCGGGCGATCCCTGTCCAAGAAGATCCTGTCCGAGGCCGAGGTGGGCGTGGAGGTCCGGGTCAAGGATCTCACCGAGGACCAGGTCAGCAAGCTGCGCCGGGTCATCGAGGGCGGCTACCGGGTGGAAGGCGATCTGAAGCGGCAAGTGGCCATGGACATCAAGCGACTCATGGACATCGGCTGCTACCGCGGCCTGCGCCATCGCCGAGGACTTCCTGTGCGGGGGCAGCGCACCAGCACCAACGCGCGGACACGCAAGGGGCCGAAGCGTGCGGTGGGGGTGAAGAAGCGGTCTGCGAAGTCCTCCCCGACCGGCAAGGGCGCATAGGACCGGTGGAGGATTCTTGGGTGTCGGGCCTGCGCCGGACGACCCCGCATGGATTTCGGAAAATCCGGAGGAATGAATGGCGACACCAGTGAAGCGAACGGGCTCCTCGCGTCCCAGCAAGAAAGAGGGGAAAGGGGTCACCCACGGCATCGCCTGTATCCAGGCCACCTTCAACAACACCATCGTGACGATCACGGATGGGGCGGGCAACGTGGTGACCTGGGCCAGTGCGGGCAGCGCGGGATTCAAAGGCTCCCGGAAGAGCACGCCCTTTGCGGCCCAGATGGCGGCGGAGAACGCGGCGGGGAAGGCTATCTCGCAGGGGATGAAAGAGGTCAAGGTGTTTGTGAAGGGGCCCGGGGCCGGGCGGGAGGCGGCGATCCGTTCCCTGCAGGCGGCAGGGCTGGAGATCACGGCCATCAAGGACGTGACGCCGATTCCGCACAACGGGTGCCGGCCGCGCAAACGGCGGCGCGTCTAAGAAGGAGTAAGCGTAGTGGCCCGACATACCGATCCGGTCTGCAGGCTGTGCCGACGGGAGGGCATGAAGCTCTTCCTCAAGGGCGATCGTTGCTTCTCGGCCAAGTGCTCCCAAGAGAAGCGGAGCTATCCACCCGGGCAGCACGGGCAGCGCCGGTCCAAGCCGTCCGAGTACGGCCTGCAGTTGCGAGAGAAACAGAAGATGAAGCGGATCTACGGCGTCCTGGAGACGCAGTTCCGCACCTACTTCAAGATGGCCGCTCGGCAGAAGGGGATCACCGGCGAAAACCTGGTCCGTCTCCTCGAGCAGCGACTGGATAACGTGGTGCACCGTCTCGGCCTCGCAGCCTCCCGCGCACAGGCGCGCGTGTTCGTCCGGCACGGCCACTTCCATGTGAACGGCCGCCGTGTGACCATTTCCTCCGCTCTCCTCCGGGCGGGCGATACGGTGGAGGTGGCGCAGAAGAGCCGCGAGATGATCGAGATCGTCGCCGCCATCGAAGGGGCGAAGAAGCGTCGGGTTCCCTCCTGGCTCGAACTGGACGCAGCCAACTTCAAAGGGACGGTCCGCACCCTCCCCAGCAAGGACGAGATGGCCATCCCGGTTCAGGAGCAACTAGTGGTTGCCCTGTATTCCAAGTAGGGCGGCGAGGGAGAGGCTGAGTATGCAGAAGTTCAAGGGATTCCAGAAGCCCAAGCGGCTTGAGCCAGAGCTCGAGACCCTCACCAACACGTACGGGAAGTTCTTCGCGGAGCCGCTGGAGCGCGGTTTCGGGATGACCTTGGGGAACTCGCTCCGGCGGGTGCTGCTCTCGGCGATCGAGGGGGCGGCGGTCACCTCCGTCCGTATTGCCGGGGTTCTGCACGAGTTTTCCACGGTGCCGGGCGTGAAGGAGGATGTCACCGACATCATCCTGAACCTGAAGCTGCTTCGCTTGAAGCTGAACGCGGAGCACCCCAAGACCTTGACGCTGAAGGCGGCGGGGGAGGGGGAGGTCCGCGCTGCGCAAATCACCCCCGACGCGGATATCGAGGTCCTGTCGCCGGAGCTGTATCTCTGCAGTCTGGACAAGGACGGTCGGCTGGACATGGAGCTGGAGGTGCGGCACGGACGCGGCTACGTCCCGGCGGACAGGAACAAGCGCGAGGGGACGCCGGTGGACGTGATCCCGATCGATGCCATCTTCTCCCCGGTCCGGAGGGTCAACTTCCAGGTGGAGGACACCCGGGTCGGGCAGGCGACGGATTACAACAGACTGATCCTGGAGGTGTGGACCGACGGATCGATACTGCCCCAGGACGCCGTGGCCTACGCCGCCAAGATCCTCAAGGATCACCTCAGCATCTTCATCAACTTCGAGGAGGAGCCGGAGCTGGAAGAGTTGCCGGTGGACGAGGCGAGCAAACGTATGGAGGAGAACCTGAGCCGCCCGGTGGAAGAGTTGGAGCTGTCGGTCCGCTCCGCCAACTGCCTCAAGAACTCCAACATCAGCCACATCCGCGAGTTGGTGGAGAAGACCGAGGCCGAGATGCTCAAGACGAAGAATTTCGGTCGGAAGTCGCTCAACGAGATCAAGGAAATCCTGGCAGGCATGGGATTGAGTCTGGGCATGAAGCTGGAAGGACTGCCCGTGGGCGAGGCTGCCAGGCGGAAGGTGGCCAAGGGCTAGGCCCGGCGGACACACCGGGGGAGACCAACGGCAATGCGGCACAGGCAAGCGGGGCGGAAGCTCGGTCGGACCATGGCGCATCGGGAGATGATGATGCGGAATCTGGTGACATCCCTGGTCCTCTACGAGAAGATCATCACCACGGCGGCGAAGGCCAAGGATCTCCGCGGCGTCGCGGAGAAGATGGTCACCTTGGCGAAGCGTGAGGATTTGCACGCGCGCCGGCAAGCGGCAGAGGTCCTGAACGACGACAAGGCGCTGAAGAAGCTCTTTGAGACGATCGGGGCTCGGTTCCGCGAAAGGAACGGCGGATACACGCGGATCACCAAGCTGGACTACCGCATGGGCGATGGGGCGCCGCTGGCCGCCATCGAGTTCCTCGGGGCGGAGCCCGCGCCGGAGGCGAAGGGCAAGTCCAAGCCCCGCGTTACGGAGAAGACGGAGGGTGAGGGTGCTCCCCAGACCCGGCGCCGGCGTCGCCGGCGAGGCAAGCGCGGCGGTGCGACGGCAGAAACGGCTTCCACGTCCGGCTCGGATAGCTAGTCTCTCGACCCGAGAGGGAGAAGACGTCGCGCGCCCTTCTGCAGTCGCCTGCGGGAGGGCGCGCTTTTTTTGCAGCCCGGAAAGGGACCCCGGCGGATGGAGATCCTGCTCAAGTACGGACGAACGGCGCAGCGCCTTCCCTTTCCCGCGGGGATGCGGGTGTCCGTGCTCGCACCGGGGCGGACGGCCGGCTCTGGCAGGGAGACCGACATCATCCGCTCCGCCCTGGCCGATCCCATCGGCAGCCCCCGGCTTTCCCGGTCGGTTTCCCCCGGACAGCAGGTCGTGATCGTCACCTCCGATATCACGCGCCCGTGTCCGACGGTCCGTCTGCTGCCACACGTCCTGGATGAACTGCACCAGGCCGGCGTCGCCGACAGCGACGTCACCGTGGTCTTCGGCCTCGGGACGCACCGGCCCCACACGCGCGAGGAGCAGGAAGCGCTGGTCGGTCCGGCGGTCTTCCGCCGGGTGCGCTGCCTCGACTCGGACCCCGCCGATGTCGAACATGTCGGCACGACGCGCCGCGGCACCCCGGTCGACGTCTTCCGGCGGGTCCGCCGGGCCGACGTCCGGATCCTGCTGGGTGTGATCGAGTACCACTACTTTGCGGGATACAGCGGCGGCCTGAAGGCGCTGGTCCCGGGGGTGTGCAGCGAGGCCACCATCCAGGCGAACCACCGCCGGATGACAGAGCCGGGCGCGATCACGGGCAACCTCGATCACAACCCGGTCCGCGACGACATCGACGAGGCCGGTGAGTTGATCGGTGCGCAGTTTCTCCTCAACGTCGTCCTGGACGAGGAGAAGCGAATCGTCCGGGTCGTCGCCGGGGACCCGCGCCTCGCCCACCGGGAGGGTTGCGCGGCGCTCGACGCCTTCGGACGGGCGACGGTGGCGGAGCCGGCCGACCTGGTGGTCGTCTCGGCGGGCGGCTCCCCCAAGGACATCAACCTGTACCAGGCGCAGAAGGCGCTGGACAACGCGCGGCACGTGGTGCGAGCGGGCGGGATCATCCTGCTGGTGGCGGAGTGTCCCGAAGGCCTGGGCCACCACACCTTCGAGGAGTGGATGCAAGATCCCGGCGGGCCGGACGCAATCCTCACCCGTATCCGGCGGGAGTTCGTCCTGGGGGGACACAAGGCGGCGGCGGTGGCGATGACCATGAAGCAGGCGGCGATCTTCCTGGTCTCGGCCCTGCCGGCCGATCGCGCCCGAGGGATGGGTTTTCGGCCCTTCACCAGCGTGGAGACGGCACTCGCGGCGGCCCTGGAGGCGAACGGTCCGGACCCGTTCGTCGTCGTGATGCCGGAGGGGGGCTCGGTTCTCCCCGTGCTGGCCGCGCCCGGCGGCGCGCCGCGCCGTTGAGGCCGCGCGCGGCAATCTGGGGCCAGCATACGGTTGTAACCCCGCTCGAGCGGGGAAGTTGAGGAAGCGGGACGGTTCGCGGCCATCCCGAGTGGCACCTCGGGTCGGGTCGTGAGTTCAGACTCTCACTCTGGAATGGCGAGGGAGACTATGAAGCGACCGGAGACGGCGAAGATTCGGAACATCGCCCTGGTGGGGCACGGCACCTCGGGCAAGACCACGCTGACGGAGGCCCTGCTCTTTTCTGCCGGGGCCACGACCCGTCTGGGACGGGTGGAGGACGGCACGACCACGACGGACTTCGACGAGGACGAGATCCGCCGCAAGATCAGCATCAGCACGGCCCTGGCCTGGGGGGAATGGAGGGGGCACAAGATCACCCTGGTGGACACGCCGGGGTTCGCGGCGTTTCTCGCCGATGCCAAGAATGCGCTCCGCGTGGTGGACGGCGCGGTGGTGGTGGTGGGGGCCACCGGCGGGGTGAAGGTCTCGACCGAGAAGGTGTGGAGCGCGGCCGCCGCCTTGGAACTGCCCCGTGTCATCTATCTCTCCAAGATGGACAAGGATCGCGCCGATTTCGCCCGGGTCCTGGAGGATGTGCGGAAGAACCTCTCGGCGAGCGCGGTGCCGGTCCAAGTGCCTATCGGGCAGGAGTCGGGCTTCACCGGCGTGGTGGATCTGGTCCGGATGCGCGCCCTGCGCTTCACGCCGGACGGGACGGGCAAGGCCGTGGAGGAGGACGTCCCGGCCGCCGTCCGCGACCTGGCCGAGACCCAGCGGGCCGCCTTGGTGGAGGCGGTGGCCGAGGCCGACGACCGGCTGCTGGAGAAGTACCTGGAAGGCAGCGAGCTCTCCGAGACCGAGGTGCGGGAGGGCTTGACCCTGGCCATCCGCGCCCAGAAGCTCTTCCCGGTCCTCTGCGGGGCGCCGGCCCGAAACATCGCCGTGACGCCGCTCCTGGACCTCTTGGTGGAGGCGTTCCCCTCCCCCCTCGATCGTCCACCGGTAGAGGGCAAGGACGCCAAGGATGGGGTGGTCCGCTGTGAGGCGAAGGACGGCGGGCCGCTGGCGGCCCTGGTCTTCAAGACGATCGCCGACCCCTTCGCCGGCAAGGTGACGATGTTCCGGATCTACTCGGGGACGCTGAGCTCGGACTCCGCGGTGCTGAACGTGAGCAGGGGGGCTAAGGAGCGGATCGGGCAACTCCTCCTGCTCCGCGGCAAGCAGCAGACGCCGGTGGAGAGCCTGGGGGCCGGCGACATCGGGGCGGTGGTCAAGCTCAAGGAGACGCAGACCGGGGATACGCTCTGCGACGAGAAGACGACGGTGCGCCTGCCCGGGATCACCTTCCCCACCCCCGCGATCTCGTTCGCCGTGGAGCCGAAGGCCAAGGGGGACGAGGACAAGATGAGCAGCGCCTTCACCCGGCTACGCGAGGAGGACCCGACGATCCAGATCCGCTATGACCCCCAGACCAGGGAGACGGTGGTCTCGGGCATGGGGCGGGCCCACGTGGAGATCGTGGCCGAGCGGCTTAAGCGGAAGTTCGGCGTGGAAGTAGCCCTCAAGACCCCCCGGGTGCCGTACAAGGAGACGATCAAGGCCAGGGTGCGCGAGGTGCAGGGCCGACACAAGAAGCAGACCGGCGGCCGCGGCCAGTTCGGCGACTGCTGGATCCACATGGAGCCCTTGGCGCGGGGCGGCGGGTTCGAGTTCTCGAACCAGGTCGTGGGCGGCTCCATCCCTCGCAACTTCATCCCGGCGGTGGAGAAGGGGATCGTGGAGTCCATGGAGCGGGGCGCCCTGGCCGGCTGCCAGGTGGTGGACCTGAAGGTCATTCTGTACGACGGCTCCACCCACCCCGTAGACTCCTCGGAAATGGCGTTCAAGCTGGCCGGGCGTCTGGCCTTCCGCAAGGCCATGACCCAAGCCAAGCCGACCCTGCTCGAGCCGGTCATGACCGTGGAGGTGGTGGCCCCCAGCGATTGCATGGGGGACATTGTGGGGGACCTGAACAGCAAGCGGGGCCGGGTCCTTGGCATTGAGGCGAAAGGGCGCAACCAAGCGGTCAAGGCGAGCGTGCCGTTGGCCGAGATGTTGGAGTACGACTCGCGGCTGCGGTCGATCACCGGCGATCGGGGGGATTACAGCATGGAGTTCTCCCACATGGAAGAGGTCCCGGCACACATCCAGGAGAAGATCATCGCCGAGTCGAAGCCGGCGGAGGAAGAGGAGGAGTAACGTACTTTTCCCTTGCGCCCGCTCCGGATCCTGTGTTATTCTCTTATCACAAAGAGTGGGCACCAGCCCGCTCTTTGTTTTTCGAGGGCTGATGGGACACGGCATGACCCGAGCCAAGCATCCGGGGACCTTCCCGCAGGCCGCGGAGATTTTGGAGCGCGTCCGGACCCTGGCGGAACCGATTCTCACCGAACAGGGGCTGGAGCTCGTGGACGTCGAGTTTCGTCGGGAGGCCCACGGGTGGGTCCTCCGCCTCTACATGGATAGGCCTGGTGGAATTACCCTGGAAGACTGCCAGCGGGTGAGCGAGGAGTTCGGCGACCATCTGGACGTCGAGGACTTCATCGGTCACCCCTACCATCTGGAAGTCTCCTCTCCCGGTCTGGACCGGCCCCTGGCCCGCCCGGAGCATTTTGTCCGGTTTGTGGGGAAGGCGGCCAAGATCGCGACCCGGGAAGACGTCGAGGGTCGGCACAACTTCCGCGGTCGCCTGGCAGGCCTGCAGGGGGCGGCGGTGCTCCTCGACCTTCAGGACGGCCGACGGGCGGCCATTCCCCTTGAGTTGATTCTTCGCGCCAGGCTGGAGCCGGAACTGTAACGGCCTGACGGCCCCGACGCGACACCCTCGGGTGTCGAGGAGTGCGCTCCGGCTCGCGTGGGCCCGTCCAGCCCAAAGCCCACACGGGAGGCATGTATGGACCTGATGCAGGTCATCGATCAAATCGGTCGTGAGAAGGGGATCGAGAAATCGATCCTTCTCGACGCAGTGGGGGCCGCCATCCTTTCCGCGTCTCGGAAGAGCCTGCCGGTGGCGCAGGCGGCCCTCGACCTCCGGGTGGACTTCGACGGGAAATTGGGGCAATTCGTGCTCTACGCGGTCCGCAAGGTCGTGGAGGAGCCGACCAGCTCCAAGGTCGAGATCAGCCTGGCGGAGGCGCAGCAGATCAACTCCGGGGCGCAGATCGGCGACGAAGTGAAGACCCCCGTCCCCGTGCCGGCCAGCAGCTTCGGCCGCATCGCCGCCCAGAGCGCCAAGCAGGTCATCATCCAGCGGGTGCGCGAGGCGGAGCGGGACTCGGTGTTCCAGACGTTCAAGGAGAAGGAGGGCGAGCTGGTCCACGGGGTGGTCCAGCGCGTCATCAAGGGAAACGCTATCCTGAACATCGGGAAGGCCGAAGCGATCCTGCCCCTGCGCGAGCAGCTTCCGCGCGAAGAGTTCCGTGTGGGGGACCGGGTCCGGGCTTACATCCTGGACGTGAAGAAGACCTCCAAGGGCTCGCAGATTGTCGTCTCGCGGACCCATCCCGGCTTCCTGAAGCGGCTGTTCGAGCTGGAGGTGCCGGAGATCTACGAAGGCATCGTGGAGGTCAAGGTCGCGGTGCGCGAGGCGGGCGAGCGGGCCAAGATCGCGGTGGCCTCCAAGGACAGCAACGTGGATCCGGTGGGGGCGTGCGTGGGGTACCGGGGCGCGCGCGTCCAGGCCATCGTGCGGGAACTGATGGGGGAGAAGATCGACATCGTGCCCTGGCGCGAGGACCCTGCCGCCTTCGTGAAGGCGGCCCTCGCCCCCGCCGAAGTGCAGCGCGCGACCGGGGAGTCGGACACGCGGACGCTTCGCGTCGTGGTGGCGGACGACCAGCTCTCCCTGGCCATCGGAAAGCGCGGGCAAAACGCCCGGCTGGCGGCGAAGCTGGTCGGCTGGAAGGTGGACATCAAGAGCACCTCGGAGCTGCAGCGGGAGGCGCAGGCGATCCTCACCGAGATGATGGGCGGCGGCGAGGCGCGGTCCGAGGCCCCGCCCTCCGACCCGCCGGAGGAGGCCCTGGAGCGGTTCGTGAGCTTGCCCGGGGTGGGGGAGAAGCTGGCGGCCCGCCTGGTAGCGACCGGCTACACCAGCCTGCAGGGGCTGGCGGACGCCACGCTGGAGGCCTTGCAGGAGATCGAGGGGATCGGCCCGAAGAGCGCCGAGCGGATCCGGAAGTTGGCGCGGGATGCCGCGACGACCTCTCCGGCATCCGTCCAATCGGCAGAGACTTCCGAACTCCCGTCCGAGGTGGCCGATGTCCCCGCGACGGACGCCGGTCCGGATGCGGGCGAGTAAGCCGCTGGCCGGCCCGCGCAGCCTGCCCCGGCGAACCTGCGTCGGTTGCCGGAGTGTGCGCGAGCAGGCGCGCTTGGTCCGGATCGCCGCCGACGGGGAGGGCGGGGTGCGGGTGAGCCCCGGCCGCGGCGCTGGACGCGGGGCGTATTGCTGTCCGAGGGCGTCCTGTCTGGAGCAGGTGCTCCGGCGGAAGGCGTTGCCCCGGGCGCTCCGGTGCGAGCTCGACCGATTGGATGCGGAGGCGCTGCGCCGGTCCTTCGTCGCGGCGGCCGGCGCGATGTCTGAGAGTTCCGCGGGGTCACACTGAGCCGCCTCCCCGTGACCATCACGGGAGGGCCGGAGGATGTCAGCGTGGGAATGGTTCGGATATATGATCTGGCGACGGCATTCCGCCTTACGACCAAGGAAGTCCTGGAGCGGCTGCACGCGGGGGGGATCGAGGCCCTGACGTTCAGCAGCATGGTGGACGAGGAGCGGGCCCGAGAGATCCTGTCGCAGCCGGTGGCCAGGATTGCCGCGCACGCGATCCGGCCGGGCACGGGGGCCGCGGCGAAGCCCCCGGCGCGCAAGAGCGCGCGCGGCAAGTCCGCCACCAGCGGAGAAGCGGCGGAGGTCGCCCCCAAGCGGCAACCCCGGGCCAAGTCTGTCACAGGCGGAGAGGGGAAAGAAAAAGAGGAGCCCAAGCCGCGCGCGCTCTTGCGCGCCGGGGGCTTCGCCGCGGCCCCCGTGCCCGGCCGGATCGCGTGCGCGGCAATCCTGGCCACC
>Ga0105152_10000376_pt1 | contig 12855 bp, 16 predicted proteins | sample LakBais05cmmetaG_FD_81534 | JGI IMG/M metagenome (GOLD analysis project Ga0105152, IMG submission 81534) | Lake sediment microbial communities from Lake Baikal, Russia to study Microbial Dark Matter (Phase II) - Lake Baikal sediment 0-5 cm | ecosystem: Environmental > Aquatic > Freshwater >...
CGTCTGGTTGGACGAGAAATTGGTGTAGGCATTGAGCTTCTTGACGGTCGCCATGATGTCGATCTGAGTTGCCAGGTCGCGGTTGACGAAAATCGCCGTTCCAGACGCCTCACCGAATCGCGGCAACTGGTTCTTGGCGGCGATGAAAATGTTCTCGTCAAAATTGTTGCTGGAAAGAATGGTCGGGTTGATATTGGCGATGCGTTGCACGCAGCGCTCGTCGGCAATCTGGATGCCGAGATACCAGCGCAGCATGGTGCGGAGAACCTGATACAAGTAATTGCTGCCGACCGACCCCGTGGCTGCCGCCAGTTCCTTGGTGAATTCTCCCAAATCCCGGATACTGAGTCCCGCCGGAGAGTTCGGCGGATAAATACCATACAGTGATTCGGGGCTGAATTCGATCATCCAAGCGCTCGTCACGTTACCCGAAGTTGCTCCGCCATCCCAGACGTTAGGCTTCCAAGTCGAGTCTCCGTTGGGCACGGAGGTGAGATTATTGAAGCGGGTAGCGATTCCGTTGAAGGCTCCGGGACTGACGGCCAGATTGCCGTAAAGCACCGTGGACTCGATCAGTTGAAACAACCCCTCAATGTGATTCATATCCTGGTCGGAACGCCAGGCATTGGGCTGGTTCTGGATTTCCCACAAGTCCTTGTCCACTTCCGAGTAGTCCTCGAACAAGGCGATGGGATCGCTGAGCGGGACGTTCTTGGCCGCCGTAGTCTTGATGCCCTCATTCCACCGGCGCGTGCTCGCTACCGGCAGCGAGTCGGTGCGCACGGCAATGTTCGAGAGGATATTGTTGGAGGGTATCATGGGAAGCATCTTGATGAAGGGAGTCATCCGGTCGAGGATGCGGGCAGGGATAATGAACTGCGCCTTAGCATCCAGGGATGAGTAGTTAGCGACGATATCAGGAAACGTGGAATACCCTAACTGTGCAATGTCGGTCATGGGCGATTCTCCTTAGAGATTTAACTCTTATTGGGTGGAGCGGGGCTTTTGTCGTAGACGATGAAATTGCCTTTCTGTGACGCCATACGACTTGCCGCTCCCTGCGGGGATTTGTCCTCCCCGGTCAGGGCTGCGAGTTTGAGGACCAACCGCAAAGTCTGAAAGCGCGTTGCCGCGTTTCCATTGGCAAAGTCTTTGTCAAACTCGACTCCCAGATGGGTGTTGTACACCCGTTTCGCCAGTTCCACGTTGGCATCAAACTTGTCGCCCAATTCGGTTCGGAGTTTTGTTTCAGCCTCAGCAACTTCTTTCTTTTGGTTGGTGTTGTAGGCATCCACCATCTTTTGAAGTTGCCCATTCCATTGGCCGCTCAACTGTTTGGCTTGCGCTTTCGTCAAGCCCAGGGAATGAAATTGCTGTTTCCAAAAACTCGTCCATTCAGGGGCGTTCTTGTCCTCGCCTTCTAACTCGTAGGCACTGGCAGTTTCCGGCCTCCCCAATGCGGAATAATAGAGGTTCCTTTCCTCGTCGGTCGCATCATCTGGAAGTTTGGGGATCGAGTCTTCCAGTTTAGCCTTCAGTCCATCGAACTCTTTGAGCTTGTCCCCCATTTCAAGATGAGATTTGGCGAGATCGCCAATCGTTTTGTATGAGGTAAAAGCCGCATTATCCTTCAGGTCTGTCGGCAGTTGCGCAACCCACGCTGGTGCTGCTGAGCCGGTCCCTGCTCCGGTATCTGTCCCTTCGCTGGTTCCTTCAGACATTACTTTTCTTTCTCCTTCGTTTTCACTTCACCCGCGTAAGACTTGCCATTCAAAAAGCAGATGTGCATGTATTTGCCATCTTTCAATTTCTTGGTCCGTACTCTTCCGCCTTTTGAAACACAATCGTTAAAGTCCTTAGGCATCCTACTGTCTCATATACTACTTACTCAAAAGAAAAGTCAAGCCTAAACTTTGAGACCCTATCTCGCCCCCGGCTTGGGTGAATTCGAGTAGCTTAGGAGCGTAGACTTTTTCTTACGCCCGTCCGCCCAGGTGCGAAAGTTTTTGCCGCGTCTAGCCATCCGGTCTTCGTCGTCGTGCAGGGCGGCGTTCGAGGCACTGCCGCCCTGGCCATCGCTACTACTCGCCATGGGAACCCTCCGGTTCGTTCTTGAGCCTTACGCTGTCGGTACTACCGCAATCCCGGTCTCAGAGATCGTAGTATTGCCAGCGGGTGCCCCACCATCAATCAGTATTCCGTTACGGCTGGTAGCATTATATCCCCACCCCGTGAACCCTACACAGGTCGAGTGCCGAATGAGGATGATTCCGTTCTGGGCCGCACCCAATCGGACCACGCCAGTAGAGGCCAGATATCCTGCTGCATTCGGATCGTTGAAGAAGATGCAGTCGTCGAAAATCTGGAATCGGTCAATTCCAGCAGGGTTGGCCCCCAGCACATAAATAGCCGCTGCCTGGGCGGAACTTGACCATTGAGGAAACAAACAAGTCTGGAAGGTGTTTCGGGGAAGACTGTTTGCTCCGGTGCCCAAGAATTGTACCGTGTAATTGGCAACGGACCTAATCACGGTGTCCAGACCAATTGTGGAGCGCCGGAAGGTGTTCTCTCCCGTCGTCTTGACCAGAAGTGAACGACTCCCAGTATCAGCGGCAGACTCCGTGTCTCCCATTCCATGAATATCCATGTCCTCGAACAGATTGCGACCGCCGCTGACAGTCAGACAGATGGAGTTTGCGATGCCCGTGGCAAAACCGTGATATAACTGGAGGTTCTTGAACAGGCACCCCGAGCCGGAAACGGTGAAGAAATTGGCGAACGCTGCCACGGCGGCGGTGGGTGCGATGCGCGCGCGCTTGCCTACGGTCACGCTCGAACATACTCCGAGCAGATGAGCCGCGTTCTTCGACCAGGTGAAACCAGCGCTGAGTCGAGCCGAACCGCTGGACAGACCATTACCGATGAGTACCAGGACATCGTTGCGGCCTTCTCTCAGCAGACCGTACCCCTCCGCGAGGGTCTTCACGGCAGAGGCGGGTGATAGACCGGTGTTGTTATTATCCGAGCCATTAACCGGGTCGAGGTAAAACACGGTTCCTGTCGAAATGTTGTTCGGAAGAAACAGCAAGGGGCCATCTTGCCCGTCGTAGACCACGCCGTTCTGCCTTGCGTCAAATCTGAAAATTGGCATATCATTCTCCTTTGGTCATTCCTAATTGCAAATACAGTGGATCAAGCACGCCCGCCATGCGGAGAATCGTAAGACCCAGATTGTACTCCGCCACCTTCACGGGATCATTCGGGTCAAGCGTCTCACCAAAATTACACAATGTCAAGATGTCTCCCAAAATAACGCGCCCTTCTTCCGACCCGAAAACATTCTTGTAGCGCTGCTGCATTTCCCGGACGCGCTGCTTCTCGCGTTCAAGCTGATCGGGGTCGTCACCAATAGGGTGGCACTCAGGATTGGACATCGTTTAGATCGGGACCTCCTCCCACAAAAGTCGGGCCGCAACGCTATGAGTTGTCACGGATACCGTGTTTAGCAAGGCCAAAACCCCGCCTGGGGGAATAATTAAACTCCCGTCAAAGTTTTGTGCGCCCGCAGCAGAAGGAGTGGGTGTTGCCGCCGCAACCGTCGTGGTGAGTAAGGCAGAAGCGGTATTAAATTCTGCCGGTTCAAAAACAACCAGATTGTTCGTTAGTCCGGTCAGAAGACTGGCGGTAGAAAGCGCGAAGGCTTTGGCCTGCGAACCGGAGTTTGCTAGCGTAGAGCGATTAAATGGAACAAGGCCCGCAGTCAGCACAGCGTTGTTCCCGATGGACGCTGCCCACACAAAAGCACCCAGCGCAACGGAAGTGACGTTGTTGATTTCGTCAATGAGCATTGCCTGGAGAATCACCAGATTGTACTTCGACGACCCTGGGTTCCATACACCCACAATCGGTTGTGACGAGGAAGTCAAAAGGATGGTGGCTGCGGATAATGCCGTGAGTGAACATCCAATCGAGAACACGTTACCGCGATATACTTGTTCATAGAACCGCCCGTGCAACTCCTGAACAACCTGCTCTGCCGATTTTCCTGCCCTAAAGACCGGATTCGTACCGTCCTGCAAAACTTGGGGGCCGACCTTCCCAACTATTTCAATAGACATGTTTCCATCTCCTGTTCTGAGATTCCTACAAACTCCTCACCGTTCACCCCTATGTTCAAAAGTGCGACCTTAATTGCTCGAATCTCGGCCCACAGCGCCTCATTCTCTTTCCGCATGGCTGTCATGTCCCCGATCTGCACGTAACCGAGTCCGTATCCGGGAGTTCCCAGGAACAGAAAACCCGAGTCAGTACAGAAGTACATCTCCCCCAGAGCCAGAGGCATCGCGTTTTGTAGATTCGCCTGTGCTCCCCGTAATGGTTGAAACTGTACATTGCGTGCCATCTCAGAAAGTCCCGCAATCTAGCAAAGTTAGATTTGACCCCGCCCCAATACTTGCGGGTAACTGGGCTTGCGTGATTGCCCCCGTAAAGTCTGTGAATTCCAGCACGACCGCTCCGGTATGCGTGTTGACGGATGCCACAGGCGCACTTGCAATTCCAATGGCCTTCCAATTTCCGTCTACCGTAGCAGGGAGCACCGTCAGGACGTAAGTAACCCCCGTATCTGTCTGGACGCACATATCTCCAAGAAGTTGATTCGTTAGGGCCAGCCGCGCGGCTAGATTGGCGGCAGTGGTTACGGTGTTATCAGCAGCCACCCGCAACCAGGCATTACCTGGACCTATGCCGGTTCCCGCACCACTATCGACGTAAAACTCCTGAGTGTTGGTCGTATAGGCAAGTACCCCGGCTTGACCGGTGCTCGCCAAGGCTGCTAAATTAGCCTTCGTGCCACGGTACAGGGCGAGTTTCACGTTTAGAGCCATGGTTTCCTACGTCAAAAAGTCCCAATGTCCAACGGATTCGGCAAATCTTTTACGACCATCGCCCGTAACGAAGCATCTCCAGGAGAGCCATTGGGAGTAGCAAGAATCAGATTGGCGCTGCCCGTCAGGGCCGTGGGCGATCCGGTTCCGCCGTGGGCTAAAGCCAACACCCCTTCGACTTGAGAAGCCAAATCAATCCAGTTGGGCGTTAAGAGTGCTTTATCTAGGGCATCCAGCCGGGATTTCACTGTTCGTCTCAATTAACCGTCTCCGTGGTGGCCGCGCCGCCGCTAACCAGAGTCTTTAGCGCGCTGCCAGCTTCGGGAGCTTTACTCAGAGCCGCCGCTGCCTTGGCCAGTTTGGGAGCGTTTTCAACTTGCCGTTGCTGCTCTGCCATCTGATTAAGCCGCTGTACGATACCCGCGAAGGTCTTCTCGTCATAGACGCAATCCACTGGAACATTCAACGCATCCCGGCCGGTACGAAGTATATAAGGAATATTGAGGGCATGAACAGCCGTGGGATCAAATTGCGCTACCTGCCCTACAAATTGAAGGAACGACCCCATCTTCCGCATCGTAGTCAACCGAGTCTGTGCTTGCGCCAGAGGACCGAGATACTGAACTTCCACCGGACCGTGCATGGTTTCGAGCAGGATATCAGGGGGTTCGGGGATGCGCCCGGCAGCGGCCTCGATGGAATAAATTCGGTAAATCAGCGGATCAAAAAACTCGGATTGCAAATTGCCGACGCGCGTCCCCAGGATAGCTGCCTTCTCGCCTTGCAGTTCCATGATTTGCTCGACCACCATGCGCTCACTGCGCCCAGCAGCGGCCAGTTGGGACATCATCATAAAAACGTCGGTGTGAAAGTGCTGATTAACTACTTGGCGCACTCGGTCCTGGTACTCGATATTAAAGGGCAGGCCCTGTACGCCCGTGTAGAGAGGCTGAGGCATACGGGTCCGCAGGTCGCCGCGATTGGATTCCATATAGGTGATACCATTAGGCCCGCGCTGAATCGCACCGCGCTGGTCAGCGTAAGCAACCAGGGGAGGCTCAGCCGCGCGATGCGCCGTGACCAGATTAGTCCGGCCCATTTGATTCAATTGGGCGATGGAAACAAAGGCATCATGCGCCGGGCCGCGTCCGTAAACCTCATCGTTGTTTTTACGCCAGCGCCATGTGATGATCGGCATGGAATCGTAACCGTCTTCGCTCAGCAAGCTAAGGTCGGGACCGGGAGAGTTACCCAACGCCGACTGTGTTTTAGACCCCAAAATCTTTCCGCCTTTGCGGTAAACCCAGAGCGATGCCCACTGTTTGCTCTTGGCGTCTATACGCGAGGGGTTGAAATCGCGGCGGGGGAAAATGGCGTGCAGCACCTCGCGCTCGGAGTGCATATTGCTTTGGTAATCGTTCTCAAAACTAAGGTCGGCTTTCTTCATCGTCTCCAAGCTGAACTTGTCCGCCAGTTGCCGCAGCGTCATCGTGTAGACCCGGTAGCAGGTGTCTACTTTCCCCCATTGGTTCTCGGCGATGAAGCACTCGCGGAAGTGGGGCACGGTGAAAACAATGGCTGCCCTTTCGATATTCTCTTCCGCGAGACAATGCGCAGTTCCAGCCGTCGCGCCATCCGAGATGACTTCCGTCACCACATCGTAGAAATTGGAGCGGTTGAAAGCGGAATAAGAAACCGTCTGGGTGTCCTGCAACCAACGCTGTACCTGGGGGTATTCATCCACGCGACGACCGGACCAGGCTCGCATCCCGGAAGACCGGGGGAAATTAAACTTCCCCGGCAATTCCAGGGCGAACCAAGGCTGGTTGCGCGAGCAGAGGTAGCCGACCATACCATCGACCAGCAGGTTGCGGGCGAGCATGGCGGTATCGTCAAAGATTTCCTGGCCGGTTTGCTGGCCGGGTTCTGAGTCCTTATCTTGGATAAAACGGCGTCCGTGATTCACGTAGGCGATTATATTATCTATGGCTGGTTCCCAAGGTAGCCGCTGCTCCGCGAGCACCTGGAGATATTTCTGGCAGTCCTTCGCCTTCTCCTCATCCTTCCGCTCGCCCAACTTAGAAGGGGAGCGACCCCTATCGTTTGCATAGTACCGGGACGTGGCCATCGGGTAGGGCATTAAGCTCCTAAAGTCGTGCGCTGAGTTTGCGTTCCCCCTGTCACCCCGAGCGGCGAGGTCAAAGTTGTTGCCGCCATGCCCCGACGCCTCGAGAGAGCAGTAGCTTGAGCCTGCGCCGCTGCCTGAGCAGCCTCGGCTTGTTGAGTTTGGGTCTGCGCGGCGCTGAGAGCTGTCGGAGTTTTGGGTTTGGAGAACGCCGCGACGCCTTGCGCAACCGCTCCGATTCCAGCCATGGTGATCATTATTGCTGTGACCGGGTCAGCGACAGCCATTGTTACCTCTCATTTCAAAACCAAACCATAACTGAGCGGATTGTACGCCGGCGATTTCTGTCTGTCAAGCAGCATACGCGCCAAGGCCGGGTCGATCTCCGGTTCAGGCCGACGATAGCGAGGTTGTTCCAAGGCGGCGTAGCGCACTGTGTCCGGGAAGTCTTTGTATTCCTCTTGAGGTTTATCTGTTCCCGGCTGCCAGGAATAGTTGAACATGTCTTGGATGGGACCACGCTCGCCGCTGCATCCCTTCTCCGCAAAGAGCATCCCCGGTATTTCCTTGCCCCGCAAAGTCGAGAATTGGGGCCTCAAATAGTCTTTGACCGCTTTGTGCCCCAGGGCCACATCCCCCGGCGCTGAGTGCGAGAGAACGATCCCACGAATTCCCGCCTTCTCTAATTCCTCTTCCCAGGATGTTTCCTCGATAGCCGTCTTGACCGTTTTCACCCCGTACTTGGCATCGAGGATTACCAGGGCGGGATGCTGGTATCCCTTCTCGGCGCGGCGTACCTTGACCTGTCTGACCATTTCGTGAATGGTGCCGCCCAGCAGAAGATAGCTGTACCAGTAAATACGGTTGGAGGATTTATCGGCGATAGCGATCTCCTCGGGAGATACCGCGCCCAAGAGCCACCGAGTAGGCTTGGCATCGTGCGGATCGATCACTTCGATGCGCATCCAGTCGGCGGGAATTTCAAAGTCGGGATAAATATGCACCGCGCGATCCAATTGCTTGTAAACCAACCCCGAGAGATGCTTCCATTTACCTTCCTCGCGCGCCTCCCGCTCGTCAGGATCGGTGATCTTCTTTAGGTAGTTATCAATGCCCGCGCGCGGGATAAAGCCCATAGTCTTTCCGCAGGATGGGCATTTATTGATGGGACGGGTGGTGTCCAGGGATAGATTCTCCGGTTGATTTTCGGGAACGGTGACATTGCAATCCCGGCACCAATCCTGGCAGTTGTCCCAGACCGAGCCGCGAAATACGGCAATTTCCTGGTCGTCGCCCCCATTGTTGAATGCCTTCAGGGAAAAAATATCGTAGATGTAGGGTTCTTTCAGAGGAGTCATAGTAAACCAAGAGGGCGCATTGGTCGCCATCTTGCCACGCTCAGCAGCGTTCAGAACCGCGCGGGGTGGCGGCTCGTCCCAGTGCATCCAGTCAAAGATCAACCCTTCGTAACTCTCCGCGGGCTGCACGTAACTGCGAAAGTGAATCGTACTTCCGCAGGGGTCGCCCTTGTAATCCGAGTTCAGAACTAGCGTCTTCATCGAGCCATCGGAATAGCGCGAAACGTCCGGCAGGCAATGTTTCGGTATGAACCCCAGGAAGAGCGGCTCGATGCGCTGCGCTAGTGTCTGGCCCGCCACTTCACATCCCACCATCCCAATGTTTGGAACTTTGATCGGAATTCGGTAATCAGGATCATCAGACTTCAGCCAAGGCCGGAACCCCATCGCGTGCGCTATGTCCTCCGCTACCCCAATCGTTGTTTTTCCTGATTGGTTGCCCATTTCCAGTAGGCGTGTCTTGGGCATCCGCCCTTGCTGGTTCTTGCACCGTATAAACTTTTCCTGTACCCGGTTCATTTGTAGATAATACAGCGGTAGGTATTTCTTGATCGACTCCTTCACCTTCTCTTTGTCAATCGGATCGCCCGCTTTGTAGCCCCGCATAAAGTCCGATACCCCCGGAGAAAATGCAGACTTTGCCATGTGCTTATCCTACCCCTCGTGATTCTCGCTTTCAAGAAAAAACTACCGCTGTTTCCTGGAAGCACGGATGCACGGATGCACGCCAATACGGTCACACTCTTCATTTAGTGTTCGCCGCATCCACTCGGATGCTGACCACATCCCTGCTTGCACGGTCGCTTGCTTCCACCGTTCCAAATCCTCAGCATCTACCCGGATCGTGTGACTCAGCTTTTGCATGATCGTCTTCCTTGGCTATTGATCTATAGAAACCGTTCGCTTTCGCATGTCTGCGCCGATGGCAATTTGAACAACGCACAACACATTTTTTTATTTCTTTAGAAAGCCGAGACATCGATCCCTTTTGGATAATCCTGCAAATCGATTCCTTTTTTGTTCCTTTGACGTGATCAAACTCTAAAACCACAAGGTCTTTCTCCCCACAGTCAACACAGGGATGTTTGAAAAGGTATTCGCAAATAAATCGACGCTTGACCTCACGCCCTCTTTTCACCTTTCTTCTGTTTCCCTCTCGACCCGGGCGTTCGCTTGGGTGTTCTTTCTTCCACATGCCACGAGCGCACCCCGCAGAACAAAATCTGGCCTTTATTCGGCACTGGGTTGTATAGAATGGCTTGCCGCAGTTCTCGCAAATTTTAGTTGCTCCGGTTTTAGGACGGTCTGGAAGAGGACGGCCCTTCGTGTACGCGTGGAAGCATTTACGACTACAAAACTTATAATTGCGCATCCGGTATGGAACTTCAAAATCCCTATGGCATGTCGTGCAGGTTTTAGGCATAGAGCCATGAAAAATTCGTTTGCTTGCGGCGCGAGGTAGACCTAATTCCCGAAGCAAATTCGACCAACTCCCGAAACAGTTTACATACGGAGTGGACGAGGGGAATCCCTTAAGATATTCCATTTCGCCGGGCGTAACTTGGTGTCCCAGGACGGCACAGGCATCGTGGAATCTCTCCAATAATACTTCTCGTGTGTACTTCTTCTTACTCTCTTCGAGCGGTCCTCGCGGCTTCCTTTTGTATACACCCTTTGGCATATTATGTCCGTACTGTCATTACACCATACACATAATGTATTGTCAAGACAATAATAGCTTTTAGTTGTAATTTCTATGAGAGAGAGGATACGATATTCGGCGTGCCGTCTTCGCCTGGGGGGCCTGGTGGGTTGGGGAAAAGCATGCTTTGACCTCAATGTCTGATAACGTAGGACTGATAATGAGACACTCGACAGGACAATATGCCTGTAACTCATTGATTGTACGCTGGTTAGTGCTGACAAGTGGAAGAGTTAACATAATTACCCTTATCAGAAGCTAGTGCAAACACACATACTTACAAGGGATGTTATGTTACCTTGTCTTTGTGAGGCGGCAGGAGGCGCTTACTACCAACCGTAGGCTAACGATCACCCCTGACCATAGATGCAATATCAAGGAGTACGTGAACGTCCATCCCGGTCGGCATACCCTTTAGAATCTGTGACTTATCTTGAAGGATGGCAGCAGCAGTTACCAGTGTACCCACGGAAGCTGTTGCTAACTTACGCCTTGTTACTGAACCAAGACAACGCTGTTGAATGGCGTCGTACACGTCCGCTTTCTTCGATTGGAAGTCTCGAAGCTCCTCCTCGGTACTATCTTGCAAGAAGCGCCGCAAGCAATCTGATGCCGCTTGAGGACTAACCCCGACTCGTTTAGCCAACGCCGAAGGTCCCAACTCTGGATAGCGGCTATGTAGCACTCGTATCTGAGCGGAGCGGTTAGTTTTCACACCAAAATCATAGATAGGCGCGGCAGGAAAGTCAAGTGTCGAATATCGGCAGTACAAAAGAGTACAGATTCATTCAGACACACCGCCCTTTATATCCCTGCATGTAGCAAAAGGGCATTTGGTTTTGACTCAAAGACGCATCATCCAGCAAGGCAAGCGGTGGTACATGCAGGTCGGGGGTCGTCAGGGCGCGACGTTGCCCCCACTATTTGCTTGTCCTTGACCGTTCCATTCAGTGAGTATTTATGATTCGTCCGGGCGCATGGTGAATCAACCGGGCGAAGCGCACGAGATCCCGCGACACGATCCGGGATTGCCCGGTCATTAGTTGGTGTCGGATTGTGAAGTGTTGGTATCAAACCCCTTCACCGGGATGCGGGGGCCGAATGGGTGAAGCATCCGGCCTGGACCGCAATCCTTCTTCTGCCCACGGGCGCGCACCCGCAAGCAGAGGTAGTATCCATCATGCAAAGTGTTCTGTCAACGACTTAAGTCGTCATTGTGCAAAATATAAAATCATCTCTTTATTATCAACGACTTAGCGAGTTAGGTCTGATAACGCTCGAATTGAGGGATAAGTTTTTACCACTATATGCCCGATAGTGGTATGTTCTTGCCACTTTATGCCCTTGCGAATTTAGGTCCCTTCTCGCAAGTCATTGATTCCATTACCTTGTAATAATCTCTTATTTGGCAAGGTGCTTGCTATAGTAAAGGTGTTATGGAAGTCGTAATCCAAAACGAGACTGGCGGGTTGGCGATAGGAACCATGTTATCACCGGATGCCGTGAGTGCCGCTTACGTGCACCTGCTGGCCGACCTGTACAGGCAATCTGGAGGTCGGCGGGGGTTGCCGCTGAATTCAACCTTTGGAGGTGAGGAGGTGAACCGCAATGAAATGCTTTTTCGAATGTCACGATAAGCCGAAGTGGGCCAGCCCTTGCATCGGTCCGGCGATTGCCCGCTTTTCGCTCGACGCAACATTCCATACACCTATCCCGGTGTGCGAACCGCACGCGAAGGAATTGATAGAAACCCCCGGGATATCCCAGTACGGTGCGAAGCTAACCACGCTCCGTAAGCGCTAGGCCCGCAAGGGCAAACGAGAAGGGAGAATCACCATGAGAATCAGAGCCATAGGCTTAAATAATGCTGCCGACCATCGAACCGAGCTAAAAGACTTTCCAAAGTCTGATATTCACAACGGGTTAGCGCATTCATGGGCGAGCGATTGGGCAAGGTCACAAGGATTCTCGCACGTCATTGTCTGTATACCTATGGGCAGCCATAAGATACTTGCCCCGATGGTCACTATAAATTTGCGGTAACAAGCAGCGGAGCCGCCCGAGCCAAGCGTCAACTAATGGAGGTGATAAGGTGAAACTGCAAAAGGGTAGTGACGTTAAGGCCGTGGGCATCCACGGCGAGATGGGCACCGTTACGGCAATTCGCAAAGGCCTGGCATATATCAGTTATCGCTCTATCCATCCGAAAGTGCCTGGTGCCCAGACGGGATCCAAGGCGGGCCGCCTGACTTCGGGTTATTGGAAACCGCTCTGCGATTTTCAATTCGATGCGAAGTTGTCAGCTCAAACAAAGGTTTTTCCCTTCGGTATCTTTAGCTTGAGAGGATCACTATGAATACCCTATTCCCAACCGCGGTCCAGTCTGAGATGGGGACTCTGCACAAATGCTTTATGCCTAAAAGTGATTTGGTAACAGTCACCGATCCGTGGGGTTATCCGCACATTGTCTCGCGCGAATGCCTGTCTGACACCTTACACCATAAGTATTTGGTGCCACTTCGCACCCGCAAAGGATGCAAGTATTCGGACCTCCCCCAAAATCACATATCCAGACGCAGGGGCGATTGTATTCACCGCGAGAATATACGAATTATTCAAGGGGTGCCAGCATGAACCTATTCCCCGAACCAAGGCAGGACGCAATGGACTTCCCGCAACCGCTCGTGGAAAAGTATCGCCCGGATCGCGTGCGCGACTTTATTGGCTTGGAGAAGCCCAAAGCCCTACTGTCCACTTTGCTCAGGCGTCCCCGCCCTTGCAACC
>Ga0105152_10000377_pt1 | contig 12843 bp, 10 predicted proteins | sample LakBais05cmmetaG_FD_81534 | JGI IMG/M metagenome (GOLD analysis project Ga0105152, IMG submission 81534) | Lake sediment microbial communities from Lake Baikal, Russia to study Microbial Dark Matter (Phase II) - Lake Baikal sediment 0-5 cm | ecosystem: Environmental > Aquatic > Freshwater >...
AATTAATGTCCCATGCATGTTGGTGTGTACGTCATTCCTGCGAAAGCAGGAATCCAGTACCATTGCCTTTTTCTGGATTCCCGCTGGAGTTTACCCCGTACTTGATACGGGGCGGGAATGACAGATTGAAGAGGACATTTGTTATGCAGCTATCAATAATTATTTGGCTTTGAAATTTGACATTGCTTCTTATTAAGCCAATCTACAGTTTTTTTGCCCTTTTTTCAAGTAAAAAAAGAAACTCCTGCCCCCTATCTAAAAATATTTCACATATGATTTCAAATAGATAGACTATTTAATGACTATATCGTTCGTCTACCTGACAGATGCTCTGAAGGAATATGATATTGAAATCATGGGGGGTTTATGTTAATTTAAATCGAAACTTACCATTTTATTATTGGAGGAAAATTCTTTGAATTCTCTTCTGAAGAATCTGGTCTTTTGGGGGATCATTATCGTCATTATGATCCTCCTCTTCAACCTTTTTTATGGCAAACCACGTCAAACGGTTTTAGATAAAAATTATTCTGAATTCATCACTGAGGTAGAGAAAAATCAGGTTCTTGAAGTGGAGGCCCAGGGTAGAAATTTGATTTGGAAAGATAAAGACGGCAAACGCTATAAGACTTATGCACCTGAAGACCCCGAGATGATAAAAATTCTCAGAGAGAAGCGAGTGGTCATCAATGCAAAGAAAGAAAGTGACACTTCTTTCATCCAGATCATCATCACCTGGGCTCCAATGATTCTTCTGATCGGTGTCTGGATCTTTTTCATGAAGCAGATGCAGATTGGCGGTGGAAAGGCCCTCTCTTTTGGAAAGAGCAAGGCCAAAATCCTAACTAAAGAACATCATCAGGTGACCTTCGAAAATGTGGCCGGGATTGAGGAGGCGAAGGATGAACTGGAGGAGATCATCGCTTTCCTCAGGGATCCCAAGAGATTCACTAAACTGGGGGGGAGAATACCTAAGGGAGTTCTTCTCATCGGCGCCCCTGGAACAGGCAAGACGCTTCTGGCTCGAGCCATTGCGGGCGAAGCCGATGTCCCTTTCTTCAGCATCAGTGGCTCTGATTTTGTTGAGATGTTTGTAGGAGTTGGGGCCTCCAGAGTACGTGATCTATTCCTCCAAGGAAAACGGAATGCTCCCTGCATCATCTTTATTGACGAAATTGATGCCGTTGGAAGGCATCGAGGAGCGGGCCTGGGTGGCGGGCATGATGAACGGGAACAGACCTTGAATCAATTATTAGTTGAAATGGATGGTTTTGAATCGAATGAAGGAGTGATCTTGATTGCTGCTACGAATCGACCCGATGTCTTAGACCCTGCTCTTCTAAGGCCAGGCCGGTTCGACCGACAGGTGGTCGTGCCTGTCCCTGATGTGAAGGGTCGAGAAGAGATTTTAAAAGTTCACTCCAAACGGACGCCATTGGCCGACGATGTCAGGCTGGTAGACCTGGCCAGAGGCACTCCTGGACTTACTGGAGCAGATCTGGAGAATTTGGTGAACGAGGCCGCTCTACTTGCTGCTCGATTGGGAAAGGAAAAAGTCGAGATGGCTGACCTGGAACAGGCCAAAGATAAAGTCCTGATGGGTGTGGAACGTAAATCGATGATCATTCCTCTGGAAGAACGGAAAACGACAGCTTTTCACGAGGCTGGTCACACCTTGGTCGCCAAGATGATTCCTGAAACAGACCCCATCCATAAGGTGACAATCATCCCCAGAGGTAGAGCCCTGGGCATTACACAACAGCTTCCAATCGATGAAAAACATACTTATCCAAAAGACTACCTCCTGAACAATATCACTATTATGATGGGAGGAAGGGCGGCAGAAGAATTGGTATTGAACCGTCAGACAACTGGGGCTGGCAATGACATTGAGCGAGCCACTGAGATCGCCAGAAAAATGGTATGCGAATGGGGGATGAGCGAAAACCTTGGCCCACTCACCTTCGGAAAAAAAGAAGAACAAATCTTTTTGGGAAGAGAGTTTGCTCAGCACCGAGATTATAGTGAAGAGACGGCTCGTCTGATCGATAATGAGATCAGGGCTATTGTCACCCAGAGTTATGAAAAAGCAAAAGATATCCTCCAAAGGAATATGGCCATACTCAATCAATTAGCCAACTCCCTTCTCGAAAAAGAGGTTCTTGACGGTCGCCAGATCGATTCTATTATTAAGGGTGAGATGATTTAGTTTTATGAGATGAACTTGATTCGGTGCCTTCAGATCACCAACGCCAGAGAGGCGATCCACCAAATGGGAAGGATGGGAGTGGATGCTACTGGTATCAAGTTGATGAGGGGAAAGACCCTCCATTTCAACCTCAAGGTTGAAGGAATCAATCCGCGAACTGCCAACCTACTCAAGCAAGAGATGCTATCCTTGGGCGGGGATGCTGCCCTCGATGGAAGGGGACTCGATTGTAGTGCCAAACAGACAGATGCCATTCTCATGGGCACTCAAAAACAGTTCGAAAAACTTCTCCTCAAACTGGATCAATACCCCGATCTTCAACCACTCGACGAATCCTTTAGAGAAACAATTAAAAACATTTCCAAAACCCATTACTCCATCCGCTGCAGGGAAAAAACATTCACATTGGGGAAACGAACACTTCTCATGGGGGTTCTCAATGTCACTCCAGACTCCTTTTCAGACGGAGGTCTCTACTTCAATAAAGAGAAGGCCATTGCTCATGGAATGAGGATGGTTGAAGAGGGAGCAGATTTTTTAGACATCGGAGGGGAATCTACCAGACCAGACTCAAAACCCATTGGATTGGAAGAAGAACTTCGTCGGGTGATCCCTGTGATCGAATCTCTTGCCAAAGAGGTGGATGCCCCAATTTCGATCGATACCTATAAGTCGACCATGGCACAGAGAGCCATTGATGCAGGGGCTGAAATGATAAATGATATCAGTGGATTACATTTCGATCCATACCTTCCACAAGTGGCTGCAAAGGAGGGAGTCCCCCTCATCTTGATGCACATGCGTGGAACACCTGAAACGATGCAAAAAGATGTCCATTATGACTCCCTTTTCTCTGAAATACTTCAATATCTGAAAGATTCTGTTCAAAGGGCCGAATCTGCTGGAGTAGATCCTCAGCAAATTATCATCGACCCTGGCATTGGCTTTGGAAAAACCCTCGAGGATAATCTTCTTATCATAAAAAATCTTTCGGAATTTCGAATACTTGGAAAGCCTTTACTTTTGGGGACGTCCCGGAAGACATTCATCGGAAAGATCCTGAATGCAGAAGTAAACGAGCGACTGGAGGGAACACTTGCAAGCATTGCTATCGGGGTCCTCAATGGAGCTCACATCATTCGTTGCCATGACGTACTGCAAGCGAAAAAAGCGATTGCAGTTGCCGATGCGATCCGTCTGGCCGGGGAAAAATAGTTCGGAGTCAGGAGTTCGGAGTTAAGAGTGACAGCTCAAAACTTGACCTTTACGAACCAATTGTGGTAAGGCATTGAGAAAATCCTCACTCTCTCCCCTTTCCTAAAGGGGGACTGGGGAAATTAGAAAACGGGCAAACCCCGTTAGAAGGCCTTTGAACTTCCAACGGGATAGCTTACACAGAGCTTTAAAACCTGTATTCGCTTTAAAAGTAATTTTGCCTTCATCCCCGCTGAAAGCAGCGGGGTTTTCTAACGGGGTAAAACAGATGACGCGTAAGTTATTCGGAACAGATGGGATCAGAGGTATCGCTAATGTAGACCCTATGACAGGTGAGTTGGCCATGCAGCTTGGCAGGGCCATCGCCCACATTTTTAAGGAGGTGAAAGGAAGGCATCGGATTGTGATAGGAAAGGATACCCGACTCTCAGGATATATGTTGGAAACAGCCCTGGCCTCTGGCATCTGTTCCATGGGAGCCGATGTGATGTTGGTGGGGCCGCTGCCCACTCCTGGCATCGCCTTCATCACCACCAGTATGAGGGCAAATGCCGGTGTAGTGATCTCAGCTTCCCACAATCCTTACTATGATAATGGGATCAAAATCTTTTCTCGGGATGGCTTCAAACTTCCTGATGAGATGGAACATCGGATTGAAGAGCTGATTTTTTCGAACCACCTTCATTCCCTTCGACCCACGGCCAGTGAGGTGGGCAAGGCCCACCGGATCGATGACGCTATCGGGAGGTATGTCGTCTTTCTCAAAAATACCTTCCCCACTGACTTGACATTGGATGGCCTTCGCATTGTCGTAGATTGCGCCAATGGGGCCACCTATAGAGTAGGGCCTATGGTTCTTGAGGAATTAGGAGCAGAGGTCATTCCGGTCGGGGTCGAGCCCGACGGGGAGAATATCAATGCGGGTTGTGGCTCTCTCCACCCAGAAGTGACCAGTCGCCTCGTCCTTGAGAAGGGAGCAGACATCGGAATGGCTCTGGATGGCGATGGGGATCGAATTATCTTTGTGGATCGACACGGAAAACAGGTGAATGGAGATCATATTTTGGCTATCTGTGGCCTCCAAATGTTGTCAGAATCTCGGTTGAAAAAGGACACTTTAGTCACTACGGTGATGAGCAATATCGGGTTGGATCGGACCATAAAAAAATTTGGAGGGAATGTGGTCAGAACCCAAGTGGGAGATCGTTATGTCGTCGAGGAGATGGTACGGGGAGATTACAATTTGGGAGGGGAGCAATCAGGCCATACTATCTTCTTAGATTACAACACGACGTGCGACGGTGTTCTCACAGCCCTCCAACTTCTTGCCATCATGAAACGGAAGGAGCGGCCATTAGACGAACTGGCCAAGGTGATGGAACCTCTCCCTCAGGTACTCTATAATATTAAGGTCAAGGAGAAGAAGAATCTCTCCGAGATTCCAGAGGTTGAAAAAAGAATTAGAAAGATTGAAAGGACATTGGGCGATTCTGGAAGAATTTTAATTCGCTACTCAGGGACTGAACCTCTCCTCCGAATCATGGTCGAAGGCGAGGATGAAACGAAACTCCATCAGTTTGCTCAGGATCTTGTGGCATTAGTGAAAAAACATATCGGAAAAGATAATAGCTAATAGCTTATGGCTGATAGCTAATAGTAAATTGAAAATTTCTGGGAGGATTCATGATGAGACTCGGTGTCAATATCGACCATGTTGCAACAGTGAGACAGGCTCGAGGGGTGATGTATCCAGATCCGGTCGCTGCTGCTGGAATAGTGGAATTGGCAGGGGCAGATGGGATTGTGTGCCATTTGAGGGAGGATCGGCGTCACATTCAGGATCGAGACCTCCGACTTCTAAGAGAGGTCATCCAAACTCGATTGAATTTAGAGATGGCTGCTACAGAGGAGATGATCCGTATAGCCTTAGCCACCAAACCAGATATCGTCACCCTCGTTCCTGAAAAGAGGGAAGAATTGACAACAGAAGGAGGCCTCGATGTTATCAAATCCTTTCATTTCCTCAAAAAGGCGATTCAGCGTCTTCAAAAAGGAGGCATTCCTGTCAGCCTCTTCGTCGATCCCAGAAGTGATCAAATCAAAGCCTCTGAAGGGGTAGGAGCCAATGAAATTGAGATTCATACCGGTCATTACTGCGATGCAAAGACCATGGTTCAGGCAGATGAGGAACTCAAAAAGATCCTTGATGCTGTCGGGGAGGCCACTCACCGCGATCTTCAAATTGCAGCAGGACATGGACTCAACTATGTCAACGTCCAACGGATCGCAGAAATTAAGGAGATCGAAGAACTCAATATTGGCCACAGTATCATTGCACGGGCAGTCCTGGTGGGACTGGATCGAGCTGTCCGGGAAATGATTGACCTCATTCGATAGATTGCGGATTGTGGATTGCGGAATGCGGAATCTTTATCATTCCGAAATCCGCATTCCGAATTCCGAATTTTAAAATGATCATTGGAACCGGAATCGACATCGTGAATATCGAGCGGATTGAAAGGATGATGGCTCGTTGGGGAGACCTCTTCCTTGGTCGGGTCTTTACAGAGGGAGAAATCGTCTGGTGTCAACAACGAACCCGCTCCCCCGAATGTTTTGCCATTCGGTTTGCAGCCAAGGAGGCCTTTCTCAAAGCCATTGGAAGGGGCCTTCGAAATGGTATCCAATGGACGGATATCGAAGTGGAGAATGATCCCTTGGGGAAACCTCTCCTCTCCTTCCATCGAAAGGCAAAGGAGGTCCTCGAAACCCAACGAATCAAAAAGGCTCTCCTCACTCTCTCCCACGAGCGACCTTACGCCGTGGCTCATGTGATTTTAGTTGGGAGTAGTTAGTTCGGAGTCTGTTTAGTAGTTTAGTTCGGAGAAGTTTAGTTCGGAGACTCCGAACTCCGAACTCCGTTACTAAATTACTAAACTCTCCGAACTCTAAACTCAGAACTTAGAAGAGGGACACAGTGATGAAGGTAGCAACCGCTGAACAGATGCAAGAATTGGATCGAAAGAGTATGGAGGTATACCGAATTCCCGGGATCGTTCTGATGGAAAATGCAGGAAGAGGGGCGACAGAGGTCATCACCAAAACCTTTCCTGACATTCAGAAGAAAAAAATAGCGATTGTCGCCGGAAAAGGAAATAATGGAGGAGATGGTTTTGTGATCGCTCGATACCTTCTGAATCAGAGAATTGCAGTGAAAGTCTTCCTGCTCACCGACCCAAGGTCCCTCCGGGGGGATGCGGAGACCAATTTCAACATCTTCCACCATATGAAAGGGGAGGTGATCCCCGTCCCTTCCTCCAAAGATTACCAAAAAGTGAAAAAGAGCCTCGAAAACTTTGATATTCTGATTGATGGCATTTTTGGCACAGGGCTCGATGCTGAGGTGAGGGGCTACTACAGGGAGGTGATCGACCATCTCAACACCCTGCAAAAACCTATCGTTGCCATCGACATCCCATCCGGGTTAGACGCCAATAAAGGTAAACCGTTAGGCACAGCGATCCGGGCCTCCCTCACTGTTACCTTTGGCCTACCGAAAGTGGGACATCTCATCTCTCCCGGAATCGATTATGTCGGGTTGCTGAAAGTTATTGATATCGGTATTCCCAGAAGATTGGTGGAGGAGGAGAAGATTCAGACGCATCTTTTGGAACATGAAGAGATATATAGATGGCTATCAATACCACGACGACCCGATACTCATAAAGGAGATTATGGACACCTATTGGTCATTGCTGGATCGGTCGGCAAGACCGGAGCAGCAGCCATGGCCTGTGAGGCTGCTCTGAGAGTGGGAGCGGGTTTAGTCACCCTGGCTATTCCAAAGAGCCTCAATTCGATCATGGAAGTGAAATTGACAGAGGTCATGACGGAACCGCTTCCAGAGACTCCCAAACAGACCCTCAGTCTTCGGGCTTTCAACCCCATTCTTCACCTTTGTGAAAACAAAAGGGCTGTGATCATCGGTCCTGGTATTGGGACATATAAAGAAACCCAATCGCTCGTCCTCAAGCTGATAAAAACATTGGATCTCCCCATCATCCTCGATGCGGATGGACTGACCTCACTGGCGGCCCAACCCAAAACCCTTCTTGCTACCAAACGACCTCTCATCCTTACTCCCCATCCAGGAGAGATGGCAAGGCTGATTCGATCTACTGCCAAAGAGGTTCAGGAGGATCGGATCGGTGTCAGTAGAAATTTCTCTCAATCCCATCATGTCTATCTCACCCTCAAAGGACATCGCACCCTGGTCGCTACTCCAAAGGGTGAGATCTTTATCAATCCGACTGGAAATCCAGGATTGGCCTCAGGAGGAACCGGAGATGTGCTCACCGGAATGATGGGCGGGCTGATCTGCCAAGGATTTGAAATTCTCCCATCCCTTCAGATATCCGTCTATCTTCATGGATTGGCCGGGGATGCTGTGGCCCAAGAATTGGGAGAAAAATCTCTGGTAGCGACGGACATCATTAAAAAGATCCCCACCCTTCTTCAGGGGAGGATTTGATCCTTCGGCAGTGCCAGACACCCCCTGAAAAGGCGGTGTTAAAAGTGCCACTCAGTATCAACTCTGAGCACTCCGGCTTTCAAGCTGGAGAGAGCCGAAGAGTTGATTTTCATTTCTTCTTCATTTAAGATATTAAGCACATATACCACCAATAACGCCCATCACAATATCTTATTGATATTTGAACGGAGTTCCGTATGGATATGAGGAGCGAAATCAAAAAATTGGCTCGTATCGAAGAGGGGCAATATCCTTTCTTATCCCTCTATCTCAATACCAAATGGGACGATGAACAACAACGGGAACGCATTCGCCTCTTTACCAAGAATCAATTAAAGAAGGGTTATGATCAATTTAAAGACCAGGAGGATTGGCGGAAGGCTTTTGCCGAAGACCAGCAACGGATTGAAAAATATGTGGAAGGTCTGGTTCGTCGTGTTTATAATGAGGAGATTAAGGAAATCGCCATCTTCTCCTGTAGTGGGCTTGGAACTTTTTTGACCTACCCTTCCATCATACCCTATGAAAATGAATGTTTTATCTCAGATCATCCCATATTCCATCCTCTGGTCCGGCACTCCTCCCAATATCAGAATACGCTCATGGTCATGGTGGAGACAGATTCGGCTAAATTATTTGAGATATCGTTGGAAGGAGTTTTGGCTGAATCTTCGATCGAAAGTTATGTACCGGGACGCCACGACCAAGGGGGATGGGCCCAGATGAGGTACCAGCGTCATATTAAGGATCATATGGACAAGCACCATAAGGAGGTGGCTCAACAACTGATTGAACTTTTTGACTCCGGTAAATGGAAAAGGATCGTTCTCATCGGTCAGGATCGAATTGTTGCCAATTTTAAACCATTTCTTCCTGAACGGGTCAAACAGCATATGGTGGATACCTTTTCCATTGACTTTTTAGAAGAAAGATCGAAAGTGATACTTCACGCCCTTGAACGACTCCTTGATAAAGAAAGAGGGGAAGTGGTCTCTCAGATCCAAGGCATCGCAGAGAGGGCTCTCAAGGTTGGAAGGGCAACATTAGGCCTGAATGGGACATTGGAGGCCTTGAACAAGGGGCAAGTTCACACACTTTATCTCTTGACCTCGTTCTCCCTTTCTGGGGGGAAGTGTCGTCGGTGCGGGTCTCTCAATATCATCCATCCTACGGGAAATCTCTCCGTTCCCTGTAACCTATGCAAAGGGGAGGCCAAACCCGTCGATTTAGGGGATGAGATGATGGGGGCAACCCTCCGCCAAGATGGAGAGGTCAAATGGGTTGACGAGAATCCCATTTTAAAAGAAAACGATGGCGTGGGGGCTTCTTTAAGATTTTCTTTATCCCGTTAGGGGACGTTTCCAATTCGGATGCATTTATGAAAGGAGAAAGCGAATGTATGTCGAAATGAAAGTTAAGTTTTTGACATTCGATTCCACATCGAATGGGTTCGTCGTCCTTCTGATGGACCTGGCGAGTAAAACAGGACTTCCCATCTGGATTGGCCCCTTTGAAGCCAATGCCATCGCGATGAAGCTGAAGAAGATAGGTTCCCATCGGCCGATGACCCACGATCTGATACACAACATCTTAAAGGGTCTCGAATCTCAGGTGATGAAAATCGTGGTCAATGACCTGAAGGAAAATACTTACTATGCCTTAATCCACCTCCATCGGGGAGGAGAAGAGATCATCATCGACTCCCGGCCCAGCGATGCCATCGCCATTGCCCTTGCTGTAGATGCCCCGATCTTCGTCTCTGAGCATGTCATCGAAAAAGCGCGAACGATTGATCTGGAGAAGGATGGAGACCAATTGAAGGAATGGCTTGAAAACCTGAACCCGGATGATTTTAAATATAAAGCCTAACAATTTGGTTGATCTGGTTTCTCTGGTTTCTTTCGTTTGTTTAGTTGACCAAATAGACCAAAGAAACCAAAAAGACTTCGTTGACTAAGAATTTGTGGAAAAGGTGGTTTTTCAGACTAAGAGTACATCAGAGACCATTCGAATCGGAAAGAGTATCGGAAGCCTTCTTATGTCTGGAGATGTCGTGGCCTTGGTGGGTGAGTTAGGGACAGGAAAAACTCAATTCATCAAAGGACTGGCCACAGGGGTGGGGGTTGGGAAGCCGACTTATATATCAAGCCCCTCTTTTACACTGATCAATGAATATGCCGGGAAGGTGCCCTTTTACCATATCGACCTTTTCCGGCTGAAGTCGGAGAGAGAAGCCGAGGAACTGGGCCTGGAAGAATATTTTCAAGGTGGAGGGATTACGGCGATCGAATGGGCGGATAAAATGCCGTCTTTCCTTCCCCAAGAAATGCTCTGGATACACATTCGTTATACTGGGAAGCATACCCGATCCTTTGAAATCATTGCCAAAGGAAAACGCTTTGAGAAAATGATAATAGAATACGGATTTTGGATTGCGGATTGCGGAATTTCTTAAATTCGGAATTCGGAATGTGGAATGCGGAGTAAAAGATTTATATTCCGCATTCTGCATTCCGCAATCCGCATTAGATAGATTCGGCATTCCGCAATTTAAAGGGGGTGAATCAATGGCATTGGTCGTTCAAAAATATGGCGGTACTTCTGTAGGGGATATTGACCGGATAAAAACCGTGGCCTCAAGGATCATTGCCACCAAAAATCAAGGGCACGAGGTAGTGGTGGTTGTCTCGGCAATGTCAGGAGAAACAGACAAACTCATTCGTTTGGCTCAACAGGTCACCTCAAACCCTGATGAAAGGGAAATGGATGTGCTTGTGTCTACAGGAGAGCAGGTCTCGATTGCCTTGCTTGCCATTGCCCTCAAATCGATAGGGTATGATGCCAAATCCTATTTAGGATTTCAAATCAAAATTGCCACAGACAGTGTCTTTGGCAAGGCCCGTATCACGGGTATTGAATCAGAAAGGATATTTAACGACTTAAAAAATGGGCGGATTGTGGTCGTGGCAGGATTTCAGGGCGTAGATGAATCAGACAATATCACCACTTTGGGTCGAGGTGGATCTGACACCACCGCCGTAGCCATCGCCGCAGCCCTCAAGGCGGACGTCTGTGAAATCTATACAGATGTGGATGGGGTCTATACCACCGACCCCAACATCTGCTCAAAGGCGAGAAAGTTATCCAAGATCTCTTATGACGAAATGCTTGAAATGGCAAGCCTGGGTGCCAAAGTGTTACAGATTCGTTCTGTGGAGTTTGCTAAAAAATATAATGTCCCCATCCACGTAAGATCATCTTTCAATGATAATCTAGGAACCCTCGTCTGCAAGGAGGATAAAGAGATGGAAAAGGTCGTTGTCTCCGGTGTAACTTACAATAAGAATGAGGCCAAGATCGAGATCATGCATATCCCCGATGTCCCTGGAGTAGCTGCCAAATTATTTAAGCCCATCGCCGATACCAATATTGTAGTGGACATGATCATTCAGACTTCCAGCACTGACAAGGGCTATGCAGATGTGGCCTTTACCGTTCCCAAATCTGATTTCATCAAGACGCTTCAAATCGTCAAGGAATCCCTCAAGGAGATCGGTGGGAAAGAGATCAAAGCCGATGAGAACATTGCCAAGGTATCGATTGTGGGGGTAGGAATGAGAAGCCATTCCAGTGTTGCCACTCAGATGTTCTCCGCCCTGGCTAAAGAGGGAATCAATATCAACATGATCTCCACCTCGGAGATTAAGATCTCTTGCATCATCGACGCCAAATATACTGAATTGGCGGTCCGTGCCCTCCATGATGCCTTTCAACTTGATCAGCCAGAGGTGAAAGAAGAAAAATGATCAATGAAAAATTATGAATGATCAATTATCAATTGTCAGTAATCAATGATAAATGATAATTGACTATTGGTCATTGACCATTGATTTTATGTAAGGAGGGAAATCACTTTGAGTAAGTTCGATTCAATCAAGATTTACGACACTACCCTCCGCGATGGCTCTCAGGGTGAAGACATTGCATTCTCAGCGGAGGATAAAGTTCGAATTGCCCAAAAGCTCGATGAGTTGGGTATCCATTACATCGAGGGAGGATGGCCGGGTTCCAACCCAAAGGATCTCCAGTTCTTCCAAGAGATCAAATCGATCCCAATTTCCCATGCAAAGATCGTGGCCTTCGGAAGCACGTGTCGAGCAGACACCCCACCTGAAAAGGATCTTAATATGCAAGCCCTAATCGAAGCTGGCACAAAGGTGGTCACCATCTTTGGGAAATCCTGGGATATCCATCCTCTTGAGGCACTGAATATCACTCTTGATCAGAATCTCGAAATCATCGACCAATCGATTCGATTCCTCAAGAATCGGGTTTCAGAGGTTGTTTTCGATGCGGAACACTTCTTCGACGGGTTCAAAAACAACCACCCATATGCTCTCGCAACGCTTCAGGCCGCCCAGGATGCCAAGGCCGATTGGATTGTCCTCTGTGATACCAACGGAGGAACTTTACCCGACGAGATCCCATCCATCATCAAAGAAGTGAAGAAGAAAATCTCTCTTCCTCTCGGAATCCATGTCCATAATGATGCGGAGGTGGCAGTGGCCAACTCCCTCCTTGCGGTCAAAGAGGGAATCCGATTGGTTCAGGGGACGATCAATGGTTACGGCGAACGGTGCGGTAATGCTAATCTCTGTTCGATCATTCCCAATCTCAAATTGAAGATGGGAATCCATTGTATTACGGATGCTCAGTTGAGGAAAATTACGGAGGTCTCCCATTTTGTCTCAGAGCTGGCCAACCTCCCACATCATAAATACCTGCCTTATGTAGGTGACAGCGCCTTTGCCCATAAGGGTGGTGTTCATGTCAGCGCCATTCGAAAAAGCGATGCCACTTATGAGCATGTTCAACCGGGACGAGTTGG
>Ga0105152_10000378_pt1 | contig 12783 bp, 11 predicted proteins | sample LakBais05cmmetaG_FD_81534 | JGI IMG/M metagenome (GOLD analysis project Ga0105152, IMG submission 81534) | Lake sediment microbial communities from Lake Baikal, Russia to study Microbial Dark Matter (Phase II) - Lake Baikal sediment 0-5 cm | ecosystem: Environmental > Aquatic > Freshwater >...
GGGCAACCATGCGCGCCAGGCTGAGGGTCAGCTCAGGTCGCAGCGCGATCATCTCGCCGCCGCGGTCGGGGAATACGAATGCCTGTTCCTTGACCAGCTCCTCGCCGGACTTGGCGGCATACAGTTCCAGTTTTTCCAGGAAGGGGCCATCCCATTCTTCGTAACCAAAGTGGGTCGAAACCGACCGCATTTTATCGTACAGCCAGTTGTGAATTGCCTTGTCTTCCGGGTAGAAATCCCTTGCACCTTTGACCGATTGGATGATCTCTTTCATACTGCCCTTCCGTCGATGGTTAATGTCTTATTATACTAAAATCCATATTTTCGGACAAAATCCACCTGAAATTTATGGTGACTATCATGCCGAATTGTTATAGCGGTTTTCACTGCTCATTTTATGATATAAATGGTAGATTTTAATATGAACTGACAATCGAGATCTGTTCCATAAAGGAGATCCGCAAAGTGCGCAGTGGAGTGGAAAGGCACAAGATACACATCCTGCACCAGACCACTTGACATCCTGCGCAGCAAGATATGACATTTGGTCATTACTCAAATAGGACAATTTTAGTATACTTATTGCGGCTAAAATCACATTTCATGGCACGGTTTTTTGGAGTAAAACCCAAACAAGATTAAACAGAAGCTGTGATTCAAATTAACCATTGCCCATCAATGTTCCGGCATGTTATCATTCTTTAGAACAAGCCTCGAAGTTGGTTTTCGAATGAAACAATGGATTAGACAGGAGTGCGGCGAATGACCACGATTAAAACCTTGGATGATCTAAATAAATTGCGCAATGAATTGCTTGCGAAGCGCCAGGCCGAATCGGCTGAAGGCGTCAAACAGGTGATCGTTGCCATGGGTACCTGCGGGATTGCCGCCGGCGCGCGCGACACCATGAAAGCCATCCTTGCAGCGATCGAAAAGCAAGGTTTGAAAGGCATAACCGTCAAGCAAGCGGGATGTATCGGCCTGTGCGGGAGAGAACCCATCGTCCAGATCATGATCGAGGATCAACCCATAATAACTTATGGCAATGTTCACGCTGAATTGGCTGAGCGCATCCTGAGTGAACATCTCAGCGATGGTAAACCTGTGACCGAAGCAATCATCCACTGACCAGTATATGAACATTCCGGATACCAACCAGGACCAATAACAATCACAAATGGAACTGAAACCCTTTCGGATAACCTCCAGGAGGCCTTGAATGACCATCAGCACGTTAGCAAGTGAGCAAGTGAAACAAGTGGTTGAGCAGGTTGTCGAGCAGCACGGTTGTTCACGCGACGAGCTCATCCCGATTCTTTCCGACGTTAATCGCCAGCTCGGCTACCTGCCTGCAACTGCGCTGGATGAGATCAGCCGGCAGCTCAAGGTGCCGACCAGCCAGCTCTTCTCGGTTGCCACCTTTTATCGCATGCTGTCGACCACACCCCGCGGCAGGCATGTGATCCAGTTTTGCGAGAGCGCACCCTGCCACGTGGTCGGCGGGCGTCAGATCTGGACGGAGCTCCAGGCGCAACTGAAGCTCAAGAACGGCGAAACGAGCCCGGATGGGCGCTGGACTCTGGAGACGACCAGCTGTCTTGGTATATGCGGTGTCGGTCCTGTCATCATGGTGGATGATGATGTATATGGCAATGTAACCCCAGACCAGGTGACGGAAATCCTGGCTCGTTACGAATAAGGAGCAGACCATGAAAACCAAACGTGCATTGGTACTGGTCTCCAGTGACCCGAAAAGCATGGAAGCTGGAACCATGCAAGTTTACGAAGCCCTGGAGCGTGAGATCAAACGCTTCGACCTGCAGGATGAAGTTTCCATTACCCTGATGACCGATATCGGCCAACAGGATGTCTCACCAATAGTTGTGGTGTATCCCGAAGCAGTCATCTACGGTCCGATCCGGCCGAATGACGTTCCGCAGCTGGTGGAGGAACACCTCTTTAAAGGCCGCATTGTTGGCGACTTGCAAGCACCCGCCCGGGAATTGAGCAACAAGATCGCCTGGCTCGCCTCGCGCAAGGGCACGCTGCCCGCCGAACAGCGCATCGTGCTGGAACGCGCCGGCATCATCGATCCAGAAAGCATCGATGAATATATCCTCTATGAAGGCTATCAGGCACTGGGTAAAGTTTTGAGCAAGATGGCTCCTCAGGATGTGATCGATGTGATCGAAAAATCCGGCTTGCGCGGGCGTGGTGGGGCGGGTTTCCCGACCGGACTGAAGTGGCGCTTCGTATCAAAAGCGAAAAGTGGGCAGAAATATGTGATCTGCAATGCCGATGAAAGCGAACCCGGAACTTTCAAGGACCGCCTGGTCCTGGAAGGTGATCCACACAGCATCCTCGAAGCCATGACCATTGCCGGTTACGCTGTCGGCGCGAGTGTCGGATACATCTACGTGCGCGGTGAATACACCCTGGCGCAGCAACGGCTCATAAAGGCGATCGAACAAGCCAAAGGGTTGGGCATGCTGGGGAAGCACATTTTCGGCAGTGATTTCAGTTTCGAGATCCACGTCCATGCCGGCGCAGGCGCTTACATTTGCGGCGAAGAAACCGCCCTGATCGAATCGATCGAGGGCAAGCGCGGCGAACCTCGTTCACGTCCGCCCTACCCGACCACCAATGGGCTATGGGACAAGCCGACCCTGGTGAATAACGTTGAAACGCTGGCCAATATCAACGCCATCCTGCTTAATGGACCCGACTGGTATCGCTCCTTTGGAACGCCAAGCAGCCCGGGCACCAAGGTGTATACCATCCTCGGTAATGTGAATGTCCCCGGCCTGATCGAAGTTCCGATGGGTATCACATTGCGCGAGGTGATCAGTTTCTACGCCATGGGTATGAAGAACGGCGCCAGCTTCAAGCTGGCACAAACCGGCGGTTCCAGTGGTTCCATCATCCCTGCCAGTTTGCAGGATACCCCGATGGACTTTAACTCGTTCAGCAAGGCAGGCGTTGCACTTGGCTCAGGTGCGCTGCTGATCTGCAACGAAGAGACCTGCGTGGTCGACCTGGCCAGGACCCTGTTGAATTTCTTTCGTGTGGAGAGCTGCGGCAAGTGCAATCCCTGTCGCATCGGCAACCAACGCGCCTACCAGATCCTGGATAAGATCTCTGAGGGTATAGGCAGCCTTCAAGACATCAAGGACCTTGAATTGTTGAGCAAAAACCTCTTCGAGCTATCGAACTGCGGCCTCGGCCAGACTGCCGGAACGCCCATCCGGGATGTATTGCAGTATTTCCGGGCTGAAGTCGAAGCACATATTAAATTGAAAATCTGTCCGACCGGCGTCTGTTCCATGAGCGGCTACCCGGTACCGGCTTGATATCCTGTTCAGATAAGCATTAACGGAGCCAGCTTATGATCAACATCACTATCGATGGAAAACAAATCGAAGTGCCGGAAGGCACCACGGTACTCGAGGCAGCTCGGAGCACCGGCATCCACATCCCGACCCTGTGCGATCACAAGGAACTCGCCCCCTATGGCGGTTGCCGCATGTGCCTGGTGGAGATCGAAGGCTTGCGCGTATTGCAGCCTTCCTGCACCCTGCCGGTCAACAACGGCATGATCGTCAAAACTGCAACCCCCAAGGTCCTTGAAGCGCGCAAGTTCGTATTGACACTCATTTTCAGCGAACGCAACCACTTCTGCCCTTACTGCCAGGTGAGCGGCGGCGACTGCGAACTCCAGAATTCCGCTTACGTGGAAGGCATGACCCACTGGCCGCTTCAACCCACCTGGCAAAAATACGCGATGGATGCCTCGCATAAGTTCTTCATCCTCGAAAACAACCGTTGCATCCTCTGCCGGCGTTGCGTCCGCGCCTGCAATGAGCTGGTGGGAAACTTTACCCTGGGCATTGAAGAGCGCGGCGCCGATAGCATGGTGGTGGCTGACCTGGGCGCCCCGCTGGGAGAGAGCAGCTGCGTTTCCTGCGGCATGTGCGTGCAGGTCTGCCCGACCGGCGCCCTGATCGACCGCCAGAGCGCCTACAAGGGTCGCGAGACTCAGGTGGAACACACCCTTACGGTGTGCGTCGGCTGTTCGATCGGCTGTGGGGTGGACGTCCTCACCCGCGATAACCACGTGGTGCGTATTGAAAGTGACTGGCAACACCCGGTCAGCAATGGCGTCCTGTGCCAGGTCGGCCGTTTTGACCCTCTGGAAGACGGGCGTGAACGCATTCTCACTCCCCTGTTGCGCAAGAATGGGATTTTAAAGGCTGCCACCTGGGATGAAGCCTTGAATGCCATCACCGAAAATATCAAACCGCTGGCTGGCAAGGAATCCGGTGGTGTGGCGGCAGTTGCGTCTACCCGCCTGCCGGCTGAAGCCCTGTATCAGTTCAAATCCCTGTTTGCGGATGGCGTCAAAAGTGGCATGGTCACAACCGTCGAAGATGGCATCCCCACCGGCGGTGTCTCTGCCATAGCTCAAGAATTAAAGAAATCGTTCGAAGGTAAACTGGATGACCTGCGTGGTTCGGATTGCGTACTGGTCGTGGGCGCAGATCTGCAAAATAAACACCAGGTTGCCGGTTTCTTCATCAAGCGCAACCGTCCGAGTGGTACGAAATTGATCGTGATCGATCCACAAAAGAACGACCTGGAACAATTCGCAGCTATCGTCATCAAACCCGGCAAGAGCGGCTCGGCTGAGACCATCAAGTCACTGACCGCCGCCCTCGACGGCAAAACCGGAAAATCCAAGGTGGCATCAGCAGCGAACTTGCTCAAGTCTGCAAAAAAACCGGTCATCGTGTGCGGCAAGGGTGTCACCGGTGATAAGGAAATCATTCGCGCCCTGGTCGAGCTTACTGGAAAAATCTCCCCAATCGCCCGGCTGCTCAGCATTAAAGGCAAAGCCAACAGCCTGGCAGCCGCCCAATACGGACTGGATAAAAGTTTCGCGCCCGGCGTGCATGAAGTTGTTTATGTCGCCCTGGGTGACGATAAACCCTCACAGCGGCTGCTGGAAAAACTTTCCAACAAGAAGTTCCTGGCGGTCCAGGCGAGCTATGTTTCCGCATTGACCGCCCTGGCGGATGTGGTCCTGCCGGTGGCAGAGTGGGTCGAACAGCCCGGTCATTATCTTAATGTCGATGGGCGCCTGCAGGAAGCCAAAAAGGCGATCAACCAGCCTGATGAAGTGCGCGATAACGTTGAAGTGTTGAAGGACCTGGCTGACCGTCTGGGCATTAAAACCGACGAACAATGGCAGGCTGGTTTGACCAAACGGGTCGCTCCGGTCGAGATCAGCGAACTGACGGTTATTTAAGGAGACAGGCATGTCCAAACCCAAAATTTCCTCCGACTGGATGGCAGGCTGCGCCGGCTGCCATATGTCATTACTGGATATCGATGAGCGCATCGTCACGGTTGCCGAGCTGGCAGACCTGCGATCGACCCCGATCACGGACCTCAAGACCCCGGATGAGAGCGGTGTGGATGTCGGCATTCTCGAAGGTGGCATCAACAATACCGCCAATGAAGAGGTGGCGCGTACCATGCGCAAGCGCTGCAAGCTGCTGGTCGCCCTGGGTGACTGCGCGGTGTTTGGCGGCGTTCCTGCCATGCGCAACTTCTTCACCATCGAGGAGACGCTACGCCGGGCATATATCGAGACCGAAAGCACCGATGAGAGCGGCAAGATCCCGTCTGACCCGGAACTGGCTGTGCCCACCCGCGTGCGGGCAGTCAGTGAGGTCGTTCCGGTCGATATTTACGTCCCGGGCTGCCCGCCGGATGCTGACACCATTTTCTACGTCCTGGCCGAGCTGGCTCAGGGGCGCAAGCCGGAACTCAAAGACGACAAGTTGTCGTGGTATTAGACAGGAACAGGAATCATGGTTGCACAAAAGATTACGATCGAACCCGTAACGCGCATAGAGGGGCACGCCAAGGTCACCATCCACCTGGATGAAAAAGGTGACGTCACGCGCGCCTACCTGCATATCAACGAGTTCCGCGGTTTTGAAAAATTCTGCGAAGGCCGCATGGCGTTCGAAATGCCGCTGATCACGCCGCGCATCTGCGGTATCTGCCCGGTCAGCCATCACCTGGCATCCGCCAAGGCCAACGATGAAGTCTACGGCTGCACTCCACCCCGCCCGGCATCGTTGCTACGGGAACTGATGCACATGGGTCAGATCACCCAGAGTCACGGCATGCACTTCTTCGAGCTGGCAGGTCCCGACCTGCTGCTCGGCTTCGATGCCGACCCCGCCACGCGCAATGTGGTCGGTTTGATCCAGGCCAACCCCGAGCTGGCGCTCAAGGCGGTCAATTTACGCAAGTTCGGCCAGGAGATCATCGCCACGCTGGGCGGCCGGCGCATCCACCCGAATTTTGCCATCCCGGGCGGCGTCAACAAGGCGCTCACCCAGGCGGAACGCGACCAGATCCTGTCTGGCGTGGATGATGCCATCGCCACCACCAGGGTGGGCTTGCAGATCATGAAGGATTGGGCGATCAGCCACCAGGATGATATTGATAAGTTCGCCGTTTTCCCGACCGGTTACTTCGGTCTGGTAACACCGGAGAACGGGCTTGAACTATACAACGGCAACATCCGCCTGCTGGGCAAGGACGGCAAGCAGCTCGAATGCTTTGACGGTCAAAAGTATCTCGATTACATCTCAGAGCACGTCGAGAACTGGTCCTATCTCAAATTCCCCTACTATAAGAAACTGGGATATCCCGACGGCGTCTACCGCGTCGGACCCCTGGGGCGCTGCAATATTGCTGAAAAGATCGACACACCCATGGCGCATGCCGAGCTGAAACTGTGGAAACAGATCAACCACGGCAAGCCCGTGGAGAATACCCTCTACTACCACTACGCGCGCCTGATCGAGACCCTGTTCGCGGTCGAAAAAGTGGCAGTGTTGTTGAACGACCCGGATATCCTCTCGACCGATATCCTCAACACCAAACACGATTTCAAGGGTGTTGGCGTGGGCGTGATCGAAGCCCCGCGCGGGACGCTCATCCACCACTACTGGGTGAAGGAAAACGGCCAGCTGGAACGCGTCAACCTGATCGTCTCGACCGGCCACAACAACTGGGCGATGAGCAAAGCAGTCGACAGCGTTGCCAAGACCTATATCTCGGGATACGAGGTGACCGAAGGCCTGTTGAACCGCGTCGAAGCCGCCATCCGCGCGCATGATCCGTGCCTGTCGTGTTCCACCCACGCGGTTGGCCAGATGCCGCTCGAGCTGCAACTGCTGGAAGCTGACGGCTCCGAGTTCATGACCATCCGGCGTTAACTGAGAAGGTAAACCTATTGAGCGGTGCTGTGTGAAAACAGGCACCGCTCTTTGTTACAATAGGCAGATGATGAAAACCCTGATCTTGGGCTACGGCAATCCGGATCGCCAGGATGACGGCGTCGCCTGGACCATCATCCAGAGCCTGGCGGCGAGGTTGAGCCTGACCATTCCCTCGCTGGATGAACCGGTCGTCGCGGACGGCAAAGCTGACCTGACTCTGGCAGTTGCACTGCAGTTGCTGCCCGAAATGGCGGAACTGGTTGCAGCTCATGAGCGGGTATGTTTTGTCGACGCGCATACCGGCCGGGTGCCACAAGACCTGTCAGTCGAGAAACTGGATGCGCAATTTCAAAGCTCGCCCTTCACCCATCACCTCACCCCCCAGACCTGCCTATCATTGGCACAATCACTGTATTCCAAAACCCCCGGGGGGCTGCTGGTCTCGGTGCGCGGGTACGAGTTCGGCTTCTCGAACGATCTCTCTCCCCGCACCCGTGAGCTGGCGGATCAAGCAGTCGAGCATATTTCTTACTGGCTTGAAGAAAGAGAACACCCATGACTCTCCCGGCGTTTAAATATTACAAACCTTCCCGGCAGAACCTCTTGGGCAGTCTACCTGCATGGTGAGGAGTAATTTCCGCCAATTCGGATAAATTTGGTATATAATTCCCCGGCATGAAAGCGCAATCCGCCTCGGTGACACTTAGTTCGCGGCTGATCCTTGCACGTGGTATCGTGCAGGGGGTCGGATTCAGGCCGTTCGTTTATACTCTCGCCACCCGCCTGAAGCTGAGCGGAACAGTGCGCAATACCTCGCGCGGGGTCGAGATAGCGATCACCGGGCAGCCTGAAGCTGTTGATGCGTTCATTCAGGAATTACGGCAATCCCCGCCTCCACTGGCACGTATCGATGCGGTCGAGATCCAGGAGAGCGAACCGGTCAGCCGGATGGGCTTCGTGATCCTCGATAGCCAGCCCGAACCGGGTGAATTCCTGCCGGTTTCACCCGATATCGCCGTATGCAACGATTGCAAACGCGAGCTGTTCGATCCAACCGACCGGCGTTACCGCTATCCGTTTATCAACTGCACCAACTGCGGACCGCGTTTTACAATTATCCGCGACATCCCCTATGACCGTCCACTGACCAGCATGTCTGGTTTCAAAATGTGTCCGAAATGCCAGGCGGAGTATGATAATCCGGCCGACCGGCGTTTCCATGCCCAACCCACCGCCTGTTCGGTCTGCGGACCCTCTATTGCCTATACGCAAGTCGGAAAAACGACTGTCTACCAAGAGGAAGCACTGGCGACTGCTCGTGATTTGCTTAAACGCGGCGGCATCCTGGCGGTCAAGGGCTTGGGCGGTTGTCACCTGGCCTGCGACGCATCGAATCTCCAGTCGGTCGAAACACTTAAGCAGCGCAAGCACCACTCCGAGAAGCCGTTGGCCATGATGGCCTTCGAACTGCCGGTCATTGAAAAGTATTGTTCGGTATCGGAGCCAGAACGAACCCTGCTTGAATCACCACAACACCCGATCGTCTTGCTCGACCGTAAACGCAACATCTCGATCGCGCCAGGCGTGGCCAGCGGCTTGGATACCTACGGCTTTATGCTGCCCTACACCCCGCTGCACCTGCTGCTCATGGAACCGATGCCGGATTTCCCGGAAGTCCTGGTGATGACCAGCGGCAACCTGAGCGAGGAACCCATCGCCTATGAGGATGCCGATGCCGAAAAACGACTGGCGGTTATCGCCGAAGGTTTCCTGAGCCACGACCGCCCGATCCACATGCGCGCAGACGATTCGGTCCTGCGCGTCATCGACGGCGCACCCTATTTCATCCGCCGCGCGCGCGGCTACGCTCCCGACCCGCTACTTCTGCCGGAAACCATGCCATGTATATTGGGCGCAGGCGCCGAGCTCAAGAACAGCTTCTGCCTGACGCGTGACACCTATGCCTTCGTCAGTCACTTCATCGGCGACCTGGAGAACTACGAGACCCTGTCATCATATGAGGATACAATCGCACATTACGAGAAACTATTCAAGATCGAACCGCAGTACTATGCTTGTGATCTGCACCCCGATTACCTCGCCACGCAATACGCGAATGAGCGCGCCTGTCGTGAGGACAAACCGCTGATCCAGGTGCAGCACCACCACGCCCACCTGGCAGCCTGCCTGGCGGAGAATGGCTGGCATTCCGACGAACCGGTCATTGGTTTGACCTTCGACGGCACAGGGTATGGAACAGACGGTGCCATTTGGGGTGGCGAGGTGCTGGTGGGCAACTATGCCGGCTTTGATCGTGCCCTGCATCTGAGCTACATGCCGCTGCCGGGTGGCGACCAGGCCATCCGCAAACCGGCGCGCACCGCATTGGCTTATCTCGCGGCATCCGGTCTTGCCTGGCAGGCAGAGTTTGCACCGGTAAGGGCACTCTCTGAGCAGGAACGCAAGGCGATCGATGGGCAATTGAAACACCAGATCAACACTGTCCGCACTTCCAGCCTGGGACGGCTGTTTGACGCGATATCTGCTTTGGCAGGCATCTGCCAGGCGAGCAGCTATGAGGGACAGGCTGCCATCCTGCTCGAGGCGGCAGTTGACATGGATGAAAAAGGGAGCTATCTGCTCGAGATCGCCGGCAATGAGATCGCTGTCATCCCGCTCATGCAGGCGGTGGTTGCCGATCTAAACGCCGGCATCAGCTCCAGCCGCATCGCCGCACGTTTCCATAATGCACTGGCGGAAATGGCACTGACTGCCTGCGAGAAGCTGCGGGGAGAACACGGCTTGAAAAGCGTGGCGCTCTCCGGCGGGGTGTGGCAAAACCGCACCCTGTTGAATAGCACTCTAACCAAACTGCGCCAGGCCGGCTTCACCATCCTGCTCCACCGCCGGTTGCCGCCCAACGACGGCTGCATCGCGCTGGGCCAGGCACTGGTCGCGGCGCATACGATAAAGAAGGTAAACTGATATGTGTTTAGGAATTCCTGGAAAGATCATTGAGATCTACACCTCTGGCACGCTGAAAATGGCAAAAATCGACTTCGGCGGCGTGACGCGCGAAGCCTGCATCGAGACCATCCCTGAAGCCAAAGTCGGCGATTACACCATCATCCACGCCGGTATGGCACTTAATCTGCTGAATGAGGATGAGGCGAACGAGACACTGGACATGCTACGCAAGATGGACGAACTGGGTAACGCCGAATTATGAACGCCCGCAACCTGTTGGATGAGTTCCACAATGCCGATCTGGTCAAAAAGGTGGTGGCAGAGATCCAGCGCGTCACGAAGCATCCCTGGGCGATCATGGAGATCTGCGGCGGCCAGACGCACGCCATCATGCACAGCGGGCTGGACCAGCTCCTGCCAAAAGAGATCGAGTTGGTGCATGGACCCGGTTGCCCGGTATGCGTCACGGCGCTCGAGCTGGTCGACAAGGCGCTCGTGCTGGCTGCCCGCCCGGAGGTGATCTTTTGTTCCTTCGGTGACATGTTAAGGGTGCCCGGCTCGCATCAGGACCTGTTCTCGGTCAAAGCCAGCGGCGGCGATGTGAGGGTGGTCTACTCCCCGCTGGATGCGGTCAAAATTGCGCAGGAGAACCCCGACCGGCAGGTGGCCTTTTTCGCCATCGGGTTCGAAACCACCGCACCGGTCAACGCCATGAGCGTGGTGCAGGCGCAGGCGCTGAGGCTGACGAACTACAGCATCCTGGTGTCGCAGGTGTGCGTCCCGCCCGCCATGCATGCCATTTTGGGCTCGCCCGGCAACCGCATCCAGGGCTTTCTGGCGGCCGGGCATGTCTGCGCGGTGATGGGGTATGAAGAATACGAGCTGATTTCATCGAAATACAACGTCCCGATCGTGGTGACCGGTTTCGAACCGCTCGACCTGGCGCAGGGCATCCTGATGACGGTCAAACAGTTGGAAGAAGGTCGCTTCGAGGTGGAGAATGCCTATGCGCGTGTGGTGACGCGCGAGGGCAACCGCCCGGCCCAGGCGCTGTTGAAAAAAGTGTTCGAGCCGGTCGACCGCAACTGGCGCGGGATCGGTATGATCCCGCTCAGTGGGCTGGGTCTGCGGGAGGAATTTGCCGCCTTCGACGCGGAAAAGCGCTTTGATCTGGGGCAGATCAAAACCGAGGAATCGCCGCTGTGCATCGCCGGTCTTGTTTTACAGGGAGTCAAAAAACCGGTCGACTGCCCGGCATTCGGGAAGCAATGCACGCCCACCAGCCCGTTGGGCGCGCCGATGGTGTCAGCCGAGGGCGCCTGCGCGGCATATTACCGCTATCAAATTGTATAAATAACCTTAATAAAACAGAAAGAAATTCTTAGGAATCAATAAAATGGTTGGGTTTCGCTGGTCGCTCAACCCAACCTACAAAATCCAAATAAGGAAGCTCACAATGCAAACAAATTCCTGATTTAATCATACGATATGGAGGTGTATTATGCCAACGAATAATGCCATTGCACTGAGACCCCTCGGAAAAACAAACATTCTGGTTACGCCAATCGGGTCGGGAGTAATGGAGCTGGCCGGCGGCGGAGGGTTGTTGGGACGCATGTTCCCGATCATTCCCCAGGACGAAAAGAACGCCATCATCAAAGCCGCTCTGGACGGCGGCATCAACTGGTTTGATACCGCGGAGATGTATGGCGGCGGGGTATCTGAACAATCCCTGGCGACCGGCTTGAAAGCAGCCGGAAAATCAGACGAGGATGTTGTAATAGCTACTAAGTGGAGGCCTTTCTTTCGCACAGCAGGGAACATCCCCCGCAGCATCGATACCCGGTTGCGCTGCCTGGGTGGTTACAGTATTGGCAATTACATGATCCACAACCCGCACAGCTTCTCTTCGCCCGAAGCGGAGATGAACGCCATGGCCGATCTGGTCGAGGCAGGCAAGATCCGTTCGGTGGGCGTGAGCAACTTTAACCCTGCCCTGATGCAGCAGGCCTATGCAGCTCTGGAGAAAAGAGGTCTGCCCCTGGCGGTGAACCAGATGCCGTACAGCTTATTGCAACGGGAGATCGAGACGAATGGAGTTTTGGAGACGGCGAAAGCGCTGGGTGTGACGATCATCGCTTACACGCCCCTGGCACGTGGTTTGTTGACCGGAAAATATCACCAGCATCCGGAACTTCTACAGCATGGGGGGGTTCGAAAGGCATCATTGAAGCGCGACCTCGAACGGACCCGCCCGCTGATCACCGTAATGGGTGAGATCGCCGACCGCTATGAGGTCACGATTGCCCAGGTGGCATTGAACTGGCTGATCCATTTCAACGGCGAGGTCGTGGTCACGATCCCGGGGGCAACCAAAGCCCGCCAGGCCGGGGAGAGCGCCGGCGCGATGAAATTTCACCTATCACAGGCCGAGCTGGCCGAGTTGGATGAATTATCACGCAAACTGGTGAAATAAATCCGCACGGTTGCGCGCGGCTTCACACGAGAAAAGACA
>Ga0105152_10000379_pt1 | contig 12781 bp, 12 predicted proteins | sample LakBais05cmmetaG_FD_81534 | JGI IMG/M metagenome (GOLD analysis project Ga0105152, IMG submission 81534) | Lake sediment microbial communities from Lake Baikal, Russia to study Microbial Dark Matter (Phase II) - Lake Baikal sediment 0-5 cm | ecosystem: Environmental > Aquatic > Freshwater >...
TGCACAAACGCTACAAGGAACAATATGGACAATAGTCCCGGTTCCAGCACGGGACAGTAGTCCCGGTTCCAGCACGGGACAGTAGTCCCGGTTCTCGCACGGGACAGTAGTTATACATCATCGCTTTATGAGGAGAAAATCATGTTGAATCTTAAGCATTTCGAAGTCTGGTTTGTAACTGGCAGTCAGCACCTTTATGGCCCAAAGACGCTGGAAAAAGTCGCCGATCATTCCAAGCAGATTGCGGAAACCTTGAATGTGTCAGCGCATATTCCCGTCAAGGTTGTTTTCAAGCCAGTGCTGACGACTCCCGAATCCATCTGTGAATTGTGCCTGGAAGCCAATTCGACCAGGAATTGCATCGGATTGATTACATGGATGCACACCTTCTCTCCGGCCAAAATGTGGATCGCGGGTTTGAGCTTATTAAAGAAACCGTTTGTTCATTTACATACCCAGTTCAATCGTGAGATTCCCTGGCCTGAGATCGATATGGACTTTATGAATCTCAACCAGTCTGCCCATGGCGACCGGGAGTTTGGGTTCATCGGAACCCGCATGCGTTTGGATCGCAAAGTTGTCGTCGGTTTCTGGCAGGACGATGACGTTCAGGCCAGCTTGGGGGTTTGGACGCGCGCCGCCAGCGCATGGCATGATTCCCAAACCGGAAAAGTCGCCCGCTTCGGCGATAATATGCGCGATGTGGCCGTGACCGAGGGCGATAAGGTCGAAGCCCAAATCCAGTTGGGATACAGCGTTAATGGTTATGGCGTCGGAGACCTGGTCAAGGCCATCAACCAGGTGAGGGACGCGGATATTGATCAGCTGGTCACGGAATACCTGGACCTCTACGATGTTGTTCCCACCCTTCTGCCGAATGGCGAGAAGCACCAATCCCTGCGTGAAGGGGCTCGCATTGAGCTGGGGTTGCGTCATTTCCTGGAAGCCGGTAACTTCAATGCGTTCACCACCACCTTCGAAGATTTGCACGGGCTGGCGCAATTGCCCGGCATGGCTGTTCAGCGCTTGATGGCAGACGGCTACGGCTTTGGCGCGGAAGGCGACTGGAAGACCTCGGCGCTTGTGCGAGCTATGAAAGTCATGAGCACCGGCCTGAAAAAAGGCACCAGCTTCATGGAAGAATACACCTACCACTTCAGCCCGTCAGGAGACAAAGTACTGGGCGCGCACATGCTGGAAATCTGTTCTTCGATTGCTGCCACCAGGCCCAAACTTGAGATCCTGCCGCTCTCGATCGGCGGGAAAGCAGATCCGGTGCGTCTGATCTTTGACTCACAAATTGGACCGGCGATTGCCGCCTCCCTGGTCGACATGGGACAACGCTTCCGGCTGATCGTCAGCGAAGTGGACGTCGTCCCGACCGAAGCGCCCTTGCCAAAACTACCCGTGGCACGCGCCCTGTGGCAACCCAGGCCGAATCTCAAGACTGCCGCGGCGGCGTGGATCCTCGCCGGAGGCGCACATCACACCAGTTTTAGCTATGACGTCACCCCAGAACACATGCAGGACTTCGCCGAGATGGCGGGAATTGAAATGCTGCTGATTGATGAACACACCCTCTTGTCTGAGTTTAAGAAAGAACTACGCTGGAATGATTTGTATTACTCTTCTTTCAGAAATCGCTGATTTAAGTTCTGAGAACAGGTATTGCATCTGACCGATATTTTTTCTGAGGAGATCCCGATAAATGAACCTTGATCAAGCTATACAGCCTATCCGAGTTGTAATCATCGGCACGGCTGCTCGTTCAAGCTATCTGTATGGGCCGATGCTTAAAGCCCTCTCCGGCGATGTGAAGCTCGTCTCTATCTGGGGGCGGACTTTAGAGTCTGCAAAAAAACTTGGAGAAGGCTTGGGCGTTCCCTGGTTTACGGATATTGAAAAACTCATCAATGAGACGGAACCTCAGATCGGTATTGTTTGCGTGGCTTATCACGCCAATGGTGCAGTGGGTTTAATGGCAATTGAGCATGGATTGCATGTCCTGCTTGAAACGCCAATTGCTCACAAGTTGAGCGAGGCGGATGCGATTATCCGTGCCGGGCGCCAGCGTGGGTTAAAAGTTGAGGTTGCGGAACAATTTCACCGTCGACCATTGGAACAGTTAAAACTAAAACTGATAGAGTCAGGACTATTCGGTCAGGTATATACCGCATTCAATGATTTTGCCGGACATGGCTACCATGGTGTCAGTGTCCTGCGAAGTTATTTGGGATTTGATGCAAGGCCCGTTCAGGTTGTCGGGGCTGTGCAGCACAATCAGCTTGTGCCCCATTGGTCCAGGTTGGGAGGCGAATTTGGCCCGCGCGTAGAAACGCAAGAACATGGGATCATAACCTTTGAGAATGGGCTATTAGGGATTTTCCACTGGACAGATGTGGGCTATGATTCGGCACTACGCTGGTGGCGGAGCAGCAGGTTTTTAGCAGAAAAAGGAATGGGAATTTCGGTAGGGATTGGGATAGATATAGACGAACAATTGACATTACTTTCACCGGATGGACAAGCTCCTCAATTTATTACGATTGAAAGGCAATTTGAAAGAGTCGATGGGGGAGCTCTGGAGGCAATGATCGCTCACACAGGGAATCCTGAGCACCCCACTGTTCGCTGGGAAAACCCCTTCAAACCAGCAATAAAGGGACACGGTATACAATGGCATGACGACGAGATCGGCGTTGCCGGTTGTTTGATGAGCCTGGTGAATGCGGTCCGGGATGATACAGCCCCAACTTATGGCGCTGAACAGGCAAGGTTAGATCAAGAAATTGTATTAGCCATTCAAAAGTCGGCAAAAGGAAATGGTATTCCAGTGAGTTTACCCCTGGATATATCCGAGGATGAAGCGTGAGTGATTTTCAAGGTCTCCCCACCCGTATTTTAAATAATGGCCTTTTAAGTTTGGAATTTCTTGCCAAGGCGGGGCCACGCATTGTACGGCTCTCAGCCTTCGGAAAAGAAAACCTATTCGCTGATATTCCAACCACGGTGAGTACGCCTTATGGTGATTTTTTCTTTCGTGGCGGGCATCGCCTTTGGCATGCCCCCGAGACATTGCCGCGCACTTATATCCCCGATAATGACGGCGTTTCCATTGAGCAGCTGACTGATGGAGTACGGCTTAATGGATCGACCGAGATGGAGACAGGGATAACCAAAGTCATCGAGATTCATCTTTCAGTTGACCAGGCCGCCGTTACGTTGAAGCACATCTTGCGGAATGACAGCCAGGGGCAGGTGGAACTCGCTCCATGGGCACTGACCATGTTCCGGCTGGGCGGAACAGTCATACTACCGCAGCCGGTTGGTAATGCTGATCAGAACGGTCTATTGAATAATCGCATTCTGGCGCTCTGGCCTTATACTCATATCAACGATCCGCGACTGGTTCTACGTGATGATTTCATCCTTATCCACGCTACCCCGAGCCCATCTCCCTTTAAGATTGGCTATTACAACCCTCACGGCTGGATGGCTTATTGGCTAAAGGGTATTCTATTCCGCAAGACGTTTGATATATCTTCCGGGGCAGCATATCCCGACAGTGGCTGCAATGCTGAATCATATTGCAATGATCAGTTCGTAGAGCTGGAGAGCTTGGGATCGCTGGTCAGGCTTGAAGCTGGTGGAGAAGTAAATCTGACTGAAACCTGGGAACTCTATCCAGGACTGAATGTGCCGTTTCTTTCAGGTGAGATTTGCGAGATGTTGAGTTTGGGGTTTAATGGGGAAAATATCATCCCTTGTTCTGTGGCGACTGATAACTAAATCCAATTACCACACTTTTTCTGGCTCACGGCGCAACCCTTCGGCGACGGATTCGCAGTTAACCGGGCTGTAGTTGGGCGGCTGGATGGTTTGTCGTGTGGCCCATGCCACAACAGATCTGTACTTGTGTTCAGACCGGAATCAGGGGCAGCCTGATTCCACCGGCTGGCGGCTCGAATACCCGAAGCGTTTTCTGTTTACCGTTCGAGCAGGCGGTCTATCTCCTGCATCTGGTCCATCGTTAGCGAACCAAACTGCATGGCTCCGGCGTTTTCTTTTACCTGTGCTACTGTGCGGAAGCCCGGGATCGGCAGCGTCTTTGGACTGCGCGCCCACAGCCAAGCCAGCGCGCCCTGTGCTATGGAACGCCCGTTGCTCGTCAGAATTTCGCGCACCGCATCACGCTTGCTCAACCATTCGGTGTTGGGCTTCCCATCTTTGAAATATTTCATCCACTCCGGGCTTTTCTCGCCACGCACGTCATCAGCGGAGGGTCTCGTTTCGGCAGTATATTTGTCGGTTAAAAGTCCCATCGCCAACGGGCCGCGATTGAGAGCTGCCAGGTCATATTTTTCACAAAGAGCAATTACTGCCGGGTTGTCATCCAAAACATTGAGTTGCAATTGAATGGCAGCACACTTTGGCCCCTGGGCAAATACTTCCACTCGCTCGGGATAGTCTGTGCTCCAGCCATAGGCGCGGATTTTACCTTCCTTCACCAGCATTTCGAGTGTCTCTCGCACCGGTTCAGCCTTGTTGGCGGGGTAGTTGTTGTCGTGGAACTGGTACAGATCGATGTAGTCTGTGTTCAGGCGACGTAACGAGTGTTCGCACGCAGCCTGGATGCCTGCCGGGGATGAATCATTGCTGGTCCACTGACGGGTGATTTCGTCGAAAACAGCGTTGAACTTGGTGGCGATGATCACCCGTGAACGGATTCCAGCAAATGCGCGTCCCAACACCCGTTCGCTGTGCCCTGCTCCGTAGATGTTGGCTGTATCGAAGAGGGTGACGCCTAAGTCGAGGGCAGCATGGATAGCGCGGATGGACTCCTCATCATCCACTTCACCCCAGCCGAGCGGCGTCTCTCCGGCCCAGAATGGGCCGCCAATCGCCCAGCAGCCAAGCCCCATCGGGCTGACTTCGATACCAGACCTTCCCAGTTTGCGCGAATTGATTTTTGACATATTCTTTCCCTTTCGTAAGGTAGTTCGATCCAGATCCAATCCATCATTGATACGGTGTGCGAACAATGCACCCTGTCCGCCACGTTTTCGATGCAATTAAAGCGCACTCCCGAAACTAAGCCAGCCAAGGTCACATTGTACCAACATTGCCGCTGGAGCTGTGGTTAGCCCGCTCCCTTTGCCCTGAATAGCGCGCCTTTATCATAGGGCGCTCAAGAGAGCAAATAAACCGAATCCAATGATGATTGCACCTGAAATTCTGTTGACCCATCGTAATTTGTGAGGGTCGAACTTGGCCCGAAATACACCAACACCGCTGCTCAAAATGAGCCACCACAGGGCTGAGCCGGAGAAAACGCCCAGGACTAAAACTCCCGCTGACCCATAGTTCCCACTGGTGTTCGCCAGACCGAGGCCGGCAAATATCGCCGCAAAGGAAATGATCGTCATCGGATTTGTGAGCGTCAGGAAAAATGTCGAAGTATAAGCACCTACTAGACCATTTCCCTTGCCCGGGGAAGCTGGTTCTGCGGGTTTTGCCAACAAGGTTTTGAGGCCCAAGTAACAAAGAAAGACGCCGCCGATAAGGCGCAGCCAGACTTGTTGACTGACCAGGAAATTTGAAATGAAAGCCAGGCCGAATCCAGCAATGCAGCCATAGATTGCATCCGCGCTGGCGGCGCCCAGGCCTGAAACAAGACCGGATGCCCACCCTTCAGCCAGTGTGCGGCGTATGCACAAAACGCCGATCGGTCCAACAGGCGCAGCGATCGAAAAGCCGATGGCGAGCCCCCTGAGCAGAAAGGTGATATCCATTTATTCTCCCAGGACAAATACAAAGGCAGGTGAGCGGGTTAACCAAGTGCCTATCCGCCATTGGTGCGATGGGCACGATGCGTCATATTCCTTATTGCATTGATATACTCATGAGGTGATATTCTACGGTTTGTCTTCGCGTAGCACATCGTCCCTGTAGGGGATATCAAACCCGAATATTCATTCTACGGAAAATGCTCAAGCGTAGAATCAACTCCTTTTCATGGGATGAATCCCACCAGTAAGTTGCACGCTTTGTCAGGCAGGTTTATGTTATTCCAAAACAAAGGGCTGTGAAGAGACGGCATCCTTCACAGCCCCTAAAGATCTGCCGGCCTTTACTTCATCGAGGCCTGGATTTTAATGGTGTACAGCTTTTGTTCCGGCTTGAGGTCACACACCGAGATTGGCTGATCGGTGGGGCATTGCGCATCTGGTGCAGGCACCCATTCTGTACGGATCAGCACCAGAGCCATATCGCGGGTGACGGCGGTCGCTGCCCCGGTGGGGCCATTGGCTTGGTACGCGGGTTGCTCAGTAAAACCCAGGAACGCTCCTACCAGCTTGGCCGTTACCTGGCCCGGATCCGAAAAATCGTTTCCGGTCCCTTTCGCGGTCAAGTTGCACCCCTGGCCCGTTTCACCAGTTATTGGGTCAGTAAAAGGTGCGCTGGCTTCCAGTGTAAAGGTGGCCGAGAGAGCCTGGGTTGCCATATCCTGGAGCGTCTGACAGACTGCCAGGGTGACCGGCACATAGGGAGTGGAGCCCACGGCGGGGATGGCCACGAGCAGTGTGTAGGTGATACTCTGCTCGGATAGCGAGCGTACCTCGATATAATAATCCTGGCTGACTGTCAGGATGCCCTGCCATCTCGTTGTGATGTCGGCGGTAAGTACCTGGCCATTTTCTCCCGAGATAACCACGGAGGCGGAAGGGCCTGGGCCTGGATCCGGCACGGTGGTCAGCTCGACGGTCATCGGCTGCCCTTTCAGAGCGTAGAGCACAAAACGGATCGAAGCATTGGGCGCCAGTTCACCGGGGGTGTGCCAGCTGGTGGTATTCGGCTCGAACTGGATGCGGGTGGCCTCAGGGCTCAGTGCGCCGGGAGTCAGGATGGCAGCGAGACAATCAGCCGCGGGGCCAGGAACTGCCGCAAACCGGCCATCCGGCGAAGCGGGCACCCCAAACATGTTTCCGCACTCCGACTGTCCGGGTGGCCCGACCTCGATGCCCGATACTGTCTGGTTCGCGGCCACAGTGACAGTCGTCAACGATATTCCATCCTGGGAGTAGGCCGTATACCCGCCATTGTCCATAAAGGCGTAGACCTGATAAGACCCCGGCGGTACCGTAAGGCTGAAGGGCATTTCGCTGTCACCGGCGTCCGTGTCTGTGAATGCCCACAAATTGGTCGTCTGGTCCACCGCGTACACCACCATATGCGGTGTGGGTGGGGCCATCAAATGCACGCGGCCCGTGATGGTGCCGGAATTGGCAGGCGAAGGATTGGAGGCGGGTATTCTTACGAGAGTAGACTCATTCGGTAAATAATATTCTCCGCCGGGTGGATTTGTCACTTCCCAAAAAATCGTATTTGTGTCAATAAAAGTGATTTGAGCTGTTCCAATGTTTGTTGTAAAGGAACTCTGAAATTGAACGACCGCTGTATTCCCCTGAACATTTCCCTGGATCGAGTTATCCAAGGAATCTATTTTATTTCCTTGTTGAGCGACAACTACATGACTACCCTGCAAATGATCCCCATTTTGAGTTAGATCCAGGCTAAAAGCAGAAGCCGCATCTTCCCAGTATCCCGTAAAATCGATTGTCGCTGTTATGGTCGGCGTGGTTGCCTTACTCCCGCATCCGGCTAATGACCAGAGGGCGAATGCCAAACCAATGATCTGACGAATGAGTTTTTTTGTGTTCATGCTGGTTGTTTTCCTTTTCTGGTTGAGAAATTTGGGTCTATCAATGGTCTTATTTTACTCCACTACCTAACGGCCGGTGTGAACCGCACCCACCAGCCCCGTTTGCTCGTTCGCATGAACTACTGAGGCCACAGCAGGCAAGCCCCGCCACAAGAAAGCGCTGGGGTGGGCATCGGCTCCACATAGGGTCAGGCGAGACTATTTTGTATTATCATGCCATTTCTGGCAAAACACGCCTGCGCGCGAGCGGGGCAGCCGTTATCAAGCGGCTCAATTGCTCCCCACAGCGCGAGGTTTTACATGAAGATACCAGGCCCGGTCCTTAATGAGCAAAATAATGGGTACGATATTGATGGCGAGGATAACAAGATCGGCCAACCCGAACTGGTCGAAGATGGTCAGGAGAGAAATGGCAACGAAGAGTCCTAGCGCAATGAAATAGGCAATCTGGCTGTGTTTACCGAGTAAGATGAACACCCCCAGCAAGATGCCAGCAGTGGCAAGTGACAGAAAAGCCATTACTCCCTTGAGGATGGGTTGATCTGGAAGTGCGGGATGGGCATTGGCAGCGATGATTACGCCGAATGCGAGCCAAACGAGGGCGTTAAGTAAAATGAAGATCAAAGCTGCAGAGACTGAGAGAGGGCGATTGGACATGTGAAGTTCCTTTCCGGCGCATCCAGAAAGATACGCCTTTTTGCTTATGTTAGTTTGTTGAATCCAATTTATTTCTCGATAGGAACTCCGATAAGTGTGCTCCATTCTGCCCATGAACCATCATACAACCGGACTTTTGGGTAGCCGAGCAGATAGGTCAAAACGAACCAGGTGTGGTTGGATCGCCCGCCAACGATACAGTATGAGATTACTTCCTTATCTGAAGTAACACCGTTGTTGGTATATAAGGCTTGCAGTTCTTCAACCGACTTTAAGGTTCCATCCTCCTTGAGTGTCATGTCCCAAGGGATATTGACCGCACCGGGGATATGACCACCGCGCTGGCTGGCTTCTGCTTGATATTTCCACGAATCCCATAATTGACCGTGATATTCTTCCGGTGTGCGAACATCCACCAAAATGCGCTCTGGTCTGCCAATGGTATCAAGAACCCGGTCGCGCAATGCACGAATATTCCAATCAGTTTCTCCTGTGATGTAGACAGATGGCATGACTGTCGGTATTTCTGTCGTAAGTGAACGATCTTCAGCAATCCACTTCTCGCGATTTCCATCCATAAAACGAACATCGCCATGACCATAGATTTTCAAGAGCCATAAGGCGAACGTCGCGTACCCGTTACGACGAGTGCCATAAACGATGATGGTTGTATCACTTTCAATACCCGATCGAGCCAGCAACTTCTCCATTCCCCTCTTGTCTGGTAAATCCTTGCGGATGGGATGTTGTAAGTCAGTACTCCAACCCCATCCCACTGCACCGGGGATATGTCCGGAATCGTAATCACTCATGTCATAGCCTACTTCGACAAAACGGACTTTGGGTGCAGTAAGTTGCTCGGCCACCCATTGTGTGTCTACAATGACTTCAGGATGAGCATAACATAACATACCGACCTCCTTTGGAGAGTAAGGCACCTAATCTGACTGGTAAGCCCATAGCTTAGGCGAGCGGGCCAACCAAGTGCTCAGCTGCCGTTGGCGGGTAAATTACTTATTGATGGTGCAATATGAGGACTCGATCACCACCAGTATAGAGAATATGCCCGGTTCGTGTCAAGGCTTTTAAGGCAACCTCTTGAATGGTAAGGGGGTACAATAGCGCTGAAACCAGGTTAGCATGAATGTCAATCCACCCGTCATCATTTATCTCGCCCTCGGCGCCAACCTCGGCGACCGGTTCGCCAATCTTAAGGCCGCCATTGCCGCCCTGCCGCCTGCCATTCGCGTACTGAATCAGTCGCCGGTCTACGAGACGCCGCCCTGGGGTCTCACCGACCAGCCTGCCTTCTTGAATATGGCCCTCATGGGCGAAACGCATCTGGGTCCTCTGGCTCTTTTGGCAAATGTAAAGCATTTGGAAACTCTATTGGGACGGACTCCTTCCATTCATTACGGTCCGCGCCTGATCGACATGGACATCCTTTTCTATGATGAACTGATCCTAGCTGCCCCGGAACTGACCATCCCGCACCCGCATTTGCATGAACGCGCTTTCGTGCTCGTCCCGCTGGCAGATCTGGCACCCGACCTCATCCATCCGGTTTTTGGCAAGCCCGTCCGCGAGTTGCTGGCGGCAGTGGATACGACTGGAGTGAAACGCTATGAGCCAACTGATTGAGCAATTGAATTCCGAACCCGCCCTGGCCTGGAAGCTGGCGGTCAATGTGCCCGGTAAGGGTGATGATTCTCCCGAGGCCAGCCGTGCCCGCGCTGAGGTCCGGGATGCCCCGCTGATTAGGTCGTTGATTGCAACGTGTGACCGCCAGAGCAGCGCCTACAAAAAATGGGATGGTGCGCACTGGGTACTGTCCATCCTGGGCGACCTGGGCTATCCGGCGGGCGATGAAACGCTCCGCCCGCTGATGGAACACACATTCAACACCTGGTTGAGCAAGGCTCATGAAAAACATATCAGGATGATAAATGGACGCATCCGCCGTTGCGCCTCGCAGGAAGGGAATGCCGTCTGGTCGTCGCTGCGGCTGGGGCTGGCAGATGGGCGCACCGATGAACTGGTTTCCCGACTGCTCCAATGGCAGTGGCCCGACGGAGGCTGGAATTGCGACAAGCGCCCCGAAGCGGACACCTCTTCGTTCATGGAAACGCTCATCCCGCTGCGGGCGCTGGGGCTGTATGCACAGGTTTCAGGAGACTCAAAGGTCAAGACAGCCGCCGAACGCGCCGCTGAAGTCTTTCTCAGTCGCCGCCTGTTCAAACGCCAGCACGATGGGTCCGTAATGGACAAACATTTCGTCCGGCTGAGTTATCCACCCTACTGGCATTACGACATCCTGTTTGGGCTGAAGGTCATGGCCGAGGCCGGGTTCATTTCCGACCCTCGATGTAAGGAGGCGCTCGACCTACTCGAATCCAAGCGCCTGCCGGATGGCGGCTTCCCGGCCGAGGAGTCGTATACGCAAGCCTCACGGCCGAGTCTCAGCGGCTACTCGCCGATCCGCTGGGGCGGGACGAGCCGGAAAACAGCCAACCTGTTCGTGACCGTGGACGCGCTGTACGTGCTGCGTATCGCTGGCAGGGTGTGAACATCATTGCGGTTATAATCAAAACAACTCAATCAGGAGCCTCCCGATGACCGAACCCAAACCCCTTTACTGGAAACCTGCACCCGGCATTGGCTATACCGTCGTCCGCCGCCCGGACGGAGGCATGGCGCTCACCTTTACAGACCTGTCGGATGCCACCATCCATCACTGGCACGACTTCGCCCTGGAGCACCTGCTCAGCTCCGACCGCCTGACCCGCAACCTGTACGACCTGCGCCAGATCAAGGAGATCCCCGAGAAAGCCATTCACACAGCCATGGAAGTGAATAGCGACCCGGCCGCGCGTAACATCCGCCTGGCGGTGGTGGTCAACAACGATAAACTGGTCAACGCCGTCCGCGAGATCTATTACGCGGTGGTGCCTGAGACCTCGGCAGCCATCAAGATCTTTACCGACATGGATGCCGCCGAAGCCTGGCTCAGCCGCCCGATGGATCAGATGGTGTAGGTACGACGTAGTAACGACTTAAGTCGTTACATTATCTCTTATGTCATCTCTGACCATCGGCGGCCACACCCTGACGTGGGGTGAACGCACCTACGTGATGGGGATTTTGAACATTACCCCGGATAGTTTTTCCGGTGACGGCCTTTTGCTCCCCTCTCCCGCCAGCGGGACTACAGCCCCCGTAGCGAAGCGGAGTGGGGGAGGGGCCGGGGGTGAGGCACTCAACCAAGCCCGCCGCTTCCTCGCCGCGGGAGCGGACATCCTCGATATCGGCGGCGAATCCACCCGCCCCGGCTCCCAGCCGGTGGATGCCGAAGAAGAAAAACAGCGCGTGCTTCCGGTTATCCAGGCGATTGCTTCCGAGTTCCCGGACGCCTTGATCTCAATTGACACATGCAAGGCCGCAGTCGCCGGGGAAGCCCTGAGAGCGGGCGCTCACATCCTCAACGATGTCTGGGGCCTGCGCCTCGACCCGGAACTGGCCGCGGTCGCCGCTCGTGCAAAAGCTCCGGTGATACTTATGCACAACCGGTCAAAGCCTGCCAATGTCGAGTTTCGGGAACGGCTCGGCAAGGCCTACGCCGCCGCGGAATACGTAAATTTACTGGAAGACGTCAAGCGCGAATTGATGGATTCGGTCCGGATCGCCCGTTCCGCCGGGATCCCCGATGAGCGCATCCTTCTGGACCCGGGGATCGGCTTCGGCAAAACGGTCGAACAAAACCTGGAATTGATCAACCGCCTGGACGAGATCCGCCTGCTGGGATTCCCCGTCCTGTTGGGGCCGTCACGCAAGTCCTTCATCGGCTACACCCTCAACCTGTCTCCCGACCAGCGCGTGGAAGGGACGGCTGCCGCCGTAGCTGTCGGCATCACCCGCGGCGCAGATATCGTGCGCGTCCATGATGTTGAGGCAATGGTGCGGGTGGCGCACATGACGGATGCCCTTGTTCGCCGTAAATAGTATGTCATCCATTCTCACCATCATCCACCAGCGGCGCCACCGCCGTGACCAGACCCGCAGCAGCGCACAACAGCGTTCCCAGCGGGCGGTCTTCGGGTTCGGATTCATCGTAAGCGCGGCCGGCTTGGCGCTCGTCCTGGCCGCGGCCCTGACATACGCCCCTTTGACGCGCGGCCTGCCCTCCCTCGAGCAGGTCACCGTGCTCCTGAACCCACAGGACGGCCAGCTGCTCCAGCCAACGCGTCTCTACGACCGCACCGGTCAGCATCTGATCGGCACGCTCGCCCCCACAGACTCTGCCCGTACCTACATCACATACAGCCAGTTCCCTCAAACACTGGTGGATGCCACCCTGGCTCTCACCCAGCCGGATTTCTGGACCTCCCCCGGCTACACCGTCAA
>Ga0105152_10000380_pt1 | contig 12768 bp, 11 predicted proteins | sample LakBais05cmmetaG_FD_81534 | JGI IMG/M metagenome (GOLD analysis project Ga0105152, IMG submission 81534) | Lake sediment microbial communities from Lake Baikal, Russia to study Microbial Dark Matter (Phase II) - Lake Baikal sediment 0-5 cm | ecosystem: Environmental > Aquatic > Freshwater >...
ATGTGGAACCGAACTCAGCCGCGAAATCATGGAAACGGACAACTTGCGCAAAATTGTTTTGTAAAAGCACCGCCTGCAGTGTTTTTTGCCTCTCTTCCACCGGCTGCCGGCCATCGGACAACTCGAAACGCAACAGCATCCGCTGCTCATGGCTCAAGGGCTTGAAGCAAAAATACACCCCGGCTCCGTATTCACGGGCTGGAACGACCTGCTCGCGGTCACCCTGGGTGATCTTTAATTTCAGCCGGGCGGCCGGAACGGGGAAATCCTTGACTTTGACCACCACTTCATCGTGGTTGACATAGGTTGAAAATTCAGTTCTCTGCATGATCCCATTGCCGGTTATGTCATGAGGGTATTTTTTCTGCGGACGCTGTGATTCATCGTCGATCGTCATCAGCAAAGGGATAAGGGCAAGAGCCTGGTTCTGCTGCCGGTCCTTAACGATGATTTTGATCTCGTGCTGGCCGGGAGGCAACTGCCGCAACCTTTCGGCCAACCGCACCCCGGTTTTTTCCAGGGTGAATCCGCTCTGGGAACTGATGTTGATAAAATAGTCGCCGGGGGTCGAATAGGCCATGTCATAGAGCATGCCCAACTGGTTGTTGTCGTCGCGCTGCAAACGGTCAAAGGCGACCTGAAAAACCGGCTGGCCGTCCAGGAAGGCTTCCAAACTGTAGGGGGCGACGATATGGCGCTCATCGGAAAGATCGAACGCATGCAGGGACAGGTCGAACGGGCCGGTAACCGTCAAGGGTTCAGCCAGAGTGTACACCGCTCCATCTTTCCGCAATTTAAAATAAAACTCACCGCAATCGTCGTTGATCAGAGATGGACCGCGGCTGCGCAGCAAGATCCCTTTCAGCAGCGGTTCGTGCTCATCAGGCGGCAGGTTGCCGATCAGCGACAGCGGATTGAACGCCCGATCGAGTTGGTCGCGTATTTCCAGGTGCAGGTGGGGAAAGCCGGCGCCGCTTTCGCCGCTGAAAGCGATGACCTCGCCCCGGCGCACCGCCAGAGGCACCGGCAAGGCGCAGGTGCCGAAATATTTTTCGCCGCGACTGAGTTGCACTCGGGCGACCTGGGCTTCAATGTCATCGCGGAATTTTTCCAGGTGGCCATAAATGGAACACCTGCCGTCCGCATGACGCAGGTACAGGCAGCGACCATAACCCCGATCGGACATGGATATCCGCTCTATCACCCCGTCGGCGACAGCCAGGACCGGAAAACCGGTTCGCTGGAAAGTCCGCAGATCGATGCCGGAATGGAAATGGTTGGACCTGAATTCCTGGAAGGTGGAGCTGATGCCGTTGCGGATGGCCAGCGGCCAGACGTATTGTTTTTCATTTTCCGGCGCCGGCAGCAAATTCGCCGCAGCGAGTGTAATCAAGAAGAATATAAATAATGCTCTCATAAAGAGGGAATTTTATACCAGAATGGTTATAAATGCAAACTAAGGCCGGCAACCGCGGGGGACCGGACCGGCGTCTGGGCTCTCAATCACATGGATAGCGCTCAAGCGCCGGCGTTTCTCCTTTCCAGGAAAGTTTTGATATGATCGCGCACGGCCTGGTGGGTGTTTTCGTCGCGGAACAGTTTCTGCAGGCCCGACAGGCCCAGGGAGGGAATGATCTTCAAAAGAATCTTGATGGGCGCTTCCCGGTCATGGGCAACAGCCTCGGCCACGGCCGGGTTCTGGTGCCACTGGGTAGCGTCAAACGCCATATAGAAATTGAAGCGCTCAGCGGCGCGATTGATGAAGCGCAGCACGACGTCTTCACTGCAATTGGCGCTTTGCAGAATGGTCTGGATCAATTGCGGCTGGTTTTCTTCACTGAAAGCGAGCAGCAACGAATTGGGCGCCATTTTCAACAGGGAGATCTTCTCGCCCAGGGCCAGCCGCTTGTAGCGCTGGCTGAATTCCAGCTCGGCTTTCTTGCGGATGAAGGGATTGGTTCTGACGTTTTTGATGACCCGCACCAGGTCCACGGCGAACAGTTTGCTGATGATGCCCAGAGAAATGCTCTGGGGAAATTTTGGATGCTGTGCCAGGTGCAACAGAACGCGGTATTCGTTTTTGTGCTGCCGGTAAATCTCTTCCAATTCCTCCTGGCTGATCCCGGCGGTCTGCAGTTTCTTGATGACGTTTAAGGGTTGCAAAACCGCTTCAATGATTCACCAGCAATATGAAAACGCTGACCCAAAGGATGATATTCAGTGTGAAAGGCAGGTCGGTGTAGATGATATCGGCAGGGCTCTCCCCCTCCCCCTTTGAATAAGCAAGAAACAAATAACGGAAGATGCCGAAGATGACGAAGGGAACCGTGTAGTAAAGTTTGGCGGTATGGAATTTCTGCTGGACATCGGGTGAAAGGGTGTACATGATGTAAGAGATCAGGGTGGTGGCCGTGGCGATGCTGATCATCTGGTCCAGCATGCCCAGGTTGTAGCTCTGCAGGGTCTTGCGGGTGACCTGCTCGGGATGCAAGCCCTGAATTTTGAGAAACTCCTGCCGGCGCTTGATCAGGGCCAGGAAAATGGCCAGGAGAAAGGTGCTGATCAGGATCCAGGGATAGAGGACGATTTTGTTGACTGCCGCACCGATCATGACCCGCAGTACAAAACCCAGGGCGATGACCATGGTGTCGATGATGACCACACTTTTTAATAACAAGGTATAGAAGACGTTCAAGCCGACATAAAAAAGGGCGATCAGGAAGAATTCCCAGTTGAAACGGGCGATCAGCAGCAGCACGCCGACCAGGAGCACCGCGGTCACCACAGCCGCGACCCGCACATCCAGGCGGCCCGAAGCGATGGGGCGGTTCATTTTTACCGGGTGCAGCTTGTCTTTTTCGCGGTCCAGAATGTCGTTGAAAATGTATATCCCGCCGGTGACCAGGCTGAAGAGAAAAAAAGCCAGCAGGCTTCTCTTTATGTAAGCGATTTGAAACATGTGCAGGGAAAATATCATGGGAGCGAATATGAAGACGTTTTTCACCCATTGCTTGACGCGCAGGGAAATCAGGATATTTTTTAGCATTGCCATTTTTTTATTATACCAATGACTTAGAATCAAATGCAACAAGAAGATCGAGTGATTAGTAATTAGTGATTAGTTAAGAAAATCAAAGAGATATTATAATGCGTTTTCTCTTTCCAATCACCAATCATCAATCACTAATTACTTATTACTCTGATCTCTGTTCCCGGGAAGTAGAATAAAGCGATCTGGCGGAAGTCCCTCCCCTGCCAGGCAAGCTGCATAGCCCCGAACTGGCACAAGCCGACGCCGTGACCCAGGCCGCGCCCGGAAAAAAGCCAATGGTCACCCAACCTTTCAACGGTGAAGTTGCCGCTTTTGAAAGTGTTCCAGCCCAGTTGCCGGCCCAGCGCCAGGTGGAACCATTCGCCGCTGACCAAAAGTTCACGCCCCCCGGCGCAGTTCAAAACCAGGGTCCGCACCCAGCCCCCGGAAGCTGTTTTTTCGATTTGGAATCCGCTCACCTGGAGCCTGGACGCGGCCGACAAAATTCGGAGCAGTTCGGGCGCGCCTACTTGGGCCAGCCAGCGGTAATGGGGCGAAAAGCGGCAGGCGCCGCCGTCGTCCACGGGCTGCAGGTATGGTATTGCCCTCCCGCCCCAGGACGCGTCGCCGGCATTGGTCATGCCGCCGCAGGTGGAATGGCAAAACACCTTGGCTAGATTTTCCTTAAAAAAAAGCGCCAGCCCCATTGTCTGATCAATCGCGGCGCGGATTTCCGGGTTTTCCCCGGACAGCCCCCGGTAATACTGGCAGTGGGTGGTGTCGCAAAAATCATAGCCCCGGTTGCGGTGGCGGCCGGCATTGCCCAGCGCATAGGTCCGGCTGACCAACGCCTGGCACTTCAGGGCTTCGCCCACCGCCGCCATTTCAGCGCCGATGACTCCATAGAGATATTCCTCCAGGGCCAGTGTGTTCAGCAGCTGCAGGGCGCCGTCGCGGCCGCTTACCGCAAATGAGCCCCTGAATTCCCTGGCCGGAAAATCGGGAACCTTGATGCGCAGAGCAACGCCGGGGATCTCGGATTGGATCAGCACCCGCGCGCAGCTTGCAGCCTTTGCCTTAGGCCAGCGGCATTGCAGCCGCTGCGGCGACTGCCAAAAAATACGCACGCCCGGACAAATGTTTTTTTCAGCCCCGATTGAACAGATGATCATCCCCTTTGCGGCCATGATGCTGACGCTGCGGGGATGCAAACGTGAAAAAACCGAAACAGTGACCTGCGCATCGGCGGCAGTCCCGGGGGACTGAAGATGGCCGGCAAGGAACACGAACCCGGCCAGCAGTGAACGGAGAAAGGATTTTTTCATCGCCGGCGGCGGCTGCGGCAATAAGCGATCAGCTCCCGGGTGGAGCTGTCTTCGGCCGGCTCCATTTCAGCGTCACCTGCAAGCCGGGGCAGAATTTTTTTGGCCAGGCTTTTACCCAACTCAACTCCCCACTGGTCGAAGGAAAAAATGTTCCAGAGCACCCCCTGCACGAAGACCTTGTGCTCGTAGAGGGCGATCAATTTGCCCAGTACGTTGGGAGTGAGTTCTTCGGCCATGATGGTATTGCTGGGACGGTTGCCGGGAAACTCGCGGAAAGGCTGCAGCGCTTCGGGAATGTTTTCACTTGCCAGCTCGGCCCCGGTCCTGCCGAAAGCCAGGGCCCGGCTCTGGGCAAGCATGTTGGCCAGCAATCGCTCATGGTGATCGTTAAAGGGGTTCAGGGAACGGCAAAAGCCGATGAAATCGCAGGGCACCGGGCGGCCGCCCTGGTGCAGCAGTTGAAAAAAAGCGTGCTGGCCGTTGGTTCCCGGTTCGCCCCAGAGCACCGGTCCGGTCGCGTAATCGACCACCTGGCCTTCGCGGTCGACGCGCTTGCCGTTCGATTCCATGTCAAGCTGCTGCAGGTAAGCAGGGAAGCGCCGCAGGTACTGGTCGTAAGGGAGAACAGCGTGGGTCGGGGCGTCATGAAAATTGATTTGCCAGACGCCGAGCAGGGCCAGCAGAACCGGCAGGTTCACTTCCCAGGGCGATGAGCGAAAATGGTTGTCCATGGCCCAATAGCCGCGCAGCATTTCCCCGAAGCGTTCAGGACCGATAGCCATCATAACGGGAAGGCCGACCGCGGAAGCCAGGGAATAGCGGCCGTCCACCCACTCCCAGAATTCAAAGATGTTTTCAGCCGCGACACCGAAAGCCAATGCCGCCTGGGGGTTGGCGGTCACAGCCGCGAAATGGCCGGACAAGGCGGTCACTTCAGCGAAATGCTGGAGAAGCCAGGCGCGGGCGCCGGCGGCGTTGGCCATGGTCTCCTGGGTGGTGAACGTCTTGGAGGCGATGATGAACAAAGTGTTTTCCGGTGACAACGGCCGCAGCGTTTCGGCCAGGTGGCCGGGGTCCAGGTTGGAGACGAAATGAAAATGCAGGTCGCGCTGGGAGTAAAAGCACAGCGCCTGGCAGGCCATCTGCGGTCCCAGGTCGCTGCCGCCGATGCCCAGGTTGACGACATGGGTCAACGGCTGGCCGCCTTGGCCCAGCCAGCGGCCCGATCTGATTTTTTCGGCAGCTGCGGCCATGCGTTCCCGCACCTGGCGGATGGCCGGCATGACGTCGCGGCCGTCGACCCGGACCGGTCGGCCGGAAAAATCGCGAAGCGCCCAATGCAGGACGGGACGGTTTTCTGTCTTATTGATCTTTTCCGCCGCAAACATCCGTTCGATCTCGTTTTCCAGGCCGCAGGCCCGGGCCAGCCGGATCAGCAGTTCCATGGTCTCAGCCGTGACCGGATTCTTGGAGTAATCCAGGTGAATGTTTTCGGCCGTGACGGCGAAACGGCTGCCGCGTTCGGGATCGGTGGCGAACAAGTCGCGCAGGTGCAGCTTTTTTATTTTTAGCGCGTGCTCACGCAGCGCCTGCCATTCGAGCATCCTTATCCTGTTTTGCCGGTCCATGTGTCTCCTTTTTCAGTTTTATACATTTTACGGACACGAAAGTCAAACCTTTATGATTTTAATCCGCCACATACTCCTTTTGTCAACGAGCGGGGTCAAACCAATTCGTCTTATGTACGGGAGGGTTTTAAAAAATTGTTTTATGTACGGGAGGGTTTAAATACATTTTTCTTATGTACGGGCGGGTTTAAAACCCGCCCCTACTTACAAAAGCTTGACGGGGCGGGGCCAAAGAGGTATAAAAGAAACATGGCGCAAGAACTGCTGTTTCAAACCAACTGCGGAGCTTCAGGGGACATGATCCTGGCCTCCATGATCGACCTGCTGGACGCCGGCAACGAGTTCAAAAAGACATTCGAAAGTATCGGCTTAAACGTGACCGTGACTGTGGAAGATACAACGAAAAACCACCTGCGCTGCAAGCAAGTCACCATCGCCGCCCCTGCCGCCGACCAGGCGGCGACCTGGAGCGATATTGACGCCTTCATAACCGCCACCCCTTTTGCGCCCGGGATCAAGGCCAAAGCCCGCAAGATTTTTACCGCCATATTCGAAGCTGAAGCCGTGGTTCACGGCAGCGAGCTGAAAAATGTCCACCTGCACGAGATCGGCGCCGCCGACTCGCTGGTCGATATCCTGGGGTTTTGTTTCCTATGGGATAAACTGGACTGCTGCCCGATCTATTTCACCACCCTGGTGACCGGGCATGGCGACATCCGGACACGGCACGGGTTGCTGCCGGTGCCGCCGCCGGCCGTGCTGCGCCTGGTCCAGGGATTCGAATGCCGCAGCGGCAGCATCGAGGGCGAATTGCTGACCCCGACCGGCGCGGCCATCCTGACCACATTTGGCCGCCAGGCCAGCGCCGACCGCACCGCCAGGCCGATCAAAACCGGCTGCGGCTGCGGCCACAAGACTTTTGACGCCATGCCCAACCTGCTGCGCGCCGTCCTGGAAGACAGTGATGCCCCGGTCGCCAACGACCGCGTCTGGGTGCTCGAATGCAATTTGGACGATATGGGTCCTGAATTGCTGGCCGCCGCCGCCGATAAGATCATCCAGGCCGGGGCCGTGGATATATTCATCGGATCGGGCCTGATGAAAAAAGGCCGTTTGGGATTCAACCTTACGGTCCTGTGCGGGGCAAGCGATCGTGAAAAAGTGATCGCGGCCATTTTCAACGAAAGCACCGCCATCGGGCTGCGCCAGCGGCTGGAAGACAGGGTGATCCTGCGGCGCGAGACGCAAACCCTCCGCGTGCAAGGCCTGGAGATGCGGGTGAAGGTCAGTTCCTGGCAGGACCGTCACATGAACGTCAAGCCCGAATTCGCCGATGTCTGCCGTTTGGCTGAAGAGTTGAACATTCCGGTCAAGCAGGCCTTGCTGTTGGCCCAGGGAGCCATCAATGAAAAGTATGGATTTAGACAAGATTAAAAAGGGAGTCAGCCTGATCCTGGAGGGCATCGGCGAAGACGCCGCCTCGGAAAGATTGCGGGAAACCCCGGCCCGGGCCGCCGCCATGTTCGCCGAAGTGCTGTCGGGTACCGGCAAGGATCCCGGCGATTTTTTAAAGTGCCTGACCGAGGAAAAGCACGACGAAATGGTCATCCTCAAGGACATTCCCATTTATTCCATGTGCGAGCACCATTTGCTCCCCTTTTCAGGCAAGGCCAGCATCGCCTACATTCCCAAGAAAGGCAAGATCATCGGCTTGAACAACCTGGGCTACCTGGTCGATTACCTGGCCAGGCGCTTGCAGCTGCAAGAGCGGCTGACCAAGCAGATCGCCGACTACCTGGTGCAGGCCCTCGACCCCATGGGTGTGATGGTGGTCATCAAGGCTGAACATTTGTGCATGACCATGCGCGGGGTGAAAAAGCCCGGTTCGCTGACCATCACCTCGGCCGTGCGCGGAGTGTTCCGCGAAAATCTCGGCCCGCGCCAGGAAGCCATGTCGCTGCTGATGACTCCGGAAAACCGCTGAACAAGCCCAGCGGTGCGATAGGAAATGAAGGCCAAGGAGGAAACATGACGGAAGTCAAAGGCGTGATCATTCATTCGATTCCCAAGAGCATCCTGGACAAATTCGGCCAGTACGGGTTGAAACGCTGGCTGGAGCTGATATCGCCCCATGCCCGCAGAGTGTACAGTTCCAAAGTAGACCAGAATGCATGGTTCCCCTTGAAGGAAACGCTGATCGAACCCATGGCCAACATCGCCCAGCTTTTTTACGACTGGGATCTGAAAGCAGCTTCCTGGGAGTTCGGGCGCCTGAGTGCCGATGTCAGGTTCCACGGCATACTCAAGATCCTGGTCAAAATTCCTTCGCCCAATAGTTTGGTCAACAAAGCCGGCGAATACTTCCCCTCTTATTACCGCCCCTGCACAATTACTGTGCCTGTCAGCGAACCTAAATTTTGCGTGGTGCGCATCACCCATTTCCCGGAGATGGACAAGACTACCGAATACCGCATCTGCGGCTGGATTGAACGCTCCTTGGAAATCACGGGCTGCAAGGGCGTAAAGGTGGATATCGTCAAATCACTGACAAATTTTCAGCCTGTCTCCGAATACGAATTGCGCTGGAAATAAAGCGCGGATCGCCAAAACCGATCAATAACAGGTGAGGGTAAAAGGCATGGCCATGGCCGGGAAAAAGCGTTTGTAAACCTGCAGCCGGGCCTGTACATCAAGCGGGTTCTGGGCTTTGGCGTCGGCCAGTTCAAAGATCATGTCAAAAAACGACTTCTTTTGCGGATAGATCTTCACCCCGAAGTTTTCGTTCAACGGGATGCGAGCCAGTTTCCTGGCTTCGGCCAGGGCGTCATTCAACCCGCCCAAACTGTCGACCAGATGCAATTTCAGCGCCGCCTGGCCGCTCCACACCCGGCCGCGGGCGATCTTGTCCACTTCGGCTACGGCCATTTTGCGGTTGGCGGCCACTTTTTTCAAGAACTCATCGTAGATGCGCTGCATGTCGGCAAGGATCTTCTGTTTCGCACGCTCGGAGAAAGGCTCGTAATCGGAGTACATGCCGGCAAATTCCGAGGTCTTGACAATCTCCTTTGTGATCCCGATCTTATCATACAGTCCTTTCAGTACGAACTTCATGGAAAGGACCCCGATCGAGCCGGTAATGGTCTGGGGTTGGGCGAATATTTTCTGGGCCGACAGCGAAATCCAGTAGCCGCCGGAAGCGGCCATGTCTGACATGGATATGACCAAAGGTTTTTTCTGGGCCAGCAATTCGGCTTCACGCAGGATGACGTCGGAGGCCACGGCTGAGCCTCCCGGGCTGTCGACCCTGAGCACGACCGCCTTAACCGCATAGTTGTTGCGCGCCTGGCGCAACTGCCCGGCCAGCGTGTCGGCACCCAGGACATCACCGCCGAAAAGGGATTGGCCGCCGCTTCGCCCCATATTGATCTCGCCGGAGGCGAAAATGACGGCGATTTTCTTGCTGCCGCTGAAGGGCAACGGTGAACGGGTTTTGGCGTAGCTTTTAAAATCCACTTCCGGATACTTGGCCGGCAGGGATTGGAACATGTCGTCCTCGTAGCCAATGGCATCGATCAGTTTGCTTTTGACATATTCTTCCTGGGGCAGCGGCGACTGGTCGAGTATCTTCTTGACCTCCCGGCTGTCGAGTTTCCGGTTGGATGCGATACCCGCGATCACTGCCTGGTACAGGTCGTCGATGAGGGCCTGGGTGGATTCGCGGTGGGCAGGGGTCATACGCTCTTCGCTGAAAGTGTTGGTAGCAGTTTTGTAGTCGCCAATATGGAAGACTTCAGCCTGCACCCCCAGCTTGGAAAGGGTGTTTTTTAAAAAAATCGCTTCAGCGGCGATGCCGCTGATGGAGAGGCTGCCGCCTTTGAACATGATCACTTTATCGGCGAAGGTCGCGAGGTAATATTCCTTCAGGCCGCCGTCGACGATGAAGGCCACGATCGGTTTCTTGCTGGCTGCGAATTTCTTGAGCAGGCGGCCAATCTCCTCGATCTTGGCGAAACCGGTTTCCAGGTATTGCACGCGCAGCAGCACGCCCTTGATCCGCTCATCCTTGGCAGCCCGTTCCAGGTTGTACCACAAATCATGTATGGAGATGGCGGCGCCGGACATACCCAGAAAGCGGGTGGGCGTCGTTTCGGCTAAGGGGCCGCCCAGGTCGATTTTCAAATAGGCTTTTTCTGGAACATAGGGTTCCTGGTTGAATTGCAGATAAACAAACCCACCGATGATGAACAGGCCCAACAAAATGACGATGACCACCAGCAGGGCGATCAGCACGCTTCGCTTCATGATATGTCTCCATTGGCTCAGATCGTTAGTAAATAACATTATACTGCTTTCCACCCGGCAAAGTTTAAAAAAATCAGGCCGGCAACGGATTTTTCGTCCAGAGCGCAGAATTTTTTTCGTGAGATCAGCGGGTGGGAAATTTCAAGCGTCGCTTTGGAACGGCATGGATTTGGTTTTGCCGCAGCGGGAATTCAGGACCAGGGCCAGCAGGATAACGGCGCCGCCAAGCACCAGGCGTGCCAGATCTGTTTGTTCAGCGAAAAACAGCAGCGAGACCAAAACGGCCAGGGGAACCTTGACATTGTTGAAAACGGCCAGGGTACCGGCGGAAACGCGGGTAGCGCCGACATTCCACAGGAAAAAACCCACCCCGGAAGCCAGCAGCCCCAAATACAGCAGGACCATCACCTGACTGCCGTTCAAGCGCAGATCAAGCGGACCTGAAAAAAACAGCATGGCCAGCAGCGCGGCGGCAGTCCCGCCCAGGTAGAGCCAGGCGAAGCCATCGCGGTCTTGCCAGCCGGGCCGGCGCGGCAGCAGGCGCCGGTAACAGACCTGGCCGACAGCGAAACATACATTGGATGCCTGCACCAGGAAAAAACCGGAGAGGAGATTTTTGTTTTGCCAGGTTGAATACACAATAACCGCGGTCCCGGCCACGGCCAGCAGCGCCGTCCAGAAATGGAGCTGCCGGAAACGCTTTTCCCACAGGTCGTCGGCTGCAGCCACATAAAGCGGGGTGAAAATGGTGAACAGGGCAACCTGGTGGGCAGCCAAAAAACGGAACGATTGAATGTAAAAAACGTACATCAGCCCGAACTGGACCATGCCCATCAAAAACAGGCGCAGGGTCATGACGAAAGAGATTTTTCGCGGCCGCAGCAACGGAAGAAAAAGCAGGAAAGAAAGCGCCAGGCGGACAAAAGCCACGAAGCCGGCATCTAGGCCGCCGAGATATTTCTTGATCAGGCCGAAGGAGAAGGCCCAGATGAACGACGTAATCAATAGCAGTGCCATGCCCTTACTTTACCAGATTCAGCCGATTTTGCAAAAAATATCTAAACAACATGTCAGGAGTCAATAATCCCCCCGGCTGCGCCACCCCCCTTAGTAAAGGGGGTAAAAACAAGCACTTTCACTCGAAAATAAATTACGAATCTCGATTCTTTCTCTTCTTTATCCCCCCTTACCCAAGGGGGGAAACAGGGGGGATCGATACTTCAGAATTAAACAATAATGCTTCCAAGAAATACTAATCCCCCCGGCTGCGCCACCCCCTTAAATAAAGGGGGTAAAAACAAGCAATGTTTCTCGCTTCCCTCACCTCCAATCTGAAGAGGGAATTCAGGGGGATTAGTTCTATGAACACATAGATAGAATCCTGTCGCAAACTTGAGAGAAATGCATCATTACATCATGATCTGAAAAACAGACAACCTGCAAACCATATGCTTTTAAAATTTCCGTTCGTTCCCTGTCCAATGCCTTCCCTTCCTCCTTAAAATGACCGGCGCCGTCGATCTCAATAACGAGTTTCATTTTGGGGCAATAGAAATCAACAATGAAATTGTCTATTGGGCGCATCCGTAACACACGAAATTTAAAATCCCGAAGCAATCCTTCCCACAATTTTTTTTCCGCAGAGGTCAAAGCCTTTCGCATTGAACGGGCCAGACCAATCAGATCGGGATTGTAAGGCAAATGAAAACCGGTAGTGATCAATCCTCTTCTTTTTAACGATTCATAATCCCAATTCATTTCGATTCATTGTAACAGATAGTACATTTATTATCTTTGCTCGCTTCCCCTCCCCCCTTACCCAAGGGGGAAAACAGGGGGGATCAGCATATCGAAAGTAAACAATAATGCTTTCCATGAAATAGTAATCCCCCCGGCTTCGCTGCTTCTGCTCACGAATCATCAGATTGAATTGCCCGACAATAACCGGCTAAAAAATCAATTGCTGTCACTGATGCGACGTATGAATCAAGACGGCAGGGATTCAGTTGTCGCTGGGCAAGGTGATGGTAGCCACAGTGACCTTGCCAATGCGGTTGTGGGGCCGTGTCGCTGGCCAGCAGGGACTTCAGCCAGGATCAACAGGGGGTCGCGGTTGTCCGGGGCCAGGGAATAGTTTTAAAGAATTTTTCTTTCCGCAAAAAAGTGCTGATGACTGGCTGCATGACAGATGAAATATTCAATCGCTCTACCGATTCAGCGGAATAAGATTTTCAGCTTTTGGAATCCCCACTTCTTGCTGGCCCTGATTGATGAAGTCTGGCTTCAGCGGACCTTGGACCTGATAGCCAAGGAAAAGGAAGTGCACAGGCTTGAACAGGAACGGGATAATCTGTTGGCCCAGCTGGCAGAGTTGAAAAGCCGGTTATAGATCAATTCCCGGTGTCACTGAAATAATTTATTCATAATAATAGGAAGAATAATCATGGTCGGGACAAACACTAATACAGCTTTTGTATAAATC
>Ga0105152_10000381_pt1 | contig 12748 bp, 4 predicted proteins | sample LakBais05cmmetaG_FD_81534 | JGI IMG/M metagenome (GOLD analysis project Ga0105152, IMG submission 81534) | Lake sediment microbial communities from Lake Baikal, Russia to study Microbial Dark Matter (Phase II) - Lake Baikal sediment 0-5 cm | ecosystem: Environmental > Aquatic > Freshwater > Lake...
CATATAATGCGTAATGCGTATAATATGGCTTATGTGGTAAAAGGATAAAAAATGATCTCAGAAATTTTACCTGAGTTCCAGGAATTCCTCCTCTCTCACAAACTTGTCTCCGAGAAAAACATACCCTTTTATGCGCTGTGGGTCAGTAAATTTATTTCTTTCATGAATGGGAACCAGGATATACCAAAAGACTCAGCTCTTTTAGCTTTCCTGGACCAATTGCCAAAGAAAAAGAAAATTGAAGACTGGCAATTGCAGCAAGCCGAAGAAGCAGTGAAGCTTTATCTTGAGCATTTTCTAAAGGCTGAAAAACATAGTGATAAAGATCGCTCTATCCACATTACCGATATTGCGCAAACTCTTGACGAAATGCGCCGTTTAATACGTCTGAAGCATTATTCCTATAGCACAGAAAACACTTATATTGACTGGGCAAAACGATTTTTTGACTTTTGCGCTGTCTTGAAAGTAAATAGCACTGATCAATTAAACTATCAAGCATCGGATATCCGGGAATTTCTGAGTTATCTGGCTGTCAAGAAAAGGGTTTCGGCTTCTACTCAAAACCAGGCCTTTCATGCGCTTCTGTTTTTGTTTCGCCAGGTGCTCGACGTTGATCCCGGAGATTTGAGCAAAACTGTCAGGGCAAAAAGAGGGGCGAAATTGCCGGTGGTGTTGACCGTGGAAGAGATACAAAAGGTTTTCGCCAATATGGAAGGAAAAAACTTACTCATCGGTCATTTGCTGTACGGCGCCGGGCTCAGGCTGATGGAATTGGCCCGGCTGCGCGTCCAGGACATTGATTTTGGCGCCGGATTGATCCTGGTTAGATCCGGTAAAGGTGACCAGGATCGTTCGACCATTTTACCAGAGCTTATCAGGGAAAAGTTGCATGAGCATCTCGATAAAGTAAAAAAAATCCATGAAAAAGACATAGTGGCAGGTTTTGGTGAGGTCTATTTGCCGGAAGCCCTAGCACGTAAATATGTCAATGCTGCCAAAGAATGGCGCTGGCAATATGTTTTCCCTTCATCCGCACTATCCGTAGATCCGCGCAGCGGCAAGGTCAGACGCCATCACATCAGCGAAAAATCGATTCAACTTGCCGTAGCCAATGCCGTCAAAAAAGCTTCGATCGCCAAACATGCCACGGTTCATACGCTTCGTCACAGCTTCGCCACCCATTTACTGATGAACGGGGTAAATATCCGCGAAATCCAGGAGCTGCTCGGACATAAAAATGTTGAAACAACGATGATCTATACCCATGTGATAAGGAATCTGGTTAATGCGCCACAGAGCCCTCTGGATATACTTTATACTGGCAAATGATAGTCTCTGATCAGGACAAAATATTTTCGCATATTCGACAACCATAAAAACATGAAATCTTCGCGCAAGCTGCCGCCGTTATAGTCTTTTCTTGCGGACAAAAAACCCCCTCATTCCAAGCTTCATCAATCCGTCATGATGCCCAGCAATGAAAAATCATTAACACAATCAAAACCATTTTTCAATAGTACTTTGGGAAATGCAAGAAAATATCATTATTTTTGATCGAGAATATACATGGCGGCGCAAGCGGATGAATATGTTTTTGGGCTTTCGTTTTGGATATTGGAATTTGGAATTTAAGGGCGCGATAACCGCGCCCCTACATCAAGATGGGCGGTTCACGAACCGCCCCTACAAAACATTTGCCTATTTCTTACTCGTCACGCGTTACGCGCCATAAAGCCCTTGCTGAGGGGGTCACGTGTCACGATAGTTCGATTTACTTGCACTCCATGCCCAGGTTCTTGAAGACGAACCCCCAGGTGTCCGCCGCGGTCTCGATGGCCTTGCGCAGGGAGGATGAGCCGTGGCCGGAACGGGTCTCGATGCGGATCAGCACCGGATTCTCTCCCTGGTGCTTCTCCTGCAGGGCGGCGATGAACTTGAAGGAATGGGCCGGGAAGACCCGGTCGTCGTGGTCGGCCGTGGTCACCAGCGTGGCCGGGTAATTCACCGCCTCCTTCAGGTTGTGCAGAGGAGAATAGGCCTGCAAATACTTGAATTGTTCGGCATTGTCGCTGGAGCCGTATTCCACGGCCCAACCCCAGCCCACGGTGAATTTGTGGTAGCGCAGCATGTCCATCACTCCGACCGCGGGCAGGGCAACCTTGAACAGGTCGGGGCGCTGCGCCATGCAGGCGCCAACCAGCAGGCCGCCGTTGGATGCCCCGGAAACCGCCAGGCGGTCGCTGCTGGTGTACTTTTCCCGGATCAGGTACTCGGCAGCGGCGATGAAGTCGTCGAACACGTTCTGCTTTTTTCCCAGCATGCCGGCCCGGTGCCAGGCCTCGCCGTACTCGCCGCCGCCGCGCAGGTTGGCCACGGCGTAGATGCCGCCGTTTTCCAGGAAAACGAGGTTGCCAGCGCTAAAATAGGGCGATATGCTGGCATTGAATCCGCCGTAGGCGCTAAGATAAGTGGGATTGCGGCCATCGCACTTCAGCCCCTTCTTGTGGACGATGAACATGGGGATGCGCGTGCCATCCTTGCTGGCGTAGAACACCTGTTTGACCTCGTAGTCGTCGGGTTTGAACTTGGCCTCGCTCTTGCGGAACAAGCGGCTCTGGCCGCTGGCAATGTCGTACTGGAAGATCACCGGTGGATAGTTGAAGGAGGTGAAGGTATAGAAGAGGGTCTTGTCCTCCTTCTTGCCCCCAAAACCGCCGGCCGAACCCAGGCCAGGCAGGGCGATCTCCCGCTCCAGTTTCCCGGCTAGGTCGTGCTGGAAGACGCGGGTCGTCACGTCCTTGAGGTAGTTGCAGAAGAGCTTGCCGCCGGCGCTGCCAACCCCGAGCAACACCTCGGGCTTTTCCGCGATCACCGTCTGCCAGTTCTCCTTGGCGGGGTTGGCACCGTCGATCAGCACCAACCTGAAGTTGGGAGCATCGCAATTGGTGTGCACCAGGAACTTGCTACCGATGTTGTCAACCGGCTCGTAGTCGAATTCAAATCCCGGGCACAGGAGGTGGAAGGGATCGTTTTCCTTGCTTAGGTCGCGGAAATGAAGTTCCGAGCCATGGGTTCCCTCGGAGATGCTCAGGTAGAGGAAGCGCTTATCCTCGGAAACCCAGGCGCCGTAATAGCGCAAGGGATGTGCCGGATCCTCGAAGATCAGGGTGTCCTTTTCCTGGGGATCGCCCAGCTTGTGGTAGAAGACCTTCTGGTTTTCGTTCTTGGCCTTCAGCTCCTCGCCCGCTTTGGGCTCGCCGTAGCGGCTATAAAAGAAACCGTCACCGCTCCAGGCCGCGCCGGAGAACTTCACCCAGCGCAGGCGGTCGGAAAGTTCGCGGCGGCCGGCGATCTCCATCACGCGAATCTCCTGCCAATCGGAGCCGGCTTCGGAGCGGGCAATGGCCATGTAGTGGTCGTCCTGCGATTCGCCGATCATCCCCACCCGGACCGTGCCGTCGGCCGACAGGGAGTTGGGGTCGAGAAAAACCTGCGGTTCTCCGTCCAGCCCCTTCTGGTAATAGATGACTGACTGGTTCTGCAGGCCGTCGTTCTTGGCGAAAAAGTAGTATTCGCCCACGCGGAAGGGGGCGGAATAGCGCGGGTAGTTGAACAACTCCTCGAGGCGCTTGGCAATTCGCCCGCGGCAGGCGATACCCTTGAGGTAGCCGAAAGTCAGCTTGTTCTGCTCCTCGATCCAGGCCTTGACCTCGGGGGCGTTGTCATCCTCGAGCCAGCGGTAGGGGTCGGCGATTTTCGTGCCGTGGTAGTCGTCGATCACGTCGACTTTTTTCGTCTGCGGATAGACCAGCGGCTTCTTTTCATCGCCCGGCCCGGCCGCCACCAGACTGAAGAACAGAACAGCGATTGCCAGAACGGAGAAATAGACCTTTTTCATTTTGCCTCCTTGTTGAATGGGTTCAATGGCCAAGAAAGTATTATACAATAAATTTAGTGTTTTGCTTAATTCGGTTTACGGCGTAGAGTGTACGGCGTACGGAAAGAGATAAAAAGTGATACTAGAGAGATGGCTGCCCCTTAAAGGAATATCAGGAATATGCCTTTACCGTTTACCGTACACCTTACACCGTGTACCGGGGGCGGCCGTGAAGGCCGCCCTATTTCGCGATCTTGAACTTGTCTTCCACCTGGTCCAGCGCGACCTGTTGGTAATAGGAATACCCGGTCCCGGCCGGTATCAGCCGTCCCATGGTCACGTTCTCCTTGATGCCCAGCAGGTGGTCTTCCTTGCCGGCGATGGCGGCGTCGGTCAGCACGCGGGTGGTTTCCTGGAAAGCGGCGGCGGAAAGGAAGCTGTCGTTAGCCAGCGCCGCCCGGGAAATGGGCAGCAGCGCGGGCTTGGCCTTAGCCGGGTGGCCGCCTTCGGCCTCGATGCGGGCGTTTTCCTCTTCGAACTTCCACTTTCCGATGATCTGGTCGGGAATGAAGGAAGTGTCTCCGACCTCCTCGACGCGCCGCCACTTGATCATCTGGCGGATGATGATCTCGATGTGCTTGTCGTTGATCTCCACGCCCTGCAGGCGGTAGACGTCCTGGATTTCCTTGAGCAGGTATTCGGCCAGCTTCTGCTCGCCCAGGACGGAGAGGATGTCGACGGGGTTGAGCGGGCCGTCCATCAGTGGAGTGCCGGCCGTGATCTTGCCGCCGTCATCGACGATGATGTGGGCGCCGCGGGGGATATTGTGTTCATCGGGCTTGATGTTCTTGTCAAAAGAACGGATGGTGATCTTGCGGGCGCCTTTCTGCACCTTGCCATATTCGACCATGCCGTCGATCTGGGCCATCTTGGCCGGGAATTTCGGCTTGCGCGCCTCGAACAGCTCGGTGACGCGCGGCAGGCCGCCGGTGATGTCCTTGGTCTTGGCGAATTCCGAGGGGATCTTGGAAAGGACGTCCCCGGCCTTGACCTCGTCGCCGTCCTTGACCGAAATATGGGCGTTGACCGGCAGGTAGTACTTGCGCTTGATCTTGTTGGTCGCCTTGTCGCGGATGGCGATATGGGGCAGCAGCTCGTCGCGCAGTTTTTCGTTCTTGATGTCGATGACCAGCTGGGTGATCTTTCCGGATTCCTCATCGCGGGCGTTGACAAATGAGATGTTCTCTTCCAGGTCCTTCAGCTCCACGATGCCGTCGTCGTTGGTCAACAGCGAGTTGGCGAAAGGATCCCATTCCAGAAGCATGTCGCCTTTCTTGACAGCCTGGTTGTCCTTGACCAGGATCTTGGACCCGTAAGCCACGGGATACATGGCCTTTTCCCTCTTTTTGGAATCCAGGATCTGCACCGACCCGATGCGGTTCATGGCGATGAATTCACTGTTCTTGTCTTTGATGATCTCCAGGTTGTTGTACTTGACGATGCCTTCGTACCCGGACTGCAGGCGCGTCTGGTCCACGTGGCGGCCGATGCCGCCGATGTGAAAGGTGCGCATGGTCAGCTGCGTGCCCGGTTCACCGATGGACTGGGCGGCGATGATGCCCACGGCTTCGCCCAGTTCGATCAGCTTGCCGGTGGAAAGGTTGCGGCCGTAGCACTTGGTGCAGACGCCGCTGCGCGTCTCGCAGGTTAGGACCGAGCGGATCTTGGTCTTCAGTATGCCGGAATCCACGATCTCCTTGCCTTTGTATTCATCGATCTCGGTGCCGGCCTGGACAATGATCTTTTCCGGATTGTCCGGCGAATAAATGTCCTCCAGGGCGAAGCGGCCGATCAGGCGGTCGATCAGGGGCTCGATCTCCTTGCCGTTCTCGATGATGGCCGAGACCTCGATGCAGTTCATGGTGTGGCAGTCCTCTTCCTTGACGATCACCTCGTTGGCGGCGTCGACCAGCTTGCGTGTCAAGTAGCCGGCGTCGGCGGTTTTCAGGGCCGTATCGGCCAGACCCTTGCGGGCGCCGTGGGTGGAGATGAAGTACTGCAGGACCGACAGGCCTTCTTTGAAATTGGCGGTGATCGGGGTTTCCAGGATATCTCCCGACGGCTTGGCCATCAGGCCGCGCATGCCGGCCAGCTGCTTCAGCTGGTCCTTGCTGCCGCGGGCTCCCGAATCCGACATGACGAAGATGGGGTTCATCCCCTCCCCTTCATAGCTCATCGTGCGCATCTGGGCGAACATTTTTTCGCGGATGTCGTCGGTGGCTTTGCTCCAGATCTCGATGATCTTGTTGTGCCGTTCCCCGGCCGTCAAATGGCCGTTTTTGTAATTGCGGTCTATCTTTTCCAGTTCCTTTTCGGCTCCGGCGATGATGTCCTGCTTTTCCGGTGGGACCAGCAGGTCGGAAATGCTGATGGTGAAACCGGCCCGGGTGGCGTATTCGAAACCGGCTTCCTTCATTTTGTCCAGGGTCTCGACCGTGGGTCCGAAGCCGTGGTTGAGGTAAATGAAATAGATCAGGTTCTGCACCCCTTTCTTCTTCATCAAGCCGTTGATAAACGGGATGCCCTTGGGCAGGAGCTGGTTGAAAATGACCCGTCCCGGGGTGGTCACCAGCAGGTGGTTGTCTTCTTTCTTGATCTCCGTGATCGGACAGTTGACGATATCCTGGGGATCGAGGAGGTAGGCGTCCTGGTTCTTGATGGTGCCGAGATACTTCACGCTGATACGGGCGTTCAGGTCCACCTTGCCCTGTTCGTAGGCCTGCAACACATCCTTGAACTGGGCAAATATCATGTTCTCGCCCAGGAGGTTGCGCTTGGTGAAGGTCATGTAGTAAAAGCCGAGGATCATGTCCTGGGTGGGAACGGCCAGGGGCTTGCCGTTGGCCGGCGACAGGATATTGTTGGAGGAAAGCATCAGTATCTTGGCTTCGGCCTGGGCTTCCAGGGAAAGCGGGATGTGCACGGCCATCTGGTCGCCGTCAAAATCGGCGTTGAAAGCCGGGCAGACCAGGGGATGCAGGGTGATGGCGTTGCCTTCGACCAGGTGGGGCTTGAAGGCCTGGATGCCCAGCCGGTGCAGGGTGGGGGCGCGGTTGAGCATGACGGTATGGTCCTTGATGACCTCGTCCAGAGCGTCCCATATTTCGTCGCGGTTCTCCTCGACCCAGGCGCGGGCCACCTTCAGGGTGGTCACCATGCCCTTCTTCTCCAGTTTGTTGTAAATGAAGGGCTTGAACAGCTCCAGGGCCATCTTCTTGGGGATGCCGCATTGGTCCAGCTTCAAATGGGGATCGACCACGATCACCGATCGACCCGAGTAGTCGACGCGCTTGCCCAGCAGATTCTGGCGGAAGCGGCCCTGCTTGCCCTTCAAGGCATCGGAAAGCGACTTCAGCGGACGCTTTTGGGAACTCATGTAGCTGCGGCTGCGCTTCTGGTTGTCGAAAAGAGCGTCGGCCGATTCCTGCAGCATGCGTTTTTCGTTCTTGATGATCAGTTCCGGAGCTTTCAGGTCCAGAAGCCGCTTCAGGCGGTTGTTGCGGTTGATGACCCGGCGGTAGAGGTCGTTCAGATCCGAAGAGGCGAAACGGCCCCCGTCCAGTCGCACCAGCGGACGCAGGTCGGGCGGCATGACCGGCAGGACGCCCAGGACCATCCATTCCGGATGGTTGCCCGATTTGAGGAAATCCTCCATCAGCTTCAGGCGCCGGGCCATGTTTTTCTTGCGCTGGAACGATTTTTCCACCCGGAGGCGCGACTTCAGACTGGTCACTTCCTCTTCCAGGTCCAGGCCCAACAGGAGCTCATGCAGGGCGTCCGCGCCCATGCCGGCCCGGAAAGCGTCTTCGCCGTATTTGGCGATATTTTCTAAATACTCCTCTTCGGAGAGCACCTGCTTGTATTTCAGGGTGGGCACGTTCTTCGGGTCGAGCACGATGTAGCTTTCAAAGTAAACGATGTGCTCCAATTCCTTGGAGCTGATCTCCAGCAGCACGCCGATGCGCGAGGGAATGCCCCGGAAAAACCAGATATGGGCCACTTTGGAATTCAGTTCGATATGCCCCATCCGATCCCGGCGCACCGACGACAGGGTGATCTCCACCCCGCACTTTTCGCAGACGATGCCCTTGTATTTCAAGCCCTTGTATTTGCCGCACAAACAGCGGAAATCCTGGGTGGGTCCGAAGATCTTGGCGCAGAACAGCCCGTCACGTTCGGGTTTGAAGGTACGGTAATTGATGGTTTCCGGCTTGGTGACTTCCCCGTAAGACCAGCTTCTGATGATTTCCGGGGAGGCGATGCTGATCTTCACCTTGCTGTAATCCATGATCTTGACTTCTTTACCGTCTTTTTTTAATTTTCGCATCCTCGCTCCTTACGAAATATTGGCGATGTTTTCCTGGGCCAGGCTTTCCTCACTCGGCTTTTCCTTTTTGACCAGTTCCACGTTGAGCACCAAACTTTTCAATTCCTTGATCAACACGTTGAACGATTCGGGCAGCCCCGGGTTGAAATCCATGGTGCCTTTGACGATCGCCGAATAGATCTCATTCCGGCCGCTGATGTTGTCGGACTTGATGGTCAGCATCTCCTGCAGGATATAAGCCGCGCCGTACGCTTCAAGGGCCCAGACCTCCATTTCACCGACGCGCTGGCCGCCGAACTGGGCCTTGCCGCCGAGAGGCTGCTGGGTGATCAGCGAATACGGACCCGTGGAACGGGCATGGATCTTGTCGTCGACCATGTGTTCCAGTTTCATCATGTACATGTAGCCGACCGTGACCTTGCTTTTAAAGGCCTCACCCGAAACACCGTCATAGAGGACCACCTTGCCGTCTTCGGGCAGCCCGGCCTTTTTCATGTAGGTGATGACGTCGTTTTCCGTGGCCCCGTCAAAAACCGGCGTTTCAAAATAGCAGTTCAGCTCCTTGCCGGCCCAGGCCAGGATCATTTCGTATACCTGGCCGACGTTCATGCGCGAAGGAACGCCCAGGGGGTTGAGCACCATGTCCACGTGGCGGCCGTTCTCCAGGAAAGGCATGTCTTCGACCGGCAGGATCTTGGCGACCACGCCCTTGTTGCCGTGGCGGCCGGCCATCTTGTCGCCCACCGATATCTTGCGGTTGACGGCGATCAGGACCTTGATGATCTTGATGATGCCGGGCAAGAATTCATCGCCCTTTTTCATCTGGTCGATCTTTTCCTGGATCTCCAGCTTCAGGGCTTCGATATGCAGCCTGACTTTTTTCTCCACTTCGCTGATGAGGTTTTTGCTCTCGTCATCAATGTATTTCTTCACTTCTTTCAAGAAAGCGTCATCCATCTGTTCAAGGTCCTTGAGCGGGATGGCGCGCCTTTTTTCAAATTTCTTCTTGTTGAAGGTGAAATCCTTGTTCAGCTTTTCCTTGCGCAGCAGCTTGCTGATCTTCTGGAATTTCTCGGCCAGCAGGATCTTTTTTTCATCGGCGAAATTCCTTTCCAGCTTGGCGGTTTCGATCTTGTCGATCTCATTGGCGCGCTTGTCCTTGTTCAGGCCGCGGCGGGTGAACACCTTGACATCGATGACGGTCCCCTCCACGCCCGGCGGGCAATACAGCGAAGAGTCCTTGATCTCCGACGCCTGTTCGCCGAAAATGGCGCGCAGCAGTTTTTCTTCGGGTGAGAGCTGCGTTTCACCCTTGGGCGACACCTTGCCGACCAGGATCTCGCCGGGCTTGACCTTGGCGCCGATGCGCACGATGCCGCTTTCATCGAGATTTTTCAGAGCGTTTTCGGAAACGCTGGGGATATCGCGGGTGATTTCTTCGGGTCCCAGCTTGGTTTCCCGGGCTTCTATGGTCTCTTCGACGATGTAGATCGAATTGAAGGCGGAATTCTTGACCAGCCTCTCGCTCAAGATGATGGCATCTTCATAATTGTAGCCGCGCCAGGGGACAAAGGCGGCCAGGATGTTCCGGCCCATGGCCAGCTCACCCTTGTCGGAAGCGGGCCCGTCGCACAGGATCTGTCCTTTTTCCACCCGCTCGCCGACCTTGACCAGCGGCTTCTGGTTGATGATGGTGTTCTGGTTGGAGCGTCTGAATTTCTGCAGTTCGTAGAGGTCGGCCTGGATCTCGGAAAAATTGCTCTCGTCGGCATTGTCGGCATCCACGCGGACAATGATGCGCTCGGCGTCGGCGTTCATCACCACGCCGGAACGACGGCAGACGATCACCATGCCCGAATCCTTGATCAGCTTGTGCTCCATGCCGGTGGCGACGATCGCGGCCTCGGGATTGATCAGGGGAACGGCCTGGCGCTGCATGTTGGAACCCATCAGGGCCCGGTTGGCGTCATCGTTCGCCAGGAAGGGGATCAGGGCCGCCGAAATGGAAACGATCTGCATGGGCGAGATATCCATGAAATTGACTTCCATGGGGTCGGCAAGAATGGTTTCCCCGGCCTTGCGCGCGCTGATCCTCTTGGAGATCAGCCGGCCTTTGTCGTCCAGTTCGGCATTGGCCTGGGCGATGGTGAATCCTTCCTCTTCCCAGGCCATCAGGTAAAAGGGATGGTAGCTGATCATGGGCAGCTTTTTGCCGGCCTTCTGCAAGCGGGCCATCTCGGCCTTGGCCTCGTTTTCGCGGACGATGTCCCAATAAGCGAACTTGGAATCTCCGGCGTATTCGATGCGGCAATAGTCGACGACCTGCCCGTTTTCCACCTTGCGGTACGGCGTTTCAATGAACCCGTAGTCGTTCACCCGGGCATAGGTGGTCAGAGAAGAAATCAAGCCGATGTTCGGACCTTCGGGAGTTTCGATCGGGCAGATGCGGCCGTAATGGGAGGAATGGACGTCGCGGACTTCAAAGCCCGCCCGTTCGCGGTTCAAGCCGCCGGGACCCAGCGCCGATATGCGGCGCTTGTGGGTGGTTTCGGCCAGGGCGTTGGTCTGGTCCATGAATTGCGACAGCTGCGAAGTGCCGAAAAATTCCTTGAGGGCGGCAAAAACCGGCTTGGTGTTGAGCAGTTCGCGCGGCAGCACCACGGTGATGTCCGGGGAGTTGGTGATGCGTTCACGGATGATCTTTTCCAGGCGCATCAAGCCGATGCGGAAAGCGTTTTCCACCAGTTCGCCGACGGCGCGGATGCGGCGGTTGGCCAGATGGTCGATGTCATCGACACGCATGCTGCCGGTGCGATCATATTTCAGTTTGAGGAAATAGCGGACGATCTGCACCATGTCTTCCAGGGTCAGGGTGAAGATGTTCTCGTTGAATTCCTTTTTGAAGCCTAGCTTGATGTTCAGCTTCATGCGACCGACCGAGGAAAGGTCGTAGCGCTTGGGATCAAAGATCATGTTCTCAAAAAACTTCCGCGACCCTTCCAGCGTCACCGGTTCCCCGGGACGCAACTTCTTGAACACTTCGATATAGGCGTCGCCCTGGTTCTTGGCCACCTTGTCTTCGGCTTCGCTTTCCGACTGAATGGCGATCTTTTCGGCACTTTCGGCTTCCTTGCGCTTCTTGTCCTTGCGCAGGGTGAAGGCCAGCATGGAACCCAGCTCTTCTTCCTCGCTATCGGGGAAAAAGACCTTGAATTCGCAATCAATCTTGCGCAGTTTCTTGATCTGGGCCGTGCCGATGCCCTCATTGAGTTTCAGCACGTTTTCCAGGTCGGCAGCGGCGTACAGGTCTTCGAAAAGTTCCACGTCCACCGGCACGTATTCGATGCCGAGCTTTTCAAAATCCTTGATATGCTTGATCATCAGTTTGGTGCCGGCGGCCAGCACTTCGTTGCCTTTCGCGTCCAGGACCGGAGCCGTCAGCTTGTTGTCTTTTAAAAAACGCGAATTCTGGAAATAGAAGATCCCGTTCTGGACCTTGGCCGGGACGATGGTGTAGAACCGCTTCAGGATCTCGGCGTCATCGGCCAGCCCCATGGCCTTCAAGAAAGTCGTGATATTGATGCGCTTGGTTTTCTTGTCCAGGCGCACCTGCAGCAGGTTCAGTTTCTCTTCCAGTTCGATCCAAGCGCCGCGGGCCGGAATGATCTTGGCCGTAAATTCGCCACGCGACTTGCCGGGCATGAAATAGACGCCAGGGGAACGCTGCAGCTGGGAAACGACCACCCTTTCGGTGCCGTTGATAATAAAGGTCCCCTTGTCGGTCATGCAGGGGATCTCTCCGAAAAAGATCTCCTGCTCCTTGACGTCACGGATGACCTTTTCGCCCTTCTTGTTTTCGCCGTACAGGGCCAGGCGCAGTTTCACTTTCAAAGGGATGGAATAATCGAATCCCTTGTCTAGGCACTCTTCAGGGGTATTGTTGATCTTGAGCCGCACCCGGTCGCCGCATAGTTCGCAGGTCTTGTATATGACCGTCCCCTTTTCGTGGCATTCGCTGCACACCGAATCGCTGCCGGTTTCGCTTTCGGCCGAAAGGACGGCGCCGCAGCGATTGCAAACCGGCATCGAGTTCTCAATCCCCTGCAGGGCACCGCACTTGCACAGCCAGTCGCCCAGGGAAAAGGAAACGAAATCCAGGATCGCGGTCTCCTTGAAATCGGAGATGGGGAAAATGGACTTGAAGGCCGCCTGGATCCCGATGTTCTTGCGGTTTTCCGGCAGCTGATCGATCTGCAGAAAAGTTTTGTACGATTTCTTTTGAATTTCAAGCAAGTCAGGAACTTCGACGGGGCTGAAAATTCTGGAGAAACTTATCCTTTGCACATACTTGTTAGTTGTTTGCATACCAGTCCTTCAATTTTTTTATTTTTTTAAAGGCAATAAAAAAATCATTTCTACTACTTGATTTCGATCTCGGCTCCTACTTCAGCGAACTTCTTCTTGATGGTTTCGGCTTCTTC
>Ga0105152_10000382_pt1 | contig 12743 bp, 12 predicted proteins | sample LakBais05cmmetaG_FD_81534 | JGI IMG/M metagenome (GOLD analysis project Ga0105152, IMG submission 81534) | Lake sediment microbial communities from Lake Baikal, Russia to study Microbial Dark Matter (Phase II) - Lake Baikal sediment 0-5 cm | ecosystem: Environmental > Aquatic > Freshwater >...
ATCGATTTCGGGTCAATGTTATCCAATCATTAACTCCCCCAAAGTAACCGATCTGACTGGCTGGCTTATAAAACTTGCCGGGATATTAATTTCCGGGATCGCAGCCAGCCCGGGCGCATCCTTCTGGTTTGATATTTTAAAAAAGATCATAAACGTGCGCCTTTCAGGGGTCAATCCATCCGAGATAAAATCCGAGGCAATTGCGACCAATATGGAGTAAAACAAGCTAATAGAAATGTACAAGGAGCCGTTAGAAGCGATTGATGGTACTATCGTAAAGTAAGCACCCAATAAAGATCAGACAGATGAGCAAAAGCTAATTAATGTTTTTGGCATAGCCTTCTGCGTGAAATGTGTGGCTCGGAAGGATGGGTGGGGGATATAGAGGATCTTTAACACAGCGAGATTATCTGGGCGAAGACTATTTTAGAACTGCAAAGGGTGTTCCATCCTATGACACCATTGGGTAGATGTGATTGCCCTGGGGGAGAGGGGCTTCTCTTTATCCCTCCTCAGGTATAATGTGTTTATGCCTTCGCTCGTCCAATTCGAGCCGGTTGATTATCTCATCATCGGTCATCTCTCTTGTGATATTACACCTGATGGTCCGCGCCTAGGGGGGACGGCGGCTTATTCTGCGCTGACGGGGCAAGCGCTGGGTCTGCGCGTGGGTGTGGTTACCGCTTGGGGCGGTGAAGTTCCCCTCGACGTGCTGGACAGGATCAAGGTCCAGAGTGTTCCGGCACAGCGCAGTACAACCTATGAGAACAAGTACACGCCAACGGGACGCATCCAGTATATCCATCACACCGCGCCGGACCTGTCGTATGATAATGTTCCCGAAGCCTGGCGGCGTGCGCCGATTGTCCATGTGGGGCCAATAGCCGGGGAAGCTAAAACGCTGGTGAATGGGAATTTTCCGTCTTCCTTGATGGGGTTGACTCCCCAAGGCTGGTTGCGGAGGTGGGACAATGTCGGGCGGGTGAAACCCGGTAACTGGCCTGAAGCCCACGAGATGTTAGCCAGGGCTGGCGCAGCGGTGCTCAGTATTGAGGATGTCGGCGGAGATGAGGATTGCATCGAGGCGATGGCAGCCGCCTGCCGGGTGCTTGCCGTGACTGAGGGCCCGGCGGGGGCACGACTTTACTGGAATGGCGACCTGCGTCGCTTCCGTGCCCCGTCCTTGGAGGAAGTGGATGCCACCGGCGCGGGTGATATTTTTGCAGCAGCCTTTTTTTGGCGGCTGTATGTGACTCGTGACCCGTGGGAAGCGGCTCGGTTTGCCACTCACCTGGCATCCTTTTCAGTAAGGCGATGTGGCCTGGATGGCATCCCAACACAGGAAGAAATCCAAACCTGCCTGGTGGAGGTTTTGTAGTGGGACGCGTTTACACGCTGGTGAATCAAAAAGGCGGGGTGGGGAAGACTACCACTGCTATCAATCTGGGTGCCTACCTTGTGCAATTCGGTCAACGCGTCTTGATCGTGGATATTGACCCGCAGGCCAACGCCACCTCCTCACTCGGCGTGGACAAGCACACCGTCAAAGGTGGGACTTATGAAGCGCTGATGGGTGGGGCACCCGCTCCGGCGCTGGTGTTGCAGAACCCGCGCCTAAAACTATCCATTTTGCCGTCCTCGCCGTCTTTGGCAGGTGCGGAGGTGGAACTGGTCAACGAACTGGGGCGGGAAGTCAAACTGCGCCAGGTGATAGCCCCGCTGGTAGATCGTTATGATTACATATTTATTGACTGCCCGCCCTCACTAGGCATGTTAACTATTAATGGTTTGGTGGCTGCCCAGGATGGTGTACTCATCCCGGTGCAGTGCGAGTACCTGGCACTGGAGGGATTGGGCGACCTGACCCGTACTATCCAGCGCGTCCGTTCAGTGCTATACCCTGCGCTCAAGGTTCGAGGTGTCATTCTGACGATGTTCGATGGCCGCACGCACCTTTCCAACGATGTGGTGGCCGAAGTACAAAAATATTTCAGCGAGCAGGTCTTCGAAACCATCATCCCGCGCAGTATCCGGCTGGCAGAAGCCCCCTCGTACGGACTGCCAATCTCGGCCTATGCCCCGGAATCGAATGCGGCCAAGTCTTATGAATCCCTGGCGCGCGAACTACTGTCAGGCGATGGTGTTGCTGTTATAGAAAGTGCGGAGTAGGAGGAACCTATGCCACAAAAATTTGGACTCGGTCGTGGATTGGGAGCGTTGATCCCCGGTGAGGAGAATGTTCAACTGGAAAACACCGTTATGCTGGTCCCGGTGGAGATGGTTTTTCCGAATCCACGCCAGCCGCGCTACATGATACATCCCGAAGAGCTGGAAGAATTGACCGTTTCGGTCCGTGAACACGGTGTGCTCCAGCCTCTGATCGTCACAATAGGCGAGTCGACTGGACAATACATTCTGATTGCCGGGGAACGCCGTCTCCAGGCAGCTCGATTGGCAGGTCTAGCTTCGGTACCAGTGCTTGTCCGCCAAGCCACCGACCAACAGCGGCTGGAACTGGCAATCATCGAAAATGTCCAACGCTCTGACCTGTCTGCACTTGAAGAAGCCGAGGCGTACCGCCAGTTGGCCGAGGATTTTGATCTTTCCCACGAAAGCATCGCCGCCCGCGTTGGCAAGAGCCGCGTGGCGGTAACGAATACCCTGCGCCTGCTCCGGCTGCCTGACTCGGTCAAGAATGCCCTGATTGAGAAGCGCATTTCCGAGGGACATGCGCGTGCCCTGCTGGCTCTTTCCACGGTAGAGGCTCAGACCGCGGCTCTGCATACTGTTCTGGCACAGGAACTCAACGTTCGCAAGACCGAAGAACTGGTGCGCAAACTCTCGGGAGAAAAACCGGTTTGCAAGCCAAAACCGGCCATTTCGCCGGATGTTGCTGAACTTGAGGACCGTCTGCGCTCCAGCCTAGGGACGAAGGTAACACTGCGTTCCGGACGGAAGGGTGGGACGCTGACCATCCATTATTATTCCAACGAGGAATTGGACGCCCTGACGGGGCGGCTGTTGAATGAATGATTGGTGTAGACACTCTAATCATGTCTCTGCGAGATTGATATGAGACTTCTTCACAACGCTCGCATTCATACTCTCGATGCGGCTCACCCCATCGCCTCAGCCATTGCCATTGACACCGGATATATTCTTGCAGTGGGCGGTGATGAACTCCTGGTTGAATGCGAAAGTGCCGAGTGCGAAGATATGGGTGGGCGGGTCATTCTGCCCGGATTAACCGACGCACACATCCACCTCCAGGAATATGCGCTCAGTCTGCAGATTGTGGATTGCGAGGTGGAGAACAAAGATGAAATTCTGCGCCGGGTGGCTGAACGCCTCCGCCAGACGCCGCGCGGGGAATGGGTGCGTGGACATGGCTGGAACCAGAATACCTGGAGTGGTGAATGGCCTTCTGCCGCGGACCTGGAGGCGGCGGCACCGGAGAACCCGGCTTACCTGACAGCCAAATCCCTGCACGCCGCATGGGCCAACAGCAATGCGCTGAAGCTGGCGGGAATCAATCCCTCCACCCCGGACCCGGTCAATGGTCGTATCCAGCGGGATGCACGCGGAGTCCCGACAGGTATCCTGTTCGAAGAGGCGGTGAAACTGGTCGAGGCGGTTATTCCGGCACCTACTCCCGAAACGCTGGCAAAAAACATCCAGCAAATTATTGCTGGCCTATGGCGCATGGGGCTGACCGGGGTCCACGATTTCGATAAGCGCACCTGTTTCCAAGCCTTGCAGCTTCTCCGTGAGCGTGGTGATCTGCATTTCCGCGTAGTCAAGTCCATCCCGTTTGAGCTACTCCCGCAGGTCGCGGCTCTCGGATTGAGTAGCGGGTTTGGGGACGAATTCCTGCGTATCGGTTCAGTCAAATCCTTTGCCGACGGCGCTCTTGGCACACATACCGGGGCAATGTTCGAACCATATGTTGACGAGCCGCAAAACCGTGGTATTCTAATATTGGATAAGGAACAACTATTCCAGCAAGGCCGTCTGGCAGCCGAAAGCGGCCTCAGCTTGGCCGTCCATGCCATCGGAGACCAGGCTGTTCATGAAGTACTGGAAGGATTCGCTCTATTGCGCACTTACGAGCGCGAGTGCGGACTACCGGCCTTGCGTCATCGCATAGAACATGTGCAGACGATTCACCCTGGTGATGCCGGGCGGCTTGCGGAGTTGGATATTATTGCCTCGATGCAACCGGTCCATGCCCCATCTGATATGCTGGTAGCGGACCGTCTCCTGGGTGAGCGGGCAGCGTTCTCTTATGCCTGGCGGACTCAAGCGCAGCACGGGGCGCGGCTGGTCTTTGGGTCGGATGCTCCGGTTGAAAGCCCGAACCCGTTCCGAGGTTTGCACGCCGCTGTTACCAGACGACGCGCGGACGGCTCTCCAGGGCCTGAGGGCTGGTTCCCGGAGCAGCGGTTAACGGTACGCGATGCGCTTGAAGGATTTACGCTTGGACCTGCTTTCGCGGCCGGAATGGAAAATCGCCTCGGGCGGCTGTCTGCTGGCTTTCTTGCTGATTTGATCGTCATCGAAATGGACCCGTTCACATGCGACCCTGCCGATCTATATGGTATCAAACCGACAGCAACGATGGTGGGCGGTAAATGGGTCTGGCAGTTGTGAGGAACATCGGATGACATCCCCTCTGACCCCCGAAGTCCTTGTCCCTCGCCTGGGCGAATACCTTCTCCAGAGCGGTTTCATTACCGAGACAGATTTGCAGAAAGCCCTGACTTACCAGAATGAGAAGAAAAGGATTGGGGAAGTCTGCCTGTTGGGGCAGGCACTAATAGATCTCAACCTCCTTAACCGCCGGCAAATTGACCATGCCGTGACCGAGCAGATCATCCAACTGCGGAATGCACTAGAGGATGCCAATCGCTACCTGGAGCGCCGTGTTGCAGAACGGACCGCGGAATTGCAAGAGGCGCTGCGCAAGCTCTCCGAGTTGAGCCAGATGAAAGCCAATTTCGTTGCCAATATTTCGCATGAGTTACGCACACCGCTGACCCATGTCAAGGGCTATCTGGAGTTATTGACGACCGAATCGCTTGGTTCGCTGAGTGCTGAACAAAAAAACGCATTGCAGGTCAGCCTGCGCGCGGCCGGTCGGTTGGAAAGCCTGATTGACAATCTCATTCTCTTCTCGGTTGCGGCACGTGGCGAGATGACTCTGCAACTGGCACCCGTCAATCTGAATAAAGTGGCTGGGAAAATCATCAATTATTCACGCACCATAGCGAATGATCGAAATGTGGCTCTGCACCTTAACATACAACCTGATATTCCTTACGTCCAGGCGGATGAAGAAAAAATTTCTTGGGTAATTCTCCAGTTGATTGATAACGCCATTAAATTCACGCACTCTGGCGGTGAAGTAACCCTGTCCATCCAGGCAGAATCGGATACGCTGGTCATGGTTTCGGTCTCTGATACTGGAATTGGTATTCCAGCCAGCCGGTTGAAGGAGATTTATGAACCTTTCCACCAATTGGATTCCTCATCCACCCGGCGTTACGGCGGCACCGGCTTGGGACTAGCTCTGGTGCGCGAGATTATTAGCGCACTTGGTTCGGTGATTGAAGTGCAGTCAGAAGATGGAAAAGGAACCAGGTTCTGTTTCCCGCTGCTTGCGGTCAATAAAAGTTCTTGATTTGGCTGGCGGACAATGGACAGCAAAACACTTGAAACCTTCACTCGATTGAGCAATTCCATTCTCAGGGATGATTGGAAGAAATCCCTGGATGGAATATTTGTCTTACTCCGCAAGATATTCGTTTTTGACAATCTGTCAATCTACCTCGTTGAAGGAAACAGCAGCATACCGGAAGTAGTCTATGCGCGTGCAGCCGGGCGGGGACGCAATAAGGGGGCCGATGCCTCCTGGGGTGAGGAGATCGCCAACCAGATCATCAATACAGGTGAAGCCACAATATCTATCCCTGCGGACCAACCATCTGCAGACCGGATTGCCATGCCTCACTTGCTAGGTCTACCGCTAATCCTTCCGGACCGGCGAGGTGCACTGGTCTTTGTCCGCTTCGGAGGGCCAGAATTTACCACGGAGCAAATACCGCTGGCAACTCTGGCTGCTGTCCAGACGGCTAGGGCTTTCGAACATAATATTCTACAGGAAAGCCTGACCCAATTGGAACATGCCCGTCACCGGGCCCAACTCCAGGATGATTTTATTGCCACGATTTCCCATGAGTTGCATACCCCGCTTGGCTTTATCAAAGGATATACCACATCTCTCTTGCGGTCTGATACCACCTGGGATGCCGCTACACAGCAGGAATTTCTGACTATTATAGATGAAGAATCCGACCACCTGCTCACCTTGATTGACCATATGCTTGACTCTGCCCGTTTGCAGAGTGGAAATATGAGTATGGACTTCCGACCTGTTCGCTTGGACACACTTCTGCGGGACGTGGCCCAGCGTGTCCATGGACGGAACGAAGGTCTGGAAGTTACCCTGGACCTAATGCCTGCCTCGCCCATTCAAGCAGATACTTTCCGTCTGGCTCAGGTATTTGACAACCTGTTTGATAATGCTATCAAGTATGCCCCTGGCACGAAAATAACCATCTCGCTCCAGGTGAAAGAAAACAAGCAGATTGTTACCTTTGCAGACCAGGGGCCTGGTATTCCGCCCGAGCATATCTCATTTCTCTTTGAACGGTTCTATCGTGTGCCAGGTCAATTCAGCAAGAGCGGGACGGGACTGGGGTTATTCATATGCAAACAAATTGTTCAAGCTCATCATGGTCGAATTTCGGTCAAGACTACACCCGGCGAAGGGACTGCGTTTCGTATCGAACTTCCCGTTCGTCCGGAGAAAGCTGCAAAGGAGGCATAAGCCATGTCCACACGTATTCTGGTTGTTGACGATGAACCGCGCTATATCCGCTTGCTCCAAGCCAATCTACTTACCGAAGACTACAAAGTGTTTACAGCCTCGGATGGCGAGGATGCGATCGAATCTTTTTCGACCAACCCGGTTGACCTGATCCTGCTGGATATAAAGCTACCCCGCATGGATGGCTTTACGGTTTGCCAGCGCATCCGCCAATTCTCCAACGTGCCCATTATCATGCTTACTGCAAAAGGCGAAGAGCAGGATCGGATCCGAGGCTTGGACGTGGGCGCTGATGATTATCTGGTCAAACCATTCTCGGTGATGGAATTACTTGCCCGGGTCCGAGCGGTGCTGCGTCGTGCTCAAGTCATCGAGACTGGGCAGAATCGCTTTTTCATACATGGCAATCTACGCATTGATTTTGCCCGCGCCGAGGTCTGGCTGGGTGAACAGCCGGTTTCTCTTTCTGCGACAGAATACCGCCTCTTGCTGCAATTTACGCATAATATTGGCAAAGTCCTGTCTGCCGAGGAGCTGCTGACTGGCGTGTGGGGACCGGAATATCGTGAAGATAAGGAAATCCTGTGGGTTACCATTGCCCGCCTGCGGCAAAAAGTGGAAGATGATCCTCATAGACCGGAACATATTGCCACCCGTTCCGGGCTTGGGTACCTGATGACTCCGATTGAAGAGTGATTTTCAAGAAGGGCTGATGGATACAAAACCGATTTCAGTCTTGGTTATTGACGGGGATGCCGCCAGCCGCAACTATCTGGCAGTTATGTTGCGTAAAAGTGGCTATACTATGCTGTCAGCGTCCCTGGGCCGTGAAGGCCTGATATCAGCTTGGAAAGACCAGCCGGATATCATCATCCTGGATCCAGTGCTGCCCGATGTACCCGGTTTGGAGCTCGTGAACCGCCTCCGCCAGGATCGCCGTACATCCAAGGTCCCGTGCGTGGCGCTCAGCAGCCAGCATGATTCGCAAGATATGAACGCCCTTCTTTCGGCAGGTTGTAATGATTACATGACCAAATCCAGCCAAACTCTTCCGCGTCTTCTGGAACTCATCCCACGTTTATTACGAGGAGAATCAGCAACTCCCAAGAAACGCGGGATTCTCGTGGCCTTCTTGAGCGCCAAAGGCGGAACGGGGACATCTTCCTTGTGTGCCAATATCGCCATGTGCTTGGGCAGCGAAAAAATCGAAACCCGCGTTGCAGTGATAGATCTGGTGCTACCGATCGGTTCAATTGCTGATATCGTCGGTTATAACGACCACCTGAACCTGGTCACGGCGGCGATGCAAGATCCAGCCCAGACTACCGCTGCCTTTTTCAATGATAATCTCCCGCGTGTGTCAAATTGGTATTTCCATCTGCTGGCAGGTTCACCGGACCCTGAGTCAGCAAACCAACTGAGGGTGAATCGCCTTGATGGGATTTTAAACGCGATCATGGAATCCTATGATTACATCCTTGTGGATGTAGACCGTGCCCTATCGCGTATCAGCCTTCCGATCATCCAGAAAGCGGATGTGGTTGTTCTGATTGTTGGTACTGACCTGTCCACTGCCATCCTGACAAAGACGGTTTGGGAGTATTTGAAGAAGCAAGGCATTGATCCGAAGCGTTTGTATCCTCTTCAGAATCGGGCAATTGGCTTGGAAGGTTTGACGAAGACCGAACTCGAGCAGATGACCGGCTTGCAAATCCGGTTGACCATGCCATACATGAGCGATAATTTTACGATTGCCAATAATCGCCATGAACCGGTTATCGCCAAATATCCAAATGACTCCTCTGCGTTCATCCTGAAACAGGCCGCGATTCAAATAGCTGAATTGGGTCTAACGTCGCATGTCAAGTGATATTGGAGAATTTCATGTATCGAAACAGCCGGGCTTAAACTCGGTGCGGAGATTTTTGGCGTCACGGTTGCCGATATCCTGGCAGCCCGCCAGCGGTGTTAACTGTTGCGTGGCATTCTGCTATAATGATTCTGTCCATTCTGCAATTTTGTGAGGAAACATCATGAGCATTAAAACCCAAGTTAACCTTCGTTCAAGAAAATTAGGTGTCTTGATCCGTGACGTGCGCTTGGCGGCGCGTAAGACCATCCCGGAATGTGCGCGCACAATCGGCGTGACGGCAAGTATATTCCGTGCCTGGGAAGAAGGCCGCAGATCACCTTCGCTGCCGGAATTGGAAGTGCTGTCCTATTCCCTGCACCTGCCCCTGCACCGCTTCTGGAACAAGGATACCACATCAGACGATGCGCCACCTACTGATACTCTGAACCTGCCTGCGTTTGTTAGCATCCGCCAACACCTGGTCGGGGCGCTCCTGCGTCAGGTGCGCGAGAAGGCCAGTATTTCACCACGCGCCCTCTCGGAGCTATCGGGCATCTCGACAGCGCGCCTCAAGGCCTATGAGTTGGGTGAACGTCCCATCCCTTTACCTGAGTTGGAAGGTTTGACCGCTTTGCTGGGCGGTCAGATTGAAACGCTCTTTGACCAGACCGGTCACATCGGTTTGTGGATGGTCCAGCAAAAAGCCATCCAGGATTTTTTGCAGCTTCCGCCTGAACTGCAGAATTTCGTTTGCAAGCCGATCCACCGCCCGTACCTGGAACTGGCGATGAAATTGAGTGGCATGTCAACCGATAAACTGCGCTCGGTGGCCGAAGATTTATTGGATATCACATTCTGATATGGCGAACCAACTTTCCCCCCAAGAAATTGTAGACCAGGCCAAACTCACATATCAAGCCGGTGATTATCCAGCCGCGATACAGGCCTATTCTGAAGCCGCGTCTGCTTATGCGGCCGCGGGCGATATGCCCATGTGTGCCGAGATGAAGAACAACCAGTCTGTGGCTCTGCTGCGGGATAAACAAGCCCAGGCTGCTTTGGAAACCGTCCAGGGGACGGATGCGGTTTTTGCTGAAGCCGGTGATATTCGCCGTCAGGGGATGGCACTGACAAATCAGGCCTCGGCTCTGGAAGCTCTCAAGCGCTTCAAGGAAGCAATTGACTTTTACACCAAAGCCAGTGACGCCCTTGAAGAAGCAGGTGAAATAGATTTACGCCTCGAAGTGATGCAATTGCTTTCCGCACTTTATCTGCGCCGCCTCAAATTTTTTGACGCCATCATCGCTTTACAGTCCGGACTGGGGGCTGTCAAGAACCCGACCCCGAAGCAGCGCTTCATGAAGAAACTCCTGTTCTTCCGGCTATGATTGTTGGTGCAGGTCTCCAAGTGCGCCCGGCTGTTTTAACCGATCAACACCAAATAGCCAATCTGATTCATTTCAGTTCGTATGTTCACCGCCACCTAGATTGGCGTGGTCCGCTCGATTGGATCGGCTCGCCACCTTTCTTCGTTCTCGAAAGCCAGGGACAGGTTATGGCAGCTCTTGGCTGCCCGCCGGACCCACCGACTGTGGCTTGGGTGCGATTGTTCGTAAACTCAGGCAAGATTCCTGTTCAAGAAGCCTGGCAGATGCTCTGGGACAAAGCACGGGCCGAATTGGCTCACAATGGCCAATTCGTCACCGCGGCAATTGTTTTGCAGGAATGGCTTCAATACTTACTTATTTCCAGCGGATTCACCAGTCGCCAGTCCATCGTTATGCTCGAACGAGACTGTGGAACTCCAACTGAGATGGCTTTACTACCAGAGATTTCCCTGCGGGCAATGATGCCGTTTGACCTGCCTGCCATTGCCGAAGTGGATGCTTCAGCGTTCGAACTGCTCTGGCAGAATGCACTCCCGGTGTTAGAGCGAGCCTATCCACAGGCTGTATGGGCAACCGTAGCCGAGACAGATGGTCAGGTGATTGGATACCAGCTCAGCACTCGTAATCCGCTCGGAGTGCACCTTGCCAGGCTCGCGGTCCGGCCGGCTGTACAGGGAAAAGGATTGGGATATGCCCTGGTGGCGGACCTGATTGAGCAGGCCGGGCGGCACGGCATATCCCATTTGACCGTCAACACCCAGAGTGATAATGCCACGTCGCTGGCACTATACCAGCGAATGGGCTTCCATGAAACCGGGGAACGTTGCCCGGTGTACCAGATGCAAGTCTCATCGTGATGAGATAGTACGATTAACTCAGAAAAGGCTGTCATTCTTAATGCCCTGGTCCGACAGGCGCTGGTTTCTGCTCAGGAAGTGATGGGCGCGAATGTACATTATGTTAAACCCGGAGGCAAATAAAATGGATATGTTTGAATGGACCTTTAAATCTTCGGACGGATTGGACCTGTATGCGCGTGGTTGGGCGCCGAAGGGCAAGCCCAAAGCCATGGTTGCTCTTATCCATGGGCTTGGTGAGCACGTCGGCCGCTACGCGCACGTCGGCGCGGCACTGACCGAGAAGGGCTACGCCTTGCTTGGTTTTGACTTGCGCGGCCACGGCAAGTCCGGTGGGCCGCGCGGGCATCTGCCCTCTTTCGAGGCATTTATGACGGATATTGACCGCTTCCTGGAAGAGACGGCGGAGCGTTACCCTGGTTTGCCGCAGTTCCTCTACGGACACAGCCTGGGAGGTATCCTGGTGCTTAACTACGCCTTGCGCAGGAAACCCCGCTTGGCTGGCGTGATCTCCACTGCTGCCGGGTTGCGCACTGCGCTCGAAGAGCAGAAGGTTAAAGTAATAATGGCGCGCATCCTGGGCACGCTCATGCCGACGATGACCCTCGCCAGCGGCTTGGATCCAAAAACGCTGAGCCGCGACCCGGCTGTCGTTCAGGCTTATATCAGCGACCCGCTCGTCCATGACCGGATGACGTTGGGATTTGGGAAGATTATGCTGACAGCTATTCCTTGGACCTTTGAACACGCCGGTGAGCTCCAACTGCCGTTACTCATCATGCACGGTACGAAGGATATGCTTGGTTATCCCAGAGGCAGCCAGGAATTTGCCGGTCTTGCACCGAAGGAAAGGGTCACTTTAAAAATGTGGGATGGTTTCTACCATGAAATCCACAACGAGCCGGAGAAGGCGGAAGTCTTTAAGGTGATGTTGGATTGGCTTGATAAACACTAACCCTGCTTGCATGAGAGTTGGATTAGAACAACCCCGTTTTCTTATGAGAAGACAGGGTTGTGTCTGGACAAACCTCCCCGACTATGGGAAAATTATAACCTTAGATATGAAGGAAATTAGATTATGAGTAAACGTCAAGAAGTCCGCAAACGCCGCCAGCGGGAGAAAGCCCGCAACCGCATCCTGGTAATCATGCTGGTGGCAGCTGGCGCGTTGTTGATCGCCTTTGCCCTAATTGTTCCGGGAATCCAGCAGACGCAGAATGCCAATGCAACAGCCACCCAGGCTGTTGGAAGTCCCGTTATTGTGATTACTCCAGCAGCCATTAACGCTCCGATTAATGGTACCAGCCTCGGCGACCCAAATGCGCCGGTAAAAATGGATGTGTACGAAGATTTTCGATGTGTAGCCTGTTTGAATTACACGCAGAATTATGAACCCCAAATTATCCAGACTTACGTGGAGACTGGGAAAGTATATTACACCTATCACTCTTATATAGTAATGGATAGCTATGATAACTCTGGTGCGTCGTACCGGGCGGCCAACGCGGCGTTGTGCGCAGCAGAACAGGGCCACTTTTGGGATTATCATGAAACACTCTATGCCAACCAGGTTACTGAGGACGCCTCTCTCTTTACAGATGAACGTCTTATCGTTATGGCTCAGAATATCAATCTGGATATGACGGCTTTTGACCAGTGTTACCAGGCAAAACGATATGCCAGCGATATCCAGAATGATATATCCCAAGCCCTTACTCTAAATATCCATCAAACACCTAGCATTCTGGTAAATGGGA
>Ga0105152_10000383_pt1 | contig 12740 bp, 12 predicted proteins | sample LakBais05cmmetaG_FD_81534 | JGI IMG/M metagenome (GOLD analysis project Ga0105152, IMG submission 81534) | Lake sediment microbial communities from Lake Baikal, Russia to study Microbial Dark Matter (Phase II) - Lake Baikal sediment 0-5 cm | ecosystem: Environmental > Aquatic > Freshwater >...
CAAACGAACTTTCTAAGAAAGAGAGAATAGAATTGTTAAATCGAATTGATGAAGTAATGGTGCAAGCCCAACAGATCCATTTGAAATTGATTCAGGCCATTCAAATAGGGGAGATGGACATCCGGTATCAAGAGGGTAAGTTCTGGATGTCTAAACTGGAGGAGGATCAAAGGTCGATCGAAAATGTGAATCAACAACTCAAATTGCTAAAAGAGAAGCCAATGCATCTTGTTGCATCGATCAGACTTTACAAATCTCTGAAAGACCTCTCATCGAATTTCAATGCCTATAACAATATGCCTTCATTCTCTGCCCTTGTTGGGGATCTGGCACCTGAAATGGAGTTATGGGCTGATCCGGTCTTTTATAAACTTTATCTTTTACCTCTTGCCCAGTTAAAAGATGTGGGAAAGGTTCCTCCCCAGAAGGAGAAGAAACCGATCCCAAAAGGGAAGAAACCATAGCCTATCCCGGTTTAGATTATTAGTAATGGGTTTGCCAACCATTCATAAAAATTAGGGCGAAATACCCCACCTGGAAGGGTAGGGATGAAAGCCCTCGTGTCGAAGGCACGGAAAATATGATAGAGTTGCAACATGGCGATTAAATGGGAAAAACACGCAGTTTATTTTTCTTCCTTTTGAAAAATTTTCCCTTGAAGCCATCAGGTTTGTTTAAATTTTCTTGTGAGGTTAATGAAGTTAAGTGTATGGAGAAAGCATGGAGAAAGATGCTGCTATAAATAAGGGTTTGCGTCAGATTATTACGAATGTCTCAAGTTTGTGCATATTATCGGCAATAGGATTTTTCATGTTCTTTGTAAGCTGGAGAAGATGGTCGTTAATTATTCTCGACTTTGGAAGAGAGCTCTATATCCCATGGAAATTAAACATGGGAGGCGTATTGTATAGGGATATCTATGTTGATCATTATGGGCCATTCTCTCCTTATCTGAATGCATTCCTTTTTAAGATGTTCGGCGTAAACATCATGACGCTTGCATTTTTTAATATGGGCGTCGTGATAATTATCACCTATTGCATCTATCGTTTTTTTCGCCATACCACGAATTCCGTTACGGCAATGATGACTGCAGCAACATTTCTCTCTGTATTTGCATTCAAGCTTCCAAACTACAACTATATAACCCCTTATGCCTATGCATTGACCCATGGGATTGCATTATCATTCTTTTCAATACTTGCCTTTTATCAATACATAAAGAAGCAAACCACATTCTGGGTGGTCATCATCGGTTTATTAATAGGAACAATTTTCCTTACAAAACTGGAGGTTTTTTTTGCAAGTATTGCTGCAATAGGAACAGGCTTTATTGTTCTATGGCATGTTGAGCAATTTCCCTTACGAAAGATCATAAAAGTGTCTGCCATACTGTTCTTTTCGTTTTTGTTTCCTACTGTTGTTTTTATTGCATATTTTTCTTATTTTATGCCCTTTCAGGAGGCGCTTCTCTCAATTCTCACGCAATACAGAGAGTTATTTGAGACAACGGTGACTTCCAATCTTTTCTATCTTACAGTGACTGGAAGAATTGCCTCTTCGTTCTATTTAGGAAAGATATTACTCGTTGCGGGCTGCTATGTGTTATTGTTCTTCTTGGTATGGTCTGTTGCTCGTCTGGTCGAGAAAATAAGCAGCACGTACTATAATATGATCATCATGATCGCTGCAGCAGCATCTGCCCTTTCCTTGTTATATTTTATGAACTATGTACCATGGAATTGGCTCGACATTAGAATACCCTTCGCTTTTCAGGTTGTCGTAGCTGTCATGGGAGTTTTTTATGGTATAACGATCTGGAAATCGAGAAAAGATAAGGGAAAAGCATTATATGCTCTCCCCATGTTCGTATTTATACTATTTGCCTTTGTAATGGTATTGAAGGTTATACTCCGTGTGAGAATAAATGACTATGGTTTTGCCCTCACCATGCCGGCGACGTTAGTTGTGGTTGCGGGACTTGTGTATCATGTTCCAAAGCTTGTAGCGAAAAGCGCTCAGAGTACCACGTTTATCAGAGCTTTAAGCAGTATCTTGGTTGCAATGTTCCTGGTGATGCAAATAAATGCGATAAGCGGTACTTATTTGATCAGAAACTACCCGATAGCTACCGACAAAGAAAGAATCATTACAGTTGATGCTGCGCTGAACATTGAAGGCCCTGTCATTGACGCAACGCTTAAAAAGATCAATGAAACGATCAAGCCGAATGAAAACTTCCTCGTTATACCTGAAGGCATACTATTGAATTACCTGACAAGACGGGAAAGCCCATCGCCGTATACTTCTTTTTTGCTGGGAGACCTGGCCATGCATAATGAAGAAAAAATGGTGGAAAGACTGACCAGACAATTGCCCGATTATGTGATCCTTATTGATAGGAGCGTCATTGAGTGGGGTTTTAAAAAATTTGGGGTTGATACAGGAACGAAAATATCGGCATGGGTGATAAAAAACTATGTCCCCATTTACGGTATCGGAAATATACCATTCCAGGGCTCTCATTTGTGCAATGGTGTAATTATTGCAAAACGTGGTACACCCGACAGCAATGCCTGGAAGATATGGCCGTGAGCATCAATGGCCATAAGGGAAAAACGAACCAAACAGAAAATTCCAACTGTATGAGCAAGGCTCTCAGACTGGCGTAGTTGACATTATCTGCCGGCATGGGACCTCACGCGTACTTTCTCACCAACTTGTGCGAAGCCATTTCCCGGACACGATCGGCAACCCTCGGGCCGAACTTCCGAGTCATCATGTCCAGATACTCCGGATTGCTGTAATACACCTGAAATGCGTGATCGCGGAACCGCAACACGTCAGATGCAGAAAGACGTTTTGTGGGCAAAGGTAGCGTCTCGTATGCGTATTGCGAATATCCCTGCCACGTTTCCGGGAGCGGCCAACCCTCCTTGATAGCCAGTTCGTAAAGCCGCGAGCCGGGATATGCCATGGCGCAGTAGAAATTGGTCCACTCGGCATTGATCCGCATCGCCAGATCCAGTGTGGCCTGCATGGACGCGAGATCATCATCCGGAAGTCCAAAGATAAAGTTGGCGAGGATGTAGGTCCCAGCATTACGAGTCATTCTGACGACCGAATCCACGGTATGAACGTCGTAGCCCTTGCTGATCTTCTGAAGTACCTCGTTGCTCCCCGACTCGAAACCGTAGCACACCCAGTTAATCCCGGCCTGTTTCATACGCCGCAAAAGTGTCTCATTGACGGTATTGACGCGCGCATAGGCCCACATATTCAAGTCGTATCCCCGTTCGATGATCAAGTCGCACTACCTGGTGACGTGCGACTCCTTCAGCACAAACATCTCGTCCAGGATCTTGATGTTTCGGACACCGTAATTCCTAACGAGATAGTCAATCTCTTCGATCACGAGCTCGGGGCTGCGATATCGTATCCCGCGTTGCCCGAAAAAGGCATTGATGCAACAGAAACTGCACCGGAAGGGGCAACCCAGACTCGTATAGATCACCGCGTAAGGCTGGCGGCCGTCTATATTGCCAAAACAGTGCCAGTTGTGCGCCCGGTACTTCGCCATCGGCAAGAGATCCCATGCGGGCATCGGGAGTTCGTCCAGGTTCTTGACCATTGGAGCGCGTGGGTTCGAGACTATCTTGCCGTTCTCCCTGAGCCAGAGTCCCTCAATCTGAGAAAAGCCCTGCTTTGATTTCAATGCGTCAATCAACTTCGGAAGTGTGTAGATCCCCTCCCCTTCGCAAACGAAGTCCACCGCCTCTTCGGCGAGAGTCTGCTCGGGGAGAGCCGAAGGATGCAGCCCCATGAGTATTGTCTTGATTTCGGGCGCAAGTTTCTTCAGGTGATGAACAACGGCACCCGCTCCCGTCATGTTCATTGTGGAAGCCGATGGATTCGTGCCGGAGACTACGACAGCCACTAGGATCGGATGGACTTCCATTATCTTTTGGGCCGTCTCTTCGTAGCTCCAGTTTTCGACCTCGGCATCAAAGATCTCCGCTGAGCAGCCCAGGCGCCTCAGGTGCGCCGCAAGAAGTGCCGCCCACAAGGGCGGCTCAATCCCTGTGAGCTTGAAGACGCTCAATTCGCCATACAACTGCTTTTGGCTTCCAGGCTTGACCAGAACAACATCTACCTGACTCATCCGAACTCGCCTTTCATGAATCTCACACTGGAATGCCCCTGCCGCTCTTACCGCTGATGGATTTCCAGAAATCTGTCGAGTGTTGCCAGTACATAGTCCATCTCTTCCAGCCCCAGGTCCTGGTGCACGCCGATGTGTATGCCGTGGTTCCCGATATACTCGGCATTCGGAAACTGGCCTTCCCGATAACCGAGGAAACCGAAACCTGCGCACTGAGTCGGCATGGAGGCAAACAGCGTGCGTGTTTCAATGCCGACCGACTCCATGTAACCTGCAAGTTCGTCCCGTGTGAACGTTGCATCCTTCTGAACAATGATCGGAATGGCGTGTGGGCCGATCCGTTCTTCCGGCCCTTCAGAGATCGTCTCCAGGTGCGGGCGGAATCTGTCAAACCGCGACAGGACATGGAGGAGATTGCGCCGGCGCTTGTCTAGAATTTCGTGAAAAAGCTCAAGACTCCCCAGACCGACAGCCGCCTCCATCTCGTTCATTTTACAGGAATAGCCGATCCTCTCGAACACGAAGCGAATATCCCTTCCTGTGCCGTTCTCGAAGCGTTTCGGGCAATCGTTCTGCGAGACATTCAGAACGCACTGCTTGCACTTGCAGGCCCGCCCGTGGGAACGCAGCGACCGCAGAATATCTGAAAACTCCTCCTTGTCAGTGATCACGACGCCACCCTCTACGCTCGTGATGATGTGCGCCACATACAGGCTGAAGGCTCCGAGATCGGCGAGTGTACCGGCCGCCTTTCCCTTGTACGTCGCCCCATACGCTTCGGCAGCGTCTTCGATCACATGTAAACCTCGCCGCCTGGCAATGCCATTGATGGCATCCATATCCGCAGGCTTTCCCATAAGATGCACGGGCATGATGGCGCGCGTCTTCTCCGTTATGACTTCTTCGATACGACTCACATCGATGTTGAGCGTCTTGGGTTCTATATCCACAAAGACCGGCGTGAAACCCGCCTGGAGGACCGCATTCCCGGTCGCGACAAAGGAAAGTGCAGGGACGATCACCTCGTCGCCGCGCCTTGCCCCGAAGTCGTAAAGCACGGCCAATGCCAGTGCGTCCGCATCGGTGCCGCTCGACACAACCACGGCTTCTTTTACCCCGAGCAATTCCGCGAATTTTTCCTCGAACATTCGGACATACTTGCCGCTTGAAACTCGCCGGGTGTCGAGAATCTCCAGGATCAATGTCTTGGACTTCTCCGGGATTGAAATCGTTCCAAATGGAACCTTCATCTCTCTTGTCATCGAACCGCTTGCCTCTCCGGTTGTTGCCGGTTCGTGTCCTCGCCCCCGCCGGACTGAAGAAACCATTCGTAGGTTTTCTCCAGAGCCGTCCTCAGAGGAACTCTCGGTCGCCAGCCCCATGCCGTCAGCTTGCTCGAATCCAGGATCTTCACAGGCATACCGTCCGGCTTGCTCGTGTCATAGGAAATCTTCCCCTGAAATCCTATGACCTCCTTGATAAGCCCGGCCAACTCCGCGATGGAAACAACAGACCCGCAACCGAGATTGACGGGATCGCTTCCCGAGCAGTAGCCCATGACAAAAATGCTGGCATCGGCCACGTCCTCCGCAAATACGAACTCCCGGCGCGCAGAACCGGTCCCCCAGATTTCGACAGATGCCTCGCCGCGGACCTTTGCCTCGTGCATTCTCCGTATCAGTGCAGCTACGACGTGCGAGTCATCCGGGCTGAAATCATCGCCTGGACCAAAAACGTTTGCCGGAATGGCTGGGATGAATTCCACCCCGTATTGCCGGCTGTATGCCTGGCAGAGCTTGATGCCGGCAATCTTTGCAACCGCGTAAGCTTCGTTAGTGGATTCCAGGGGACCCGTGAGCAAAGCCTCTTCTTTCATCGGCTGCGGGCATTGCCTGGGATAGCAGCAGGAACTGGCCAGGAACAGCAGCTTCTTAACACCATGCCGAAAAGCGTTGTACATCACGTGGCATTCCGTCAGCAGGTTGTCCATCATCAGATCGGCCGGATACTTCTGGTTCGCCGCAATACCGCCCGATTTCCCGGCAGAAAGAAACATATATTCCGGTCGAACGCGCTTCAGAAAAGCGTCCACCGCGGCACCATCTGTCAGGTTCGGCTCTGCATCACGTCCGCCGACAACGTTCATATACCCCTGCTGTCGCAAGGCGCGGAGTATGGCGGCCCCGATCATCGTCTCACCCCCTGCGACATAGATCATAGACTGTTTTTTCACGAATCCGGCCTCTCTTACTTCATAAGCTCTCGTGCAGCGGCGGCAATCTCTGGTGCGCCCGCGTAATAAGCTTTTTCAAGGGTATATCCGGCCGGGGTGGGCAGGTCCGGGGATGTGACTCGCCGGATCGGCGCCTTGAGCAACGCAAACCCTTTTTCCACCACCATGGCGGTGATCTCCGCAGCCACCCCTCCGGTCTTCCAACCCGTATCGGCCACAACAAGACGCCCCGTCTTCGCAACAGAGCTCAGAATCGTGCTCTCATCCAGAGGACGCAGTGTGCGCGGATCAATGATTTCGGCCTCAATACCTTCCCTTGACAGTTCATCCGCCGCTTTGCATGCCTCGAAAGTCATGTACGATATAGCGACCAGCGTCACGTCCTTTCCGGACCTCCTCACAATGCCCTTGCCGAAGGGGATCCGGTAAATATGTTCCGGAACGAAACCCTGGTATTTGAAGTTGTAGCGATGTTCCAAGATCAGGACCGGATTGCCGTCCGCAATAGCCGACAGCATAAAACCTTTGGCATCGTAACAGGTGCTTGGCATTACCAGTTTCAGTCCAGGAACGTGCATGAACAGCCCTTGAAGGGCCTGGGAATGTTGCGCAGCGGAGCCCCATCCCCGCCCGGTACAGGCCCAGACGACCATAGGGATATTCACTGCCCCTCCGAACATGTAGTGCCACTTGGAGGCGTGATTGACCAACTGATTCATGGCAAGCAGCAGAAAGTCAGGCCGGTTATGGAAATAGACCGGCCGCATCCCCCCGATCGCGGCGCCGACCGCCGCGCCCATGAGTGCGTCTTCGGACAAGGGGGTATCGAAGACACGGTCCACTCCATGCTTTTGATGGAGATTCAGGGTGGCACCGAACATGCCTGACGGGTCGTCAACCCCCTGGCCCATGACGAACACTCGCGGATCCAATGTCAGCGCCTGGTCCAATGCTTCCCGAATAGCTTCGGCATAGGTAAGGCGACGACCGGCCTCTGGGCTTACCTGCGAGAAGTTGGGCTCGTTCCACTCCGGGGTGATCCTCAACCACGGCTCGTATGGAACCTTGGCCTCGCTTTCGTTTTGATCTGTCTTTTGATCTCTTTGGGGTAATGGCATGACACTACTCACGAAACAGGTAGAGCGCCAGGTCTTCCCCTCGGGGAAGGGGGCTCTCCCGGGCCAAACGAAATGCCTCATCCATCTCAGCTTCGATTTCCTGTTCCATGTTCCCAATGCCTTCTTCTGTAATCGCTCCGTCCGCCAAGAGCTTGTCCCGAAACCGGGTGACCGGACACTGGGCTTCCCAGGCGGCGATCTCCTCGGCCGTTCGGTACCCGAGCGCAGTATCCGGGCCCGATCCGGCGTGTCCTCGGACCCGATAGGTCTTGCACTCGATGAAGGAAGGCCCCTCGCCCGCACGTGCCCGCTCAACCGCCTCCCTTGATGCCCCGTACACCGACAGGACGGAATTACCGTCTACCCTAAACGACTGAATCAGTTCGGGAGACATTCCATGGAAAAGGATCTCCCCTGCCTGGCGGGCGGATACATGGGAACAGACCGAATACTGGTTATTTTCATATACGAAAATCACCGGCAGCTTCTTGAGTGCGGCAAAGTTCACGCTCTCGTACAACACTCCTTGGTCCGCCGCGCCGTCGCCGAAGAAAGTCACGCTTACACGGTCCTGCTTCTGCATTTTGATGGCCAGACTCAATCCCACGCCGATGGGTATGCAGCCGCCGACGATTGATGAGCTGCCGATATGCCCCACCGAGGTGTCTATCAGGTGCATCGAGCCGCCTCGCCCCTTGGAACAGCCGGTCTCTCGGCAGTAGAGCTCAGCAATCATGGCCTGCAAGTTTCCGCCTTTTGCCAGGTAATGACCGTGACCGCGATGGTTGCTCGAGATGAGGTCATCTTTACGGAGGACACTGCAGACTCCGACCGCAACCGCCTCCTGCCCGATGCACAGATGAATAGGCGTCTTCATCTCGTCGAGATGGTACAGGGATTCTATGCGAAGCTCGACTTTGCGAATCCGCAGCATCTGAAAGTACAGCGGCAGCAATGTCTCCCGGGACAGGTTCACTCCGTATTCTCCTCGAAAACCCGGCCCGGCTGCCCAACGCGGGCAATGTCCAGAGCGGAGTAGTCCTCCTCCGGGTCGAAGAAGATAATCTGGCTCCCGCCAAACTCGAACTTGAACGGAACATGGATCAATCTACTAAACACCTTCTTGAGAGACTCGTGTGCGACAGGTGGCGCGAAAAGCAGCAGGAAGCCGCCCCCTCCGGCGCCGGTCAGTTTGCCGCCGATAGCGCCGGCCGATAAGGCCTTCTCGTAAAGCGTGTCAACCTGCGGATTGGAAACCTTGGAGCTCAGGCCACGCTTGGCCTGCCATGCTTCGTGCAGAAGTCTTCCGAAGGCGGTGATATCCTGGCCGCTGTTCAGAATTGCGAGGCCCTCCTCGACGAGATCCTTGATGATGCGCAACTGACGCCTTCTGCCCTCAATTACATCCACATAACTTTGGGCCACTGCCGAAGCCGTGCGTTTGATCCCTGTGTAAAAGAGCATGAGATGCGAGTTCAACTCCTTCATCCGTTCCGGCAGGATGGTGACCGGCCTGACGGAAATCTCACCGTTGGCAAAGAAAAGGATGTGATTGAGACCTCCGTATGCGGCGCACACTTGATCCTGGGACCCGACGGTCTCCTTGAGGATCTCCTGTTCGATATGAATGCTTTCCATGGCCAGTTGGTGCTTACTCGGCATCTGACCCTTCAAAGCATGCAGCGCGTGCAAGAGTCCCACCGTGAAAGAAGAACTCGACCCCATACCGCTTCGGGCCAGCAGATCGCCGTCGTGGTGTATCTCTACGCCGCGATCCATGCTCAGATAGCGCAAAACCGCCCGAACTGCCGGATGGGCGATTTCGTCCACCGTATGGCAATCCTCGATCCTGGAATAGACGATGCGGATCCTGTGCTCGAAGAACGGCGGAAGGTAACGGCACGTCAGATAGCAGTACTTGTTGATCGTCGTGGCCAGGACCGATCCATCGTGTTCGAGGTACCATGACGGGTAGTCGGTCCCGCCACCCAAAAAAGAAATTCGATACGGCGTTCTGCTGATGATCATGAGTTCTCCTTCTTCTCCCCGGCCAGCATATGCCGGATGGCCTTCACCGCTGCGGGCAAGTCTTCCCCAACAAAATCAGGTGCCATCTCGGTCCAACAGCACAAAGCGTTTTTGCGCCAACCCAGCAAAGAAGCTCTCCGCGGACGCATAGGCTTCCGGCGTGCCAATATCCAGGAAACCCCCATGATTCCGGTAAGCGTAGAGCCCATGGCCGATACAGGCCGGAAACACATCCCGCTCCAAAGAGACGACGCCCCCTGCTGTGATCCTGTCCAGGAGAGCATGGCGGAGCAGATATATCCCCGCATTTATCCAGCCTGGTCCATGCTCTTCTCCCTTCTCAGTGAAGCCCATCAGATGCCCTTCGGCATCCATTTGTACCTGACCGTAACGTCCGGAGTCCTGCACCCTTACTACCATCACTGTCGCATCGGCGCCAAGGGCACAGTGCCAGGTCCAGAAGTCTCTCAGGTTCGCGTCCACGAACGAATCACCGTTCATAACCAATACGGATTCCGATTTAAAAAAGGACGATGCATGGCGCAAGGCGCCACCGGTACCCAACTCTACATCTTCGTGGGAGTAGAGCAATCGCAGAGACCTGTACTTATCGCCGAAAGCCCCTCGCACCTGTTCCGCCATGTAGCCCGTGCACAAAACAACCTCTCGCACACCTGTTGCAAGCAACTGGTCCAACAGATACGACAGGAACGGACGCCCACGAACTTCGGCCAGCACCTTAGGACAATCGGCCACAACAGGCCGTAAACGTGTGCTGCGCCCGCCCGCCAGGATTGCGGCCGTAATGCTCGACAGGTCCTCCACCCCTACGCTCTCCACAACCCCTTTCTCAAACGTTCTTGAACCGCACGCGTCCCATCATGCGATATCCCTTGAGCAGTTCTTTGATCCCATCGTCGATGGAACGCGTCGCCTCAAAACCGGCCTCCCTCAAACGCTGGTTCGACACGATATAGTTGCGCTTGTCCGGGTCGCTTCCAACTTCCGAAAAATGTATGGAGAGGTTGGGCACGTGTTCTTTGATCTTAAGAGCCAACTCCTCCTTTGAGAGATTGGCAGCGTCCAGTCCCACGTTGTAGGGTTGGCCCACCATTCGCTCGGCATGTGCAATGCAGTGAACAAAGCACTCCGCCACGTCTCGAACATGGACGTAGTTACGCTTGAAGTCCTTTTCAAAGATAACGATGCAGCCTTCTGTGACCGCGATATAGACAAAGTGATTCACAAGAAGGTCTATCCGCATGCGAGGTGACATGCCGAATGCGGTCGCGAGGCGAAGCGTAATGACGTTGGGTGTCGCCAACAAGTCCGCTTCGGCCTCTGCCTTCGTCTGTCCGTAGAGCGAGATGGGGTCCAGCGGCGTGTCTTCGGTGCAGTAGATATCTCCTGACTTTGTCCCATAACCGCTGTTCGTCGTGGGGTAGACAACCAACTGTCTTTGACTGCGCAGGCGGTTCAACAGCCGTATCGCCTCCACATTCAGGGATTTCGCCAACCATGGATCCTGGTCACAAGCAGGTGCCCCCACAACCGCCGCAAGCGGGATCAGAACGTCTGCATCCTTTATAAGACGGCGCATCAAGTATTCATCTCGCACATCCCCTCTCACAAAATCGAAATGCGCGTTTATGCAAAGATGGAAAAGTGAATTCTGTTTGTATGTGAGATTATCAATCACCACGACCTCATAGCCCGCATCAAGCAGGTGCTCGCACAGCACCGAACCCACATAGCCCGCGCCACCAGTGACAAGTACCTTTTGCCCCATCTTGTCCCTCCCCACATTGCTGTCTGGCATTCTGGAAATGCCTCACCTTGATCGTAATGTTACAACGGGATGCAATTAGAGTCAAGAAACTGCTGTTCTTGGTTGCCCTTATCCCACTGCGAAAGCTTCTTGTCAGGCTCTTCCTCGAATGGCTTAAGAAACAACTCCATATCTTGTGGTTTTCTCTTGACATTCAACTCCGTTTTCCATATATTCCATTCACTCAAAAGCGAGTTCTTATCATTCATTGAGCATGGCACTCAGGGTGCGATGACATGAAGTATACATTGATAATCCCAACGCTGAACGAGATCGACGGTGTTCGAGAAATAATGCCGAAAATCAGAGATGAATGGTATGACCAATTGATTATCGTCGATGGAAATTCGACGGATGGGACAATAGAATACCTCCGCGAGAAAGGCTATCCAGTGTATCTTCAAAAGAAAAAGGGCATGCGAAACGCCTATATGGAGATTTATGATCTCATAGAAGGTGATATTATGATGACCTTCAGCCCTGACGGGAACTCCATACCTGAGTTGATTCCTCAATTAAGAGAAAAAATGGAAGAAGGATACGATATGGTCATTGTTTCCCGGTATCTCGGAGATGCAACCAGCGAAGACGATGATTCTATTACAGGGTTTGGGAACTGGCTTTTCACCAAAACAATTAATGTACTCCACGGCAGTTCTTACACTGATGCGATGGTCATATTCCGTGCATACAAAAAGGATCTCATAAAGACATTGGATTTACACAAAAACGAGACATATTGGCCGGAGAACATTTTTTGGACCAATCTGAGCTGGGAACCGATCTTGTCGGTGAGATGCGCAAAACGCAAATTGAAAGTAACGGAAATCCCCGGTGATGAGCCGAAAAGAATTGGTGGCGAACGAAAACTTCAGGTAATCCGGTGGGGACTGGGCTATATGGCGCAAGTTATTGCCGAGACTGTTTACTGGCGATAGGCATGACGAAGAGAAATATTCGCTATCTGTATAAGCTTGTGTTTGGTATCACTCTTGTCCCAATTAGGTTTTGAAAAAGAATAGGCGCTCAGATTCATCAAACATTTGGCTATCAAGGGACGACTCTTAATTAAATGTCATCTGCTGGATTAATCAAATGGTGACTCTGTGGAATAGGTTTTACATCTTCTCTGGAAAGATAAAACTCCCAATAGTGGAGCAAATAATACGTGATGCTATCGAATATGATTCTTATTCCACAGGGGAAGAGATCATAAAAATGGTGGAAACCGACTTTTTATGATAGTATCCAATTAATTCAACCGAATCTTTATGCAACAATAGGGTAAATTGTGAATGGGATAAACTTGTTGAGTATTCAAAGTCGAAGAGGGGGGTTCCTTCGACCCTTCGATAAACTCAGGGCTCAGGA
>Ga0105152_10000384_pt1 | contig 12739 bp, 14 predicted proteins | sample LakBais05cmmetaG_FD_81534 | JGI IMG/M metagenome (GOLD analysis project Ga0105152, IMG submission 81534) | Lake sediment microbial communities from Lake Baikal, Russia to study Microbial Dark Matter (Phase II) - Lake Baikal sediment 0-5 cm | ecosystem: Environmental > Aquatic > Freshwater >...
ATTGTTTTCTGTAATGGGTTGCATTCGTTACTCCAAAAAAATAATAAGATTGCCCGTACCTTGATAAAGATTGGTTTGGGGATGGCTCACGGCTGAATGGTTGCAGGGAAATGCAGGTGGTAGCCGGGATGGATCTATGCGTTTGGCGGGGGAAGGAGGGGGGAGATCAGGGGATGAAAAGAACGGGCAGATGCCTGTGGGACCGGTTGGGTGAAGAAAAGCTCAACCTGGAGGTGGCCCGGGGATGAAAAAACAAAATCATCCTCGCAGTCTTCACAGGCCGGGTGTGCATGTCCTGCCTGCGCGGCCAGATCGAAACCGGTTTGTCCATCAACGGGCGCCAATCCCTCCAAGATGAAATGCGCGGCCAAGCCGCAGGCGCAGACGGCTAGAATGAGGAGCGCCCGCAGCGGCAGGTACACCGGCAAGGGCTTAACCTTGCTGGACATGGCTCACTCCCTGCCCAAACAGGGCAATGATGTGCTCGTCTTCGATGCGGTAATAGACTTCCTTGCCGTCCCGGCGCGCCTGCACCAGCCGCATCTGCCTCAGACTGCGGAGATGATGGGAGACGGCTGAATCGCTGATCCCGACCAATTCTGCCAGCGCGTTCACGTTCATTTCCTGCGTGGTGAGCGCAAAAAGGATGCGGACGCGGCTGGTGTCGCTGAAGGCGCGGAAGAGTTCCGCCACGTGCGCGGCAGTGTGTTCGTCAAGGATCGAGCTTGGGATGGGTGGCAAACTCATATATCACCTGAGTATATGTTCATATGTTAAGTATAAATGCGATTTATTCCAATGTCAACCTGTACATCCCATTCCGTTTATTTACACTCTCTCGTTCATAATGAGCGGGCAGTAGAACAATAGACCTGTAATAATAGACCTCTTGCAGAAGTGCCAGCCTATGATGAAAATTCTTGCGGGACGGGCTCCTCGCGAAGCACCCCCGGAGGGGGCATGCCCGTTCTTCTTTTGCAAGAGGTCGAAAGAAGTGCCCCCAGCTACAGGGTACTGCACAAAGATGTGAACCACAGGGTACTGCGTAAATATTTGAACCCAAATTGCTGTAATTACTTGTATTTTAATCGTTCAAAGTTCACGTATTTATGCAAGAAGCAGTAAAATTGCTGTTATTACTTGCATTTTGATCGATAAGGGTTCACGGTTTTTTGCAAGAAGCAGGTACAAGTTCGCGGTGAGAGGAGAGAATTGCGATGTCACTCTTTGGTGTTCATTCAGAGGTTGGTAAACTTCGCAAAGTGCTTGTTCACCGGCCGGAGTTAAGCCTGCAACGGCTTACTCCCGCAAATTGCGCAGAACTGCTGTTTGACGATGTGCTGTGGGTGGAACGCGCCCAATTGGAGCATGACCAGTTTGTGGCGGTTATGCGCGCCCATGGCGTGGAAGTGTTCTACGTGCTGGACTTGCTCACCGAGATCCTGCAGGCCAGCCAGGAGGCCAAACGCCTGGTGATCGAGCAGGTTGCAACGGAATATACCGTCGGCTGGTCGCTTGTGGATGAGATCCGCCAGTTCTTATGGGGTCTCAGTCCTGATTTTCTTGCCAGGCATTTAATCGGTGGATTGACTGCGGGTGAATCCGGCATAGATTGGGGAAAATTCAGGAAAAGATCCCTCCATGCAGCCGCTCTGGAGGAAATGAACACCTTCCTCCTGTCTCCGCTGCCCAATACGCTCTTTACCCGTGACTCGTCGTGCTGGATTTACGAGGGTGTTTCGGTCAACCCGATGTACTGACCGGCACGCCGCAGGGAGGCGCTCAATCTGCTCGCCATCTACCGCTACCATCCCATGTTCAAAGACGCCGGTTTCGAATATTGGTATCCCAATGCCACAGACGGCGAGTTCAATATGCAAAACTTTGGGCGTTCCTCCATGGAGGGGGGCGACGTTCTGCCAATCGGGAACCGGACCGTTCTGATCGGGATGTCTGAACGCACGCAGGGAAGCATGATCGAACAGACCGCCGAAGCGCTTTTCTCCAAAGGCAGCGCTGACCGCCTCATCGCCTGTGTGATGACCAGGGACCGCGCCCACATGCACCTCGATACTGTTTTTACCATGCTCGACCGCGACAAGGTCACGATTTATCCCAAGGTGGTCGACCAGGTGCGGGCCATCAGCCTGCGTCCCGGTAAAAAAGCCGGCGACTTCCATGTCACTGTCGAGAAAGATATGCTCTCGGCCGTGGCAGACGCGCTCAAGGTCCGGAAATTGACCGTGGTCAAAACGGGTGGCGACCAGTACCAGATGGAACGTGAGCAGTGGGATGACGCCAATAACACGATTGCCCTGGAACCGGGCGTTGTAGTCTCGTATGAGCGCAACACGCACACGATTGCTCGGATGCGCGCCGCGGGCGTGGAGGTCATCACGATCCCGGGGTTTGAACTTGGCAAAGGCCGCGGCGGAGGTCATTGCATGACCTGCCCGCTCCTGCGCGATGCGATTTAATGGTTCGAACGACCCGCAGCACCAGAATATCCAAAAAATCCGCCTGTGAAGGCGGATTTTTTTCTATTTCGCTCTCACCCCATCCAACCGGCACCAGGCATACAGTCCATCGTAAACCTCGAACTGGCCTTCCAAATTCTCCAGATCGTCCGGGAAGCGCAGGCTGTAGCCGCTGGCAATTGCTTCCAGGCCGCGGGCGATGGGGTCACTGTCAATATCCGCCTCTACATCCGCAGCGTGAACGATCTTCGCCAGGCGCAGCAGGCCGGGGTCTTTCAAGTCGTATTTCAAAATAATGGACTCAAACGAACAGCGCCCGTCATGGTGGCCAAGCTCAACTCCCGGCGCATCGAAGGGGATGGCGCCGGTCTCTTTCGCCACTTTCTCGATCTGGTTCTTGGGCACGAACAGGAACTCGGCAGCGCTGTCCACAAAGCGGGTGATCAGCCAGGGGCAGGCGACGCGGTCAACGTGCACGTGGGAACGGGTGATCCATTTCATGGTTCTCTCCTTTTGTAGGGCAAAATGACATTTTGCTCTATGCTTTTTCTTCCGGCGGTTTGAGCGCCTTGAAGTTACGATACAGGATCAAATCATAGACGATCTTCAACCCCCCGCACAGGTAAAACGGGACGCTGAACAGGCCGGGGATGGAGATGAGCAGTCCGCTCAGAGACGGGGAAAGCGCCGCGCCCACGGACCGGGCAATGCTCGTCACGCCCGAAGCGGCGGACCTTTCATCCGGGGCGACGACTGCCATCGTGTAGGATTGGCGCGTCGGCACATCCATTTGTGAGATGGAGAAGCGTGCCAGCAGGACGGCAATCGCCAGCGCCAGGCTCGGCATCAGCGGGACAAGCATCAGGAAAATGCTGGACGGGATGTGGGTGTAAACCATCGTATTGATGAGTCCGAATTTCGCCGCCATGCGCACCGCCAGCAAGGCGGATATCCCCGCCAAAATGTTCGCCCCGAAGAAAATGCTGCCCAGTACGCCCTCGTCCACCCCGAAGCGGACGCGGAACCAGTAGGCCATCAGGCTCTGGATGACCAACCCGCCCGCGAAGGCGTCCAGCGCGAACAGGGCCGAGAGCCGCGCCACCACACCCCGTGACTGGTGCAGGCCTAGGGTCCGGCGGACAGGCTTCAGGTCCCGCGCGGCTTCGACTGCCGGGGAGAGCATAAAAAACAGGAGAATGAGCAATCCCCCGGCCAGCGCATAACCGGTCAAAATCGTCCGGTACGAAGCCAGCGCGCTCCAGCCGTTGGACTGCAAAATTTTTGCCAGCCAGCCGCCGGCCAGCGCACCCGTCGCTGTGGCGAACGAGCCAGACAGGTTGTACCAGGCGAAAGTCTGCGTGCGGCGCCGGTCCGGGGTGAGCTGGGTCAAAGCGGCCTGCTCGATGGACAGGAACGGGCCGATCTCGTTGCCGCTCGGGCTGATAACGCCGATGATGGCCGCCGCGGTCAGCAGCAGCGGATTGCGGGTGAGCAGAAAGACAACACCCGCCAGCACCATCAGCAGTGCGCCGAGCAGCAGCATCCGGCGGCGGCCAATGCGGTCAGCGGAGGTGGTCAGCCAGAGTGAGATCCCGGCGTCACCGGCCAGGGTGAATGTGAACAGCAGGCCAACGGCGCGCTCGTCCAGGCCGACCTCGATAAGATAGAAAGCCAGGATGACAGAGAGAAAGCCATAGGCAAACAGGCGCACGATGCGGGTGGTAAAAAGGATGGGAACGTCGCCGCGGGGCATGGCGCAAGTATAGCCGATTACCCCATCTCATCTTTGGATTACCCAAACCCAGGGTACCCACTTGGCGGCAATAAAAAAGCTGCCATTTCAGGCAGCTTCAATTCTTAATCCCTACCGGACGTCACCAGATAAGCGAATGCTCTGAAAAAAACATACACAATATCTACATAAACTACTAACCACCTCATAACACCTCCATGCTATAACTGCGGCATATAAAACTCGGGTCTTTGGGAATTCCCATCACCACGGTGATTCCCAAAGAACCAAGACTCTTGATTTCAGTGAGGTGAAACGATGACATCTAAATTTTCAAGCTCTTCCGAAAAAGCGCGGGGATTACGGGCCGGGTTCTCGGCTTTCTTGGAAAGAATACGAACGAAAAGGCCCAGGCTTTCACGATTACCCAAAAAATTCCTCTGGATTGGGCTTGCCGCAGTTGTCGTTGTTGGTGCAGGTATTATGGCATATGTGAAATTACACCCCGCCCAGGCCAGCACATCCAGCGGGACGACCCTCCAGACGGCCACTGCCCGCCAGGGAGACTTGACCCTGCTTGCCAGCGGGGTCGGGACCCTGGTTTCGGTTTCCGAGGCATCGCTCGGCTTTAGCAGCGCCGGAGAATTAACCGGCCTTTATGTCAAAGTGGGCGATCAGGTGGATAAAGATCAATTGCTGGCAGAATTGGATGACTCGTCTCTGCAAATCAAACTGGCACAAGCCAGGCAAACCCTGCTTGAACTGACCTCCCCGGCGACCATCGCAACCGCTCAACAAAATGTTGTCGCGGCTGAACTGGTTTTATATTACGCCCAGGTGGCGCTTAATACCCTGAACAGCGGGACCAATGAAGCGCTTCTCGAAAATGCCCAGGCGACCCTGACCCTGGCTCTGCGCAATGAGGAAAAAGTGCAGGAGGCCTATGACAAGATAGCAGGCATGTCCCATGATGAATCAGAATGGGCAGATACATATAAGAGGCTGTATGCTGCGCAACAGGCAACTAAAACAGCCAGGTACTATGTGAATCTGTACTCGGCGAAACCCTCGCAACGACAGATTGATGCAGCCAAGGCAGACCTTGCTCTGGCCGAAGCGACACTGGAGGAGGATAAAACCTACCTGGCAGCTTTGACGGGCGGGGATGTACCCGAAGATGCAACCGGCACGGCACTGTTACAGTTGAATCAGGCAAAACTTGATGTACAAACCGCACAAGATAATCTTGATGCTACAAAACTCTATGCGCCTTTTTCAGGGACCGTGATGACTCTCAACGCCCAGGTCGGCGGAACAGTCTCAGGGACAATTATGACTCTCGCCGATTTGAGCCAGGCCAATATCCAGTTCTACATGGATGAAACCGACTGGAGCAATGTTAAGGTTGGCTACGATGTGGAAGTTACCTTTGATGCTCTGCCGGACCAAGTTTTTACCGGAAAAGTAACACAGGTTATGCCTGGTCTCATTTCGATACAAGGATCGTCTATGGTGGAAGGACTCGCGCAACTCGACGCGTCAGTAGATCAGATGGGGCTGCCGGTTGGCGTGAGCGGCGCGATAGATGTAATTTCTGCGCAGGCTAAGAATGCCATTCTGGTCCCGGTCGAGGCACTGCATGAATTGACAGCGGGTCAGTATGCGGTCTTTGTCATGAAAGACGGTACGCCGACACTGACGATGGTGGAAGTCGGTATCCAGGATGAGACCTTTGCCGAGATCAAATCCGGCTTGAACGTGGGCGATGTGGTAACGACGGGCATCGTGGAGACCCAAAAATGAAAGCCGCACGTACGATCATCGAAACCATTGATCTCACCAAGATTTATGGGATGGATGGTATCAGCGTAGCTGCCCTGGACGGTGTCAGCATCCACATTGAAGCCGGTGAATTTGTGGCCATCATGGGGCCGTCGGGTTCAGGGAAGAGCACTCTATTGAACATCCTGGGCTGCCTGTCGCGCCCGACATCCGGGAAATACATCCTGGACGGCGAAGATGTGAGCGACCTTGACAAGGTACAATTAGCCGCCATCCGTAACCTCAAACTTGGATATATTTTCCAATCCTACAATCTCCTGCCGCGTACAACCGCTTTGCGAAACGTAATGTTGCCCTTACTCTATGACCGCACACGCAAGACCCCCCCGGAGAAAAGGGAGGAGCTTGCTAAAGGAATGCTTGATGCAGTTGGTCTGGGAGATCGCATGCAACATCAGCCGCAGGAACTCTCCGGCGGCCAGCAAGCGCGTGTGGCGATTGCACGCGCCCTGGTTAACAACCCTGTACTCCTTATCGCTGATGAGCCGACCGGCAATCTGGATAGTCGCTCTGGTGAAGAGATTATGAGTTTGCTCGATACGCTGCACAAGCGGAACGTGACCATTGTCATTGTCACGCACGACCCGATTGTTGCTGCACACACGAAGCGAACCATCCATCTGAAAGATGGGCACATTGACACAATTGTCCACAATGGAAAAACATCGCACCAGGCCACCAAGGAGGAGGCGAATTATGCAGCCAGTTGAAGTGCTCCGCATTGCTTGGGAAGCAATCGGCAAGAATAAAGTCCGCTCGCTGCTGACCATGCTGGGTATCATTATTGGTGTGGCCGCGGTCATTATCATGATTGCCATCAGCGCGGGTACGGAAGCTACCATCAGTGACCAGATTACCAGCCTGGGTTCGAACCTGGTTTATGTTTCATCGAGTTTCAGCCGGAGCGGACCCATGATGATGATGGTTGGTAATTCTGGCGGGCTGGTTTACGATGATGCCACTGCAATCGCGGACCAGATTTCCGGCGTCAAGGGCGTTGTTGTTGAGCAAGATGCCACGGAGACAGTCAAAGCCGGGGATATTTCTCTGGACAGTATTGCGATCACAGGCACTACGCCGGATTTTATAAGCGTACGTGATATGACGGTGCTGGATGGACGCTATTTCACTGCGGATGAAATTGAGCGCAAAACAAAAGTAGCCGTATTGGGGTATGACCTGGCTCAAGAACTCTTCGGAGATGCTGACCCCATTGGGCAAAGTATCCTTGTAAGCTCCTCGGTCAGGATGACCGTGATCGGTGTAATGGCCGAAAAAGGCACGGTTGGCGAAATTGATTACGATGCCCGCCTGTACACGCCCATCTCGGTTGTACTGCAAAAATTTACCCGGACGCCATTTGGCAGAATTACGGGCGATCAAATCCGCATGATTTTTGTCCAGATTGACGATTCAGCCAATATGGATAATGTGATTCTCCAAATTGAAATCTTGCTTGCCAAGCGCCACGATGTCGCGCTGGATGCGCTTGATTTTACGGTAACCACCCAGCAGGACATTATTCAGACCCAGGAGTCGACTACGGCCGCTTTCCGGTCACTGTTGGCCTGGGTGGCGGGCGTCTCGTTGATTGTTGGCGGCATCGGCATCATGAACATCATGCTGGTAAGCGTAACCGAACGGACCCGGGAAATTGGTGTCCGTCAATCGGTCGGCGCAACGCCCACTGATATCCGTTGGCAGTTCCTGACTGAGGCGCTGTTGATGAGTATAGTCGGCGGTGTGATCGGTATGGCCGTTGGTATCGGCGGCGCATGGATTTTTGGCACGGTGAGCGGGATGCGCACGGTGATTGTCCCCAGTTCGATCCTGCTGGCGTTTGGCTCGGCAGCCGTCGTAGGTGCTTTCTTTGGCTTCTATCCGGCCAATCAGGCGGCTAAACTCGATCCGATTGACGCCTTGCGGCACGAATAAACCACAAAAAAAGGAGATTGAGATGAAGAAAATAATATTTGCCTTTACATTGCTTACTTTACTGGTCGTGCTGGTCGCCTGTGGTGGAACCAGCAACTCGAGTAGCACAACGAGTAGTTCAGGCGATTCGGGCAGTGCTGCGCTTGGTTCGGCTTCCTTATCGCTCGAAGAAGAACTCCTTATCGGTACCCTCAAACTGGAGGATACCGATCTGGCCGTGAGTTCGGACCAGGCTGCGCAATTATTGCCGCTCTGGCAGGCGTTGCAGGCTCTATCAACGAGCGATACTACTGCCCCCGAAGAAACACAAGCAGTTGTCAATCAGATAAAAGCCACCATGACCTCACAGCAAATTGATGCGATTACTGCGATGGAACTGACACAGCAAGATGTGATGTCGGTAATGACTGAAATGGGGCTGGCTTTTAACCGTTCTGGCGCAAGTGGCACTCCCGACGCAAGCTCTGCTCAGGGGTTTCCAGGCGGCGGCTTTCCAGACGCTGGCAGTGTTCCGAGCGGCGGTTTTCTAGAGAGCGGCACTGACCCGGATGCTGGCGGTGCAGGAGGGCGCCGGTTCGTTACGGGAGGCGGACAACAGCTTAGCCAGGAACAGATTGCGACTCTGCAAGCCGGGGGAGGCCAAACCGGTGGCAGACTATCCAATGGAATTCCTCAACCGTTGCTGAAGGCGCTGATTGACCTGTTGGATAAGAAAACGTAGCCTTAGTCCTGATTCCTCGTATACCATCGTCAGAAAGTCGGCGGTGGTATCCAGGATCGCTCCGGGCCGAATCCAGCCCATCAAAATTTGATATACTGAAAGCGTTCTCTCAATACAAACATCCCGAGGATGGGCGGCAGTAGCACTGCTGGCTGTAAAAATTCAGGAACACCTATGACAAAAACAATCATGGTGGTTGATGATGAAGCCCGACTGGTCTCTCTGGTCGAAACTTACCTGACCCAGAGCGGGTTCCGCGTTGTGACCGCGCCGAACGGGCTGGAAGCCCTCTCGGTGGCGCGGCGCGAAAACCCGGACCTGATCATCCTCGACATTATGATGCCCGAGATGGATGGATACGAATTTATGCGGCTCTACCAGCGTGAACACAGTACGCCCATCATCCTGCTGACAGCCCGCGTTGACGATGACGAAAAAGTAGTCGGGCTGGAATTGGGCGCGGATGACTACATCACGAAACCTTTTCGCCCTCGTGAACTCATGGCACGCGTCAAAGCAGTTCTGAGACGCAGCGGCGATAAAAACCCCATCGAAAACATTCTGCACGTGGCAGACATCAGATTGGATCGTGACAGCCATTCCACACAGGTCGCAGGCCGGTTCGTTGACCTGACCCCCTCTGAATTTGAATTACTGACGGCTCTTATGTCCACACCGGGACGCGTGTTCTCGCGCCTCGATCTGCTGGATATTCTCCAGGGCGTACGATATGCAGGTTACGAGCGCACCATTGATTTGCACATAAAAAACCTGCGTGCTAAAATTGAACCCGACCCTCGTTCCCCACGTTACATTGAAACCATTTACGGCGCTGGCTACCGGTTTACTCGAGGTTGATATGCGCTCGCTTACCTTCAAATTATTGCTTGCATTTTTAGGCTTGAGCCTGTTGAGCGTTCTGCTGGTGGTGTTCTTCGCTTTCTGGACGACAAAGACCGAATTTAAAAACTACCTGTTCGACCAGAACCGGAGCAGCCTCGTTTCCGCACTGGCAAATTATTACAGCCAAAATGGGAAATGGGATGGCGTCAGCGAAACCCTGCCGGTTTTAACAATGCCGGAACCCCAAAGGACATTTGGACCGGGCCCATCCTTTTTCACGCTGGTGGATGAAAGCCGTCACGTTGTGCTTGTAGGCCCGGGATTTCAAGTCGGTGAACCAGTATCGTCATCAGATATTAATGGCGGAATACCCGTCAAAGTAAACGGGAAAACGGTCGGAACCATCCTGGTCAGGCCCAGAGACTTGAATGTAAACCCGGCTGAATCCGCATTTCTTGCGCGCATCAACCAGTTCCTGGTGATAAGCGCATTTGGCGTCGTTGCCCTGGCTCTACTCCTGGCTTTCTTGCTGTCCCGCACCCTGACCCGTCCCATTCGTGAATTGACAGCCGCGACGCGCGCCGTTTCTGCCGGCAATCTGACGCATGAAGTTCCCGTCCGCTCGCGCGACGAGTTGGGTGAACTGGCAGCCTCGTTCAATCAGATGAATGCAGAACTCGCCCGTTCGACTGAACTACGCCGACAGATGACCGCCGATATCGCTCATGAATTAAGAACGCCGGTAAGCGTGATCCTCGGACATTCAGAAGCGGTGCATGACGGTGTTTTAGCGCCCTCTCTTGAAACATTTGAAATCGTCCGCGATGAAGCGGCCCGCCTTGAAAATCTCATAGAAGATTTACGGACCCTTTCGAGAGCGGATGCGGGTGAACTCCCCATTGAGATGCGCCCGGTTGCCCCCGCAAAATTCCTGGAGAATGTGCGCGCGGTTCACAATCATCGCGCCGCGCAAAAAAACATCTCCCTCAAAGTACAGGTCGCGTCCGACTTGCCCGCGATTTCCATGGACCCTAGCCGGATGATGCAGGTCTTGAACAACCTTGTAGACAATGCCCTGCGTTATACGCCTGAAGGAGGGTCGGTTATATTTTCTGCGCAAGTTTTTGATAAGATGCTGGAAATCAGGGTTCAGGATAGCGGAGCAGGTATAGCGGAAGGCGAGTTAGACCGTGTCTTTGACCGGTTTTATCGCTCTGATCCGTCCCGCCAGCGCGAGGAAGGTGGTTCAGGGCTGGGGCTTGCCATTGCGCGCTCTATCGTTGAAAAACACAACGGCCGGATTCGGGCGGAAAGCAAGCCGGGGCAGGGAACAACGATCGTTATCCATTTGCCAATTGCTGGATAAGGCGGTTTCGCCGCCGCTTCTCCCCACGCCCGGCGCTCACGATCCGACTGGAAAAGACTGTTTGAGTGAAACGGGGCATGCTTCAGAATTCTTTAAGCAAAACATATGTGCTATAATTTTCTTTGCAAAGATGCAAAACGTCCCAATCTGTGCAAAGATTAGGACGTATGCAAAAAGGTATTGCTGGTGATGCGATTGCGGTACGCGTATTATATCACCTCCATTACCCTTTGCGGAAAGGTGGTGAAATAAAAAATGGCAAAGAAACCGACTGTCCAAAAGCCTGGTCAGATTACCCCTAAATCGGGACAATATCAAATTGTCGGACCTAAAGGCGGTAAAACGAGTATTGAGATAACATCGGTTGAAGGTAAACCCTTACCTCCTACTCCAAAGCCGGGTCAAGGTTATGTCTTAGTTGACAAGACTAAGCATAAAGACGGTAAATAAGAGAGTATCAGTCTCTTGAATTGAAAAGGTGCATATTCTACCGCAGAATATGCACCAATTCATAATGGGAATTATCCCTTTGACAAACCCATTCTCGTTAATCTGATTGTAAGTTGACTTTTTATAAGGTCGAGTATAATAGATATAGGTAAACAAAAGGAGAGATTGAATGGGAAAGGAAATACTGGAACTCTGCGCGCACCCCTCTTTTCTGGAGGGAGTAGCCAGGCTTTTTGATATCGGTGGAACTCTTGATCACTACAATTATTCAAGATCGGAGGAAGAAGCCGATTACAGCGCCATTCTATCAGATTGGCGACATGTTGGTAATGACATCAGGAAAGCTACAGACCAATTTGCAAGAATATATTTAGAGGGGATGGATGGACAAACCAGGTGATTTAGTCCCACAAAATTCTGATGATGAAATTCCAGAAGAGCTAAAAAAACTCATTGTTGAAGCAGGCGGGAAAGAAGTTGTGATGAAATATCTCGCAATAGCCGAGAGATTTACTGGTCCTGTACCACACCCAAGAATATTAAAGGAGTATGCCAGCATTATGCCAGACGCGCCAAAGCGCATTTTCCGCATGGCAGAAAAGCAACAGGCGCATCGAATCGATTTAGAGAAGAATGTTATTAAGGGCGATATACAAAGGGCGGATACCGGACTCATTTTGGGATTTGTTCTCTTCTTGATGTTTGGCATCGGTTCAATTATTTTACTTGCTCTTGGCAAAGACATACAGGGCTTTGCCTTGCTGGGAACCAGTCTAATGGGCGGCGTGGGAAACTTTATTAGAGTGGGCCGGGAAAGAGCTAAGATAGCAAAAAAAGAGCCCTCAAAAAAGACGCCCATCGAGGGTGATATAACTGCAACAGGGAGGCGAAAAAGAAGAAATAGACACAAGAAATAAAAAGCCCAGCCTAACCGCTGGGCTTTTCTTCTGACCCGCCCAGCCACGCTCCGCCGCCGCGGCGCCTGCCCAGGTCCCACGCTGAACCCCAGCTTCCACTCCTTTTGACTCAACTCCATCGCCATGTAGAGCTTCCTCTTTTCCGTAGTATCATTACTCGTGCAGGTCGTTTCAGGTTCCATTTGTTCCTCCTTTGTGAGTATTTTCAATTTGTCCAATGCGAGAGTACCACAATCCATGGAGTGAAACGACCTGCTTTGCCAAACCACTTGACCTTACTCTTCATATTATCTATACTTTAGGGGAGTTCCATAACCTGTTGAGTCGCCAGGTGGCGGTTGAGCACATGGTTAGGCGGCCGTCCGCTGAGCAGCAGCATGTACTCTCGCCGCGCGACTCCGCCTGCAGGTTGTCCGACCCTGCCACACCCGGGCCGAACGTCGGACCCCGCTCGAA
>Ga0105152_10000385_pt1 | contig 12731 bp, 12 predicted proteins | sample LakBais05cmmetaG_FD_81534 | JGI IMG/M metagenome (GOLD analysis project Ga0105152, IMG submission 81534) | Lake sediment microbial communities from Lake Baikal, Russia to study Microbial Dark Matter (Phase II) - Lake Baikal sediment 0-5 cm | ecosystem: Environmental > Aquatic > Freshwater >...
GAACGAAGAGGGGGCTGTGTGGGGAAGACATCCGGCGCCAGAAGAATCGACAATTTCCCCGAAAGAAGCTTTGTGGGGAGGCATGTATGAAAGTTGATGTTGAGTACTTGCAGTTTATGTGGCCTATGAGACACTTTTTGATTACCTGTGGAGACATAGGCAACAAGTCGAATATTCTCGCAGCCAGTTTCTGTATGCCTGTTTCAAAGGAGCCTCCGCTTATAGCGTGCGCCATTGGAAAGAAGGCTTACTCATCAGAGTTGATAGAAAGCACCAAGGAATTCATTGTAAATGTTCCCACAAAAGAGCTACAGGCAAAGACATATTACTGCGGTTACCATTCAGGGCACGAAGTAGATAAATTCAAGGAAACAGGTCTGACACCAAAACCTGCACGGAAAGTAAGAGCCCCAATTGTTGAGGAATGTGTAGCTCATATGGAATGCAAAGTAGTGCAGCAATTTCAAACAGGCGACAAGAACCTCTTTGTTGGCGAAGTGATAGAGGCATATGCAGACGAAATGGTTGTACAGGGAGAAAAGAAGATCGAATTTGCTGCAGGCGGCTTTCCATCCAAAGTCTATCGCACAAGGTCGAAAGAGCTATGAAGCTCAAGACTACTCCCTGTTCCGGAGAAACACGCCACCGGGAACCGATCGTTGCTTCGCGAGAAGTCACTATTAATGCGCCTATAGAAAGTGAATGTGGTCAGGCGGCGAGAGCTGTCGGAGAGAATGCGCAAAGAAGAACATGTTCTAAAGTGAGTCCCAGAGCGGCGCGAAAGGACACGGTGGAGCACAGGGCAGGATAGGTCCTGAAAGGGCGCGCGCTTTTCGCCAAACTACTATTGATGCAGCTACAGAGGGCGTAAGTGGTCATGTGGTGGAGCCGAGGGGATTCGAACCCCTGACCTCATCCGTGCGAGGGATGCGCTCTCCCAGCTGAGCCACGGCCCCATCGGGGTCAATTATACGGATTTCGTGGTGATAGTCAAAGCACCGTCGCGAGGACGTAGCCCTGGAAGCTGGTCTTGGGTTGACATTGGCAACCTTGGAAGTACAATCTGATAGGTACGAGACAACTTGTTCCTGAGGAGCAGTCATGTCCAGACCTGTTGGTCTTATCGTTGGTACGGGCGTTGACAGCGTTCGGCTTCTATCCAATGCGAGCCTCTCCAGCGTCAAAACTCCCTTTGGCGATGTAGGATATGTCCGGGGCTCCATGGGCGACGTGGATGTCTGTGTCCTCAAGCGTCACGGGGAAGGTCACGTCGTGCCACCCCATCTCATCAACTACCGTGCCAATATCATGGCACTGTATATGCTCGGCGTCGAGAAGGTCGTCACGACGAGTGCTGTAGGGTCGCTCAAGAAGTCCATTGCGCCAGGATCGTATGCACTGATGGACGGCTTCCTGGATTTCACCAAGATGCGCGCGCACACGTTCTTTGAGGTTGGAAAGGTCGTTCACACGGACATGACACATCCCTACAGTGCGGCCGTGACTGAGGCGCTGGCGACCGAAATGTCTGCCCTGGGGCTTTCGGTGCACACAGGCGAAGTGTACGTGGCTGCAGAAGGTCCGCGCTTCGAATCGCCGCAGGAAGTCCGTATGTATGCGGCCATGGGTGGATCGGTAGTCGGCATGACGGGCTTGCCTGAGGTGACGCTCGCCCGTGAGGCGGGTCTCGAGTATCAGACGATCGCCATCATCACGAACTACGCGGCCGGCATGAGCGCCTCGCTCCTCACGCACAAGGAGGTTCTCGACGCCATGGCTGCAGCATCGGCCACGCTTGTTGAGGTCCTGCGCCGGTCTCTTCCTCGCATCGAGCAACTGCCAAGCAGTCGGGGCGACGATGAGCATCCGCTCGACTTCCTGTTGAATTCATGAGGGTAGAGCTTCTGGCTCATACTCCGGATGCGGACATGCTGTGTGCCTATGCAGCTCATCTCTGCTATAGCACCGAACCGTTCAACGCCGACAGAAGCGCCGCCATTCTGCGTAAGGTCTGCGGCAACGGTCATCTGTCCGTTCTCGAACACGCGAGTTTCACGTTTCTTGTCGAAGGGCTGTCACGTGCAGCTTCCCATCAGCTGGTTCGGCATCGGCTCGCCTCGTATTCGCAGCAAAGCATGCGGTTCACAAAGGCCCAGCCGATCTTCGTGTCCCCCCCTGGCCATGATTTTGGAGCTTTCTATGAGTCGGCTTACGCGGAATACCAACGCCTGCTCGCAGAAGGCGTGCACGAGGAGGACGCTCGCTACGTCCTTCCACAGGGGGTCGCATCACGTCTGGTGGTAACGATGAACGCCAGGGAACTGAGGCACTTCTTCGAGCTGCGGTGCTGCCTGAGAGCACAGTTCGAGATTCGGGCCCTGGCGTGGCTGATGCTGGCCAAGGCCAAGGGCGGCGCCCCCCTCCTGTTCGAGAATGCTGGTCCGGTGTGTCTCCAGGGAGCGGCGTGTCCAGAACGCTCGTTTGCGTGTCATTTGAAAACAAAGAAACAGGGAGGAGGAGCGGAATGACTGGAAGAATGCTGGCACTTGTGAAGGGTCGTCCGGAGCGAGGAGCAGTACTGGCTGAGGTGAGCATCCCGGGTGTCGCTGAGGACGAAGTGTTGGTCAAGATCGACTATGCCTCAATCTGCGGCACAGATGTCCATATCTACGTGTGGAACGAGTGGGCACAGAACAGGATCAAGACTCCACATATCATGGGTCACGAATTTGCGGGGCACGTCGTGGAGACGGGCAGGTCCGTGCGGGGATTCAAAGAGGGCGATTTCGTCAGTTCCGAGACACACATCTACTGCGGGCACTGCTATCAGTGCCACACGGGCCATAGCGAGGTCTGTCAGAACCTCCAGATCCTGGGCGTGGACCGCGCTGGCGCCTTTGCAGAGTATATCGCCGTTCCCGAGCGCGTGCTGTGGAAGAACGACCAGTCGATTCCAGCCGCGTGGGCTTCCATTCAGGAGCCGATGGGCAATGCATTGGATACCGTCAATGCGGAGTCGGTATCGGGGAAGACCGTCCTCATCACGGGGGCAGGTCCGATTGGTGTGCTCGCAGTCGGGATCGCCAAGGCCTTCGGAGCATCACAACTCTTTGTGACTGATCTTTCCGATTATCGGCTGGATCTCGCAAAGCGCATGGGTGCGGACTTCGTTGTCAATCCGGGGCGCGACGATGTCGAAGCGGTGGTCAGGGAGCAGACGCATGGTACGGGCGTCGACGTGGTGCTGGAGATGTCTGGCAGTGAGCGAGCCATGCATCAGGGCCTGAAGGCTCTGACACCGGGCGGACGCATGTCCATGCTGGGGCTTCCTGATCGTCCGGTGACCATCGATCTGACGAATGAAGTCATCTTCAAGGAAATCCGCATCTACGGCATCACGGGACGCAAGATCTTCTCGACATGGCAGACGGTGTCCCGGCTGCTTGCTTCGCGTATCGTGGACCCGAGCCCCGCCATCACGCATCAACTCAAGTTCGAGGACTGGCAGACAGGCATGGACGCCATGGTCGCCGGGACCTGTGGCAAAGTCGTTCTCCAGATTGCGGGGAGGTAGCGGCATGAACGAGAAGTTCCAGGGGATGATGCAAGCTGAGCTTGACCGGCTCGAACGGGAGGGGCTCAGTCTTCGCATTCGAACGCTCGACTCCCAACAGGGTCCGGCATGTACCATCGATGGCAAGTATGTCGTAAACCTTGCCGCCAACAACTACCTGGGGATCATCGGTCGCAAGGATGTCAAGGAAGCTGCCAAGAGGGCTATCGACGAGTTCGGTGTTGGGTCTGGCGCCGTGAAGACGATCATTGGCAACACGCGCCTGATCGTCGAGGGCGAAAAGAGCCTGGCGAAGTTCAAAGCAGTTGAGGACGTGCTGATGTACCAGGGTGGGCTGACCGCGAATTCCGGGGCCATTCCGGCGCTTGTCCACGACGGGGACCTGATCTTCAGCGACGAGCTGAACCATGCCAGCATCATCGACGGATGCCGTCTCAGCAGGGCAAAGATCGTGCCCTTCAAGCATTGCGACGTTGCCAGCCTCGAAGAGAAGATCAAGGAATACGAGAGCGAAGCTGGCACGAAGATGGTCATCACCGACGGTGTCTTTAGCATGGACGGGGACATCGCTCCACTACCAGATATCGTCGACGTAGCCAAGAGATACGGCGCAGTCACCATGGTCGATGATGCGCACGGAGAGGGAGTCCTGGGAGATCACGGTCGTGGTATTGTCAATCACTTCCATCTTGAGGGAGAAGTTGACGTGGAGGTCGGAACCATGTCGAAGGCATTCGGCGTGGTGGGCGGATACGTCGCAGGCACGCATACGCTTGTCGAGTATCTCAAGAACAAATCCCGCACCATCCTGTTCAGCTCGACCATGACTCCGGCGGATGCCGGCGCAATCCTGAAGGTTATCGACATCCTGACCGAGAGCGATGACCTCGTGCGCAAGCTGTGGGAGAATGCAGCGTACTTCAAGGCCAAAATGAAGGCGTACGGCTTTAACACCTGGCGAAGCGAGACCCCGATCACCCCCGTCATCATTGGCGACGGCCGGCTTGCCAAGAGTCTCTCTGGCAAGCTGTTCGAGAAGGGAGTCTTTGCGCAGTCGCTTGGCTTCCCGACGGTTCCACAGGGTCTGGCGCGCATCCGCTGCATGTTGTGTTCGATGCACACGAAAGAACAACTCGACTTTGCAGCTGATATGTTCCATGAGTCGGCTCTCGAGCTTGGTATTCTGAAGAGCTAGGCACGTGATGTCCACTCCTGCTGTCCAGGCCCTGATCCTTGCTGGAGGACTCGGCACCCGCATGAAAAGCGCGATGCCCAAGGTTCTCCATGATGTCCTGGGACACCCGATGTTGTGGTACGTTGTTGATGCACTGAAGGACATCGATGTCCAGCCGATTGTCGTCACACCCGCAGCCGATGAGCCGTTTCGCGCGGCGTTCGGCAACCGCCTCACCTACGCGATTCAGCCTGAACAGCATGGCAGCGGTCATGCCGTCCAGTGCGGCATGGACTGCGTTTCTGCGGAGTACGTCCTCGTATGCAGCGGGGACAACCCCTTTGCGTCCGCGGAGGACTACCGCCAGTTCCTTGACGACAGTCTTGCAGAACACGCTGAAGCGGCAGTCCTCGCGACCCATCTTGATCACCCCGGTCGACTGGGACGCATCGTGCGGACAGTGGACGGATCGTTCGCCGGCATTGTCGAGGAACGAGACGCTCGTCCGGAAGAACTTGACATTCGTGAGATCAACACGGGCATCTACCTGTTCCGTTCGGTGCAGCTTCGCAAGTGGCTGACACTGATGAAGCGGAACAACGCCCAGAGCGAGTACTACATCACAGATTGTCTTGCAATGGCCGTGCAGGATGGTAGTCACGTGCATTGTCCTACAGCTCGGGGGGCATGGGAGATGTCTGGCATCAACGACCGGGCAGAGCTCGCGCTGGCTGTTGGTCTTCTTCAACTACGGAAGCTGAACCAGTTGTACCGGGAGGGCGTTACCGTCGACATGCCGGGAACAGTCCGCGTCGACTGGGACGTCATTGTCGGACGCGATACGGAGATCCGGCAAGGATCCTGTCTGAAGGGAAACACCAGGGTGGGCAACGCCAGTGTCATCGGACCCAACACGATGCTCGTCGACGCGCAGGTGGGCGATGGGACGACAGTCCTGGCCTCGTTCGTGGAGGGCTCCACGATAGGCAGCAACTGCACCGTCGGTCCCTTCTCGTACATCCGGCCGGGGACTGTTATGGCCGAACGATCGAGAGTCGGCGCGTTCTGCGAACTCAAGGCCTCCTCCCTGGGAACAGGCAGCAAGGTCCCGCATCTTTCGTACATCGGCGATGCCGCCATTGCCGAGAACGTCAATGTCGGAGCCGGTACGATCACCTGCAACTACGATGGATTTACACATGCCAAGCACCACACAATCATCGAGAAAGACGTCTTCATCGGCGCCAACAACAATCTGGTCGCCCCAGTGACGATTCATGAGGGAGCGTATACTGCGACCGGGTCGACGATCACCCATGATGTGCCCCCGGAAGCTCTTGCCATTGCACGAGCGGTTCAAGTCGACAAAGAGGGATGGGTCAGGAGGAAGAAACATGGACAATGAGTACAACCCAATCAGGATCTTCTCTGGCAATGCAAACAAGCCGCTGGCCGAGAAGGTAGCATCCTACCTCGGTATCCCTCTCGGGCAAGCCGAGCTCGGCCGTTTTCCTGACGGAGAGATCAAGCTGCGCATCACGGAAAACGTGCGGGGACTGAACGTCTATGTCATTCAGCCCACCAATACGCCCGCAGAGAACCTGTTCGAACTGCTGATCCTGCTCGACGCTCTGAAACGTGCGTCAGCTGCGAGCATAACAGCGATCATCCCATTCTTCGGCTATGCACGCCAGGACCGGAAAGTCCGCTCGAGGGAACCCATTAGTGCCAAGCTGGTTGCGAATCTCGTGACAGTGGCGGGCGCCGACCGCGTGGTCGCAATAGATCTCCATGCTGCACAGATTCAGGGCTTCTTCGACATCCCTGCGGACAACCTGACGGCCATGGTCCAATTGGCGCAATACATCAGCCGCAAGGAGCTGGAAGACCTGGTCGTCCTGTCTCCCGATGTGGGAGGCGTGGCCAGGGCCAGCACGTTTGCACAGACCATTCATGCTTCGCAGGCCCTGTTCGTGAAGAAGCGTCTTTCGGCGGACATGGTCGAGATTCAGTCGCTCATCGGCGACGTACGAGGCAAGAACGTCATCATTGCCGACGATGCAATTCATACGGGCAATACGATGTTGAACGCCTGCAACCGGGCTCTGGACGAGGGGGCCAAGAGCGTCATCGCATGCGCGACTCATGCCGTCTTCGCTGGGGACTCGCTTGGACTGTTTGCCCGGTCGAACTTCAGCGAAGTGATTGTGACCGATACGATGTTCGTCCCTGGACGCGAATATCCCTCAATGTTCACGGTGTTGTCGGTGTCGGAGCTCATAGCCAAGGCCGTCTACAGCATTCACAACCACTCGTCGGTCTCAGCCCTGTTTCAGCTGTGACAGTCTGAAGGCTGTCTACTTGATTCAGAGCTGATTTGGCATACAATGTCAAAGATATGCCGATATCTTATGAGTGAGGAGTTGGTATGCAAAGAGTAGCGATAGAAGCCGTTGCCCGTGAAAGCGGGAAGCATGGCATGCTAAGCGTCCTGCGCAGGCAGGGCTTCATCCCAGCAGTAATCTACGGTCACGGCATGGCACCCATGTCCGTTGCAGTTCCTGTGCGAGCGTTCGAACGCGTCCGTCGCACGACCGGGGCGTCTGCCATCGTCGACCTTCAGTTTGAGGGCGGCAAGGCAGTGACCACCGTTGTACACGAGTACCAGATGAATCCGATCCGGGACACTTACACGCATGTCGACTTCCTGTCTATCTCTCTTGACGAGACGCTGACCAGCAGGATCCCGATTCGTCCGGTCGGAACAGCTATTGGCCTCAAGGAAGGCGGAGTGCTCGAGCACTCGCTGTACGAGCTCGAAGTCGAGGCCCTTCCGCTCGACATCCCCGACTATCTCGAGGTTGACGTTTCCGACCTTGGACTGAAGCACTCCATCCACGTGGCTGATCTGAAGCTTGGCGACAAGGTGAAGGTGCTCACAAACGCAACGGCGACGGTATTCTCGGTCGTTGCGCCAGCCATCGAAGAGGCCCCGCCCGTTCCTGAGGAGGGTGTTGCGGTCGAAGGCGCAGTTCCTGCCGCAGGCACTGCTTCTGCACCGGGTGTCGCTCCCGTCGCTGCTCCTGTTGAGGGCGCTGCGAAGACAGCATCGAAGAAGTAGCACGGTACAACCGTTGTCTGCTCTGCATCAGTCGCTCCATATGCGCTGGCCCTCTGTGGCCAGCGCTTTTGCTGTCCACCTGATGGGCAAGGGCTGCTCGTGAGGCTGCTGTTCATCGGTGACGTCTTCGGGCGCCCGGGGCGTACGATCGTACGGCGACTGCTTCCGCAGCTCAAGGAGGAGTTGCGGCCCACGGTCGTCGTGGCCAACGCCGAGAACGCGACCCACGGGACCGGTATGACCCGGTCTGCGTTTGAGGAACTCAGCGCTGCGGGCGTCGACATCTTCACGGGGGGCAATCACACGCTGGGCAAGCCGGAAATCCTTGAGTTGATGGAGGAACACAGCAATGTACTGTGTCCCGGCAATGTCAGTCCTGCCGTCAAGCGTCACGGATCCGTCATCTGGCAGACGCCGGAGGGTCCCCTTGCTGTTGTGAACGTCATGGGCCAGTATTGCATGAACGGTGTCGATAGCCCATTCCGGTACATGGAAGACGTCTTGCGCGACCCTGATGTTGCTGCCGTCCGCATGAAGGTCGTCGATGTTCATGCGGAGGCTACGGCAGAGAAGGCAGCGATGCTTCGCCTGCTGGACGGCCGCATGTCGGCGATCCTCGGAACGCATACGCATGTTCCCACGGCAGATGCGCGCGTCACATCCGCAGGAACCGCATTCATCACTGATGTCGGCATGACAGGCGTGCGCTCTTCGATTATCGGGCTGGACCCGGAAGTCATGATGCGCCGCTTCGAGACGGGCATCATGTACGCGCCGCGCGTTGCGGAGGGCGATGCGACGTTCATGGCCGTCGTGGTCGACATCGACGCGTCAACCGGGAACAGTACGGCGATAGCACTTCTACAAAGGGATTCCTGACATGTCCGGGTTCCTCATCAAGACATTCGGGTGTCAGTTCAACCAGCTGTACAGTGCTACGATCGCTGACGCGTTGACACGTGCAGGCCATCGGCCCTCCGAGAGTCTAGGGGAAGCATCACTGGTCATCATCAACACGTGCGCTGTCCGCGAGAAGGCCGAGGAGAAGGCTTTCAGCTTCCTGGGCGAAGCAGCGAAGCTGGTTGGAGCGGACCACATCGTATTCATGGGTTGCACTGCTACGCTCGACAGAGAACGAGCCGTTCGCATTGCAGGCCGCGGTCTCAACGTCGTGGAGGGCACCGCGGATGTGGAACAGGTGCTGACCGTCGTAGGGACCGTTGTGCCGCTCGGCGGACTGGACTGCAAGGCTCCAGAGGCGCTGTTTCCGACTGCTGACATTGAACTTGTTCGTGGATGCGAAAGCTACTGCACCTACTGCATTGTCCCAAGAGCACGAGGCCCCGAGGTTGTTGTCGACGTCCGCGAGGTTCTGCGTCGAGCCGAGCAAGCCGTCGCCAGCGGGTTTTCCGAACTGCTCTTCCTGGGACAAAACATCAACAGGTATCGGTCGAGCATCGGAGGGCTCGTTGACGTCCTGTCCTCGGTCGATGACCTGGATGGCAGCTTCTGGTTCTGGTTCCTGAGCTCTCATCCAGCCAACTTCACGCCGGACGAAGTGAGACGACTCATGGAACTGCGGCACATTGAGCATCGTTTGCACCTTCCCCTGCAGTCGGGGAGCGACCGGATTCTCGAGCGGATGAACCGGCGGCATACGGTTGCTGACTATGGGGATCTCGTGGAGCCCATCCGAGGGAATGCCGACTGGACGTTGACAACCGACATCATCGTGGGTTTCCCCGGGGAAACGGATGATGATTTCGCCCGTACGGTCGATGCGGTCCGCGGGTTCCGCTTTGACGGGGTCTTTCTTGCCAAGTACTCCGACAGGCCAGGTACACCGTCGTCAAGAATGCAGGACAAGGTGCCGCCCGGAATCATCGATGAACGCCACTCGTTCTTGCTCAACATCGTCCAGAATCTGAGCGAGCGGAGCAACCAGGCGCTGGCCGGCAGATCCCTCGACGTGCTCGTCCTGTCGGCGCAGGCAGAGCGGAACGTCTTCGGAAGGTCGATCGATGGCAGAAACGTCTGGTTTTCCTGTTCTGATCAGCTACCCGGAGTTGGCACCTTCGTCAGTGTGGCTGTCGACCGTGGTTCGAGGGAAGGGTTGTATGGGACTCGCATCTGCTAGCCTTCCATTGATCGTAGGCATCGTCGGGGCCACCGGAACAGGCAAGACTGCTCTTTCGCTGGGAATAGCGCGTCGCTTCGGAGGATCAATCATTTCTGCCGACTCGATGCAGGTCTACCGTGGCATGGACGTCGGAACGTCAAAACTCGGCTCTTCGGAGCGCCTCGGCATTCCCCATGCACTCATCGACATCGTTCCTCCCAACCACCACTTCTCTGTTGCGGAATACCAGGCCCTGGCGTTCGAGGCAGTGAATGAGGCAGTTCGCTTGGGACGATTGCCGATCCTCGTGGGGGGAACGGGTCTGTACGTCAGGGCTGTCCTCGACGGCTACGAATTCCTGCCGGAGAAGCCCGACACCATGCTGCGGAGCCAGCTGCGAAAGCTGTCCGAGGGCGAGCTCCGTGAGCGTCTGAGAGCAATCGACCCTCTCGCGGAAGGCGGCATTGCCGCCAACGATTCCAGACGGCTGGAACGGGCGTTGGAAATGAGCACGCAGTCAGCAGACCTGCCGAGCATCCTGAAGCGAAGACGGCATCCAGTCCCGTGGCGAGTCCTTCGGATCGGCCTGCGTGCAGAGCGAGCCGAACTCTACAGACGTCTTGACCGGCGCGTTGATGCCATGATCTCTGCAGGAATGGAAGAGGAAGTACGGCGTCTGCTGGCTGAAGGCTTGAACTCTGACGACACCGCTATGCAGGGTATAGGCTACAAGGAACTGAGTACCTGGATGCGAGGGGAAATCGGACGCGACGAGGCGATCGAGCTCTGGAAGAGGCGTACGCGCAATTACGCCAAACGGCAGGAGACCTGGTTCAAGAGAGAGAAGGACGTTCAGTGGATCGACGTGTCCAATCAATCGTCGAGTGCGATTCTGGCGCAGGCGGCTCTCCTGGTCGAATCAGCGGCAGGAGGACACAACAGATGATAACGGAAGGCCAGCTGATGGAACGGGCCCAGCAACTTGAGCGGGATTACGCGACCGAAATCACGGATATTCGTGCAGTTCAACGTCGCAACTTCATGCGTGTCCTCGACGCATTTCACGCGGCCCGCTTGTCGACATCCGACCTCCGGCCCACGTCGGGTTATGGTATCGGAGACAGCGTGCGTGGCAAGACCGAAGCCGTCTTTGCCCACCTCTACGGCGCGCAGGCTGCTCTTGTGCGGCCACAGATCATCTCCGGCACTCACGCGCTGGCTATCGCACTGTTCGGGGTACTGCGCCCTGGGGATCTGCTGTGTTGTGTGACCGGGGCTCCCTACGATACGATGGAGGAGATCATCGGGATCCGCCCATCGGACGGCTCGCTTGCGGAGTTTGGGGTCAGGTATGCCCAGTGCGACATCACGGCATCCCCCGCAGAACTCTGGGAGGAACAATTGGGGAAGTGCTTCTCGACGCAGCTGCCAAAACTGGTCTTGATTCAGCGAAGTCGAGGATACAAGCGGGTCCGCGCGCTTCGCGAGGGTGAGATCGCACGCATGATCTCCTGCGTGAAGCGCATCTCGCCCGAGAGCCTGGTCCTGGTCGACAACTGCTACGGCGATCTTCTCGAGGAGCGTGAGCCAACCATGGACGGCGCAGACTTGCTGGCTTCATCATTCATGAAGAACATGGGAGCGGGCATTGTGCCAACCGGGGGGTACGTGGTGGGGACGTTCAGGGCTGTCGCTCTGGCAGCAACCCGGTACTCGAGTCCAGGAGTGGGCGCTGAGATTGGACCGAATCTTGGATTTGCGGAGACATTCCTGCGGGGCCTGCTCTTTGCCCCGACCGTCATGGAACAGGTCCTGACGGGAAACCTTCTTGCGAGCGCACTTCTGCAGGAAAACGGCTTTGTCGTGGACCCGGGACCTCATGATCTCCGCGGGGACATTGTCCTCCGCATCGAGTGCGGGTCAAGGGAACGATTTGCAGCATTTGCGCGCGCCGTGCAGGAGTGTTCCGCGCTGGACGCCGATGCCGTTCCCGAACCGGGGCCCATGCAAGGATACGAGACGGACATCCTGATGGCAGGCGGAACCCTTGTCCAGGGATCCACTATTGAACTGAGTTTCGACGGGCCTCTTCGCGAACCGTACGTGGGGTATCTGCAGGGGGGCCTGAACGCGTGGCAGGTGGTGCAGGCGACTGCACGTGGAATCACTTACAGTATGAACGCGCGCACGTAGTGTGGCGACGGGCCATTCGTGATAGAATGTTCGAACGACGAAACGCCGGATGAAATGATGGGAGGTCACTATGACAGACTTAACCAGGGTTGACCCAGAGGTAGCAGACGCACTGAACAAGGAATTGCACCGCCAACAGAACAATATTGAACTCATTGCTTCTGAGAACTTCGTATCTGAAGAGGTGTTGGCAGCACAGGGTTCAGTCCTGACAAACAAGTACGCCGAGGGCTACCCGGGTAGACGCTACTATGGTGGCTGCGAATACGTCGACGTCGTGGAGACGCTTGCTATCGAGCGTGCCATGGCGCTCTTCGGTGCAGAGGGGGCAAACGTACAGCCCCACTCGGGAACGCAAGCCAACCTTGAAGTCTACTTCTCCGTTCTACAGCCGGGAGACACGATCCTGAGCATGTCCCTTGCCGATGGTGGGCATCTGAGTCACGGAAGCCCCGTGTCGCTGGTGGGCAAGCTGTTTCGCATCGTCTCCTATGGTGTTCGAAGAGACACTGAGACAATCGACTATGACCAGGTAGCCGAACTAGCTCGA
>Ga0105152_10000386_pt1 | contig 12729 bp, 8 predicted proteins | sample LakBais05cmmetaG_FD_81534 | JGI IMG/M metagenome (GOLD analysis project Ga0105152, IMG submission 81534) | Lake sediment microbial communities from Lake Baikal, Russia to study Microbial Dark Matter (Phase II) - Lake Baikal sediment 0-5 cm | ecosystem: Environmental > Aquatic > Freshwater > Lake...
GTCGGCAGCCAGTTCCATCCGGAGTTTCTCTCCCGCCCGATGCGCCCGCACCCGTTATTTGTGGGATTGCTAAAGGCGGCGAGGGAAAAAGCAGGTTTCAAGAAAGAAAAGTGAGTTATACTCTATAACTTGGAAACCAACGGACGATCTGTCCGAAATCAAACAACTGGAGTAAAGCTATGGACTCAACAATCGAACTCATCACCGGGCAGGAAATCCTCGACTCGCGCGGCAACCCGACCGTGGAAGTCGAAGTCATCCTGGCCGATGGCTCGTGGGGCCGCGCCGCGGTCCCCTCGGGAGCCTCCACCGGCGTCCACGAGGCGCTTGAACTGCGCGACGGCGACAAGAAACGCTACAACGGCAAGGGCGTGCTGAAAGCCGTCGCCGCCGTCAACGACGAGATTGCCGACGACCTTTTCGGCTGGGATGCCACCGACCAGAAAGCCATTGATATGGAACTGCTGGCACTGGATGGCACACCCAACAAATCCAAATTCGGCGCCAATGCCATCCTGGGTGTTTCGCTGGCCGTCGCCAAGGCTGCCGCGGCCTCGCTCGGCCTGCCGCTCTACCGCTATATCGGCGGCGTGTATGCCCACGTGCTGCCCGTCCCGATGATGAACATCCTGAACGGCGGCGCACACACCGCCTGGCAGTCCACCGACGCGCAGGAGTTCATGGTCATGCCGCTCGGCGCGCCGACCTTCACCGAGGGCCTGCGCTGGGGTGCGGAAATCTACCACGCTCTCAAGTCCGTGCTCAAGGATAAGGGTTATATCACCCTGGTCGGCGACGAGGGTGGTTATGCCCCGGCGCTCAAGGCCAACAATGAGGCCGTGGAAGTCATTCTGGAAGCCATCGCCAAGGCTGGTTTCAAGGCTGGCTGCGGCGAACAGGTCGCCATCGCCCTCGACCCTGCCGCTTCCGAACTCTACGACGAAGAAACCAAGACCTACAACCTGCGCAAAGAAGGTAAAAAACTGACCGGTTCGCAGATGGTCGAATTCTGGGCCAAGTGGGTCAAGGATTACCCCATTGTCTCTATCGAAGATGGCCTGGCACAGGACGACTGGGAATCATGGATACTGATGACGAAGGAACTGGGCGGCAAAATCCAGATCGTCGGCGACGACCTGCTGGTGACCAACCCGGAACGCGTCCGCCGCGGCATCCGTGAAAAAGCCTGCAATGCCCTGCTGGTGAAACTCAACCAGATCGGAACGCTGACCGAGACCATCGAAGCGGTCGAGACCTGTCACCGGGCTGGCTGGCGGGCGGTCACTTCCCACCGCTCCGGCGAGACCGAAGACAGCACTATCGCCGACCTGGCCGTAGCCCTGAACATGGGCCAGATCAAGACCGGCGCTCCGGCCCGTTCGGAGCGCGTCGCCAAGTACAATCAGTTGCTGCGCATCGAGGCCGAGCTTGCCGACACCGCTAAATATGCCGGTTGGGCTGCGCTTGACCACTAGAATCCAGACAAATTATCCAATTCCGCACACAAACTGGTGTGCGGAATTTTTTTAAGACAACCAATTAGTTAATTAACTTGACAAAGTCTTAAGTTATGCTATTATTAACACAAGATTAAAATGCTTTTTTATCAGGATAGTGCATTTTTTCGTCCCGGAAGCAAGACATGAATAGTTATTTATGGCCTACTCCTATTCAGAATGTAAAGAACATTAACAAACATACGATACTGGATTTAATCCGCTTCACGCCGGGAGGAATTTCTCGCGTTGAGATTGCTCGCCTGATGGATTTGAGCCGGGCAGCCGTGACGGCTATTGTCAATGATTTACTGGCAACCGGGATTATCCGGGAAGCCGAGAGCCGGAAAGTCCGTAGTGGGCGTCCGCCCATTGTGCTCGAGATCAATCCGACACGCGGGTACGTAATCGGAATTGATTTCGGGGCGACACATCTCAGCTTGTTGGCTGCTGATATTTCAGCCCGCATTCTGGAGGAGATCGAGATCGAGATTGATATTCAGGATGGGCCAAAAGCCTGTTTGGCGGAGGCCAATTCTCGGGTCCAGGAATTACTGGCGAAGACACACCTTGACCTGAAGGATGTTCTGACAATCGGCGTCGGAGTCCCGGGGCCAATCGTCACCGAAGCAGGCATGGTTGTCGCCCCGCCCATCATGCCCGGCTGGGACCACTATCCCATCCGGGATACATTACAAAAACTATGGGGATGCCCCGTCTCAGTGAACAATGATGCAGAACTCGGTGTATTAGGCGAATGGGCCTCTGGCGCTGGACGCGGCGAGCGGAATCTGATATATATCAAGGTTGGTACAGGAATTGGCGCCGGATTGCTGATGGATGGACAAATTTACCGCGGCGTTACCGGGTCTGCGGGAGAAATCGGGCACCTTACCATTGATGAAAATGGGCCGGTGTGTGCATGTGGCAATCAGGGTTGCCTGGAAGCCATTGCAGGTGGCCGTGCGATTGCACAGCAAGCCCAGCAGGCTGTTCAGCATGGACAGCGGACACAACTGTCAAGTATCCAACCGGCTGAAAGTATCACTGCGAGAGATGTTGCCGCAGCCGCCCGCCGGGGCGACCTTCTGGCACAGCAAATCCTGGCACAAGCCGGTTTGCATATTGGAATAGCCATTGCGGGTTTGGTCAATATGTTTAATCCAGGCATGGTGATTATTGGTGGCGGCGTAGCTCAGACTGGTGACATTCTCTTGGAGCCGATGCGCCAGACTGTGCAACGGCGCAGTTTGCCAGCTGCTGCACGTGTAGCACGGATTACGACTGCCATGCTGGGACGTCGTTCCTCCAGCATGGGCGCAGTTATTCAAGCTTTAACCATTGCGCTCCACCAGGTTGCAGACCGAAAGGAGGTGATGGTAGCCCTGACGACTAGCGAATCGAGTCCGGTGACAACAACATGAGTGAATTTTCCACCATCGGAAAAGCCTTGCAAAATGCAAGTGCTCCTAATTTCACCCTATTTCATAAGGAGAGAAGATAATGAAACGCACGTTATTTGTTCTGGTCAGCATACTCATCGCTGGCTCCATGCTCTTGGCGTCATGCACCCCCGCCGAGGTTATCACGCTTCCAGCGCCTGCAGCGCCTGCAGCGACTAGTCTGCCGGGCGTTCCGACCCTCCCGCAGACTATCCCGCCGGTTACCATCACCATCTGGCACCAGTGGAGTGGTGACTACCTGACCGCCATCACGGCGGTCTTCCAACAGTACATGGTCGAACACCCCGAAGTGACCATTTACACCAACAAGCCGGATGATGTGACCGCCTCCCTGGCTGTCGCCATCCCTGCTGGCGAAGGTCCCGATATCATCGGCTGGGCTAACGACCAGATCGGCGTCAATGCTCTGAACGGCAACATCGTTGCCCTCGATGACTATGGCGTGGATATGGCCTTCATGCAGAGCACCTATGAACCCGCCGCGGTTGCTGGTGTTGTCTGGCAGGGCAAGATCTGGGCTCTCCCCGAATCGCAGGAAAACATCACCCTTGTCTATAACAAGGCTGTTGCCAGCGAAGCCGATTTCCCGACCGACCCGTTGAACTTCACCGACCTGCTTGCCAAATCGAAGGCATATTTCGAAGCCAATCACATCCCGCTGTTCTGCAACCAGGGCTTCCCGGGTGGAGATGCGTTCCATGTCGCTCCGCTGTATTTCGGCTTCGGCGTCCCGGCCTATGTTGACGACCTGGGCGTGGCTTACTTGAACACCCCTGAGGCGATTGCCGCTGGTAACTGGCTCGTCTCTATCAAACCCTACCTGCTGAAAGAAATGAGCCACGAACTCTGCAAGACCGCCCTCATCGAAGGCAAGGTTGCTGCCTGGTGGACCGGCCCGTGGGCGATTGCCGACCTCGAGAACGCCGGCATTGACTACGGCTTCGTCGCGATGGGCTCGCCGTTTGTCGGCATCAAGACCCTCATGCTGACCAATAACGCCGTCGACCGCGGTCACGCGGAAGTCGCCCTGGACATCATGAAGTTCTTCACCAATGCGGCGAACCAGAAGGCTACAACCCTGGTCAATAAGACCGTCCCGGCCAACACCGAAGCTCTGAACGATCCCGAGGTGCAGGCCCTGACCACGATCGCTGGCTTTGGCAATAACGCCAACCTCGGTATCCCGATGGCCAACACCCCCTTCGCGAATGCCCAGTGGGGTCCTGTTGGTGATGCCACCGGCGCGATCTGGAATGGCAGCCAGACTCCTGAAGCGGCGCTTGCCGCCGCTCAGACTGCCATCGAGACCGCTATCGCTGGTATGAAATAACCCTGTTTGACAAGATGGGAGGGCGTACGCCCTCCCATCTCTCTATTATCGTCAACATAAGGAGGCATCCATGGCCCAGTGGAAAGGATGGCGAAAGGCACTTACCGTGCTGGCCTTCATCGGCCCAACACTGATTGGCATTCTCATCTTTAGTATTTACCCGATTCTCTTCAACACCTACATTTCGTTCACTAATCGAAACCGCTACCATCCCAACCCGGATTGCACCGTCACGCTGACAAGCATCCTCGAGCCGACCTGTTGGAAAGCCTTTGATAAAAACAGGCCAACCGGGTTGGCGGAACCATTCCGGATCCAGGATCCTCTTTTTGCCAACTATGCCGACCTCCTTGGTCAACTATTTACTACGCCGGTGGTGGTTGCTTTCCTCAAGATAGTCGCTTGTTTTGTTCCCTTGATTGTTGCCGGATGGGTGAACAAGGCGCTGGAGAAACGCCTTGAGCGCCCGGTCTCTGCCTGGGTGGTGACGCTGGCAGGCATCCTCCTCGGTGTTGCAATGGGTTTCCTGCTCCGCTTCGATCAGGCCGTCAACCTGATTGCAGGGTCGGGTGATTTCTTTGTTGTCACCTTCCGCTCCCTTCTCTACATAATCCTCTGCATTCCCTTGTTCTTCATTCTGGGGCTGATGCTGGCGCTCCTGCTCAATATCCACGATCTGCCCGGGCGGACCTTCTTCCGCGTCATCCTGATCGTTCCCTGGGCTGCCTCAACCGTCGCCATTATGATCGCGCTGGTCTGGCAGTTCTTCTTCCGTGAACAAGGCACCATTAATCAATTGGCGGCTCTCATCGGGATACAAAGCCGTGCCTGGCTGCAGGAACCGGCGACGGCCTTCATGGTTATTGTCGTTGCCAATGTCTGGATGTCCTATCCCTTCTTTATGGTGACCATCCTGGGCGCCCTCCAATCCGTCCCGCCAGAACTTTATGAAGCCGCCGAAGTGGACGGGGCCTCCTGGTGGCAGCGGCTTTTTGGCATCACCCTGCCGCTCCTGCGTCCGGCGGTCATCCCGGTCATCGTGCTCAGTTCCATCACTACATTCCAGATGTTCGGCACGGTCTGGGCTATCACGGGCGGCGGCCCATCACGTGGCGCGGGTACTCCTGGCGCGACCGAATTGGTCATGGTCTTCGCCTACAAACAGGTCTTCCAGACTTCCGCGTATGCACGCATGGGCGCTTTCGCCGTCATCGTGTTCATCTTCCTGTTCGGCGTCACTCTCTACAGCCTGCGCATCTCCCGCATCACGAAAGGAGCCTACGAATGAATCGCAAAACCAAACCCCTGGCCAAAGTTCTCCAGGTGATTGCTGCCGTCCTTGCAACGATCTTTGCAATCTACCCAATCTGGTTCATCATCCTGGCTTCCGGGCGCTCTGGCGACCGCCTGTATACACTCAACCTGGCAGGCATGTTCCTTCCCACCGAATGGACCTGGGAAAACTACCAGACCATGATCTTCACCGAACCCCTGTTAACCTGGATGAAAAACTCCTTGATGGTGGCAGGCCTCACCACCATTGCCTGCCTGTTCATTGCCACCTCCGCCGCCTTTGCCTTCTCCCGCATGAAATTCTACGGGCGTGAGTGGGGTCTGGTGCTCTTCCTTGCCCTCCAATCCTTCCCCGGCGTGCTTTCCCTTGTCCCGATCGCCCAGTTGCTCACCGCCATCGGCGGGTATGGTAAACACTGGGGCCTCATCCTGGCCTACACCTCTGGCACGCTAATCTTCACCACCATGAACCTGAAAGGCTACTTCGATACCATCCCGATTGACCTTGAAGAAGCCGCCATGATCGACGGATGCGGTCCGGTGCAGTCTTTCCTGCTCATCGCCCTGCCCCTCGCCCGCCCGGCTCTGGCCGTCACCGCCCTGTTCGCCTTCTTGGGAGGCTGGGGCGAATACGTTCTCGCCTCGGTGCTCATTCCGGCACCGGAGGCCAGTAAGACGGTTGTCGTCGCCCTTTACAGGCTGGCAAACGACATGAGCGTATCATGGGGCAAATTCGCCGCCGGCGGCGTGATTACCATCATCCCCGTGCTGATCGTCTTCCTGTTCCTCCAGCGCTACCTCGAAGGCGGCCTGACCCTCGGTGGTGTCAAGGGCTGATCAGGCAAAGAAAGTTCATAAATCTACCCGCGATGCTGATTGCCCGACAGAATTCTGTCGGGCAATCCATCAAAATAATACTCTATGGATGATAACATCTTTGGCAGCCTGATCGAGCCGGAACAGCGGCTTGCGCTCCACCTTCAAAACATGGACGGCGTTCATCACCTTTACCGCCGTACCCCTCTCGACCCGATTCCCGGCCAGCCCTTTCAACTCTTTTTGACAACCGGCGGACCGGTCCCCTACAAGGCCGCCCGCTGTTGCTATACTACCAACGGGACCGACCCTGCCTGGCCGTCCGCTTCGGTTCTGGACCTCCAGCCTGCCAGCATAAATTGGGACGATCCATCCTGGAGCGTCATCCGCACCTGGACCGTCAGCCTGCCTCCCCAACCGGCCGGGACGCTCGTCCGCTACCGGCTGGCGGCGCGGCGGGTGGACACCGGTCAATGGGTGCAGGCAGAGTCCGGGTCCGGGAACGCCGCCACGGCCTTCTCTCTGTGGGTGGACGATGACCCCGTCCCGGCCTGGGCGCACGCAGCCATCGTTTACCAGGTTTTCCCCGACCGCTTCTACCCCGGCGATGGCCGTTCTTGGAATAAGGCAAAATCGCTCACCGATTTCTACGGCGGGACGCTGCGCGGTGTGATGGACAAACTCGATTACATCCAGTCGCTTGGTTTCAATACCATCTGGCTCAATCCCTTCTTCAAGACTTCCAGCCACCACGGCTACAATGCCAGCGACTACTACACTGTCGAGCCGCGCCTGGGCACGAACGCCGACCTGAAGGAACTCATCGGGAAGTCGCACGCCCGCGGCCTCCGGCTCGTGCTGGATTTCGTTGCCAATCACTGGTCGAAAGACCATCCCACTTTCCAGGATGCCCGGAAGAATCCGAATAGTCCCTACCATGGCTGGTATTTCTGGAACCATTGGCCGGACGATTACGAGTGCTACTTCAAGGTGCGCGAACTGCCCAGGATCAACCTCAGCCACCCGGCCGCGCGTGCCTACATGCTCGACGTGGCGCGTTACTGGCTGCGGGAAGGTTTCGATGGCTACCGGCTCGACTTTGCCTACGGCCCGCCCCACGATTTCTGGGTGGATTTCCGCCGCGCCTGCCGGGAGGTGAATCCCGACTGCTGGATCTTTGGAGAAGTCATCCACACCGCCGAATGGCTGCGCTCCTACACCGGCATCCTGGACGGCACGCTCGACTTCTTCCTCACCCGCGCCCTGCGCCAGACCTTCGCCTTGGATCGCATGTCCTTGGTGGAGTTCGAGGCGTTCCTCTCCGGTCACGAGGCTTACTTCCCGCCCGAACACATCCGCCCGTCGTTCCTCGACAACCACGACGAGGCCCGTTTCCTGCACATCGCTGGGGACGACAAAGCCAAGCTCCGGCTTGCGGCGCTCGTTCACTACACGCTCGCCGGGCCGCCCGTCGTCTACTGCGGCACTGAGACGGGACTCTCGCAGAAGCGCCCGATGCACCAGAACGGGCGCAACATCTTCGAAGAATGCCGCCTGCCGATGAACTGGGAAACAGCCGACGCTTCCCTGCAAGACTACTACCGCCGCATCAACGAACTGCGCCGCAAGTACCCTGTTCTGCAGACCGGTGACCGCCGCGTTGTTCATCTCAACTCGGATGCTGGCACTTACGCCTATCTGCGCTCGGATGCTTCGACCGTTATCCTGGTTGCCATTAACACCAGCAAGTCTCCGCGCATGATTTCCGTTGCCAACCCCGGCTTCCAGATTGCTGCTGACCATTTGAACGGGAACCGGGTTGATTTCCAGGGTGAAACGCTGGAGATCTATCTTCCACCGCAGTCCGGCGCGTTCATCTGTCCATAAACCTTCGTGCCCCTTTGTTTCCTTCGTGTAAAAAATCCATTCCAAAGGTTACCAACTATGTCCATCACCACTCCCGATTGGGTCAGAGATGCCGTCTTCTACCAGATTTTCCCCGACCGCTTCGCCAAGAGCAAGCGTGTCTCAAAGAAGGGATTGAATCTTGAATCCTGGGATTCTGCTCCCACCGTCTACGGCTTCAAGGGCGGCGACCTGCTTGGCGTGGCCGAGCATCTCGACTATCTGCAAGACCTGGGCATCAATGCCATCTACCTGAATCCGATCACCACCTCAGCATCCAACCACCGCTACCACACCTACGACTACTTCAAAATTGACCCGCTCCTCGGCGGCGACTCAGCCTTCCGCGAACTCCTGGATGCCGCCCATGCCCGCGGCATCCGCATCGTCCCTGATGGCGTCTTCAACCATGCCAGCCGCGGAATTTGGCAATTCCATCACGTTCTGGAAAACGGCGCTGACTCTCCCTACCTGGACTGGTTCCACTTCAACCCCGACCGCTTGCACGGGAAAAAGCACTGGGGCGCATATCCCACCTCGGAAGAGCAGAATCAACTCAACAGCGGTGTTGGCTCCTTCGATGCCATTGGATATCAAGCCTGGTGGAATCTGCCGGCCCTCCCTAAATTCAACACCAATACTCCTGCTGTGCGTGAGTTCATCTTTGACGCGGCTGTCCATTGGATCAAATTCGGCGCGGATGGCTGGCGGTTGGACGTGCCTGCCGAGATCAACGACGACTCTTTCTGGCAGGAGTTCCGCCGCCGCGTGAAAGCCGTCAATCCCGAGGCCTACATCGTTGGCGAGATTTGGCACGAATCCAAACGCTGGCTGCAGGGCGACCAGTTCGACGCGGTAATGAATTACCTCCTCACCGGCGGGCTGATGGGTTGGCTCATTGGCGAACGCCTCCCCTCTTACATTTTCAATATCGGTGATTACCGCAAGTACCTGCGCCCCCTCAATGCTGAAGGTTTCGCCGATAGGATTGACTACCTGCTTGACCTGTACGACCCGGCCATCAACTTTGTCCAGTTGAACCTGCTCGACAGCCATGATACCCCGCGCTTCATCACTACCGCCGGGGATGACCAGTCAGCGCTGAAACTTGGCTGGCTGTTACTCTTCACCTACATCGGCGCGCCGTGCCTCTACTACGGTGACGAAGTCGGCCTTTCCGGCGGACCCGATCCCGCCAGCCGCACCGCTTTCCCCTGGGACGAGAAGGATTGGAATCAAGAACTTCGTGGTTTTGCGAAGCAACTGACTTCCCTTCGCCACGCCCACCCTGCCCTGCGCCGCGGGACCTATCACCGGCTCTATGCCAAAGACAACTTCTATGCCTTCGCCCGCCGCACCGACGACGAAACGATTATCGTGGCGATCAACGCCGGTATCGATACCACCGTCACAGACATCCCGCTCACCGGGTTGAACCAGGCTAACGGTCCGCTTAGGACGCTGTTCGGCGAAGCAAAAGCCGGGGTCGTGGATGGACAGGTGATGGGTCTGAAACTGGCTCCGCGCAGTGGAATTGTGCTGGGAAAGTAGAAAAGAATGAGTCTGTTGAAACGGCTGAAAGCCATCCAGCCTCTCATCCTCGTCATGATCCTGACGGTCTTCCTGCATGCCTGGGCGGTCTCGCTCCTGCCGCAGGATTTCGATGAGCCGGTTTACCTGCAGAACGCATTCGACTACGCCAGCGCCTTCCGTTCCGGCAATTTCAACGCGGTCATAGACTTCGCTGGCAACCCCGAACATCCGGCCTTTGTCAAACTGCTTTACACCGTCACGGTGCTCGTGCTCGGCAAGGCTGCCACCTGGACAAATGCCTTCTTTGCCAGCCGCGCCGTTTCGGCGCTGTTCGGCGTGCTGGCTGTGTTGTTCATCGCCCTGGCCTTGGACCCGCTGGCAGCCGGGATGCTGGCCGTCAATACCCTGGCGGTCAAGTACACCAGCCAGGTTTACCTGGAAGCCATCCCACATGCCATGACGATTGCCGCCGTGCTGGCTTTCCTGCGGGCTGACAAAGATAAACCCAATCGCTGGTTCTGGCTCTCGGCAACTGCGCTCGGGATTTGCGCCGCGAGCAAATATTCTTACCTGCCGGTCATTCTCGTGGTGCTCGGCTACCTGGCAATCTTTGAGAAGAGGATCAAATTCCATTGGCTCCTTCTCTACGGAGTTCTTTCCCTGGCTGTTTTCTTTGCCCTGGATGTGCGCCTCTGGCATGATCCCTTCAACCGGCTCTACCAGTCACTCACCTTCCACATCCAGTACTCGCTGGGACAGCACGTCGAAGAAATCGGATATCCCTGGTACCAACCGTTCGTCTGGATATTTACCTCCCCTGCCAGCAGCTGGCACCCCAACGTTTTCTTCTACTTCGGCTTCGACGGCCTCATCTCCATCCTGGCTGTCGCAGGTATCAAACGCGAATGGAAGGAACGTCGCTGGCTGGTGGTCTGGCTGGCAGCCGGGATACTCTTTCTCCTGCTGTGGCCGACCAAATGGCCGCAATATGCATTAACCGTCACACCTGCCCTGTGCATCATGGGCGCCGAGTCCTTACACCGCTTTGTCCGCTGGACACGTACCCAGGACACATACTGGGAATATCTGAAGGAGATGCTCCCTAAACCCACCAAATGGCTCTGGGTTGCCATCGGCGCATTCGCCTTATTCATCGCCGCCATCTATCTCTCGGCGGCCATCAAACTGGCGGTCGGGCGCGTTGGCTGGTCGAATGTCACCCAAGCCAACTCCTTCCTGCCCAGCAATACCGTTTATGCACTCCTGCCGCTTGAAGACGGGAAAATCATGATCGGTACCGAAAAAGGCGCAGGTATTTGGATACCTGCCCAGACCACCGACGAAGCTCCGTCTTGGACGCTCTTTACGACGGCCAACTCCGGGCTGAACAGTAACCGCGTTCTATCCCTGACCCGCGACAAACGCGGCGACTTCTGGCTTGGGACAGCGGACGGTGTCAGCCGCTTTGACGGCGAATCCTGGTCAGCGTTCCGGACCGGGGAACTGGGCCTGCCCGATGACTACATCCTCGCCCTGGCTGCCAGCCCGGACGGGCGCGTCTATGCCGGGACGTTGAGCGGCGCAGCTGTCTGGAACGGTATCGGCTGGAGTCCCATCGAGCAGACGGGCGGGCAGGCGGTCTTCGCCCTGTCCGTCGCAGCCAATGGGCAGATCGTCTGGTTTGGAACCGAAAGCGGCGCGGGCCGGCTCGAGGTCCGGGATGGAACCTGGACCGATTATCCCGCCGACGCGCCGGTCAAACATCTGCTGACCGACTCGTCCGGCACGCTTTGGGCGGCAACCTCCGGTGCAGGCCTGGCCCGGCTGGATGGTTCCACCTGGACATATTTCCGCACCAGCAACTCCGGCATCCCGTTCAATACCGTCAATTGGGTGGCGGAAGTCCAGCCCGGCGTTCTGTGGGTAGGGACCGCCATGCCGACCAGCGCCGGGGGTGCGGCGGCCTCGTTCGATGGGGTAGAATGGCATGCCTTCTGGACCAACAACTCCGGCACGTCTGCCGCTGAAGTGACAGTTGTCGTCGTCCAATCCGGGCAGGTCTGGATGGGGACGCGCACGGAGGGGATTGACCTCTATCAACTTGGGAGAGCAAAATGAAAAAACGATATGTGCTGCGCATTGTTTACACTGTCCTGGCGGTCCTACTTTTAGCCGCCTTCATCGCCGTCCCAATCTGGTACTTCCTGACCCGGCCAAAGCCGGGAGTGAAAGCCATTTCGCCGGTGACGGGAATGCCGCAGGGCACGGACGGCTACCCCTGGTGGAACGACTCTGTCTTCTACGAGATTTTTGTCCGCTCGTTCTACGACAGCAACGGCGATGGAGTCGGCGATTTCAACGGCATCACTGCCAAACTGGATTACCTGAACGATGGCAACCCGGAAACCACCAGCGACCTGGGCGTAACCGGCATCTGGCTGATGCCCATCAACCCATCACCTTCGTACCACGGCTACGATGTGAACGACTACATGGCCGTCAACCCGGAATACGGTACGCTGGACGATTTCAAGAACATGGTCAACGAGGCGCATGCCCGCGGCATCCGCGTCATCATGGACCTCGTGCTGAACCATACCTCCAGCCAGCATCCCTGGTTCGTCGGCTCCTGGGACCCGGCCTCGCCCTACCACGACTGGTACATCTGGACCGACACCAATCCCGGCTACAACGGCCCGTGGGGACAGCGTGTCTGGTATTCCTCCCACGGCCAGTATTATTATGCCCTCTTCTGGGACCAGATGCCCGATCTGAACTATAACAACCCGGCAGTGACAGCCGAGATGGATAATATTGTCAAGTTCTGGCTGGATGCCGGCGTGGACGGCTTCCGCCTGGATGCTGCCCGTCATCTCATCGAGAACGGCGCACA
>Ga0105152_10000387_pt1 | contig 12711 bp, 12 predicted proteins | sample LakBais05cmmetaG_FD_81534 | JGI IMG/M metagenome (GOLD analysis project Ga0105152, IMG submission 81534) | Lake sediment microbial communities from Lake Baikal, Russia to study Microbial Dark Matter (Phase II) - Lake Baikal sediment 0-5 cm | ecosystem: Environmental > Aquatic > Freshwater >...
GACGACATACACACTAAAGAACATCACCAACGTCAGAATACCAATAAGAGGCAGGATGGTACGTAATTGGCGTCCCAGGTATGAATTAGCACCAATACGGATCGCGTTCCACACTTCCTGCATCTTGGCCGTGCCCTTATCCTTCTTAAGCACAATGCCACGTAACCACCAGGCATATGCCAGGCTGATGAACGCTGCTACAAGAACGAAAACAATGGCAACCTGCTCAAAATTATTTAGTCCATGACGGCTGCCTAGCCAAAGAATGTTCATATAACCTCTCCAATTCAATATAGAATCAAGGAGACAATAAATTCCCTGTCTCCATGTCGCCTAATTCTATCCAACATAATTTATTTAGTCAATTCAACCAGCATCTCTATTTGTTGCCCATTCACCATGGCGATTCCTAGAAAACCAGGTTATTTGTATTAGCTCCTTTATAGATTAGGGTTTGATTAGAAAAAATAAAACCACTTGACTTTGCCTCGCCTTTAATTGTATAGTACTAAGCGATTGATCGATGCAACCCCCGGCACTGCTGCCACCTGGCTGCTGTGCCGTTTCTTACGCCCGCAATTAATCTCATTTTTCCAAGGAGAACCTATGATCCGCGCTGCTGGTCTCACTAAAGATTACGGCTCACGAAGAGCAATTGAGAATCTGACCTTCGAGGCCAAACAGGGTGAGGTTGTCGGTTTTCTCGGTCCAAATGGTGCCGGGAAAACCACAACAATGCGCATCCTGACTGGGTATATGCCCCCGACTTACGGGACAGCCCAGGTAGCTGGTTTCGACGTGATTAGCGAGTCGCTGGAAGTACGTCGTCGCGTCGGCTACCTACCCGAAACGGTTCCGCTCTACCCCGATATGACCGTCTACGAATACCTGAAATTCATGGCTGACTTGCGTCACCTGCCAAATGGCGATGACATGGTAGACGCTGCACTGGATTTGGTCCAGATGGAAAAGCGCGCCGACGGGTACATTTCGAATCTATCGAAGGGTATGCGCCAAAGGGTCGGTCTGGCTCAAGCCCTGCTGCACAGACCCGAGGTCCTGATCCTGGACGAACCGACCATCGGTCTCGACCCGGCACAGGTAGTGGAATTCCGCAACACCGTCCGCAATGTCGGAAAAGAGCGAACAGTCCTTCTCTCAACCCATATTCTTTCTGAAGCCCAGCAGCTATGTGACCGCGTCTTGATCATCAATAAAGGTCGAATCGTTGCCGAGGATACACCCGAGAATCTGCAATCTCGCTTGGTTGGCGCAGAGCATGTAGTTCTGCGTGTCAAGGGTGAGGCGGATGACTTGCTCCCCGTTATTGCAAAGATTGATGGCGTACAAAACGCCAAGCTCCAACCGGATGGCACGCTGGAGTTTCAATTTGCACCTGGCGCAGATGTTCGCCCGGCAGTCGCCAGAGCGACTATCCAGGCCGGTTACGACCTGCTCGAGTTCCATCCAGTTGGGTTGAGCCTAGAAGAAATATTCCTGCAACTTACGCAGGATAACACCAGGAAAGAGAGGTAAGCCATGCGCAATATCTGGACAATCGCCCGCCGTGAATATAAGCTTTATTTCACCAGTCCGATTGCTTATATCGCAGCGCTGTTAACGCTGCTGACGGTTGGTATCTACTTCGTCGTAATCATCTATTACACAGTGAATAATTCGTACTATAGCAATACAGCGCCCGGTATCGATATTGTTATTGGCCCTCTGGCAACCGTTTTTTTGTTCGCAGTTCCGGCTTTAACCATGCGTCTGCTCGCCGACGAACATCGCATGGGAACGCTCGAACTCCTTCTAACCACGCCCATCAAGGACGGAGAATTGGTGGTAGGAAAATGGCTCGGCGCTTTTCTATTCATGCTTTCCATCATCGCAGTGACTCTGGTGTATCCGATTGTGCTCAACAAACTGACTACACCGGGCATCGACCAGGGCGTCATGTTGTCGGGTTATGTAGCCATCATCCTGTTGACCGCGGTTTTCCTGGCAATCGGAACGGCCATGTCATCATTTTTCAACAACCAGTTTGCGGCATTCTTCGCAACGCTGGCAGTGCTCATCGTTTTCTGGTGGCTCATCCGGTTGCCGACCTATATCATCCAGAACGATTCCATCAACAATATTCTTAACTATCTGGATTTAAACGGTCGCTTTACTTCCATGCTCGCTGGCACAATGTCATTTTCTGACATTATCTATCCGATCAGCCTGACCGCTCTGGGTTTGTTTTTAAGTGCGGCCGCTGTTGAAATAAGAAGGTGGAGATAATGGCTAATACAAAGAACTCCCAAAAGAAGAATAACCCGAAGAAGTTTGCGGTCATCGGGTTGTGGGTATCTGGTATCGCATTGTTGGCAACAATCCTTTTGTTGATCGTCAAGCTGCTCGTGGTTGCTAAAATCTATACACTTCCCAATGCCCAGGTGTTTAATTGGGTACTGGGGATCTCTTCTGCTCTGATCGTTCTGGGCCTGGCTTTCTTTGCCCTGCTTGATCCCCAACGTGTGCGCGAACTTCTCACCGGAAGACAGGCGCGTTATGGAAGTAATGCCGCCATCATGTTACTGGCGTTTGTCGGAATTCTTCTTGTGGTCAACATTCTGATCCTCCAAAACCCAGGAACGCCTATGGACTTTACCGAAGACAAACAGAATAGTCTGACCACCGAAACGCTGGATACCTTGAAGGCATTACCCGCCTCGGTCCAGATTACAGCTTTCTACACATCCCAGACACCCAGCGATACAGCGCGGCTGCTGCTCGAGAATTACAAGAACCATTCGAACGGTAAGTTTGACTACACGTTCATTGACCCGGATCAGAATCCTCTCGCAGCTCAACAAGCTGGCATTACTGGTGATGGAAAAATTTATCTGCAAATGGGAAACCAGCACGAAATTGTCGCCTCAGCGTCCGAGCAGGACATCACCTCAGCCCTGGTTCGCCTGATGAACCCAGGGCAACGAACCATTTACTTTCTGACCGGCGAAGGCGAACGTGATATCCAGAACTCTGGCGATACAGCCTATACAACCGTTAAATCTGCACTCGAGGCCAAGAACTACACTGTCCAGTCTCTGAACCTGATTGCCCAGAATAAAATTCCAGACAATGCCACTGTCATTGTCATCGCCGGCCCAACTCAACCGATCTCCGCTGCTGAACAGACTTTACTACAAGATTATGTTTCAAAGGGTGGCGCACTGATTGTTATGGAAGAGCCAACTCCTCTGACACAATTCGGCAACTCTCCCGACCCTCTGGTTGCATATCTTTCCACGACCTGGGGTATCACTTTTGATAATGATATCGTCATAGATACGAATACAAGTCAACCGCTCTTTGCTATAGCCGCAACCTACGGTAACCACGCTATTACCCAAAAACTGCAAGGGCTGGTTTCGTTCTATCCGACCGCTTGCAGTCTCACCATAGCATCCAATTTGGCCGATCAGCCTACGGCTTTGGTATCCACAATCAATTCCGCTTGGGGTGAGACTGACTTTGCTTCCATGGAAGCAAATGGACAAGTAGCCTTCAACGAGGGAGTGGATATTCCCGGTCCGCTCACGCTGGCAGTCGCTGTTGAAAACACTACCGCAGGCAACCACGTGATCGTGTTTGGCGATGCCGACTTTGCCTCGAATGCCTTCTTCAGCCAGTATGCCAACGGTGATATGTTCCTTAATTCGATTGACTGGGCCGCCGGGCAGGAAAAATTAATCAACCTGTCTACGCCTACGGCCATTAGCCGCACCCTGATTCTCCCAAGCAATTTCTGGCTGTTGATAATGGCAATCTCATTCCTGTGCATCCTCCCAGGTCTGGTAATCGCAGGCGGAGTCATTTCCTGGCTGATCCGTCGCTCCAGAGGCTAACCTTATGATCAAACGTCCTACCTGGATTCTACTTATCGTTCTGGGACTGGTGCTCGTTGCATATTTCGTGATTAAAAACCACCCCTTAGCAACTTCAATACAGGCAACGCCGACAGCGCTTGGCAATAATTTCCTCGTGACCCAGTCGGATGGCACATTGCAAATCCTTCGCATCTATGACCAGCAAAACCACGTCGTCCAGATGCAACGCGATACTAGCGGGACATGGATTGTCACGCTGCCAACCCCGGGAACAGCAGATCAGGCTCTAGCAGGAGCCGCCGAGACCCAGGTTGGTGCGCTCCGCATCGTTACGACCCTAGATAATCAACTCAACCTGGCAGATGCAGGGTTGGATTCTCCGGCTTACACTATTGAGCTCACTTTTGTCAGTGGCTTAAAACATGTTGTCCAGGTTGGTCCACTTACCCCCACCGATAGCGGATACTATGTCCGTTACGACGAAGTGAACCTTTATGTTGTCAGCCAGTCAGGGATCGATGCATTGCTGAACCTTCTGACTGCTCCTCCCTTCCCAGCCACCGAGACACCGCTCCCCACAATCGAAGATACAGTCACGCCCACCCTTGAGGTAGTTACACCTACGCCCAGCTTTGAGGTGCCTACACCTACGCCCTAATTGAAATTGGAATGCATCGCATCCTGCCAGTGTGTATTTGAAGAGCACCAGGGATGCGACGCATCCACTACCCCAACATATTTGTAAAGGGTATTGTATTTTGTTCAGAAAAAGAGTATTCTAATTTAAGAATTGTTTTGTAAGGAAGTGTAATGGAGAACCCTCTATTGCTTGAAGAAGACGAAGAATATTCTGCCATCGCCCGCCTTATTGAACTGGGTCGGCAGAAATCTTATGTCACCATTGACGACATCCTGCATTTCTTCCCTGAAGCCGAACAGGATGTTGAACAGTTGGAAGAAGCCTTCGCGGCTCTTTTGAGCGCTGGAGTTGCTTTCGTGGAAGATACACCTACCGGGGAACCACCGGAGGACGAACTGATAGCAGCGGAAAAACCCGAAGCTGAGGCAGAGCCGGAACTATCACTTGACGATTACCTCGCCAACATTGACACTGACGATACTATCGGGTTGTACCTAAAAGAAGTCAGCCGTGTCCCGCTGCTCACTGCCACGGAAGAAGTCGATCTCGCCCAACGTATCGAGCGTGGCCGAATGGCCCGTGAAGAACTGGCACGCGGCAACGTCAGCGCGCGCCGCCGGATTGAACTTCGCAAACTCATCGAGGACGGTTGGGCCGCCCGTGAGCATTTGATCACCGCCAATTCGCGTCTCGTTATCAGCGTAGCTAAGAAATACATGGGACGCGGCGTACCCTTCCTTGATTTAATTCAGGAAGGCAACATCGGCCTGATCCGTGCCACCAAAAAATTTGATTACCGCCGCGGCCACAAGTTCAGTACTTATGCTACCTGGTGGATCCGTCAGGCCGTCACGCGCGCCATCGCCGACCAGGGCCGCACCATTCGCGTCCCAGTCCATATGGGCGACCAGATCAACAAACTACTACGCGTCCAGCACCAATTAACTCAGCGTCTAGGACGTGAACCCTCGGTGGAAGAAATGGCCATTGCTCTGGAAGTACCGCCCAAGAAGGTTGAGAATATGATTCAGGTAGCGCGGCGCCCTCTTTCGCTGGAGACGCCAACCGACGATGAAGAGGACTCTGTCCTCGGCGATTTCATCGAAGACGATGAAGCTGCTCCACCTGACGACACCGCCACCTACAATCTGCTCCGCGAACACCTGACCGAGGTGCTGAATGGGCTTCCGCCGCGCGAGGTACGCATCCTGCAATTGCGCTACGGCCTCCTGGACGGACAGGCATACACTCTTGAGGAAGTCGGGCGCAAGATGGGGGTTACGCGCGAACGTGTACGGCAGATCGAGGCCCAGGCTTTGAGTCGCTTACGGCACCCATCCATCCGCCGCAAGCTTCGCGACTACCTAGGCGAATAAATTTACCCCAACTCCCAACAGGGGCAAATGATCATCTGCCCATTTTCGTGTTACAGGTTAGTGCGTAAATATTTGAACCAGAATTCGATCATGTTCGAACAATTAGATCAAGTATATTCTCAGATTACTGCAAGAAGCAGTAAAATGATAACCATGCATCTGACGATTCGCCGAGTGTTCTTCATCTTCCTATTCTTCAGCCTATTCCTGATGACCATGTGCCCGATTGCCGATCCAGACTTCTGGTGGCACCTGCGGACCGGCCAACTCATCGTCCAGACCCATGCCATCCCCAATATCGACCCTTTTTCCTTCACGAACAGTGGCAAGCCGTGGGTTGCTCACGAATGGCTATCTGAGTTACTTATTTACGGACTTTACCGACTCGGCAGTTACGGGCTGCTCATTTTTGCCTTTTCGCTGGTCATCACCGGGGCATTTTTATTCGCTTACCTACGCAGCCCTCAAGAGTCGAGACCGTATATAGCTGGGTTTACGCTCCTTCTGGGAGCTATTGCGACCGCGCCCACCTGGGGTGCGCGTCCGCAAATGCTTTCCCTATTAATTACCAGCCTGTTTTTATATCTGCTCGACCGCTACCGGAAAGAAGATAAACTTAAATATATCATCCCATTACCATGGATTACGCTGGTATGGGTCAATCTGCACGCCGAGTATTTCCTGGGTCTTGCTATTGTGGCAATTTATATTGCTGGCGGTTTGATTGACCTGCTCAAGACCAAACTCCAGAAAAAAGAAAGCCCTAACGCACCGACCTTAAAGTCCATTTTGACCCTGTGCGCTGTTCTTGGGGTCAGCATTCTGGCAACGTTTGCCAATCCGAACGGCCTCCACATTTTGCTTTACCCATTCCAAACATTGACCAGCCAGGCCATGCAGCAATTCATCCAGGAATGGTTCTCACCAGATTTCCACCACTTGGAATGGCAACCGCTGGCATGGTTCATCCTGGCGCTTATCGGCGCAGGAATGCTCGCAAAGAAGCCCATCTCGCCCACTAAAATCTTGCTGACGCTATTCTTCGGATATGCCGCCTTGCGTTCCATGCGACACGTCCCACTCTTCGCGATCGCGGCCATCCCGATCCTGGCAGAACAGATCGACTCGCTGGTGAGAGTCCGGTCCGAGGTCATTCCACCGAGCTGGCTGCGGAAGTGGATAGTCCCCATCCTGCTGGTCTGTATTGTGCTGGTCGTCGGTCTACGCTTCGTACAGGTTGTCCAGGGACAGTCAAAATCGGAAGCTGGAACCTTCCCTAAAGCTGCCGTGGACTGGATTGCAGAGAATCAGCCCGAAGGGAATCTTTTCAATTCGTATAACTGGGGCGGATACATTATTTGGCGGTTGTATCCGCAATATCCGGTGTACATTGACGGCCGCGCTGATGTTTATGGGGACAAGTTCCTTTACGCTTACATGGACGTTTACCGCGCTCGCCCTGGCTGGGAGCAAGCGCTTGACACGCAGGCTGTGCGCCTAGTGCTGGTGGAACCGGAATCGGGGCTGGCAGGCTTGCTGCGTCAATCCTCCGGCTGGAAAATTGTATACGAGGACCAGCTTAGCGTAGTCTTTGAAAGAAAGTAAGTTGTTCGTGTTTATTAAACTAAACGGGCGGCATTCTGATTGCCACCCGATTTTTGTTCGAATTACTTCGATGCTTAGAGCGATTTAATCGCAGCCAACACTTCTGCGCTGTGCTCTGCAGGTTTGACATTTTCAAACACCTTGGCAATTCTACCGTTGGCATCAACCAGGAAGGTTGTACGCAGGACACCCTCATATGTGCGTCCCATGAATTTCTTCGGTCCCCATACACCATACTGGTTGCAGACTTTATGCTCATCGTCAGCCAGCAACGGGAACTGTAGAGTAAATTTCTCCTTGAATTTGGCGTGGGATTTCGTGTCGTCTGGGCTGACGCCCAGAATGACAACATCCGCATTTACATAGGCGCTGTAGTCGTCACGAAAACTACAAGCCTCTGTCGTGCAGCCAGGCGTGTCATCTTTTGGGTAAAAATACAATACCACAGGCCTGCCACGAAAATCAGACAGCCGACGGGTGGTATTGTTTTCATCCAGCAAAGAAAAATCCGGTGCTTGAATCCCTGAAGTGATTGGCATATCAATCTCCTAAATTATTTGGATACTATTTATCCTATTATAAAGATAAATGCGACGGTTGAACAGTGTACCGCCGTATTTATTATAGAACTCTAACACCAGGTCGAGTAGATCATTCCGACATTTTTCAAGACCTTTTACAGCATATCCGCCATGACCGGTTTAATGATCACCTCATTAACGCCTTCATTCATGGGATGCCCAGATGTCTGTGGCTGATCATTGGACGTGACGACAACCACCGGCAACTTGGCGAGACGTGATTCACGACGCAGGTAGGCCATTACTTCAAAACCATCCACACCTGGTATATTGATATCTAAAAACACAATTGTCGGGGTGTCTCTTCTCAAGATGGCCATTGCCACGCTTGGGCTTAAAGCCGGTCGAGCCGTAATCTTCCAGAGTTTAAGCATTTTGATAAGCGCCTCGGTTGTCTGTTTGTTATCATCGATCACCAATGGATAAGAAATCTTATACCTCCGCCATCTGCCTGCCCATTTGTTTTATATCGTAGCCGGGCATGTTCACGACTGCCTGTTGAAAAATATGATCGTTCAAAACCTTGAATAAAGGGACAAGTAAATCACTTTCCGCAAAAATCTTCGGGATGATCAGTTGATAAGTCTCCCGAAAGAGCGGGATAAAGTCCAGGTTTAAGGATTGCGCTGCTGCGGGTATACCCAGGCCGCAATCGGCGCGCCCAGAAGCAACAGCCGCCGCCACACCCAAATGAGTGTATTCTTCCAGATTGTAACCATGAATTGCCTCAACAGGTATCTCCATTTTTGACAACTGATAATCCAGTAACACTCGCGTCCCTGCACCACGTTGTCGGTTTACAAAGCGGACCTCGGGCCTGCGGAGGTCCCCCAGGCTTTTCACACCCTTTGGATTGCCCTGTCTCACCATCAGCCCCTGTTCGCGTCCCACAAATCCGAACACCTTCACTGAGACGCCACTCAGATATTGTCGGATGTAAGATAGATTATACTCGCCGGTTTCCGGATCCAGCAGGTGCGACCCGGCCAGGTGCGCCTCGCCACGTTTCAGGGCAATGAGTCCGCCCTGCGAGCCAACGTTGGCTGAGGCCAGCCGCCGGTCATGCTGCGCCAGGAATTGCGCCAGGAGGTCGAGGGTCATATCGTGGGAGCCGATGCAGAAAATAGTCCGGTCGAGCTCGGCGCGCGAACGATAGAGACGCACATCCACCACATCCCCGGCCTCCGCTCCTTGCACGCCACTCGGTAGGAGCACCAGCCCATCCGCACGTACTAAAGACGAGATGATACCCGCCCCGCGCGCCAACGGAGCAGCCAGCAACCTGTCGCCCACTTTTCCAACCGCCACGCGCACGTAATCGTCGTCGCCACCAGGGGAAGTGATCTTGCGGGTCAAGTACGCCTGCTCGACTGGCAACTCCTGCGGATGACGGCCCGTCCATTGGGCGATCAGCGGCTCAACGAAGATCTCCCCCGTCAGCGCAGCCGAGACAGGATAACCGGGAACGCCGATAATAGGGACGGTGGACGATGGATGGTTACCCAAGTTCAAAGATCCACAGTCTATCGTCCCAAGAATCACCGGATGCCCCGGCCGTACTGCCACACCATGCACCAGCAGCGTACCGAGTTTTTCCACCACCTGCGCAGAGAAATCCTCTGCCCCAGCCGAGGAACCAGCATTAAGCAAGATCAAGTCATGATCACGCCCAGCCTCCTTTACACGAGCGCATATGGCATCGAAGTTATCCGGAGTGATCGAGAAACGCGCCGGGTCACCGCCCCAAGCTTTGACCTGCGCCGCCAGGACAAGTGAATTGTATTCAAGGATCTCGCCCGCTTTCAGGTCGGAACCAAGCGGAACCAGTTCCGTACCGGTTGGCAAAATGGCGACGCGCGGCTTGCGTGCTACCTTGACAGACTGATGCCCGGAAGCGGCCACTGCGCCCAGATCTACGGGGCGCAAAACCTGACCGGCAGGCAGTACCAATTGCGTTTGTACGATGTCCTCCCCCAGCGGGCGGACATGACTCCAAGGTGTCACTGCAGCCCGGATGCGGATCGAGATCGGGTGACGGATGGCTGGGGTGACTTCACCCCGTTCGTCAAGCGATTCGACGTTCTCAATGGGGATGACCGCGTCAAATCCTTCAGGGAGGGCATCGCCGGTGTCGATGTAGCAGGCTTCGGGCTTGCCCTGCGAAGTCCCCGAAGGGGAAACACCGTCGAAGGGTCCGATCCGTAGCGTGATTGGACTAGATGGTTGCGCCCCCGCTGTGTCGTGTACTCGGACAGCGAACCCATCCATAGCTGCAGCGTGATAATGGGGCGAGGAAATCTTGGCCCAGATCGGTTCGGCCAAGACGCGTCCGATGGCATTTTCATCAAGGGGAATGTTCTCCATGCCGAGCACGCGCCATAGGTCCGCCTGTTCCAGCGCAGATTGGAGCCGGGCTTTGGCTTCGGGGAGGGGAATATCGTGGAGGTAAACAGACATAACTCTATTATAATCGCTGAACATGAACATCTTCCCCTCCCCACTGCTCGCCGCGCTGGTCACGGCGGTTTCATTTTTATACGCTTGCATCGGTTTCGGCGGTGCAACCGGTTACCTTGCTGTCATGAGCCAGTTCGGAATCACCCCGGCTGTGATGGCCAGTACTGCGCTGGTGTTGAATATTTTTGTAGCCAGGGTTGCGTTACTCAACTACGCTCGCGCCGGTCACTTGATAAAAAATCTGCTTATGCCGTTCCTGCTCACATCAATTCCAGCATCGTTCATCGGTGGGTACTTTAAATAGACCGATAAAAACCTTTACCTCCTCCTCTATGCAGTGTTAACCAGTGTATCGCCGCTTATTATTCTGGCCCGCTGGGGGACTGCGAAACAGGCCTCCGCAACCGCAGCCGGGTTCATCGTATTGAACTCCATCAGCGGGTTGGTCGGCCAGGTGCTGCATGCTAACTTCGTGCTGGGGACTTTGGGCGCGTCGTTGCTCACGTTGGGCATCTTAGGCGCGCTGATGGGTTCCTTCCTGGGGGCGAGACATTTTTCCGGCCTGTGGACGCGACGGATACTAGGTGTTGTGTTGTTGATTGCAATTGTCAATTTTATGGTGGGGTATTTGAAGAAGTAGAGAATAATCGGTTGGGGAGAGAGAATGAAACAAAAAAATCCCCTCATCCAAGTTGGAGGAGAGGATTGGTCTGCAAACCTGCTTCTAGATTCCAAGCCTGCGTCGTATATCTTCCACTCCCTGTTGTGCATCGGGCAAGCTTTCATCGTAAAGTTCGCGAAAGAGCTTAAGCGCGTCAAGCGTTTTGGCTTTTTTTATCAGCTCGATAATTCTTGGGTCATCGACTTGCGGCTCAGGTACAAATGTGACTCCAAGATGCTTGTATAAAAACACCACCTGAGTTTCGAGTTGTTTCAGTCGCTTACGCAGTTGTTGCAAATCCTGATATGTGACTAAACAATTCTCCTTAAGTTACTACGATGGAGGCAATGCGTCAAATTTCTTATCGCATTGAAATATTCATAAGCAGCGATGCTTATCGGTTTGCATTAGCTGCGTCAGGGCGAAGTGTGGATTTGCTCCGAATTAAAATAATTTTAATGCCAAAGATAAAGTAAAGTTGGCGGGGTGAGTCCCAGCAGTCCGCTAAACGTTGTTTTAGCCCACTTTTTTTCTAAAGTAACACCAATTTTTTGGGAGGTGATTTCATTCGAATCCTTTCAGGGCGTTTAGCTTGTCCGCTGTTTCGTCAGTAGACTTACTAACCCGAAGGTTATATACAGCCAAGAGAGAAACATCGTCTCGGACGAGATGAACAAGCGAGAGATTGGTGAAAAGGAAATCACACCTAAAAGATGAAGGGTGTAGGTAATCAAACCCATTAAACCAAGAGCCAACATCACTATGGGTGGGATTTTATCTCCAGCATCGCGTACAAGCATAAACCAGACTATCGCGGAGAAGGCTGCAGCCAAGATTAGGTAACCGACTGTCACTAACAACCATCCTAAGTATAGCGAGTGTGACGCGTTAGGTGGCGAGGCAAACATGGGAATAAACAAAACCGATAGTAGGATTGGTAACCCCAAGATACCTACGATCAGGAAAAGAGTAATCCAGTTTATCATAATCTACCTCCTGTTATCTTTGGATGCCTGAAAGTTGTTAGCCTTCCGAGGTTTCGTTAGCAGATCGGTTTCCCGAAGGCTACAAACATTGGAGCGACCATTCTTGCGGGATGGTTGCCCAATGTGTTTCAGCTGACGTTGTGACGTTGAATTGATTATAGCGGTATTTGCTTTGTAGAATATATAGTCCATTTATTCAAAGGCTATATGAGATGTAAGTTGGATGAATTCTCCGCTGCCCAGCGTGCATCTGTTCGCGCCTGAGTGCTACATCAACACCACTTCTACCATCTCTCCCGCGCTGACCCCGGTCGCATCTGGTGGAATGCGCATCAACCCATCCGCGGCAGCGATGGAGAAGATCAGGTTGCTTTTCCCGAACAATGGTTCCGCCAGGTAGTGCGCCTCCCAATTCCCCATTTCCCATTTCTCATTCACTAATAACCTTACCGCAATCCAATCTTCCCGCCCCGCCTGTGAAGGTACGTTCACCATTAGTTTCGCCAGCACTGACGGGCGCGGGGGCA
>Ga0105152_10000388_pt1 | contig 12708 bp, 8 predicted proteins | sample LakBais05cmmetaG_FD_81534 | JGI IMG/M metagenome (GOLD analysis project Ga0105152, IMG submission 81534) | Lake sediment microbial communities from Lake Baikal, Russia to study Microbial Dark Matter (Phase II) - Lake Baikal sediment 0-5 cm | ecosystem: Environmental > Aquatic > Freshwater > Lake...
CTATCCAACCTGCTGTCAAAGCGGTGATCCTGGATCCATATTCACCCGAGCCGGTTTTGCCGTGGCCTTTTTTTGTTTTGCCATTTTTTCGCCATTACCGGCCGGGGATCAGGCGATCCAAAACGTCATTCCCGACATGGCCCGGCCGTTGCCCTTGACTGCGGTGCGCCTGACCGGCGGGCCGCTCCAGCACGCTCAGGAACTGAACGGCAAATACCTGCTCGAGCTCGAGCCCGACCGCATGCTGGCTTACTTCTGGGTCCGCGCCGGCCTGCCGCCCAAGGCCAAGCCCTACGGCGGCTGGGATGGAGACGGCAAGAACCTCACCGGCCACATCGCCGGCCACTACCTTTCCGCTGTCAGCATGATGTGGGCCGCGACCGGGGACAAGCGCTTCAAGGAGAGGGCCGACTACCTGGTCAGGGAATTGCAAGAGGTCCAGGATAAGAACGGCGACGGATACCTGGGGGCTCTGGACAACGGCCGGGAACGCTTTGCCGAAGTGGGCCGGGGCGACATTCGCTCCTCCGGCTTCGACCTGAACGGGCTCTGGTCGCCCTGGTATGTCCTGCACAAAATATTCGCCGGGCTGCGCGACGCCTGGCGCTTCACCGGCAGCCGTGCCGCGCTCGAACTGGAGATCAAATTCGCCACCTGGGCCGAGGGCGTCCTGGCCAAACTCGATGACGCCCAGATCCAGCGCATGCTCAACACCGAGTTCGGCGGCATGAACGAAGTGCTGGCCGACCTCTACGCCGACACTGGTAACCGGCGCTGGCTGTGGCTTTCTTATCGCTTCGAGCATGACGACGTGCTCGCCCCGCTCAAGCGCCACGAAGACATACTGGCCGGCCGGCACGGCAACACCCAGGTTCCCAAGCTGATGGGCTCGCTGGCCCGCTTCGCCTGCACGGGAGACCCGGGCGACGGTTTCGCCGCCGCTTTTTTCTGGGACCGTGTTGTCAGCCACCACAGCTACGCAACCGGCGGCCACGGCAAGGATGAGTACTTCGGCGAGCCCGACAGGCTGAACGACCGCGTCGACGGCCGCACGGCCGAGACCTGCAACGTCTACAACATGATCAAGATGGCGCGGCGCCTCTTCGCCCTGCGCCCCGACGAGCATTATGCCGCTTTCCACGAACGGGCCCTGTTCAACCACATCCTGGCCTCCATGGATCCTGAAGACGGCCGCACCTGCTACATGGTGCCGGTGGGCCGCGGCGTCCAGCACGAGTACCAGAACATGTACAAAGATTTCACCTGCTGCGTCGGATCGGGAATGGAGAGCCACGCCCTGCATGGCTTTGGACTCTACTATGAGAGCGGTGACAAACTGTGGGTGAACCTCTACGCCCCTTCCACGGCCGAGTGGACGGCGGTCGGGGTGAACCTGGCCATGGAAACCGATCTGCCCGAGGGTGAAACGGCGGAACTGACCTTCACCCTGAAATCGCCGCGCGAAATCACCCTGGCCCTGCGCCGCCCGGCCTGGGCCGGCGACGGTTTCACGGTCGCGGTCAACGGACAGGCGGTGCGAAATATGGCCAGGCCTGGCGCCTATGTTGAAATCAAGCGCCGTTGGCAAAGCGGCGACACGGTGGCCCTGGCCCTGCCCAAGGAACTCCGCCTTGAGCCTGTCCCCGACAATCCCCGGCGCGCCGCCATCATGTGGGGACCGCTGGTCCTGGCCGGAGATCTTGGACCCGAAGACACGTTCCAGGCCTGGCAAGAAGGGGCGATCCCGGTCCTGGTGACCGCGGAGCGGCTGCTGCAGGAATGGTTGAACCCTGTTCCCGGACTGCCCGGCCATTTTCGCTGCAGCGGCTCCGGCAGCGGCAAAGAAGTGGAACTCATGCCCTTCTTCCGTCTGCACCGACGCACCTACGCCGTTTATTTCGACCTGTTCACACCGGCGGAATGGGAATTGAAAAAGGCGGAGTACGCCGCGGAACGGGAACGGCAGCAGCGGCTGATTCGGGCGACGGTGGCCTTCGTTCAGCCCGGAGAGATGCAGCCCGAGAGGGACTTCAACTTCCAGAGCGATGGAGCGGAGTTCGCCGAAAACTCGCGCGTTCAGGGCCGCGCCTTCCGCCGTACGAAAAACTGGATGTCGTTCGACCTGCCCGTCCAGGCCGACAAGCCCATGGCGTTGGTGGTGACCTACTTCCAGGACGAGTGGCGCAAGCGCACCTTCAACATCCTGGTCGACGGCCTGAAGATCGTCGAACAGGAGGTCGAGCGGGGAGGAGTGCCCCACTTTTTCGACGTGCAGTATTTCATCCCTCCCGGGTTGCTGAAAGGCAAGCAAAAGGTCACGGTGCGCTTCCAGGCCTCCGGGGGGAACGAAACCGCGGCGGTCTTTGGCGTGCGTATGATCCGTGCTGACGCTAGCCGCTGAATGATTGCCCGATTACGGAACCACTGCCATTGGTAATAGAGGAGATGTCATGAACATAAAATTGACGCCCGGACGTGTTGGGTTCGCCGCGGTCGCGGCCGCCATCGCCTTTTCTTCGATCTGGTTTGCCGCCTGCTCCTGCGGCTGCGCTTCGACGACCGGGGTTGTGGTCCGCAGCGATCCCCGGCTCGTGCTTGCCGCAGCGCCATTGGATGCGCAGGTGGTGCAGGACCAGCAGGAGATGACCTGGGCCGACTACCACCCCATCCCGGGAAAGGACTGGGCCGACCCGGCGCCTGTTCCCCAGCGGGTACTGCGCATCGCGCTGGTGGCGGTCGATTTCCCCGACCAGCCCTTCGTCATCACCCTGCCCAAGGGATCGGACCCCTTCGGCAACCCGCAGGTCGATCCGGTTCCCAGGGAACAGGTGCCGCGGTTCTACGCCGATTTCTACAACAAGCCCGGAGCGCTGAACCACGGCCGGACCATCAACGGCTACTGGATGGAGCAGTCGCGGGGAAAGATCGGCATCCCGCCGCTCGACACCCACGGCCCCTACCGCATGCCCAAAAAATTTTTCCAATATGGCCTCAATGAGTGGGGACAGCAGGGCGGCTGCCCAACCGGATACGTCTGCGACGGCGAACTCGAGGCCGACGCCGACGCCCTCTGGCGCGCTGACGCAGGAAAAGACATCGCCGCCAAGTACGACATTGTTCTGCGCATCTATGCCGGTTACGACGAAACGAGCATCTGGCAGGAGTTCGGCGAGATGAAATTCCAGTCGCCCGACAGCATCCCGCCCGAATGGGGCAATCCCGACGCGAGCAAGCCGCGCTGGGTCGCCAGCCGCTATGTTTCCTGGACCTCCTGGAAAGCGGGACAGATGCAGTGGGGACTCTCCTCCATGCGCCAGGGCGAGAACTCGGGAACCATCACCCACGAGATCGCTCATTACGCCTTCGCTACCGGCGACAACAACAACAATCCTTACGCCAAGCCCTACCGCCGGGTCGGTTCCGGCCCCTGGGACATCATGGACCGCGGATGCTTCAACGGCCCGGGCGGCCCGCACCGGCGCTGGGTGGTGCCGGCGGCCGAGGGGGCGGCCATGCCGGCCGGTTTCATGCTGCGCAACCGCGTCTATCTGGCTCCGCTGGGCCTCTGGCTGACCCTCGATGCCGGACAGTTCGCCAGTGTCGAGATCAATCTCGAAAGCGGAGTCGTGCGGCTGGGTTTGGCCAAAGCCTCGGCCTTCACCCGCACTGCTCGCTTGCGCATCGAGCACCCGGCCCGATGGCTTGGCACGAAAATCTATTCTCCGCCGGCGGGGTTCAAAAACGAACGGGGCGCCTATGTCGTGCCGCTTCGCGCCGGCATCACCTGGATTGAGTTGCACGGGAAAGGGGAGCGATAATATCGCGTTTGTTTCTGCCTCTTTTATTGCTCGAAACCACCGCCGACCAGGGTGGCCAGCCAGCGGTGCAGTGGCTCCATGGGTTTGAACCTTTCCCAGCAGTAGTCGATCAGGGCCGGGGAATGGAGTTCAGCGGGTACGGGCGCTTCGCAGCCGGTGTAGAGACCGGCGTGGCGGAGCAATTTGGCGCCTTCCGGGCCGATGTCGTAGCCGGCCGGCACGCGCCGGTAATGTTCCCCGCCCAGCGTATACCCCGGCCGCGCCGTGATCTTTTTGACGATGGCGACCAGTTCGGCCCCGTATTCCGGGTCGGCGACGGCGCGGCGGTAGCGCTCGAGCAGCGTCCGGGGAAAGATGTACAGCCCGGCGCTCAGCATCAGGGTGGGCGGTTCCAGGTGGAAATAATAGCCCGAACATTCGAGCCGTGATCCCTTCCCTTCCCAGAAATAGATGCCCAGGTTGGTTTTGTAGGGGGATTTGTCGGGGCTGAAGCGGGTGTCGCGGAAAATGCGGAACAGCGAGCCGTCGGTGCGGGGCTCATCCTTGATCCCAGGCGAAAGGCGCCGCAGCCGCTCACCCATGGTCCGGACAAAGGCCTTGGCCGGTTCCAGGACCGCGGCCTCGTATTCCGGCCGGTGGGTCGTGAACCATTCCCGGTTGTTGTTGGCGGCCAGCTTGCGCAAAAAAATCACGGTTTTTTCGGGAAAACCTGAAAAAGTCTCTACGGCGGCCATTAGGCCCTCCTTGGGTCCAAGTATATCATAAGCAATGAACTCGGTGCACGGCTGATTGTAAACGGTCAAAAACAAAAGGCAAAGGGCAAAAGTAAAAAGTCAAAAGTGAAGAATAGGAAAAATTCCAAATCACAAATCCCAAATTCCAAATAAATTCCAAGTTCCAAATCCCAATGTCCTAAACGAAAGCCCTCTCAGGTTTCTTATCTTTGTTTTGGTCATTGGATCATTGGTGCTTGGAGCTTGTTTGTGATTTGGTGCTTGTGATTTGGGATTTAACTCTTCCTCGTCACGCGTCACTTGTCACTCGTCACGAATGAATTCAATTGCCTTTGGCTCCGGCTTGTGTTATAAATAAAATATGGAACATGACCCGAAAACCATGCTCGTCCTCAATCCCCGGGCTGGCAAGGGCAAAGGACTGAAGGCCTTCGCCGCCATCCGCGAACTCTTGGGACAGAGGATCAAAACCATGGAGGTCAAGGTCTCGGATTACGCCGGCCACGCCTTCCAGATCGGGCGCGATGCCGCCAAAAACGGCTATGAAAGGATTCTCAGCATCGGCGGTGACGGCACGCCGTTCGAGATCGTCAACGGCTTGTACGCCGAAGGGCGGCCGCGCCAGCCGGTCGAACTGGGTATGATCCCGGCCGGGACGGGAAATTCCTTCCTGCGCGATTTTTCCGGCATCTCCTGGCGCCGGGCGGTGGAAAACATCCTGAGCGGCCGGCGCCGCCTGGTCGACTTGGTGGAGATACACTACGCCAGGGACAAGCGGGAAGTCAGGCAATATTACCTCAACATCCTGGGCGTCGGCCTGATCGCCGACATCCTGAAGCTGACCAACGAGAAATTGAAAGGTTTCGGTTCCCTGGGCTACAGCTTGGCCGTGCTGATGCGCCTGGCCAAAGGCATGCGCAACCGCATGCTCCTGACCGTCGCCGGCGAACAAATGGAGGTTCGCGACAGCGCCTTGGTCATATCCAATTCCAAATATACCGGCGGCGGCATGAAGATCGCCCCAATGGCCGACACCCAAGACGGCCGGGTGGACGTGGTCATTTTCCAGGGGGTCAACCGCCGCGACATCCTGAACATCTTTTCCCGGGTATTCAAGGGCACCCACATCGACCACCCAAAGGTCAAGACCTTCCGCGCCACCGAGATCGTTATCGACAGCTGCCCCCAGGAATTGCTCATGGCCGACGGCGAGCTGCTGGGCCTGACGCCGCTGCGCCTGAAGGTTCTGCCCGGCGAACTGGCCATCCTGGCATGAAGAGAGCCGCCGCGGCCACCCTTTCCCTGCTGATCTGGTGCATCGGCTGGATCTGGTTTTTTTTCGGGGCGCTGTTCCTCCTGCTGATCGGGGTGTTCCGCGCCGGCAGTTTTTTCGAAACCTACCTGAAGGGAATATGCCGCTCGCTGGTCTGGATCTGCGGCATCCGCGTCGCGGTCTCGGGCCGGGAAAATTTCCAAGCCGGCCGTCAGTACCTCCTGATGATGAACCACGTCAATTTTTTCGACGGCTTCGTCTTTTACCGCAGCTTCCCGGGCAAAGCTCGCGGCATTGAGGAGGAAAGCCACTTCGACTGGCCGGTCTACGGTTGGGTGATCCGGCGCATGGGCCAGATCCCGGTCAACCGCAAGAGCGGCGCCAAGGCCATGGAATCCCTGCGGCGCGCCGCTGAGTTGATCCGGCAGAAAAAAGATTTTTCCTTCATGGTCCTTCCCGAGGGGACGCGCACCGTCAGCGGCAAACTCGGCCCGTTCAAGAAGGGCGGGTTCCTGCTGGCCCTGGAGACCGGGCTGGAGATCCTGCCCCTGGTGCAGAAGGGCGCTTACCTCATCAACCGCCGCCACAGCCTGCTCATCCGTCCCGGCCGGGTGGAATTCGCCATCGAAAAGCCCATTTCCGTGGCGGGCTATTCGCGGGAGAATATCGCCCAGTTGATGGACAAGGTGCGCGGTGTTTTTCTGCAATATGTCGAATAGATTGAAATCCCAGTGGCAGGAGGGGAAAATGGCAATTTTAATGGGTTGGATATTCATCCTGTTCGGGGTGATTTTCTTTTTTGGCGGCGGCGGCTGGTCGGTCATCGGCGCCATCCTGGCGGGCCGACTGGCCGATGTGCCGAAACTCAAGCCGCAGGTCATCTTTGCCGAAGTCGGTTTTGGCATTTGGCTGGTGGGGATGATCTTGGTGGCCGTCGGGTTGATCGGAGCCAGAAAAAGGCAAGCCCTTTAGGACAATAAAAGTTAAGAATAAATAGCTAGAAGTCTGTTGTCGGCAGACAGCAGCCGTTATTAAAAATTGCTCTTTAACTCTTCGACAGCGAACTTCGAACTAGGCTGCCGCATTCTTCTTGACTTCGCTGTGCCACTTCCATAACAGGTAGATGGCCGGGTATACCAGCAGTTCCATGATGAAGGAGGTGAAAAGGCCGCCGACCATCGGCGCGGCGACACGCTTCATCATGTCGGCGCCCGCTCCCATTGACCACATGATGGGCATGAGGCCCATGGCCGCGGCCAAGACCGTCATCAACTTGGGACGAATGCGCTTGACCGCTCCATGGATGATGGCCTCGTGCAGGTCGGCCAGGTTGCGCAGCCGGCCCTGTTTTTTGGCTTCGTTATAGGAAAGGTCCAGGAACAGCAGCATGAAAACTCCCGTCTCGGCGTCGAGCCCCATCAAGGCGATCATGCCCACCCAGGAGGCGATGGAGACGTTGTAGCCGAGGATGGCCATCAGCCAGACGGCACCGACGACGGAAAAAGGAACCGCCAGCATGACGATCGCAGCCTTGAAAGCGGATTTCGTGTTCATGTACAAGAGAAGGAATATGAGGAAAATGGTGATGGGCAAAACCACTTTCAAGCGTTCCTTCACCCGCAGCATGTTCTCATATTGTCCGCTCCACATCAAAAAGTAGCCAGTCGGCAATTTGAGGCTTCGGGCGACGGCTTTCTTGGCATCTTCCACATAAGAACCGATGTCGCGGCTGGTAATATCGACGAAGACATAGCCGGCCAGCATGGCGTTTTCGTCGCGGATCATGGATGGGCCGCTGCGCAGGCGGATGTCGGCCAATTCGGCCATGGGCACCTGCAGGGTGCCGCCGGCGCCCGTTTCCATCCCGCCCTGGCCGCGCCTCGGTACTGGCACCAGGACGCGCTGCAGCGTGTCGAGGTTGGAGCGCAGGTCGCGGGGGTAGCGGATATTGATCGAGTAGCGTTCGCGCCCCTCGATGGTGGTGGAAACGGTCTCGCCGCCCACGGCGGCCATGATGACCATCTGCAGGTCGCTGATTTTTAAACCATAACGGGCCAGGGCCTCGCGGCGCGGTTCGAAATCGACGAAGTAGCCGCCGGCGGCGCGCTCGGCGAAAACGCTGCGCGTGCCGGGAACCGCCTGCAATATTTTTTCCAGGGTTGCGCCCAGGCGCTGGATCTCGCCCAGGTCGGAGCCGAGGATCTTGATGCCGACCGGCGTGCGCACGCCGGTGGTCAGCATGTCGATGCGGCCCTTGATGGGCATGGTCCAGGCGTTGATGCTGCCCGGGATCTGCAGTGCGCGGTCCATTTCATTTTTAAGCTCGTCGGGAGTGATGCGGTCGTACCAGAAGCGGCGCAAAATCGACTTGAGCCCGCGCGGTGCCCAGGATGAATACCAGCGGTCTTTCGCCCGCCACTGTTCCTGCGGCTTCAGCACGACGGTTGTCTCCATCATCGAGAAGGGGGCGGGATCGGTCGAGGTGTCGGCGCGGCCGGCCTTGCCGAAAACGGTTTCCACCTCCAGGAATGATTTCAGGATTCGATCCTGGGTTTCCAGCAATGATTGAGCTTGGGTCACCGACATGCCGGGAGTCGTGGTCGGCATGTAAAGAATCGTGCCTTCGTCGAGGGGGGGCATGAATTCCCGGCCCAGGTTCAGGTAAACGGGCACGGCCGTGGCCACGATGACGATGGCCAGGGCGATGACGGTCTTGGGATGTTTCAACACCCAGCGACAGGGGGGTTCATAGATCCTGAACAGGACGCGGCTGATCGGGTGCTTTTCCTCGGGATAATACTTGCCGATGAAAAGGGTATCCATGGTCTTGGCCAAAAAGCGCGGCTTTATTCGGAAGGGATCCATGCGCGTGAAAAGCATGCGCACGGCCGGATCCAGGGTGATGGCCAGGACGGCGGCGATGGCCAAAGCCAGGGTCTTGGTATAAGCCAGGGGCGTGAACAACCTTCCCTCCTGGTCAACCAGCGTGAACACGGGCAGGAAGGAAACCGCGATAACGGCCAGGGAAAAAAACACCGAGGGGCCGACTTCCAACAGGGCTTCCAATCGAATCTTGTGAAAGTCGCCCTTGCGGCCGTCTTCTTGCCAGAGCTCGAGCTTTTTATAGGCGTTCTCCACTTCGACGATGGCACCGTCCACCAGCACCCCGATCGAGATGGCGATACCGGAAAGGCTCATGATGTTCGACGTGATGCCGAACCAGAACATGGGAATGAAGGCCAGCAGCACCGAGATCGGGATGGTGATGATCGGCACCATGGCCGAAGGAAAATGCCACAGGAATAGCAGGATGACCAGGCTGACGATGAGCATTTCCAGCAGCAATTCCTCCTTCAGGTTGTCGATCGACTTGCGGATGAGTTCGGAGCGATCGTAGGCGGTTACGATCTCCACGCCCTCGGGCAGGGACGCTTTCATGTCCACCAGCTTGGCTTTGACGCGGTTGATAACCTCGAGGGCGTTTTCGCCGTGGCGCATGACCACGATGCCTCCGACCGCATCCCCCTGGCCGTTGAAATCGAGCAGTCCGCGCCTGATCTGCGGTCCCACGGCGATGGCGGCGACATCCTTCAACAGAACGGGGGTGCCTTTTTCGTTGGTTTTTACCACCACCAGGCCCAAGTCCCGGATCGATTTTACATAGCCCTTGCCGCGGACCATGAACTCGGCACCGGCCCACTCGATGAGCCGGCCGCCCACTTCTTCGTTGCTGTTGCGAACGGCCTCGATCATCTCCATGATGGAAATGCCGTAGCTTTGCAGCCGACTCGGGTCGACGGTGATCTGGTATTGCTTCTGGAAGCCGCCCAGTCCGGCGACCTCGGCCACTCCCGGTATACTTTGCAGCGCATAACGCAGGTACCAATCCTGATAGGTGCGCAGTTCGGCCAGGTCGTGCTTGCCGCTCTTGTCCTGAAGAACATACTGGAAAACCCAACCAACCCCGGTCGCGTCGGGCCCCAACTCGGTCTTGGCCCCGGCCGGCAAATTGCCCTGAATTTTGGAAAGATATTCCAGCACTCGGCTTCGGGCCCAGTAAATATCCGTGCCGTCCTGGAAAATGGCATAGACGTAAGAAAATCCGAAATCGGAAAAACCGCGCACCGCCTTGACCTTGGGCGCTCCCAGCAGCGCCGTGATGATCGGGTAGGTGACCTGGTCCTCGATGATGTCCGGACTGCGGTCCCACTGGGTGTAGACGATCACCTGGGTATCGCTGAGGTCGGGGATGGCGTCGAGCCGGATGTTGTTCATCGCGTATACCGCGAAAAGCACGGCCGCGGCAACCAGGAAGACCATCAGCCAGCGGTTGCGGGCGGAAAATTCGATGATTCTGTGGATCATTTCTTTTCCGCGAAGGCCTGCAGCGCGGCTTTCAGCGAGGATTCCGAATCCACCAGGAAATTGGCCGCCGTCACCACCTGATCGCCGCGGTTAAGCCCGGAGATCACTTCCAGATCGTCACCGCTTTGAATCCCGATCTGAATTTGCACCGGGGTCAAGCTCCAGTCGCTGCCGGCGACGAAGACATAATTCCGTTCGCCGGTGCGCATCACCGCCGACTCCGGAATGGCCAGCCTCTCGCCGAAATCAAAGGTAAGAGTGATGTCGCCGTACATTTCCGGCTTCAGCAGCAGGTCGGGATTGGCGATTTCCAGGCGCGCCTTGAGGGTGCGGCTCGCGGCATCGAGGAACGGGTTCAGGAAACTGATCCGACCCTTGAATGACTTCCCCGGCAGGAAGGGCAACGTCAGATCGGCTTCCATGCCGACTTTCACATAGGCGGCATCGGATTCGTAGAGGTCGGCCTCCGCCCATACGTCGGTCAGGTCGGCCACGACCATCAGCATCTCGCCGGCCATGATCTTCTGGCCGGCCAGCACCATCTTTTCGCTCACATAGCCGCTGGCTGGAGCGGCCAGCGTCAGCGCTTTTTCCACCCGGCCGCTCTTTTACAGGCGTTCGATCTGGGCGTCGGATATGTCCCACAGTTTCAGCCGGCGGCGGGCGGCGTCCAGCAGGCCCCGGCCGCTTTCGGCGGCCAGCGGGTCGGGGCTTTGGCCCATCTGCCCGGCCATGGCCAGTGCCGACAGGAACTCCTGCTGCGAGGCCACCAGATCCGGGCTGTAGATGGAAAGCAACGGCTGGCCGCGGCGCACGGCCTGGCCGGTGGCGTTGACGAAAAGTTTTTCGACATAGCCGTCGATCTTGGCCGTCACCCGGAAGAGGCGGGTCTCGTCGGGAACGATGCGCGCCGAAGTGCGCAGCCGCCGTGAAAGGTTTTTCATTTCCGCTGTGGCCAGTTTAAGGTTCATCCGCTTCCGGTTTTCGGGGGAGATGGCAACGGCTGCCAATCCGGGAAGCCCGGTCGCTTTCGCAGCCGGGGATTCGCTTGCGAACGGCACCATCTCCATGCCCATGGAATCCTTGCCCGGCTTGTCGCTGATCTCGTTGGGGTTCATGGAAGAACGGTAGAGGGTTTTTTTCTTAAGGGAGGGCAGGGCCGGCGGCGCCTCTGTTTTCTTTTCCATCGGGACCAGCTTCATGCCGCAGATGGCGCAGTCGCCCGGCTTGTCGGAGATGAACGATGGGTGCATCGGGCAGTGGTATAACTGGGGCTGCACGGAATTTTCCGCCGGTTTTTTGCCGCAGGCCGCGGCCACGATCAACAGGAACGCGGCCAACAGGAACAAAATGGTGCGTATTGGTGATTTTTTCATGTTTTCTCCTTAATTTTGAGCGGCGCTGCGGCCGGCGGTCAGGGATTCGATGGCGGCCATGGCCTGCCAAAACTTGGCCAATTCCCGGTAATACGCCAGTTCCACCGCGAACTGGGTGTCGATATCCATGAGCAGCGAAAGGAAATCGACCTTGTTCACCTGATAATTGGCCAGCGACGATTCAACCGTGAGCCGGGCCTGGAGGCGCAGCTGGTTTTGGTAAAGTGCGATCAGGCTGGCCGCGGTTTTGGCTTGCAGGTAATTCTCCGTCAGCATGGCGAGGATGTCATTCGTCACGGCAGTGGCGTTCGCCCGGGCGGCGGCTTCCATGGTCCTGGCCTCTTTGAGCCAGTTGGACTGGCGGCGGCGCTGGTAGAGGGGGATCTCCAGGCCGATCATGGCCTTGAACATGTCGGTGAGGGCGCCCTTGTATTCCCAGCCGGCCGTCACCTGGATATCAGGGAAAAATTCCCTGCGGGCCATGGCGGTCATTTTTTCGTTTTCCCCGGCCATCAGTTTCGCCTCGCGCACCATGGGAGAACCGTCCAAGGCCTTGGCCCGCAATTCGGCCAGCGTGTCCGTCAGAACGGCGTTTTCAGCCGCCGTGGTTTCGCCAAGGGGCCGATCCGGGGGGAAATCAAGGGCCAGGTTGATCTTCGCCTCCAAGGCCGCGGCCATTTCCCGCATGGGGATGATCATTTCATCCATCTTGCTGATGGCGGTCAAAGCCTTCAAGATATCGGACTGCGCGCCGCCGCCCACGGCGTATTTTTCCTCGCTGAGCTTGCGGGCCTGCAGCAAAAGTTCTTTTTGCCGGGAGTAGATCGCCAGCGCTTGGCGAACGAAAAAAAGTTCATAGTAAGATTGTTTCAATTCACGGATTACTTCCCTTTTGACGGTCTCCATTTCCTCCAGTTTGCGGCCGTACGCGCTGGCGGCGATCTCTCCCTTCAGGCGGAGCTTGCCCGGGAAGGGAAAGTTCTGCGACAGGGAAACGCTCAGGCCGCTTTGCGGATCCATGCCCAGCGTGAACGAACTTAAGCCCATGTTCATCAGGCTGAACTCTATCATGGGATCGGGCAGGGTGCGGGCGGGGATGATTCTAAATGAATAGGCTTCGGCTTCCCTGGCCGCAGCCATGA
>Ga0105152_10000389_pt1 | contig 12698 bp, 10 predicted proteins | sample LakBais05cmmetaG_FD_81534 | JGI IMG/M metagenome (GOLD analysis project Ga0105152, IMG submission 81534) | Lake sediment microbial communities from Lake Baikal, Russia to study Microbial Dark Matter (Phase II) - Lake Baikal sediment 0-5 cm | ecosystem: Environmental > Aquatic > Freshwater >...
ATTCAGCCGAGACAATATCAGTGGTGTGTAATCGATTATCTACAGCAAAGGATTGTAAGATGGCGAGTTGATCTTTCAACCATTGTTGCGACACATCGAGCAACTGACGAGGGGGCAAGGCTGCATTATACTCACAGCAAAAATCTGTGTACATCGAAAGAACACAGTTATCCAGAATTATGTGACCGGTTTGTTCAATGGATGTTATCGGCATAATCTTTCCTCGATAAATCACAGCCCATACAGCCCTTTTACCCGCGCATCAATCTCCGCCTCGACCTTGACGATCTCTCCCGACAAAGCGGACATTTCCTCCCGCGCGGACGTGTTCGCCACTGGTGGAGCAGACCTGGCCCGCCGGTTAGACTTACGCATACAGCATCCCCATCACCAGCGTCTTGCCGGAGCCGGTAGCCATCTTAAAGGCGATGCGGTAGAGCAGGGGATTCGAGCGGGCGTTCTCCTCCCGCAGGCGGTTCTCGATCCAGGCCTCGCCATACTTCCCGGCCACTTCCGCGATCCAGATGGCCGTCTCCAGCGCCTCGATCTGGCAGAAGAACAACTTGCGCTCACATTCGGGACGTTTCCAGTATTCCAGCAGACGGGCGGTTGTTTTGGTGATGCCGATAGTTCCACCCTTGCGCCACTTTGATACCCCTTCGCGAATCGAATTGATCAGGCGGTTCTCTTCAATCCGGTCAGCGGTCCATTGGGTTTCAAAAGATAACTGTTTGGGGCTTTTCTTCTTCGGTCGGGGAATGGGAATGAAATACTGGCTCACGCGGCGGGCTTCAACGATCTCGTCTGTAATGCCATCTTCTGTGAATTTGAAATGCCTTCGAGGTTCTTCGAAGGGGGAGTTGAGAATGGGGTTTTCAATCACTACTTGTTTCGTCATATCTCAATCCACGCCCAGATAATTACTTTTTAACAGTATAGCATAAATCCACCGGATGTCTCAAATTTCATATGGCGAACCACCGCCCGGGCGAAGATGGACAGTCCGCATCCGACACCATCAATGCGGCCCAAACCTTGCTCACCAGCCGGGTCCCCTGTTCCAGTCCTTTTTCCAGGGGGGCGAGGTGGATGAATTCATGCAGGGTGTGTGTCCGGCCTGGTAGATCACGCCATCATAGCGTTGATGCGCAGGAAGATAAGCGATATTTTCACTTTTTCCCTGAAATCCCAAGTCAGGCCCTGGACGTAACCCTAACTGCTTTGTTAAATCAAGCCTGGCTTCCATCAAACAGTAATAGGTTGCAGGATGTAAGATGTCTACCAACCCGGATGGCTGGTAATTCTGATCACCGCCTATACCTTTCCTTTTTTGTCCGACCTCTTTTATTGCAGAAATCCCCCAGGAAAAAGCACTTATCCGGCGGTTATCAATGCTTGAATGTCGTTTAATCACAATTATGGGACATGCTTTATCGGTGGAAATGCGGCCATGGAATAGCGGAACTGGTGGTTTCGCTTCTGCAGGTCCATAGCCTATTTACGGTCGTATCCCCCATTGTTCAAAATCAGTGAGTATTGTTTGAAGTATCTGGCTGGCTTGATTGAACGCACTTTCCGCATCCGACTTGTTTGCTTCAGGCCAATCACCTGGATACCTTGACTCGACAGCCCATTCGGTCAGAGCGGCCAAGTCTGGAATTGATTGCTTTAATGACCAGTCAGATGGAATTCGGTTCCGAAGAACATCCAGGTCGTGCGTTCGAGGAAATTCGATCTGGAGGAAAATGAGGACAGCTTTTAGGGCTTTCTCAGCAGCCTGTTGGGAGAGTCCACAGATATGTCGATACGCGATTGTCGGGTGATCAAGGATCAACTTCGCGGTTTGCAAATCTTCCCTGGCATATACCAGCCACCGCTTTGCTTCCTGGATGTGGTCAGGTTCGCTCATAGATTATCTTCCCTTCGCGAAGGGCGGTGTGGAGTACCGTGCCGATTAAATCTCCTCTCCGATCGATCTCGGCCGGCGTAGTGACGAGGATGTCCTTGGGGATGTTGAATTCAGAAAGGCTGCGTCTGATTTCGATGGCGATTTTTCGCTTATCAGCTGCATTCGGGAATACGACCAGTAGATCGATATCACTATTGGCATTATCATCGCCGCGGGCTTGTGAGCCAAATAGAATGATCCGTGTCGGGTGAAATCGCCGCACGATTTTCTTTGCCATTCCCTGGATTGCGTCACTAGTATTCATAGCTCGATTATATGTTAAACCACGTGCTGATGGCAGTTACCAATGAAAGCCTAGAACGGAATGTCTGAATGAAATAGGTCAATTGCATCTGCTGTTTCAAGGATTTTAGTAAGATCAAATTTTTCAGGATGCATACAGCTCCTGCGCTTTGCATAGAACACTATCGCGAATGACCGGCTTCAATCCATCCTGCGGCACCAGATCCACGGGGCGGTTGAAGATTACCGCGAGCTCTCGCTGCATCTGTCCAAGCGTGAGAAATCCAACCTGTACACCCGGTTTGAAAGCGACCAATATATCTACGTCGCTATCTGGCCGCGCCTCACCACGTACCACGGAACCGAAAAGCGCCAAGGGACGCACCTGATATCGTTAGCAAAATTGATCGATTTGTTTGCGTGAGAAACGTATGTGTAATCCATTCATAATCTAATTATAAGCCTGTAATTAAGAAGAGGACTGACGGCTTGTTCGCTTACTTCTTTATGATTCCGATGAATAGTCACTTGAATTCGGACTTTCTCCATAAACTCGTGCAGCAAGTTCTTCTCCCAGGATCAAATCCGCTAACATACGTTTAAGTATTTCGGGTGATGCGTCTGGATGGCGCTTATGCAAGAGGTCTAGTGTGTGCCCGGCCTGCGGTTGTCAAGCCGATGGTTGACGAAGGGATACCGCGGCGGCTTCTTCGACGCTTCATGGCGTCGAAGCAAGCGATTGGCGCCTCGTGGCGCCAAAACAGCCGATGGCGGCTGGTCCCACGGGGGTGTTTCGCGAAGGCCGCCTCGGCTAGTGGCGTGCTTCTCAAAGAGTGTCACCCTATAGGATGGATTGGATGGGAACCTTTTCCTGGGCGCGTGCGTGCTGGTCAACATCGAAGGTGACCAGTGGCAAGTGCAGCTGGCTGGCAACCGCCACGTACACGGAGTCGGCCCCGCGCAATCCGAGTTCGGCAGCCAGGCTGGCTGCCGCGTGGATGAGTTCATTATCCATCTCAACCAGCCGCAGTCCGGGCAGGTTTTCCAATTGATGGATTGCCTGCCTGCCAAGCGCCGGGTCTCCGGTGCTCCGTGAGATGGCTCCCCCGACTTCTGCAAGCAGCAGGGTGGGAGAGATGAACTGCACGCCTGCCTCGCGCTGTTTTTCCATCCAGGATTTTACGGCCGCGTGGAACTCATCCTGCAATACCAGGCGGGAAACCCAGAGGCTTGCATCCAGGACGATAAATGTCTTTTCGCTGGCTGGTGGGGAGGTCATCGCCGGCTCTCGGAGAGAGCCTGCGCGGCAGAGACGCCTTTCGGCCAGCGCGCTCCGATCTCGGCGGCCAGCGCATCCAGGTTAGCCCAGGAGCGGTTTTCATTCTCTTTGTTCTTTGAGGGCACAACAGGAATCAGGAGAGCCACGACCTTTCCGCGGTGCGTCACCTGCACCTGGCTGCCGGTCTCGCGTACCAGGCGGATCAATTCGCTCGCCTGCTGTTTAAGTTCACGTACACCAACAGTAACCATATCCGTACTCCTTTCTGATGTATCCACAATTGTAGACACATTATATCACAGTTCAAGGTCGGCAGCCCAAACCCCGAGTTTGTGAAAACCGAGGGTAGAATCCGACCTTTTCTTACCTTCCTCTTACAACCCCATGCTATAATCCGCCCGAAAGGGATTTTCCATGCTCCAGAAATTTGTCAAAACCTTCGGGGGCGACCCCAATAGACGCGAAATCGAAAAGACCACCGACTTCGTCGAGCAGGTCAATGCGCTCGAAGCCGAATTCGAAGCTCTGAGCGACGAGGCCCTGCGCGCAAAGACGGACGAGTTCCGCCTCCGGCTCGCGACGGAATTGGAAGGCATCGAGGAAGGGAAGGAACGCCAGGAACTTGAGAAGACCGTCCTGGATGAGATCCTGCCCGAAGCTTTTGCGGCGGTACGCGAGGCCGCCAAACGGACCATCGGTCAGCGCCATTACGATGTGCAGATTATCGGCGGGATCGTCCTGCACCAGGGCAAGATCGCCGAGATGCGCACCGGCGAAGGCAAAACCCTCGTTTCCACACTCCCACTGTACCTGAACGCGCTGACCGGCCGCGGCATCCACCTGGTGACGGTCAATGATTACCTGGCCCGCCGTGACGCCCGCTGGATGGGCGCCATTTATCATTTCCTCGGCCTGTCGGTCGGTATCCTGCAGATGGCCGCCGCCACCGAGAACGGCAAGAAGGCCTTCCTCTATGACCCGGAGAAGGAGTCCCCGCATGAAGACCAGAATGGGATGCGCCTGGTGGAGCGCGTGGAAGCCTACGCCGCCGACATCACCTACGGTACCAACTCCGAGTTCGGCTTCGACTACCTGCGCGATAACATGGTTTACCGACTGGACGATAAAGTCCAGCGCGGCCACCACTATGCCATCGTGGACGAGGTGGACAACGTCCTGATCGACGAAGCCCGCACCCCGCTCATTATCTCCGGCCCGGCTTCCGGCGAGGTGGGATGGTACGGCAAGATGGCGGTGCTCGTCCGCCAGTTAAAGCCCGAAGATTACGAAGTCAGCGAAAAGGACCGCAGCGTGTCCATGACCGAGATCGGCACTGCCCACATGGAACAGTTGCTCGGCCAGCCGCTGCGGGACCCCGACCGCCCCGAAGATGTGACTCCCGAACAGGCTCACCTGCTCGGCTTCCTGGAGCAAGCCCTGCGCGCCCAGCATCTTTTCAAGCGCAACAAGGACTACCTGGTGCAGGGCGGCAAGGTGCTCATCGTGGACGAGTTCACCGGCCGCCTGATGCCGGGACGGCGCTGGAGCGATGGTCTGCACCAAGCGGTGGAAGCCAAGGAAGGGGTGCGGGTGGAACCGGAGAACGTCACCTACGCCACGATCACCTTGCAAAATTATTTCCGCATGTACACCAAGCTGGCCGGCATGACCGGTACGGCCCTGACCGAGGCGGAAGAGTTCGACAAGATCTACAAACTGCCCGTCCTGCCCATCCCCACCAACCTGGAATACCAGGCCTTCGGGCCTGGTGCGCCGCTGGTGGAGGTCAAGGCCAAAGACGAAGAGGGGTACGCGTACGCCTATTTCGCCCGCAACGACGACCCCGGGCGGGAGATCGTCTTCTGGAGGCGCAAGGATTACCCGGATATCATCTACCGCAGTGTGGAAGCCAAATTGCGTTCGCTGGTGCGCGAGATCGTCGTGTACCACAGCATGGGACGCCCGATTCTGGTCGGCACCACCTCGGTCGAAGGTTCGGAACGCCTGTCAAGCCGTCTGCGCGCTGAGCCGGTCCGCCGCCTGATGCAGATCCTGCTGCTCCGCCATACCTGGCTGGAAAAGAACGAGCGCTTCGAGGACGGGCGTATCATCCCGGAACTTCAAGCGCTCAACAAACCGATCGAACAAGCGCGCCCTGAGGACCTGCGCCCGATGGCGAAGGAACTCGGTCTTTCCCTCAACCCCGAAGAACAGGCCAACCTGACCCGCCTGCTGGGCATCCTCGGCCTTGCCGCCGAAGATGAAAACCGACTAAAGTCGGTACTACAGGGCGGAGTCCCGCACCAAGTGCTGAATGCTCGCAAGCACACCGAGGAAAGCCAGATCATCGCCGGGGCCGGAGCCTTCGGCGCGGTGACCATCGCCACCAATATGGCCGGGCGTGGCGTGGACATCAAATTGGGCGGCGACCTGGCGGAAGAGGTGATTGCCGCGGTGGCGCGTGTGCTGCGCAAGGCCGGGTACAAAGACCCGTACGACATGTCTTTGCAGGAACGCCGCGAAGCCCTGCAAAAAGCCGACCCGGCCGTCTTCAGCATCTACGATGCCGAAGTCAAACACTTCCTGCAATATTTTGAAGATATGGAACGCGTGCGCGCCCGCGGCGGCCTGCACGTCATCGGCTCCGAACGTCACGAGGCGCGCCGTATCGACAACCAACTGCGCGGCCGCGCCGCCCGCCAGGGCGATCCCGGCTCGTCGCGCTTCTTCCTGTCCCTCGAAGACGACCTGATGCGTATGTTCGGCGGCGAACAGGTGAAGGGTGTGATGGAGCGCTTCAAGATTGACGACGATTACCCCATGCAGCACCGCATGGTCACCAACATGATCGAGCAGTCGCAGCACAGGGTGGAAGGCGCCAACTTCGATGTCCGCAAGCACCTGCTCGAATATGATGATGTACTCAATGCCCAGCGCCAGCGCATCTACGACCAGCGCAACCGTGTCTTTGAGAAGGAAGACCTGGTCGAGGATGTAAACGAACTGCTGAGGCAGGAAGTTCAGCGCCGGGCCGAGGGAGTCACCGCGAGCGAGGAAACCTGGCGCTTCCTGGGCTGGCTGGACCAGATCCAGCCGCCCTTCAACACCCCCAACGGCCTCTTCCCGTCCTATACTTACAAACTCCTGCTGGACGAACTCAACGCTTCGTCTGCGGACCTGGCCACTGCTCTGCGCGATCTGGCCGTGCGCGCCCTCCAGACTGACCAGGTGCACTTCCTCAACACCGTCCTGGAGCAGATCGACCATACGGGTGAGAACCTGCAACCCCAGATCGATGATCGGACCGATTCGCTGGATACCGCCCTGGATGGCCTGGCCGACAATATCGAAAACGAGACCCGCCGCCCGAACGTCATCCTGGATGAACTCTCCGGGCTGGTGCGCGTCCCCTTCCGGCTGGATTCGACCCAGTTGACGCAACTGGCAACCGACCCGAAAGACCTGTCTGAGGAACTGCACGCCCAGGTGGAGGCCTATGTCACCTCCACGAATATCACCCGTCTCGCCAATACGATCGAATTTCGCCTCGGCGAATCGCTCGGACTGAATGGTTCCGAACTGCAAGAACTCGAGTGGGAGGATTTAGCCGCCAATATCGAAGAGCGCGTCCGGCAAGTGCTGATCGGGCGCGAAGAGAAACTGCTCGGGGCAGACGGGCAAATCGTCCGCGAACTTGAATCTGCCCTCGAGCGCCTGCCGGAGCGCGATGACCAGGCCAAGTACCGCCTGCTCGTGTTGATCGCACAGGGCACAAGCACCTCCTTCGACTCGAAAACCCATCGCCAGGTGCGCCAGATCTTCACCCGCCTGCACTATGTCTATCTGGCAGGAGAACTGCTGGCAAATAGATCTACCGCCTCCTTGGAGGAGGATGTGCTGGAGCACCTGCAACAAGCACAAGAGGCCCAGAGGCATGCCTGGGGCCAGAGCGAATTGACCCGCCTGGGCGAAAACGCTCCGGCACTTCCGGCGCAGGAGGTTGGCCGCCGCGTGCAGAGTCAGATTTACCGCCAGGTACTGCTGGGTGCGATCACCGAACTGTGGGTGGATTACTTGACGCGGGTCGAGGCGCTGCGCGTTTCCATCGGGTTGGAGGCCTATGCCCAGAGCGATCCGCTGGTAAAATATAAAAGTCAGGCCTCGGAAATGTTCCAGACCCTGCTGGCCGACATCCGCGCCGGCGTCATCGGGCGAATTTTCCTGTATCAACCCCGCGGCGCAGCGGCCCAGGTCGAAACGGTGGCAGATTCAAGGTCCGAACCCGCAGCAACGGCGACCGTTCCTGCGCAAAGTACCGACAAAAAGCGGAAACGGCACAAGCATTAATGGACAATTCAATCGATTTCTACAAGAGCTTGCCCAAGGTGGAACTCCACCGTCATCTTGAGGGGTCACTGCGCCTCAAGACGATAATGGAAATTGCCCACGCCCATGGGATTACCGTTCCAGTCAGTACAGGCCCTTTGAGCAATCTTGTCCAGGTGCAGACAGGCGAACCCACCACCTACCAAAATTTCCTGGCAAAATTCAACACACTGCGGATGTTCTACCGCTCGCCCGAGGTCATTCATCGTGTCACACGCGAAGCCGTGGAAGACGCCGCGAAAGACAATGTCTGGTATCTTGAACTGCGCTTTACACCGGTGGCTTTGAGCCGCGCCGAGCGTTTCCCGCTGGGCGAAGTGATGGACTGGGTCTGCGAGAGCACCAACAAGGCGGCCAGGGAATTTGGCATAAGTGTCAGGCTGATTGCCTCGGTCAATCGTCACGAGAGCGTGGAGCTGGCCGAACAGGTGGCCTGGCTGGCCGTTGACCGGATCGGAGGCGGCATGTTGGGGCTGGACCTGGCCGGGAACGAAGCCGAGTTTTCAGCGGTGCCTTTCCTGGGTGTTTTCAAAGAAGCCCATCAATCCGGACTAAAACTGACCGTCCATGCCGGGGAATGGGCGGGGGCGGCCAATGTGCACGAGGCGCTGGAGACGCTCAATGCCGACCGTATTGGGCACGGCGTGCGCGTGATGGAAGACCCGAATACGGTGGCACTGGCGCGTGAGCGCGGTACTGCTTTCGAGGTTTGCGTGACGAGCAATTACCAGACCGGCGTGGTCCAACCTCTCCAGGAACACCCTATCATGAAAATGCTGAACGCCGGGCTGAACGTGACCCTCGGCACCGATGACCCGTCCATTTCGCAAATTACCCTGACCGACGAATACCATCGTATTTGCGAAGACCTGGAGATGGAGCACAAACTGCTCAAGGAACGTATCCTGGCTGCGGCACAGGCCAGTTTCCTGCCGGAGGCCGAACGCGATAAACTGATGGAGCAACTTCGTAAAGAGTTGAGCATGTGAAGGTTAGAACCCACACAGACAGGCCGAAAGGGCAGCAACCCCCAAAGAACAGGGGCGGGAGGCGCACCTTTGTGTCCTTTTTGTCTCTGTGGTGAAAGCTCTCATCCCGTCCCTTCTCTCACTGGGAGAGAAGTGCAGTGGTGAGGGAAACCCACCAAAGGAGATTGATATGCCACAAGATTTCTTCAAGTCCCGGGATGTGCTGAGTGTTGGGAACAAAAAGTACACCATTTACCGTCTCGACGCGCTGGAAAAAGCCGGGTTGGCGAAACTCAACCGCCTGCCTTTCTCCATCCGCATCATGCTCGAGGCGGCGCTTCGCCAATGCAATGACCGCGAGATCACGCAGGAAGATGTCAGGAACATTGCGGCCTGGACCCCGCTCCCGTCCCCCCTGCAAGGGGGAAGCCGGCCCGGTATTCCCTTCCTGCCTGCCCGCGTGGTGATGCAGGACTTCACCGGCGTCCCGGCTGTGGTGGACCTGGCAGCCATGCGCGCGGCTGTCGCCCGTCTGGGCGGCGACCCGAAGAAAATCAACCCGCTCGTGCCCGTAGACCTGGTCATTGACCACTCGGTTCAGGTGGACTTCTTCGCCACCGCTGACTCTTTGCAGCGCAATGCCGAGATGGAGTTCCAACGCAATGGCGAACGCTACGAGTTCCTCAAGTGGGGTCAGAAGGCCTTCAGCAATTTCCGCGTTGTCCCGCCTGCCACCGGCATCATCCATCAGGTTAATCTGGAATACCTGGCTCAAGTGGTGCTGAACAAGAAAGAGAGAGCTGAGACCTTGGAAGTCTTGTTCCCTGATACGCTCATCGGCACCGATTCGCACACCACGATGATCAACGGTCTGGGTGTGGTCGGTTGGGGCGTGGGCGGCATCGAGGCCGAAGCCGTGATGCTCGGCCAGCCGATGGACATGCTTCTGCCAGATGTGGTCGGCTTCAAACTCCATGGCAAACTCAAAGACGGCTTGACTGCCACCGACCTGGTGCTCACCATCACGCAGATACTGCGAAAGAAGGGCGTGGTGGACAAGATCGTCGAGTTCTTCGGCCCCGGCCTGGACAGCATGTCTCTGCCAGACCGCGCCACAATTGCCAACATGGTCCCCGAATACGGTGCGACGATGGGCTTCTTCCCAGTGGATATTGAGACGCTGCGTTACATGAAGCTGACCGGCCGCCCGGCGGAGGTAATCGAACGGACAGAAGCCTACTGCCGCGCGCAGGGATTGTTCCGCGAAGTGAACACCCCGGACCCGGAATATACCGACACGCTCGAACTGGACCTGGGTTCTGTGGTGCCCTCTCTGGCCGGACCCAAACGCCCGCAGGACCGTGTCGCTCTCACTGACATGAAATCCGTGTTCCAGAAGACGCTGACCGCGCCGGTCAAGGAGCGCGGCTATGAACTCAAACCCGAAGCGGTGAACCACAAAGGGAGAGTCGGCACCAACGGTGGTTCCTACGAAATCGGGCATGGCGCGGTAGTCATCGCGGCCATTACCTCCTGCACCAATACCAGCAACCCGTCCGTGATGGTCGCGGCGGGACTGGTGGCCAAAAAGGCTGTCGAGAAGGGGCTGGCCGTCAAGCCGTATGTCAAGACCAGCCTGGCGCCCGGCTCACGCGTTGTCACTGATTATCTCAAGCAGGCCAACCTGCTGGAACCTCTGTCTAAACTGGGCTTCAACGTGGTCGGCTACGGCTGCACCACCTGCATCGGCAACAGCGGGCCGCTGCCCGGGGAGGTTGCCAAAGCCGTTATCGGGTCCGATCTCGTGGCGGCGGCGGTCATCTCGGGCAACCGTAACTTCGAAGGGCGCGTTCATCCGTTGGTGAAGGCGAACTACCTGGCATCGCCGCCGTTGGTCGTTGCCTACGCCCTCGCCGGTACTGTGGACATCGACCTGTCCAGCGAACCGATTGGCATGGGCAAGGACGGACCGGTCTATCTCAAGGATGTCTGGCCGACGACGCAGGAAGTGGCCGAAGTTGTGCGGTCGAGTGTAAGCACCGGTATGTTCTCCGACAAGTATGCCAGCGTGTTCGAAGGTTCGGACATGTGGAAAGATATCAAGGTGGCCAAAGGCGATTTGTACCAGTGGGACGAGGCCTCCACCTATATCCAGCATCCCCCGTTCTTCCAGTCGCTGACGCTGGATGTGCCGCATATCGTCGATATCCAGGGGGCACGGGTGCTGGCCTTGCTCGGCGACTCGATTACTACCGACCACATTTCCCCCGCCGGCAACATTGCCGCCGACAGTCCAGCTGGCAAGTTCTTGCAGGAGTGCGGCGTGCAGGTGCGGGACTTCAACTCGTACGGTTCACGCCGTGGCAATGACCGGGTCATGGCACGCGGCACGTTTGCCAATATTCGCCTGAAGAACCTGATGGTCGCTCCCAAAGAAGGCAACTGGACCAAGTACCAGCCCTCCGGTGAGGAGATGAGCATCTTCGAGGCGGCGATGAAATACAAGGCTGAAGGCATCCCGGCAATCGTGCTGGCAGGCAAGGAATATGGCACCGGCTCCAGCCGCGACTGGGCTGCCAAAGGCCCCATGCTGCAAGGGGTGAAGGCCGTGATTGCCGAGTCGTTCGAGCGCATCCATCGCTCCAACCTGGTGGGGATGGGCGTGCTCCCGCTGCGCTTTGTGGACGGGCAAACTGCCGAGACGCTTGGTTTGAAAGGCAATGAGGTCTTTGACGTTGAGGGCTTGAACGACAAAATAACACCGAGGAGCATCGTCACCGTGAAAGCCAGGAAGACCGACGGCAAAGAAATCGTTTTCAGGGCGCAAGCCTTGCTGAATACCGATGTGGAAGTCAATTATTATCGCAACGGTGGGATTTTGCACACAGTTTTGCGCAATCTGGTCAAATAACCGACAGGATTGTTAAGCGCAAGAGCCGGGGAGAATTCCCCCGGCTCTTTTTGGTTCCAGAGGTGTTACTTCATTAGCCAGTTGTTAGTGCCCGGATAGGTGAGAATCTGGTTTTACTGGTAATCTACAACCGTACGAATTACAGGAGAGATAAAGCAATGCTTTCAGAAATCCTTTACAGAATCAGCCGTTTTATGATCCAGAGTTATGCCAAGCTCATGCTCAAAATGGACGTTCACTGGCACACCTCGCTGCCAGCCGGAGCGGTGCTGTTTGCCGCCAACCACCCAAGCACGACCGACCCGATCCTGATCCACCTGATCTCTAAAAAACCGATGAGTGTGATGATTACGTCAAAGGTCTTTTCGATCCCGTTCCTTGGTGCTTTCATGCGAAAAATGGACCAGATTTGCGTGAGCCCGGGACAGGGAGAGAAGGTGCTGGAGCAGGCACGCCAAACCCTTGAGGCAGGCCGGTCCGTGACGATTTTCCCGGAGGGACTGATCAGCCCGGCTGGCGGTCGTTTCAACTCCCCACGCAGCGGGGCAGCGCGTCTGGCACTCAGCAGCGGGGTCCCGGTGATCCCGATTGGGATTTACCTGTCAGACAAGGGCTGCCGCCGCATCCCGGCAACGTTCGAAGGAGAGCCGGATATCGTGACCTGGTATCTGCGCGGACCTTACGCGATTACCATCGGAAAGCCGATGCACTTCCGCGGGGATGTAAACGACAAAGATTTTGTCAGAAAGGTATCCGAGAACATCATGCAGAGTATCCGTGCATTAGCTCTGGACAGTCAGCGAAGGGTTTGTCAATTCTGGTTGTAAAAAACTTACGAATCATTTGTACATGCGTGGTATTCGTGATTAAAAACTGTCCGGTAGTGAATGCTTGATTAGGAGGCGAACCTTGTTCCAGGAATTTCTATATTTGACGAGTTGGGCTTTTGTACGCATATTCGCC
>Ga0105152_10000390_pt1 | contig 12696 bp, 11 predicted proteins | sample LakBais05cmmetaG_FD_81534 | JGI IMG/M metagenome (GOLD analysis project Ga0105152, IMG submission 81534) | Lake sediment microbial communities from Lake Baikal, Russia to study Microbial Dark Matter (Phase II) - Lake Baikal sediment 0-5 cm | ecosystem: Environmental > Aquatic > Freshwater >...
GCCCTCTCGACCGGCGAGTACGAGTTCTACGCCGAGGGCGCGGCCACCCAGTCCGCCCGGCTGGACTACGTCCGTGAGCGCCTGCGGCTGTTGTACGTGGGCATCACGCGGGCAAAGAAGGAACTGGTGCTGACGTGGAATACGGGGCGGAAGGGCGACCAGACTCCGGCGATGCCGTTTATGGCGTTGCAGGGGTGGTGGGAAAACAAGAGCGCGCAGTGATCAGAATTCAGTGAGCAGATTGACCGCTAAACAAAAATTCGCCCGGATTTTCATCCGGACGAATTTGTTATTTCTTCCTCATCACCTGATACAACGGCTGGAGCCGTCTATACATCTGCTTGTACACGCCATTATACAACTCGTCATAGCGCTCATGGACTTTCGCGTCCGGCTCGAAAGTATCACGCACACGCGTCATCTCACGGATGGCGGCCGGGAAATCGGGGTGGACTCCGATACCCACCGCAGCGTCCATCGCTGCGCCCAGACCCGAAGCCTCGTACACATGCGGACGCGAGGCCGGCAGGCCGAACACGTCCGCCGTTATCTGCATGGCCGCCTCGGACTGACTGCCGCCACCCGCCACGCGTAACTCGGTAATCGGCACGCCGGAGCGTTTGGCGGTCCGCTCGGCGCCTTCGCGCAGGGCATAGGCCAGCCCTTCCAGGATGGCGCGGTAGATGTGGGCACGGGTGGTTACGTCGCTAAAGCCGATCATCGCACCGCGCGCTTCCGGGCCGGGGAAGACCAGCCCCGGCGACCAGTACGGCTGGAGCACCAGACCCTCCGAGCCGGGCGGGACGGTGCGCACCAGGTCGTCGAACAGGGCTTCGGGTTCGATGCCCTGCGCCTTGGCCAGTCCCTGCTCGCGCAGACCGAACTCCTGCTTGAACCAGGTCACCATCCAGTAACCGCGGTAGATCTGGATCTCAAAACTATACTGTCCCGGCACAGCCGCCGGGTACGGGGGAATGAGAGGAATGACTTCGATGTATTTTTTGTGGGTGGTGTTGATGGTGGCCGTCGTCCCGTAACTGAGACAGCCGATGTGCGGTTCCAGGCAACCTGCGCCGAGCACTTCGGTGGCCTTGTCAGCGGCAGCAGCGATAAGCGGAAGTCCCGCCGGGAGGCCGGTAACGGCAGATGCCCCGGGAGTGATCTCACCTAATTTGGACGCGACCGGCACGAGGTCCGGCAGGAGCGCTTTGTCCACCGGAACCGCCTGCCACTTCCAGCCCCAGGAGGCTTCCCAATCCTGCTTCTTGTAATCGAACGGGATGTACCCGACCTGACAGCCGACCGAGTCCACGAACTTGCCGACCAGCCGGAAAGTCAGGTAACCGGAGAGGAACAGGAACTTGTGCGTGGCGTCCCAGATTTCAGGCTGGTGTTTCTGGAGCCAGTTGGCTTCGGCCTCCGCCTGGAGGTAGGCCACCGTGTCGGAGGCGCCCGCGGCTTTGAAAGCCGCCCCCCACAACCCGCCAAGCGGTTTGACGCCCTCGGTGCGGCGCTGGTCGAGCCAGTGGATGGCCGGACGCAGGGGCTTGCCGTCCTTGTCCACGTTGATGAGCGTGCTGCGCTGGGTGGTGAGAGCGACGGCGGCGATGCTGGCCTTATCCACACCCTGCGCCCACAATCCCTGGCAGGCTTCGCAGACGGCCTTCCAGAAGACTTCGGGGTCCTGCTCGGCCAGGCCGGGGGCGGTGGAGAAATACGGTTCAAGCGGGACCCGGGACTTGTACAGCAAATTCCCGCGCGGGTCAAACACGAGGGCACGCACGGATTGTGTGCCATTGTCGATCGCGAGCAGGTTTTCGGGCATTATAGACTCCTTTACACGAAGGACACAAAGGAGCACTAAGGAAAACCATTGTGACCGTGGTGTCCTTTGCGTTTAGAGAATTATAGCCGATAGGCGCGGTTCCACAACTCCGCATACGATTTTTCTTCCACCTGCCAGCGGGCATCGTCCCACCCGAGTTCTGGCTGGACGATAGAGCGGATGCGGCTCATCTGGTCGAGACCGCCGTTAGGGACAAGCAGTCCCAGCCGGACGCGGCGCAGGAGCAAATCATCGAGGTGGACGACACCCTCAGCGCGCGCCGCCTGACGGAGTTCGGCCCACAGATAGATGGTCCCATCAACAGGCTGGAGGTCCGCGCCGGAGGCGGCGAACAGCGCCGCGGACCCGGGTCCGTAGCGCGCCAGCAGACGCAGGCACTGCGTCGGGGAGAATTTCGAGGCCGCACAGGCCGCCTCAGCCTCCGGTGGAATAGCGTCCAATATGGGGGTATCCGGATCGAAGGGAATGCGCCCGAGATGACTGCGGACGGCTTTCAGGGCATCGCGGGCCATGATACGGAAGGTGGTCAGTTTGCCGCCGCTGACGGTCAATAGGCCGTTCTCGTCCCAGAGCACGTGCTCGCGCGATTCCTTGGACGGGTTGGCTTTGCCGGTATCCACCACCGGGCGGATACCGGAATAGGTGGCGGTCACATCAGCAAAGGTTAGTTCCTGTCGCGGGAAGACGAACTTAAGGCCATCCAGCAGGTACTCAGCCTCGGCAGTACTGATGGCTGGGTCGGTGACCAGGTCCGGACCCTGATCCACGTCGGTGGTACCAAAGACAACCGCCCCTTCCCACGGCAGGGCGAAGACCGGACGCCCATCCTGCGGGTGCAGGAAGCTAACGGCGCGCGTCAGCGGCAGGCGGCTGAGTGGGAAAACCAGATGGCTGCCGCGCAGCGGGCGCAGCCGCGGCGCTTTCCCCACATGCCTGCGCAACTTATCCGCCCAGGCTCCGGTGGCGTTGATCACCACCCGGCCTTTGACTTCGACCTGCCAGTCTGACTCGCCGGATGTATCGCTCAGGACGACACCGCACACCTGACCGGCATTCGTCTTGAGCAGGGACTCGACGCGTGCATAGTTGAGCGCCAGCGCCCCACCCGATACCGACTCGCGCAGCAGACGCAGGACAAGCCGGGCGTCGTCGGTCTGGGCGTCGAAGTAACGGAAGCCGCCGCGCAGGCCGGGGATGGTCAGCGCTGGGCAGAGTTCGCGCATATCTTCGGCGTCATAGGAACGGTGACTCCATTGGCGCGCCATCAAGTCGTAGACGACCAGCCCGGCCCCGAAAACCCAGCCAGGCATGTGGTCACCAGGCAGGCAGGTGTAGAGGAAACCGAGCCGGTTGACCAGTCCGCGGCCCTGTTTCAACAGGTATTCACGCTCGCCCACGGATTCAAGCGTGACCCGGATCTGGGCGTTCTTCAAATAACGCATCCCGCCGTGGACGAGTTTCGACGAACGCGAGGATGTGCCCGAGGCGAAATCGTCTGCTTCGACCAGCACCACCTTCAGCCCGGCATGCACACACTGGCGCAGAATCCCCGCACCGGTGATGCCGCCCCCGATGATGACTATGTCCCATTCCTGATTGAGTTCAGACCAGGCCCGGGCGCGCCAACCTTTTGTCCAGTCCATGATTGCTCTCCTCGAAAAAAGGACCGCGGACGATGGACGGTAGACCATGGTCCATCGTCTAAAACAATTTCCCCGGATTCATCAACCCATCCGGGTCAAACGACATGCAAACAACGCGTAGCGCGTCCATGCCAAGAGCGCCCTTCTCGGCGGGAAGGTATGGGGCGTGGTCGGTACCCACCCCATGCTGGTGGGTGATCGTCCCACCGTGCTGCTGAATGGTCAGACTGGCGGAGCGCTTCATGCCCGCCCAGAGCGCCAGCAGTCCATCCGGGTCGGCCGGGCGACGGAAGAGGAACGTGGTGTAGATGCTGGCCCCGTCACGGTAAACGTGGGACAGGTGCGCAAACGCCAGGACTTCCTCGCCGGACTTGCGCGCCGCCTCCACAATCGAGGCCGGGATGGCCGCCGAAGCCGCCATTACATTCGGCCAGGGCAGGGCCGTCTCCAGCGTGTCAATCGCCACGCCGCGCTCCCAGAGCGTGTTGCGCAGGTAAGGCGAATAGAAACGGCTCTTCTCCCAGGTGCGACCGACGACCGTCCCAACAAACAGGCCGCCGTGTCTGCGGCAGATGGATGAGGCCTGCGCCCGCGTCCGCCGGACGTGCAGAGCGGAGCCGGTCACGCCGAAGACCAGCAGGCAGCGAGTCCCGCCGTAGCCGATCAACCGCAGGCCTTTGTCCGCCGCGCCGACCCACGCCTTGCCAGAAAGAATCAGCGTGGTTTCGGTCTCCTGCGCGTTGGAGAGCCGCAGCATCGAGACCGGGATTTCCTCCTGAGCAATCTGGCGGACCGCCTGCGCGCCCTGCTCCCAGGACGGGAAAAAGACTCCGTAGAATTCCTCTGCCTCGGGCACGCGGCGTACTTTGACTTTAGCCTGCGTAATGACTCCCATGCGTCCTTCCGACCCGAGTATCATCTCCTTAATTTCCGGCCCGGCAGCCGAGGCCGGGAAATGCGGCAGCTCAATCAACCCGCGCGGGGTTTCCATGCGCCCCCCGGCGAACAACTGCTCGATGCGCCCGTACTTGTAGGATTGCTGTCCCGATGAGCGGGTGGCGATCCAGCCGCCGAGGGTGGAATATTCGTGCGATTGCGGGTAATGTCCGAGGGTATAGCCATGCTTTGCCAGGGACAGTTCCAGTTCCGGGCCGGTGACTCCGGCCTCGAAGGTTGCCGTGCGCCCGAACTCGTCCAGGTTGAGCAGGCGGGTCATGCGCTCCAGCGAAAGTGTCAGCACCGGCGTGTCAGACTTCAGTGGGTTGATATGACCGGCCACACTCGTCCCGCCGCCATAGGGGATGACCTTCGCTCCGGCTTCTTGGGCATACGCTATCAGCGTCCGTACATCCTCCTCGGTCTGCGGATAGGCCACCCCGTCCGGGAAGACCGGAATACGCCCGGAGCGCAGCGCCACCCAGTCGGGCAGGGACTGGCCGCGGGCATGGGTCAAGCGTGCCTCGGCAGATATGTCCACCAGCGGTTGGGCGGGGAGACGGGAAGTGGGCAAAGACTTGAGAACGGTTTCGTAAGCCGCGTCCGGTTGCGGGTCCAGGGAGCCAAAGAGATTTGCAAGATAGGCCTGGGCGGAAACCGGTACCGGGTAATCGGTGTTGACGTTGCCCCATCCATTCCAGCGTTTCATAAGTTCCCCTTCTGCATTTTCTTCGCCAGTGCCAGGCTCTCTTCCATCACATGCCGGGTGAGGGACTCGGCATCGCAGTCCGCGCCGCGGCGGGCGCATTCGAGCAGGGATTGGTAGAAGCCGCGCGAGTGCTGGCGGCATTCGGGGGAAGCAAAATAGTGGTCGCCGACCAGTAGGTAAACGCTCTGGAAGCCGTTCAGCAGGAGTTGGAAGACCGGGTTGGCGGCGTGCCGGGCGAGCAGCGAGTGCAGGTCCCAATCGGCGCGGGCGAAAGCGGACGGAGTATCTTCCAGGTTGGTGTGACTTTCCAGCAGAGCGATGATTTCCCCCGGTGCGGCCTGGACGGCCTGACGGGCATAGGCCGGGGCGATCAGCACCCGCAAGTCGAGTAGGTGGACAACGAAGTCCGGTGACTGGTGGACAGGCGACTGCGCCAGCGCCGACAGGACTGCCAGGCTGCCCTCCGCCAGTAGTCGCGCACGCGGGTGGGCTTGCCGTGCTGGATGTCCAGCCAGCCGTCCCGGGCGAGACGCTGGAGCGCCTCCCGCAGGGTTGGGCGGGTCACGCCGATCTGTGCGGCAAGTTCACGTTCGCCGGGGAGGTTGCTGTTGATGGGGAAATGCCCGGAAAGGATGGCCTCGAGCAGGCGGCTCTCAGCCATTTCAGCGGGTTTTTGAACGGGTTGCCAATCCATAATTGCTCCTGGAGTTCCGTAGTAACGGCTTTAGTCGCCTAAAGCGACTGAAGTCGCTACTACGGAAACTTTAACTGGTAAGTGGTCTGACCAGTTAGAGTATATCATTTTGAAAATTAGAGAGTCTAGTGACGATTGTCATCTTCTCGGGTATGGAGCAAAAGCCTCACCACAGAGCACACTCACCTGCCCCGGACGCAGGTGCCGGGGGAGAGCATAAAGAATATCTTTACGTTTTTTCGCTGTGATCTTTGTGTTAGAAATTCACATCCGCCCCATTTTTACTGTCTACCCGGTTGCACTGTATAATCCACCCATGCCCCCTGCCTCCCCTCGCCTCAAAGCCATCCTGCAAGCCATCTTCGTGACGATCCTCTGGTCCACTTCGTGGGTGTTGATCAAGATCGGCCTGCGTAACAGCCTGCCGCCGCTCACCTTCGCCGGGCTGCGTTATACTCTTGCGTTTCTCTGCCTCGCCCCGTTCGTGCTGTTCAAACCATCCCAGCGGAGTGTGCTGAAACGGCTTACGCCCCAAGAATGGAGCAAACTGGCCCTGCTGGGCGTGGTCTATTACACCATCACCCAGAGCGCCATGTTCCTGGCGCTGGCAACCCTGCCCGCCAACATGGTCAGCCTGCTGCTCAATCTGACCTCGGTCTTTGTGGGGATTGCCGGGATTTTCCTGCTCAAGGAACACCCGTCGCCGCTCCAGTGGACCGGGATCGCTGGCAGCGCTGGGCGTGGGCATCTACTTTTTCCCCATCGCCCTGCCGCAGGCACAGATGGTCGGCGTGGGGATCGGACTGTTCTGCATGCTGATGAACGTGGCCTCGTCCCTGTTCAGCCGGGAAGTGAACCGGGGTGCGACGCTTCCACCGCTGGTCGTGACCTTCGTCAGCATGGGCGTCGGATCGGTGCTGATGCTCATCACCGGGCTGGCAGTCCAGGGGTCCGGCACGCTGACGGGCATGGACTGGCTAATCATCGCCTGGATGGCCGTCGCCAACACGGCGCTGGCGTTCATGCTCTGGAACCGGTCCCTGCAGGTGCTGACGGCAGTCGAGTCGTCCATCCTCAACAGCCTGATGATGCCGCAGATTGCCATCCTGGCCTTCGTCTTTCTGGGCGAGGGGCTGACCGCCAAGGATATCGCCGGGCTGGCGTTGGTGGGGATTGGGACAATTGTTGTACAACTAAAACCACGCAAGAACATGTAAAATAGGGGTATGGTCTCCCCTTCCTTGCCTTCCGGTTTTGCCTTCTCCCAGTCATCGCTGCAAGATTACAGCGACTGCCCGCGCCGTTTCCAATTGCGCTATATCGAACATTTGCAGTGGCCCGCCGTTGAGATGGAACCGGCGCTTGAAAACGAACGCCGCCAGCAGGAAGGTCAGCTTTTCCACCGCATGGTACAGCAGCACCTGATCGGTCTGCCCGCCGAGAAGCTGACCCGGCTGGCAAATACACCCGACTTGTCGCGCTGGTGGGAAAATTATCTGGGTTACAAATTTGAGCTATCTGGCTACGCGCAGCGAACAGAACTGACCCTCGCTGCACCGGTTGGGACCTACCGGCTGCTGGCGAAATACGATCTGATTGCCGTCAAACCGGGAGAGCAAGCTTTCATCTACGACTGGAAAACCTACCACAAGCGCCCGCGTGATGAATGGATGGCTGCCCGGCTGCAAACGCGCGTCTACCGGGCAATGCTCGTCCAGGCTGGCGCATACTTGAACGGTGGGAATTCCTTCCATCCCGAACAAATCGAGATGATTTACTGGTACTCCGATTACCCGTCCGAACCGGCGCGCTTCCACTACAACGCCGCCCAGCACACACGCGACTGGGATGCCCTGACCGGTCTCATCAACGAAATCGGCAACCATCGTCATTTCCCGCTGACCGAAGATGAAAAGAAATGCGCCTACTGTCCCTACCGCTCGTACTGCAACCGCGGCGGGAAGGCGGGGACGATGGATGAAATGGCCGAAACCGAACTGACCGGCACCGACATTAATTTCGAGCAAATCGCCGAAATTGAGTTCTAGAACACAATGCGCTGGATAGAACCGACTCCCTTCCGCTCACCCGCCCCGCTGCCCGACCTGCACCCGCTCGTCGCGCAGACGCTCGTCCGCCGCGGGATGAGCACGCCCGAGGCCGCCCGCGCCTTTCTGGACCCGGAGGCGTATTCCCCCGCCCCGGCCGCGGACCTGCCCGGGCTGATTGCCGCCGCTGAGCGGGTCGAGCGCGCCATCCGTTCCCGCGAGTCCATCTGCGTTTGGGGTGATTTTGATGTGGACGGGCAAACCTCCACAACCGTACTCGTCCAGACCCTGCATGCCCTGGGTGCGGATGTCATCTACCACATCCCGGTGCGCGGGCGCGAGAGCCACGGCGTCAACCTCCCACACCTGAAAGAAATCATTGACCAGGGTGCGAAACTCATCCTGACCTGCGATACCGGCGTCACTGCTCACGAGGCGGTAGATTACGCCCGAACGCGCCGCGTGGACATGGTCATCACCGACCATCACGACCTGCCGGAGAGCCTGCCGCAAGCTGTCGCAGTTGTCAATCCAAAATTGCTGCCGCCGGAACATGCGCTGGCCACTCTCGCCGGGGTGGGTGTAGCCTATAAACTGGCGGAAGAACTCATTGCCCGCTTCCCCTCCGCACCCTGTTCCCCGGCTGCCCTGCTCGATTTGGTGGCATTGGGTTTGGTGGCAGATCTGGCCATTCTCAAGGGCGACGCCCGTTTCCTGGTGCAAAAGGGACTGGTCGCCCTGCGCAGCACCCAACGCCTCGGCCTGCAAGTCATGCTGGAAATGGCCGAACTCGTCCCGGCCAACCTGACCGAGGAGCACATCGGCTTTGTGCTGGGACCGCGTCTCAACGCCCTAGGCCGTCTCGGTGACGCCAACCCGGCTGTGGAACTGCTGACCACCACCGACCCCGGCCGCGCCCGTCTGCTGGCCACACAACTGGAGAACTATAATACCCAGCGCCAACTCCTTTGCAACCAGGTGACGCAGGCCGCCGAAACCCAATTGCGCGCTGACCCGACCCTGCTGGCAAATCCCGTGCTCGTGCTCGGGCACCCGACCTGGCCCGGAGGGGTGGTCGGCATTGTTGCCAGCCGGCTGGTCGAACGCTATCGCAAGCCCGCCATCCTGTTCTCCACGCCTGCCAACGAACCGGCGCGCGGTTCCGCTCGCTCGGTGGAAGGACTCAACATCACCGCCGCCATCGCCGCCCAGAAGGACCTGCTGCTCAATTTCGGCGGACACCCGATGGCCGCCGGTCTCGCGCTGGAACAGGGGAAACTGCCCGAATTTTGCCGAAGACTGTCCAGGACCGTGGGGAAGATGCTTGGCGAGACTGCGCATGAAGAACCGGAACTCAGCATTGACGCCTGGCTCGACCTGCCCGGAATCACTCTCGACCTGGCCGCCGCGCTCGAAAGTCTGGCTCCCTTCGGTCCCGGCAACGAAAAACTGACCCTGGCCACGCGCGGCCTGACCATGCAATCCGCCACGACGATCGGACGGAACAAGGAACACCTGAAACTGGCCGTGGCCGACGAGTCTGGAAACCCTCAAACGGTACTGTGGTGGAATGGCGCAGGAGAGACTCTCCCCGCAGGAAAATTTGACCTGGCCTACACCGTCCGCGCCTCGGATTGGCGCGGCAGCCGCCAGGTACAAATGGAGTTCGTGGATTTCCGGGTTATCGAGACGCCGCCGGTCGAAATAAAAAGTCAAAAACAGGAAATCGTTGACTACCGAAACTTCAAAGACCCGCTCACGCTGCTGCCGAACTTCCATAATCAACCGTCAACGCTGGTCTGGGCGGAGGCAGAGGCGAAAAAAGATGTTGGCGGGAAAGACCGGAACGAACTGGAGCACGCCGACAACCTTGTCATCTGGACCATCCCGCCTTCGCCCGAGGAACTGCAAGTTGCCCTGGATACTGTCAAACCGCACATCGTTAGCCTGGTTGGCGCCCATCCTTTTCTGGAAGTCACCGATGCGTTCATGGCGCGCCTGACCGGTCTCCTAAAATATGCCATTACACACCGCGCAGGCAAAGTGACCTATGCCGAACTGGCGGCTGCGACCTCGCAGCGCCGGATTACGGTTGAGCTAGGGTTGAACTGGCTGGTATCCCGCGGGAAAATTGCCCTGGTGCACCAGGAAGATGATCAACTCTGGGTGGCTGCCGGCAAGACCATCAACGATCTGGGCGGTGCGGCGCGGTTGTGGGTGGAAGTCCAGGCCCTGCTGGCTGAAACCGCCGCGTACCGGGCACATTTCAAGCGCGCCGACAAAGACACGCTGCTCCCCTAAAAACGATTACAATTCAGTCATGCCGTTTGAAGAACTTTTCCACACTGCGGATTGGTCGCTGCGCGTCTGGGCCGCGGACCTGACCCACCTGTTCGTGGAGACCGCCAGAGGGATGAATGCCCTCACAGGTATCAAGTTGGCCGAAAAGCCGCGGGTCAGGCGCACATTTACCGCTTCCGCCCCGGATGCAGAAAGCCTGCTGGTTTCCTTCCTCTCAGAACTCGTCTATTTCGCTGAACAGGACCGTCTGGCATTCGACCACTTCGATCTGAGCCTCAACCTTGAAGACGGCCAGCCATTCCGCCTGTCTGCCACTCTGCACGGCGCACCCATCGTATCACTGGACAAAGCCATCAAGGCCGTAACTTACCATAATCTGCAGATCCAACAGACAGCGCGAGGGGTTGAAGTAGAGATTGTGTTCGATGTGTAATTTTGTGCTCCTGGCGGGGTTTCGCGAAGCACCCCGGAGGTGAAGCCCCGCCGAAGGCATTGAGAGGTAAATATGATAAGCCTACAGGATTTAACCAAAGTAAGCGACTACGAATGGGAAATCCCGCAATCGTTCCGCGGCGACATGCGCGGCCCGGTGCGTATCTTCGCCACGCGCGAACTGCTCGAACAAATCGCCGGGGACAAATCGCTAGAACAGGCCGTTAACGCCGCCACCCTGCCGGGTCTGGTCGGCGCGGTGGTCGTCATGCCCGACATGCACCAGGGTTACGGCTTCCCCATTGGCGGAGTGGCCGCCACCCAATTTCCGCGGGGCGTAGTCTCTCCGGGTGCGATCGGCTACGACATCAACTGCGGCGTGCGCCTGCTGGCCTCTTCCATTGAACTGGAAGCCGCCCTGCCCTGTCTCGACAGCCTCGCCACCCTGCTGAACCAGTACTGTCCCAGCGGCGTGGGCGTGAAAGGCGTGGTGCACGTAAACGTACCGGAACTGGAACGCCTGATGCGCGCAGGTTCGCGCTGGGCACTCAAGAACGGTTATGCCAGTGAAAATGACATTACCCGCACCGAAGAGAACGGTTGCCTGGAAGGGGCGGACCCGGCCAAGGTCAGCGAACGCGCCAAGGCGCGCGGCCGCGCACAGATCGGCTCGGTCGGCGCGGGAAACCATTTCGTCGAAGTAGACCTGGTCGAAACGCTCTTCGACCCGGAAACCGCCGCCGTATTCGGATTGCGCCAAGGCTGTCTGGCTGTCCAGATCCACTGTGGCTCGCGCGGACTCGGCCACCAGGTCTGCACCGATTACGTAAAGGATTTCCAATCAGCGGTACAGCGTTATGGCATAGAACTGCCTGACCGGGAACTGGTCTGTGCGCCGATGGACAGTCCGGAAGGACAGGCTTATCTCGGCGCGATGCGCGCTGCCGCCAACTTCGCCTTTGTCAACCGGCAGCTGCTGGCCTATTCCGCCCGGCGCGCCTTCGAGGAGACTTTCGCAGGGAAGCTGAAAAACTGGCAGTTGACCCAGGTTTACGATATCTGCCACAATATGGGAAAGGTCGAGACACACGAGGTGGATGGAAAACGCGTCAAAGTGTGTGTTCACCGCAAAGGCGCGACGCGGGCTTTCGGTCCGGGCACGCCCGGCCTGCCGCCCGAATACCAACAAACCGGACAACCGGTGCTCGTCCCCGGTTCGATGGGCACAGCCTCGTGGGTATTGGCCGGGACGGAAACATCCATGCTGCGCTCTTGGGGTTCCAGTTGTCACGGTGCCGGGCGGACGATGAGCCGTGCCAAAGCCAAGCACGATATTCACGGCGACGATTTGCGCCGCGAACTGGAAGGCCGCGGCATCAAGGTTCGCGCCGGGAGCTTGTCCGGACTGGCCGAGGAAGCTCCGTCCGCGTATAAAGATGTGGACGCGGTGGTCGAGACGGTGGTTGCGGCTGGGATTGCACGCAAAGTAGCGCGCCTGCGTCCGCTGGCGGTAGTCAAGGGATAGACGGGAACTAATCAAGGATGTTTGGCGTCTCCTTTCTATATCGTGCAATTCAGATATAAAGAGGGTGACAAAATGTCTAAACTTGGCAAATCCCTTGTATTGATCGCACTTGTCGGCGCTCTGGTGGCCGCTTGCGTGTCTCAACCCGCAGCCACACCGGTCCCTGTGACCCCACAGGAGAACAATCCTTATGCACCGCAACCCGGCGATGAGACTATGGCTCGCGGTGACGCAGAAATTGTCTCCGCGTCGGTCCTGATGGCAGAATCGTTTCCACCCCAGATTTCGGTCTCGCTCGCTTACCGGCTGCCCACTCCATGCTACCAACTGCGTGTGAGCATCAGCCAACCTGACAGTCAGAACCGCATCCAACTGGAAATCTACGGCGTGGCGTTCAAAGACAAGCCCTGCAACCTGATGGCTCTCCTCATGCCGCAGGAGACGAATATCAGCCTGGGCAGTTTCCCGGCCGGACATTATTCGGTCTGGGTGAACGGGGTACAAGTGGGTGAGTTTAATTCTTGAAAGCGAAGACCCCCGGAGTTTCAATTCACAGAACTCC
>Ga0105152_10000393_pt1 | contig 12671 bp, 12 predicted proteins | sample LakBais05cmmetaG_FD_81534 | JGI IMG/M metagenome (GOLD analysis project Ga0105152, IMG submission 81534) | Lake sediment microbial communities from Lake Baikal, Russia to study Microbial Dark Matter (Phase II) - Lake Baikal sediment 0-5 cm | ecosystem: Environmental > Aquatic > Freshwater >...
GGCCAGCCCGCCTCCGCAACGTTCTGGTCAAAACCCAGCATTCCCCACAGTTCCTGTGTTATATGCGGGACAAGCGGCGCCAGCAGCAGAATCACGGCCTCCAGGGACTCCCGGATGACCGAGCGGGCTTTGAGATTTTCTATTTCCGGGCGCCGGATCTGATAAAGGACATTGACCAGCTCCATGATCGCACTGATCGCCGTATTGAAATGGAACCGGTCTTCAATGTCGCCGGTTACTTTCCGGATGGTCTGATGCGTTTTGCGCCTCAGGCTCTTGAGGTCCTCTTCGAGGTCTTCCTGTTGTCCCCGGAAGGGCTCTACGCCTTTGATATCTTCCAGATAATCGACAACGATGCGCCAGGTCCGGCTCAGAAAGCGGAAGGACCCTTCCACGCCCTGGTCGCTCCATTCGAGGTCTTTTTCAGGCGGAGCGGCAAAGAGACAGAACATGCGCGCGGTGTCGGCTCCGTAGCGGTTGATGAGATAATCGGGATCAACTACATTCTTCAGGGATTTTGACATCTTTTCCGTTTTCCCGATCGTCGCTTCCGTCCGGCAGTGCTTGCACCTGCCGTCGGCGGCCTCCTCGGGAAAGAGATAACCGTGCTCCGGGCAGCGCATCGTCTCCTTGCAGACCATGCCCTGGGTGAGGAGATTGACAAATGGCTCGTCAACCCCGATTACACCGAAATCCCTCAATACTTTCGTGTAAAAACGCGAATAGAGGAGATGGAGGATCGCATGTTCAATCCCGCCGATGTACTGATCCACGGGCATCCAGTAATCCAGTGCTTTCCGGTCCAGGCCGGGTTTTTCGTGATGACGGGCGCAGCAGAAGCGGTTAAAATACCAGGAAGACTCGACAAAGGTGTCCATGGTGTCGGTTTCCCTTTTGGCCGGCCCCTGACAATTCGGACAGGCCGTGTTGACAAAGGCGTCGTGCCGGACCAGGGGGGAGCCGCCCGCGCCCGTGAGTTCCACATCACGGGGCAGGATCACCGGCAGGTCCGCTTCGGGAACGGGCACGGCGCCGCACTTATCACAGTTGACGATCGGAATGGGGGCGCCCCAGTAACGCTGCCGGGAAATCCCCCAGTCGCGCAGACGGTACTGGACTGTTTTTTCACCGCGGCTGATGGACGCCAGATATTCGGCAATGGCGTCCAGCGCCTTCGTGTTTTCCACGCCGTTGAACTTACCTGAATTGACCAGGACGCCTTCATCTACATAAGCCTCGGTCATGGTATGGGTGTTGAGGGTTTTGTCCGGCGGCTGGATGACCACAATCAGCGGCAGGCTGTATTTCTGGGCAAATTCAAAGTCGCGCTGGTCATGGGCGGGCACGGCCATGACACAACCTGTTCCGTAGTCGGCCAGCACAAAATTGGCGGCAAAGATCGGCATGCGCTTGTTGGTCACGGGATTCAGGCAGTGGGCGTCGAGGAATATCCCTTCCTTGTTGTAGGAGGCGGATGTACGCAGCATCTTGTCCTGCTTCTTGACATTTTCCACGAAGGCGCGCACTTCGCCTTCCCGGGGCTTCCCCTGCATGAGTTCCATGACGAGTGGATTTTCGGCGGCCACCAGCATGAAAGTGGCCCCGTAGATCGTGTCCTGTCGGGTGGTAAAAACCTTGATCGCCCCGTCGCCGTCCACAAAGGGAAACAGGATGTGGCAGCCATGGCTCTTGCCAATCCAGTTCCGCTGCATGGTCAGGACCCGCTCCGGCCAACCCGAAAGTTTGTCGCAATCATCCAGCAACTCCTCGACATAGGCGGTAATCCTGAAAAACCATTGATCCAGATATTTCTCGCCCACTTCCGTGCCGCATCGCCAGCAGAGTCCCGCCTCGACCTGTTCATTGGCGAGAACCGTGTGGCAATCCGAACACCAGTTGACGATGGCGCTTTTCTTGTAAGCGAGGCCCTTCTCATACATCCAGAGGAAAAACAGCTGTTCCCAGCGGTAATATTCGGGCTCACAGGTAGAGATCTCCCGATCCCAATCATAGCTGAATCCCATTCGCTTGAGCTGCTGTTTCATGAAAGCGATATTTTCATTCGTCCAGACGGCCGGGTGGGTACCGTGGGCAATGGCGGCATTCTCCGCCGGCATTCCGAAGGCGTCCCATCCCATGGGGTGCAGGACGTTGAAGCCCTTCATTTTTTTGTAACGGGCAACGACATCGCCGATGGTATAGTTCCGCACATGACCCATATGGATCCTGCCGGAGGGATAGGGGAACATCTCGAGGAGATAATATTTCTTTTTTTGAGGATCTTCCGTCACTTTAAAGGCTTTGCGGGATTCCCATCGGGATTGCCATCTCTCTTCAATTTCCTGAGGGTTATATCTGTCATTCATGGTTTTCTCCATCCTTAAGTTCCCGATTATTCAGGCTTCTTCGCGGTCTGTTGCTGCTTTACGTACAAGGCGTCGAGAATCCCGTTAATGAACGACCCCGAGTTTTCAGAACCATAGGTTTTACCGAGATCGATGGCTTCATTCAGCGTTACTTTGGGGGGAATGTCGTCACAGTACAGAAGTTCGTAAACCGCCATTCGAAGGATGCTGCGGTCCACTTTGGACATGCGAGAGATGGACCAGTGCTCCGAACAGTCACTGATGACCTTATCGATTTCATGCCTTTTTTCCCACGCCCCCTCAATCAGCAGGCTCGAAAAGACCTTTGCCTCCGAAGACACCGTAAAGCCCTTCAAGTGATGCTTCCGCGCATCTTCCGGGTTATCGAAATAGTCCCAGAAGGGCTCAAAGACCTCTTCAGGCGCCGTGAAGTGGCTCCAGAATAGCGAGATCGCCGCCTGGACATCCGTCTTGACCACATCCAGTTCGTAGAGAACCTGCAAGGCAACTTCCCTTGCCTTCCGTCTGTCGTGCATGAACGCCTTTTTATCCGTCAGATTTTCTTCAGCAGATCGACCATTTCAATGGCGGACATCGCCGCATCCCAGCCTTTATTGCCGGCCTTTGTCCCTGCCCTTTCGATCGCCTGCTCGATGGTATCCGTAGTCAGGACGCCAAAAGCAATCGGGACTTCCGTCTCGAGGCCGACGGAGGCGATGCCTTTGGAAACCTCGGCGCTGATGTACTCAAAATGCGGCGTGGCGCCCCGGATGACAGCCCCCAGGCAGATCACGGCGTCGAATCGCCCGCTTTTCGCCAGCTTCTTCGCGATGAGGGGCAGTTCAAAGGCGCCGGGAACTTTGTAGATCTGAATATCCTTCTCATCCGCCCCGGCCCTGGTCAGGCCGTCCACAGCGCCATCGATAAGCCTCCCGCAGATGAAGTCGTTGAAGCGGCTGGCCGCTATGGCAAACTTCATCCCCTTGGCAATCAATTTTCCCTCGGTCAATTTTGGCATGGCTTGTCTCTCCCTAAAATTCAAGTATATGTCCCATCCTGTGTTGTTTTGTTTCCAGATAGCGAATATTGTTTTCGTTGGGTTCAATGACAATGGGAACCCTCTGGGTGATCGCGATCCCGTATCCCTCCAGGGCCACGATTTTCTTTGGATTGTTCGTCAGCAGGTGCATTTTGCGGACGCCCAGATCGACCAGGATTTGCGCGCCGATGCCGTATTCGCGCAGATCCGCCTTGAAGCCCAGTTCGATGTTGGCATCCACCGTATCCACGCCGCGTTCCTGAAGCTCATAGGCCCGGATCTTGTTGACCAGGCCGATGCCTCGTCCTTCCTGATGCATGTAAACGATCACGCCCTTTCCGGCTTCCTGCACCATCTCCATGGCCCGGTGGAGCTGATCGCCGCAATCGCAACGCTCCGACCCGAATATGTCCCCGGTGACGCATTCGGAATGCACCCGGACTAACACCTCGTCCTCCGGACCGATATCACCTTTGACCAGGGCGATGTGCTTCATGTCATCCACGTCATTTTCATAGACAATGATTTTGAACGTTCCACCGAAACGGGACGGCAGATTCGCCGTAGCGGCCCGACGAATCAAGGATTCGTGCTGCATGCGGAAGTCGATCAGATCGGCGATCGTCACGATTTTGAGATTGTGTTCCCGTGCAAAAACTTCCAGGTCCGGCATGCGGGCCATCGATCCGTCGTCTTTCATGACTTCGCAAATGACGCCGGCGGACTTCATGCCGGCCATCCGCGCCAGATCGACTGAGCCTTCCGTCTGACCGGTCCTGACAAGCACGCCTCCTTTGCGGGCGCGGATGGGAAAGACATGTCCCGGGCTGACAAGATCATCGGCCCGCGCATCATCGGCTACCGCTGCCTTGATGGTGGTCGCGCGGTCCGCAGCGGAAATCCCGGTTGAGACGCCCCGCTTGGCTTCGATGGATACGGTGAAGGCCGTCCCGAACCGGGACCGGTTATCGCGGACCATGGGATAGAGACGGAGTTTGTCGGCCATCTCTTCGCTGAGGCTCAGGCAGATCAAACCCCGGCCGTAGCGGGCCATGAAATTGACGGCATCGGGCGTGATAAATTCCGCGGCCATGCAAAGATCGCCCTCGTTCTCGCGATCCTCATCATCCACAAGGATGACCATCCTGCCGCTTTTGATATCCACAATGGCTTCTTTAATGGTACTGATACTCACGCTCTCACCTTCCGATCGCCCTGCAAAAACACCTGCGAGGATGCAAACGCTCCTTCGTTACTTCAAAAATCCGTGTTCGGCGAGAAATCCCATGTCCATCCCCTTGCGGGGCTGCAGGAATCGCTCAACGTACTTTCCGATAATATCCGTCTCAATATTGACCGCATCCCCGACTTTTTTAAATCCCAGGGTGGTCATCTGGGCCGTGTGCGGGATCATGTTAACATAAAACCGGTTTTTTCCACAGCTATTTACCGTGAGACTGACGCCGTCGACGGCAATGGACCCCTTTTCCACAAGATAACGCATCAGCTTGTCCGGGATTTCGATGCCGAAAATAATGGAATTGGCGCTGCCTGTCTTTTCGCGAAGTTTCCCCTGGCCGTCAACATGGCCGAGGACGAGATGGCCCCCGAGAAAATCATTGAAGCGCAGGGCTTTCTCAAGATTCACGCGGTCGCCCGCCTTCAGAATTCCGATATTGGTCCTGGACAGGGTTTCCGCCGAAACATCGGCTGTAAAATGACGGTCTGCCTTTTGAGTCACCGTGAGACAGGCCCCGTTGACAGCGATGCTGTCGCCGATCCGGATATCCTCCAGGGGCATCATGGCATCCACTTCCAGCAGCGCGTCAGGCCCTTTGCGGGTCACGCGCCGGATTGACCCCAAAGCTGCAATGATTCCTGTAAACATAGGATTAGGGTTGCTTTTCCTTGTCCCTGGGGACATTCATAAAGTCCTTGAGCTCTTCCATAAACTCGCCGACATCGCGAAACTGCCGGTAAACCGAGGCGAACCGGACATAGGCGACGCCATCCAGCCGGTGCAGTTCCATCATGACTTTTTCGCCGACGGTGGAGGAGGGAATTTCCTTGCCCTGATATTCCTCGCAGGCCTGCTCTACATTTTCAACCATGCTTTCGATGACATCCATGCTGATGGGGCGTTTTTCACAGGCCTTTTTGATGCCGGCCAAAATCTTCAGCCGGTCGAAGGGCTCCCGCCGACCGTCCTTTTTCACCACGACGGGCAGGACTTCTTCCACGAATTCATAGGTGGTAAAACGCTTTTCACAGGCCAGACATTCGCGTCGGCGCCGGATGGCGCTGCCGTCCTTGCTGATCCGGGAATCAATGACCCGGTTTTCACCATTGGCGCAAAAGGGACACTTCACCGCTGTTCCACCTCTATTCCTGCTTCCATCGCCATTTCTTTTGCCATCTGGTCCAGATAACCATCCCGATAGGTGATTTTGACAATGCCGGCATTGACGATCATCTTGACGCAGATGACGCAAGGATGGTTCGTGCAGTACAAATGAGCGCCTTTCACGCTGACACCATGGAGCGCCGCCTGAATAATCGCGTTCTGTTCAGCATGCAGTCCCCGGCAGAGCTCATGGCGTTCACCCGAAGGAACCCCCAGGCGCTCCCGCAGACAACCCACGTCCAGGCAATGGTGAAGGCCGGACGGCGCACCGTTGTATCCGGTTGCCAGAATTCTGCGCTCGCCGACCAGAACGGCGCCCACGTCACGCCTCAGGCAGGTGGATCGCCTCGCAACGAGGGCGGCGATATCCATGAAGTAATCATCCCAGCTCGGCCGCTCCTTTTTCGGAGCAGCGGCTTCCTTCTTTTTTTTCATGTTCTGATGCCTGTCCGGTCTTGATTACCCCCTGGCGATCCGTTCCCCATAAAGCGGAAACTTATCGCAGAGCATGCGCACTTCCTCGCGCACGGCCCGGATCTTTTCCTCGTCTTGAATATTCGTCAGCACCTCTCCAATCAGGCGGGCAATCAGGACCATTTGAGCTTCCTTCATGCCGCGGGTCGTCAATGCGGGGGTTCCGACACGGATGCCGCTGGTCACCATGGGGCCCTTCGTATCGAACGGGATCCCGTTTTTATTGGCCGTAATGCCCGCCCGGTCCAGGACTTCCTGGGCGTCCTTGCCCGTAATGCCTTTGGAGGTCAAATCCACGAGCATCAGATGATTATCCGTGCCTCCCGATACGAGGCGGAACCCTTCCGCCATGAGCGCTTCGGCCAGGGCTTTGGCATTTTTGACGATCTGCGTCTGATAGGTTTTAAATTCCGGGGTCAGCGCCTCCTTGAAGGCCACCGCCTTGGCGGCGATGATGTGCATGAGCGGCCCGCCCTGCATGCCGGGAAAGACGCGGCTGTTGAGGGTTTTCGCAAAGGCCTCCTTGCACATGATGAGGCCGCCGCGCGGACCCCGCAGGGTTTTGTGGGTCGTGGAGGTCACATACTCGCAGATCGGTATCGGCGAGGGATGCAGTCCCGTGGCCACCAGGCCGGCAATATGAGCAATATCCGCCATGATCACGGCCCCAACCTGATCGGCGACCTGCCTGAATTTATTGAAATCGATGGTTCTGGGATAAGCGCTGGCGCCGACGACGATCATTTTCGGTTTGTGTTTGCGGGCCTGCGCCTCCACTTCATTGAAATCGATCGTTTCCGTTTCCTTATCAACGCCATAGGCCACCACGTTGTAGAGTTTTCCGGAGAAATTGGCGGGGCTGCCGTGCGAGAGGTGCCCCCCGTGGGAGAGATTCATGCCTAAAATGGTGTCGCCCGGCTCCAGGGCGGAAAAATAAACGGCCATATTGGCTTGGGTCCCGGAATGGGGCTGAACATTTACATGATCCGCGCCGAAGAGCTGTTTGCATCGTTCGATGGCTAATGTTTCCGCCACATCGACATATTCGCAGCCCCCGTAATAACGCTTGGCAGGATAGCCTTCGGCATACTTGTTGGTCATGATGCTCCCCTGGGCCTCCAGTACCGCTTCACTGACGAAATTTTCCGAAGCAATCATCTCCAACTTTCCCGCTTGCCGCACAGTTTCTTCGAGGATGGCCCGTGCAATTTCAGGATCCGCATTTTTCAATGGGGTCATGTGATATCTCCTTTATATGACAAATATTCGATCTTGACGGCTTCGTTAAAGTGCTTTCTGCCCCTCGCAAACTTCTTTTTCAATCTCCCGGATTTTTTCGATCCGACGGGTGTGGCGCCCCCCCTCAAAGGCTGTTTTCAACCAGATATCCACAATTTTCCCTGCCTTTTCCGGATCTGTTTTACGTCCGGCCAGACAGAGGACATTCGTGTCGTTATGGCGCCGGCTCAGCTCCGCCGTTTCCTCGTCCAGGCACAGCGCGGCCCTGACGCGCGGATATTTGTTGGCAATGATGGTCATGCCCACGCCGGAGCCGCAGATCAGGATTCCCCGGGCAAATGCCCCGGAAGACACGCCCGCCGACACTTGACAGCCGAAATCCGGGTAATCGACGGGATCGGCGCTTCCTGTTCCGACATCGGTTGCCTCCAGGCCAAACCCGGCAAGACAGGGTTTTATGGATTCTTTCAGCGCGAAACCCGCATGATCCGCGCCGATGATAATCTTATCAGTCGGCATGGATCAATCCACAAATTTTTTCAAAATGAGCACGGCGTTTACACCGCCGAAGCCGAATGTGTTTGACATGGCTGCCCGTACTTCCCTTTTGCCGGCCCGATGCGGAACAAAATCGAGGTCGCAGCCGGGACCGGGGTTATCCAGGTTGATCGTCGGCGGAATGACTCCGTCTTCGATGGCCTTCATCGCCAAGATGGCTTCCACGCCGCCGGCGGCGCCCAGCATGTGTCCGGTCATGGACTTGGTCGAGCTGACCGCGAGTTTGTAAGCATGTTCGCCAAAGACGGTTTTAATCGCCTGGACCTCGTATTCGTCATTCAATGGCGTTGATGTGCCATGGGCGTTGATATAGTCAATTTCGGCGGGCGCCATGCCGGCGTCGGTCAGCGCCACCTTCATGCAGCGGGCGGCTCCCGCGTGTCCGGGCGGCGGGGCGGCCATATGAAAAGCGTCGCTTGTGGAGCCGAAACCGGCTACTTCGCCGTAGATGTTTGCGCCTCTGCGCCGGGCGAAGGAAAGCTCTTCCAGAATCATGATCCCGCACCCTTCAGCGATGACAAAGCCGTCACGTTGCTGGTCAAAAGGCCGGCTTGCCTTCTCCGGGTACTCGTTCCGGACGGAAATGGCCCGCATGGCATTGAAACCGGCGACGCAAAGCGGTGAGATGGCCGCGTCCACACCGCCGGCAATCATGACATCGGCGTAGCCATGAACGATCGCTCGGAACGCATCGCCGATGGCGTTCGTCCCCGCGGCACAGGCCATCACGGGACAGCCGATCGGGCCTTTTGCGCCAAAGCGGATGGAGACGTGGCCGGCGGCCAGGTTGGCCAGAATGGCGGGGACGGTGAAAGGCGAAATCCGGCTCTGGCCTTTTTGGACGACCTCCTCAAACCCCTTATGCATGGTGCTCAGGCCGCCGATGGCGGAGCCGATGATCACGCCGGTCCGTTCTGCGAAGGCTGCACCAACCGACAGGGCCGCATCCGTCATGGCCATGTGCGCGGATGCCAGGGCGTAGATAATGAAATCGTCAATCCGGCGGGCTTCTTTCTTGTTGATATAAATCAGAGGGTCGAAGTTCTTGAGCTCTCCGGCGATCCGGGTGGCGAATCCCTCGGGATTGAACTTGGTGATCGGTCCAATGCCGGACCTGCCGGCACAGACACCCGCCCAGGTGTCCTGAACAGTATTGCCCAGCGGCGTGACGGCGCCAATACCGGTAACGACCACCCTCCTTTTCACAACAGCCCCCTTCGGAAAACTATTTTATTCCCTTGTTTCTCAGGAAATCAATCGCGTCCTGAATGGTGCGGATTTTTTCGAGCTCGTTATCGGCGATTTCGATGCCGAAATTTTCCTCCATCTCCATGATCAGTTCGACCAGATCCAGGGAATCCGCGCCTAAATCGTCGATAAAGGACGCCTCCGGCTTGCACTCCTCGCGGGTGACGTCCAGCTGCTCCATGATAATCGCTATGACCTTTTCTTCAAGCGTCATATCAAAAAAACCTCCTTATTCAGATATCTGCCTTGCTGTTTATTAAATATTGTTCACGATTCACCCGGATGAGCCTTCCCTTTCGAGAAAGGAAACCGCTTTCTTCAAAGAAGCGACATCCTCCACATTCAGGAGCTGCATCTTCCGATCGATTCTTTTGATAAGTCCGGACAAGGTGCGTTTGGGTCCGATTTCCACAATCGTATCAACGCCCAGACGCCCCATTCTTTCAATGGTTTCCTGCCATTTAACCGGGGAGGTAATCTGCCTGGCTAACAGTTCACTCGCGTTTTCTCTCGTATAGAAAACGTCTGGATCGCAATTGGGGATCACCGGCGTCTGAAAATCATCAAAAATGACCTTTTTCAGGTCCGCTCGCAACCATTGAGCCGCCGGATCGAGCAGGCGGCAGTGACAGGGGACGCTGATGGGGAGCTTCATCGCTTTCATGGCTCCCATTTTTTCCACCATCGCCATGACTCTGTCCACCGCCGCAGCGTGGCCTGAAATGACCACCTGGTTCGGCGCGTTGTAAATCGCCAGACCGACCGTCTGAGTTTCCGACTGCGCGTTGCGGCAGAGATCGTCAACGGCCTCGCTGGATAGACCGATGATGGCCGCCATGGCGCCCTTGCACGATGATACGGCTTTCTGATGATACTGCGCCCGTGCATGGACCAGCGGCAGAAGATCGGCCATCCGGAGAGCTCCTGCCGCGTAGAGGGCTGCATATTCTCCCAGGCTGTGCCCCGCGAGGACGGAAGGGGTTATGGCAACAGTTTGCCTTAAAAGACGATAGATGGCAATATCCAGCGTCAGTACGGCAATCTGCGTGTTAACCGTTAAATCCAGGATGTCCTGGGGTCCCTCAAAACACAGGGCTGCAATGTCGATGCCCAGAATCTGCCCGGCTTCCGCAAAGACGCTGCGGACGGTTTCATCTTTGCTGTAAAGATCAAGGCCCATTCCCACGTATTGGGCGCCCTGACCGGGAAAGACAAAAGCGATTTTAGACATGGGATATCCTTAAACCTCTGTATCGGGTTCAGGATATTTTTTCAACAGGAATCACTTCGCGCCCTTTATAGGTCCCGCATTTTAGGCAGGCGCGATGGGGCAGTTTCGGTTCGCTGCACTGCGGGCACGCCGAGGCCGCAACCGGCGTCAGAAAATCATGAGAGCGCCTTTTATCTCTTCTCGTTCTGGAGTGTCGTTTTACTGGATTTGGCATAATTTATCATCCTTTTTCAATCAATAATGGGCTTAGACTTTCAATTTCTTCAAAATCGCCAGACGGCTGTCCATGTGTTCGTCATGGCATCGGCAACTGTGCTGATTCAGGTTGATCCCGCAGTGGGGGCAAAGCCCTCTGCAATCTTCACGGCACAGGATCTTCATGGGGATCTGCAACAGGATCTGCTCGATGATCAGCGGATCAAGATCGATCAGATCGTCCTGGTAACAGGCAATATCCAGGTCATCCGGGTTGAGTTCCTGTTCTTCCGCATGCTCCGCCTCCGCCTGCGCCGGAGACAGAACATACTTGAAGGAGCCACTGATGGGCAGGTGGGCAGCTTCGAGGCAGCGGGAACAGTCCGTTTCCGCCTCCGTTCGGATGTCTCCTTCAAGGTAAAGGGTTTCCTGGATTCGTTTCAGGGTAACGGAACCATCAACGCTGCCCAGGGGAAGCCCCAGTTTTTCTTTTTCCGCAAAGATTTGCCTGGACCAGTTTTCATCTTTGGAAAACTGAACTTTCAGGCCCTCTTCCGGGACGTTCGTCACACTGATCTTCAAGTCAAGCCTGCCACGTCCGCTTTGGGATCGCTTCCTTTCCTCATAAACAGGTCATATAAAGGTATGAAGTAAATTACAAAATCATGCCGTTGTCAAGCACAATTTAGAAATTCGACCTTGACAAAGTTCAGGGAGCGGCCCTATAAGGGGGCACAATCATTCAGGGAGTCAAGGTAAGAAATGGACGGTACGGTAAGAGTGAGATTTGCGCCCTCTCCCACGGGATACCTGCATGTCGGGGGGGCGAGAACGGCGCTGTTCAACTGGCTTTATGCCAGGCACATGGGGGGGCAGTTCATTTTAAGGATAGAGGATACCGACCAGCTCCGTTCCACGGAAGAATCGACCCGGGCGATCCTCGATGCCTTGACCTGGCTGGGCCTGAACTGGGATGAAGGACCTGTGTTTCAGGCCCAACGGGTGGACGTTCATCGCGCCATGGTGAAAAACCTCATTGACGCGGGGAAAGCATTCCACTGCGCCTGTACGCAGGAAGAGTTGGAAGATAAGCGAAAGCGGGCGCTGGCGGAAGGCAGAAAACCGAAATACGACGGAACCTGCCGGGAGAAGCAACTGACCAAAGCGGCCAATACCGTCGTGCGGTTCCGCTGTCCCCAGGTCGGGATAACGATCGTCCGGGATCTGATCAAGGGAAATATCACCTTCAACAACGCGGAGCTGGACGATCTGGTCATTGAAAGGGCGGACGGTTATCCCACATATAACTTCGCCGTTGTGGTGGATGACATCGAGATGGCTATCACCCACGTCATTCGCGGTGATGACCATGTGAATAACACACCGAGGCAGATTCTTCTCTATGAGGCGCTGGGTTCGGATCCGCCGCAGTTCGGCCACGTGCCCATGATCCTGGGAGCGGATAAGGCCCGCCTGAGCAAGCGCCACGGCGCAACTTCCGTCATGGCCTATAAGGAAATGGGCTTTCTGCCGGAGGCCCTGGTGAATTACCTGGTTCGGCTGGGCTGGTCTCATGGCGACCAGGAGATATTTTCCATGGATGAACTGATCCGGCTCTTCAGCCTGGAATCCGTGGGAAAGTCCGCTGCCATTTTTAACCCGGAGAAGCTCCTGTGGTTGAATCAGCATTATATTCAGGAATATCCGGCGGACAAGCTCGTTGAAACCATGATCCCTTTCTGGACGGCCCGCAGATTTGATCCCTCCGATCGGGATTATATCGGCCATGTCGTCGAGAATCTGCGCACCCGGTCGAAAACGCTCGTGGAAATGACGGACCAGAGTGCTTTCTATTTTCAGGACAAGGTGGGCTATGACCCGGAAGCGGCAAAGAAATTCCTGACGACCGATATGAAA